>ENA-UOOM01000287-UOOM01000287.1-fermentation-metagenome-genome-assembly--contig:-NODE-287-length-62254-cov-34.049856_pt1 | contig 62254 bp, 74 predicted proteins | sample MGYA00245781_ERZ724031 | MGnify/ENA primary metagenome ERZ724031 (study PRJEB28704, sample SAMN03018317) | fermentation metagenome | biome: anthropogenic terrestrial biome; feature: soil; material...
CTGTACAAAATTATTGAAGAGAATTTTTAGGGTGTCTCAATGCGGAAAACAGGAGGGCGTTGATTAATGTTTCGAACGTTGCACGAGCTTCGTCGTATTCGGCTTTGTGTTCGTTGAACCAGTTACGGTCGTTATATACTTGCAGTTGTGCAAGGAAGTTAAATATTTTTTGGAAGTTCATGAGTCTGATATTTAATTGCAACTTCTTTAAAACACCTTTCTCCACGCTTTCGTTCAATAAATTTTCAGCATAATTCCAGATTGCGGCGGAGCCTTCTTTAATCGCTTTTTTCTTGTCGTAAACCTTTTGGTAATCCACGTTAAATTCGGTCCAGGTCCCGCCGTTGTTGGATGCGTTTTGTAGCAAAGGTTCAAACCGGTCCATCGATTTGGCAAACTTAGCTTCATCGGTATGCCCTTCTTCAAACTCTTTCCAGATTTCAATAAATTCTTTGGCTTGCTCTTCCGGTAACAGGCCAAATATCCGTTTGGCGGCCATCAATTCCTGTTCGGTATTAGTATGGTTTTTCTGTGTGTCGTAAATGAAAGTATCGCCGGCGTCAATTTCCACGATATCGTGAATCAATACCATTTTCAGCACTTTCAGTATATCAATTGGCTTATCGGAATGTTCTGCCAGCACAAGCGCCATCATGGCTAAATGCCAGCTGTGTTCGGCATCGTTTTCGCATCTGTTGCTGTTGAACAGTTTCGTTTTGCGCTGAATATATTTTATTTTGTCAATCTCTTTTATGAAATCGATTTGTTTGAGTAAGTTGTTAATTTGCATTTCTCATGATTTTTTCACCAACAAAAACCTCTTTGTTAAGTGTTTGCGCACAGGTTCGTCATATAACTTCAAACACAAATAAGCCAATACAATATTTCCGAAAAACAATACAAAAGCTACCGGCCAGGTTTGAGCGAAAGTGAGTCCATTCTTCCAAATCCACGAATAAAACAGGTACATAAACGGGTAATGCACCATGTAGAGCGGATAGGAGATGTCTCCCAAAAATCGGCACATTTTGGTTGTGGTTTTATTGGTTGTTCTATCCGAGGCGCCAATGTAAACAAGTATCGGAAAAATAACGATGGTGCATACTGCATCGTATAAACCATTCATCCAGGGAGATTCGCCGTTGCCGATATACGGTATGGAAAGAAGAACAACAATTGCTAATCCCGAAATCCAAAAAGCGCCTTTAATTTTTATCGGTTTAAAATTACGCGACATCAGCAGGCCGATTGAAAACGCAAACAGCAATCGTAAAAAACCTCCAGGCAAATTATAATCCAACATAGACCATCCCACACCTAAATGACCAAAACCCGAAAGATTGAATAGGGCGAACGAAGCCAACCCCATTCCAGACAACACAACCAATACGGTAAGAACTTTTGTTGATAGTTTACGCAAAATTAGTGCGTAGAGAATGTTTCCGATATATTCGAAGAACAAGGACCAGGCAGGTCCGTTAAGTGGATACATTTCGCCATTGCCACGAACTTCGGCTCCAGTTCCCGGTGCGGCGGGAATAAGAAAAAGATGGAGAATCATGGCCAGTATAACCATAGAAATGGAAACTTTGGTACCGTTCCATTGTTCGCTGCCTTGTATCAGAAATGTGATAACACCCAAAACCGTTCCCATAACAATCATGGGATGCAAACGGATTAACCGGCGTTTAAAGAAATCTTTTTTTGTCATTCTGTTCCATCGGTCGTCATAAGCATAACCGATAACGAAACCGGAAAGGATAAAGAAAAAATCTACCGCCAAATATCCGTGATTAAATCGCTGGTCAATGGGGCTTGTGGCAAAGGCCTCAAATACGTGATACCAAATTACCATGAGTGCTGCTACACCTCGTAATCCGTTTAATATTTCGTAATGCGGCTTGGAGTCCGCATATGTTGCTGATGAGATTTTTGACATCTGTTTACTTTATAGTTTTTTTCAGCTATCCAATTCAGAGTTACGAATTACCCGACAAGGGTTTCCAACAGCTACTACATTTGCCGGAATATCTTTAGTGACCACACTTCCGGCACCTATAACCGTGTTATCACCGATGCGCACACCGGGCAAAACACATACATGAGCACCAATCCACACATTGTTCCCAATGGTAATGGGATAAGCATATTCAAGTCCACGGTTTCGGAGAGTCACTTCCAGCGGATGTCCGGCTGTATAAAATCCGCAGTTTGGGGCAATAAACACATTGTCACCAAAAGTAACTTTAGCTCCATCGAGAATTACACAGTTCACGTTGGCATAAAAGTTCTCTCCAATCTCAATGTTGTATCCGTAATCGCAATGGAATGGCGGTTCAATTTGAAAATTCTTTCTCGTTTTACCAAGAAGTTTAGTGAGAATTTCCCTTTTCTCATCCGTTTGTGATGGTCGAAGCCGGTTGTAGTCGAAACACAGCTCTTTGCAAGCTGCGCGTTCAGCAATGAGTTCTACATCATAGTTAGCATCGTATAATTTACCTGCCTGAGCCTTTTGTTTTTCGGTTTGCATGTCGGAATTCCTCTCGCAATGATAAGTTACTCAATTATTTCAATCTGGTTGTTCTCGGGCCCCAGAATACTACTTTCGTAATAACCGTCGCCGGTAACGCGAGGGCCACTAATTACACGATAGCCGTTTTCTTCTAATGTGTTGGTCAGATTATCTACTTTTTCCCTGCTGCCAACACTGAATGCCAAATGAATATAACCGTTTTGATATAGATCTTTTTCAGTTTTGGTGAGATTAGGCCTTGTCATTATTTCAAGTTTCGAATTACCTTCAAATGATAGAAAATAAGTCTTTAAACCTGTTTTTGGATTGTGGTACATTTCGTTTGAGGTTGCTCCAAAAAAGTTGACAAAGAAGTCTTTTGTAGCTTCTAAATCGCTTACATACAGTGCAAAATGATCTATTCTCATACTTATTCAGTTATTTTGTTTAAATCGTCTTTTTTGTTTTTCTCCAAATTTGCCACGAATTTACTAAATTCTGCCACAATACATACAATCCCGGGCCAAGCGAAGCCAGCGGATTTAGATAGGTTTGCGTGAGCCATATCGCCAGTACCGTGTTTTTTTGTCCGAGACTTTGCCCTCCGGCAATGGTGTTATCGAAGCGGGAACCGATCCTTCGTCCAAAGATAAATTGCATCAGGCAGACCGCGAGCGTGATTCCGGCAATAGTAAGCTCCAGCGAATAATTTCCATCGTTATGTGCCAGAACAAATTGCGTTACGTTACCTATAACAATGGTTAGTGCCGTTGCCCACAAATAAAACGAAACTATTTGTGCGCCGCGCACTTTCCGGTGAGCTTTTGGCGATATTTTTGCAAGCAGCAGTGCTAACACGAAAGGAACAAGCAGGATAGGCATTACTTTTTGGAAAATATACCAGAACGATGCGAAAAAGGGCACGTGTTCGTTGGTGCTTCCAATAACGGACAAGAACAACGGCGCCATAAATGCTACCAATAAATTGCTCAGAATGGTATAAGCCGCTACGGTCGCGATGCTTCCACCCAAAATTCCCGTAACTACGGGCGCCGATGTGGCCGTGGCGGTAAGAATGCAAATCATTACGGCCTGCGCCAGAATTTCGTTAAACGGTTTAAGAAGGAGGTACACGATGGCGCTTCCTACGTATTGAATGGTGAGTAGGATGTAATGAAATTTTGTCAATCGTACTTCATTCCACGTCACACGACAATACGTGACGAAAAGCATCAACGATAGCAAGTAGGGAATAATCGGATTGAAAACGAACAGCTGTTTGTGAAACGTTATTCCGGTAACCATTGCTATAATGAGCAGGTATTTTTCTAAGAATTTTTGCATGTTCAATTGTAATTCGATTGTAATTCAATAGTTACTCAATTGTGTTGGAGGAATTATTACTCGGGACAGTGTTTCACCTACACGACGAATTACGCGAAGCGAATATCTACTGAAATACCATTGAGTATCAGCCGATTTAGTCGTAGTAATTCCCTGGATTGGTTGACGTGTCCGATTTTCGAAGTTTGTCCTTTAAATTGATATCCAGCATCCATTGTTTTTTATCGAAAACAAAATCCTGGATAAATTGCTCAATTTCCGGCAGGAAATCTTTCATCGGATACTCCGATACATCATGCCCGATACTTTCCATCGTATATAATGTGTAAGGATAACCTTGTTCTTTGAATCGCTTTGCCAAGGGTTTAGAACCAAAAACTCCTAATTTGAAGAATCGGGTTTGAGTATAGGGTACCAGTTTGTCGCCGCTTCCGTGGAAAAACAGGGTAGGAGCCGGCCTTAGATCATAAGAAGGTGTTCCTTCTTTGCTGAAAATAGATCCGGCAAAAGCGATAACTCCCGCATATTGAAAATCGTTCGGCAAGACCTTAGCCGATTCCCGATGGTCGCGCTTTTCGTAATCGGCTTGAAGAACAGTCATTGCTCCTGCACTGGATCCGCTGATGATAATTTGCGATGGATCGATATTTAATGCATTGGCATGTTGAAGTAAATAGTTGGTTGCAGAATAAATATCGGAAACTGCCATAGCTATGGCAATTTGCAACGGTTTATTGTTGAAAATAGTCGGCGCTTTCTGTCCTTTCATGCCCAATCGGTAATCGATTGAAACCACCTTAAAGCCTTTGTTTGCAAAATAATCGAAATAATCTTCATAGAGTTCCGCGTCGCGTGTCCCTTCCTTGAACCCTCCGCCGAAAACAAACATAAGGCAGGGTTGTTTTGCCGTAAAAACCGAATCGATGGAATAAATATCCATTTTCAGTTCCTGATTGTCTTTTACGGCAAAAACGCGGCTCTCTTTCTTTATTTCTGTTGAGAAAAGGAGAAACGGAATAAAAAGAGCAATAAATAACAGTGATAATTTTAAGCGATTCATATGGTTCGACTTGTATAGTAAAATGTTTTGAAATTAACTTCTTTATTTCTTTACTTCCAACTTCTGATTTCTATTTTATAAACTCTTTTATCGCAGTGTAAACCTCTTCTTTTGCTCTGTCGAAATCGTCGTTCATCACAACTAAATCGAATTGCGAAGCAAAACTTATTTCGTATTCGGCTTTGGCCAGGCGTTTCTCTATAACTTTCGGCAAGTCGGTTCCGCGTTTTTCTAAGCGTTCGCGTAACACTTCTACCGACGGAGGCATCACAAAAATACTCAATGCTCGCTCGCCGTATATTCGTTTCACGTTGAGTCCACCAATGCAATCGATATCGAAAACTACGTTTTTGCCTTCGGCAAGAATGCGCTCTACTTCACTTTTCAGCGTGCCGTAAAATTTATCGGGATATACTTCTTCATACTCCAGAAAATTGCCGTTAGCGATTTGTTCTTTAAACTCTTGTGGAGTAAGGAAAAAATATTCTACCCCATTTTTTTCTTCACCGCGTGGTAATCGGCTGGTTGCCGATATAGAGAATTGCAGGTTTAAATCTCGTTCCAGCATGTGGCGCACGATGGTTGATTTTCCTGCACCTGATGGTGCCGAGAAGATAACTAATTTTGACATAACGGTTAAATATATGATTGTTGTAGAAACGCACGGTCATGCGTTTCTACGTGTCATTTACAATACATTCAATATTTGTTCTTTTATCTGTTCCAGTTCATCTTTCATTTGAACTACAATACGTTGCATTTCGTAATGATTAGATTTTGAACCTAGTGTATTTATTTCACGTCCCAACTCCTGTGCGATAAATCCTAGTTTTTTACCTTGTGATTTTTGATTATCTAGGGTTTCGTTAAAATAATCCAAATGGTTGGTCAGGCGTGATTTTTCTTCATTTACATCTAATTTTTCAATGTAATAGATCATTTCCTGCTCAAATCGATTGGCGTCGTATTCTTTATTTTCGAGAGTGGCTAGTCCGTCGTAGATACGCGATTTTACTTTTTCTATCCGTTCACTTTCGTAAGGTTCAATGTCTTGCAATAATTTTCTGATATTTGAAATTTTCTCCATCAATATGTTTTTTAGCATTTCCCCCTCCTGAATCCGAAAGCTGATAAGCTCATTTACGGCCTTTTCGATAGTTTTTTCGATGACTGACCATTCTTCCTCGTTCAGTTCTTCTACATCTTGTTTCATCACATCCGGCATGCAGAGCAACGTTCTGAACCAATCTTGCGGTTCATCGATTTCCATTTCCTGTGCCAATGATTTTATTTCCTGATGGTATTGCTTGAGCAGGGTATGATCAATAGTGGAAGAAACATCTCTTGAAATATGTTCAACGGTGAATGAAAGGTCTATTTTACCGCGTTCGAGCTTTTTAGACAGGTCGTTTCGCAAGCCGATCTCCTTTTCCCGGTAGAGCATTGGAATTCTTGTGAATAAATCGAACTGCTTGCTGTTCAGTGATTTGATTTCAATAGTTAGTTTTTTGTGCGGAAGTTCTATAACGGCTTTTCCGTAGCCGGTCATTGAATGTACCATTTCATAGTTTTTTACAAAGTTAATTATATTCATTGGTTTTCACACGCAACAGTACAAAAAAAGCCGCTCGTTTGAGCGGCTTTTCGATATATTTCACTTGAGATCAAGCGTTTTCACTTTCATCCTCAGTAGGAACAATCAGTTTGTATCCTTTCCCGTGAATATTGATGATTTCGATGTTTGATTCGGGTTTCAATAGTTTACGCAACTTGGTGATATACACATCCATGCTGCGAGCGTTGAAATAGGTGTCTTCTTCCCAGATTTGCTTCAGAGCGTGGTTGCGCTCCAAAATGTCGTTTGCGTGTGAGCAAAGCAATGAAAGCAATTCCGATTCTTTTGTGGTAAGCTTGGTTTGCTCGTCGCCAATTTGTAAGATTTGCTTTTGTGTATCAAAAGTCATTTCACCAAATTTATAGACTTGCTGTTCTTTTGATTTTTTACCTTTCACGCGACGGATGATGGCTTCGATACGAAGTACCAACTCCTCCATACTAAATGGTTTGGTAATGTAATCGTCTGCACCTGCTTTGAATCCTTCCAGCACGTCATCTTTCATATTTTTGGCGGTCAAAAATATTACGGGGATTTCAGTGTTGATAGTTCTGATTTCCTTAACCAGCGTAATACCGTCTTTTTTTGGCATCATTACATCGACAATGCACAAGTCGTACTTTGTTTTTACGAATCCTCTGAAACCTGCTTCTCCATCGGGGAAAAGGTCTGTTTCAAACCCTTTTGCCTGCAGATATTCTCTGAGCAACATGCCAAGATTTTCATCATCTTCGCATAAAAATAGTTTTAATTTTTCTTCCATATCATTTTTGTGTTATAACGGGTAAACTTATTAAAAATTTTGTTCCTTTTCCCAATTCGCTTTCTGCACGAATTGTACCTCCTAAATCAGTTACGATTTTTTTCACGTAAGCAAGCCCCAATCCAAATCCTTTCACATCGTGAATATTTCCGGTGGAAACGCGATAAAATCTGTCAAATATCTTTTTCACATCTTCTTTCTTTATCCCAATTCCGTTGTCTTCTACTGCAATAATAATTCTGCTGCCCTCGTTTCGGGTTCGAATCATTAGAACAGGCTGCACATCTTCTCTCTTGTACTTCAGTGCATTGTCGAGCAGGTTGAAAAGCACGTTGGTAAAATGCATTTCGTCAATATTTACCATCGTGTGATCTGCCTGCAGATCAATATCGAGTTCACCATTGAATTTCTCTACCTTCAAAATGTGTGTGTTTGCAACATTTACAATGATATCGTTTAAATCCACTTCTTTAATTTTTAGTGTAGCTTTTTGTTTATCGAACAACGACATTTGCAACACTTTCTCCACTTGAAAGCTCAATCGTTTTGTTTCATCGTTGATCACTCCCGCTACGTGTTTAAACACTTCGGGTGATTTAGTGATTGATTCGTCTTTCAGCATTTGCGATGCCAGTGAAATCGTAGACACTGGTGTTTTTAACTCGTGAGTCATGTTGTTTATGAAATCGTTTTTCATTTCAGACAAACGCTTTTGTCTGAAAAGGCTTACTATTGTGAAGATAAACGTTATCAAAAGAATAAGCGTAAATATCAATGACGGCACAAAGAATGAAAGTTCACTATACACAAAATCTCTTTTTGTTGGAAAATATACCTTCAACGAGTTCAGTTTCGATGGAGGATCATTTGGAAACAGAATCTGAGTGTAAGTTGATTTTTCGTCTTTTGTAGAAAATCCGGGAGATGAATAAACTATCCTGTTGTTAAAATCAATGACCTGAAAACTGTAGGGAACGTTTAAAGCGCTGTTCAGTAATTCAGATCTGATATATTTGTCAAGATTATAAAAATTTATTCGTTCTTCAATCGGATCATTGCTTGCTCTGTACAAGAGTTTCAAAATAACCTCATTCATGAGTCCCTGTTCATGTAAGTATCGTTTCGAAAACGATTGCTGCAGGTCAAACGAAGTTTTGGAAATGGTGTTAACGCCATGTCGCGGCGATAAAAACACACCACCTTTTCCAATTTCGTCAATAGAGCTCTGATTTTGAATGATTTGCTCAATTCTTGTTTCACTTCCATCGGGATGAGTAATGGCTGCCGTTGTTCGTTCCGTAACAATATTGGTTGAAGTTCTTGGCTGTGCATAGTGAGAGTATCTGCTTTCTGACTCAAGCATATCTTCTTCAAGATATCGTCGTGTTTGCTCTTGTTCCAAATCTCTCGATACATTTATCAGGCTCCGCTTCACCATTTCATTAAATTGCTGCTCTCTCACAGACATACTTGCTTTCATATATCTTACCTGAAGGAATAGCAACGAAAAGAAAGCTACGAACATAACTACTGCAAGTAACCAGATAGTCGATTTTTTCATACTTTTGCTTTACCTATCTCCGTTTTTAGTTGACAAATTTAAAATATTAAAGATCGTTTTAAGTTATTAATTTAACAAATAAACGACTTTTTTGTTTAACATATCGTCTTAAAATTATAAAAGAACGTAAAAAACAACCACTTACAACATTATTTAAGAGAAATGTTAAAACACAGCTTCTTTTTTAGGGAAAATTTGCGTAGCAAGGAATAGCTGTATAAAACAACAACTTATTGGCGGTAAAAAAAACCGATAGATTAGTATCGGGTTTTAGCTGCTGTTAATGCATTATTAAGCGTTTTCTCTTTGTTGATTTTGAAGGTCCTCAGCTTTTATCCTTTTTTCCTCAGCATCTCGAATATCAGCAAGATTCAATAATTTCTTTGCTTCCATTATGTTCGAATAGATTAAAAAAGCAATTGCTAAAGTTACCAGATAATAGATGGAGCCGGGGAAAAATACTTCAAGTGTAATAATAATACCAAGAATGATACGTACTTCAGTAGGCCCGAATATACCGGAGTCGATTGAATATTGTCCGCCGACTTTATACCTGAGCTGAGCGGTGATCATTTGCCAACCGTATAAAACTACAAACAAAAATCCGAGATATTTCCATGGACCTTGCGAATAAATCATAAACCCTAGACCAATTAATATTGTGCCTACCCAATCGACAGTAATATCCAGTGAAAATCCGTACCATTTGCGCGGTTTGTTTCTGTAATATGCAATTCTACCATCGAGTGAATCGCCAAACCAGTTGATAGCAAATCCAATGATAGACAGCAACAACCAGTATCGACTAAAAAATGCTCCTAAAACGATGCTTGAAGCAACCATAACGTTGCCAAAAAAGCCAATAGCCGTGAGACCGTCAGAATTTATCCAAGTAGGAATTTTTTGAACCAAATAGGCTATTAATTTCTGTTCTGAGCTTTTTAATATATTAGTCCTTTTTCGGTCTTTCGCTATTATATTTAGCGTTTTAACCATTCTCTCTTTTGTTTCCTTTTTCATTTTCCCGATTATTTTATAAATGGAAATACAAATTGGGTAAATTAGTAACCAATCTGCAAATTTAGTCTTTAAAATGGATGTTACGAATTTGTTAAGGGTAATTTATCTGTAAAAAAAGTTAATTGTTTGTTTTGAAAACAAAAAAAAATGCGCCGTTTGGCGCATTTAAAAGTATACATGATTAAACTAATTATTCTGCTTTTGGTTCTTCAGCCGGAGTTTCACCTTTCGGTTCCTCTGCTGTAGGTTCTACTGCTTCAGGAGTTTCTGTTTCCACTGTTTCCACAACTTCTTCAACCGTTTCTTCTTCAGCAGGACTGTTTGCTGCATCTGCTTCAGCTTTTTTCTTTGCCAGCTCCTCAGCTTTCGCTTTGTTTATTTCTTTTTCAGCATCTAATCTGGCTTTTTCAGCAGCACGTTGTGCTTCTTCATCTTTATTTTTTAATTTTTGGATAGCCTGGTGTTTGGAATTTTTCCAGGTTTCAAATCTCTTTTCAGCTTCCGCTTCGTCAAAAGCGCCTTTTGCCACACCTCCAAGGAGATGTTTTTTCATTAATACACCTTCGTCTGATAAAATGTTACGAACGGTGTCGGTGGGTTGAGCACCAACTTGCAGCCAATACAAAGCTCTGTCGAAATCTAAAGTGATAGTAGCAGGATTGGTGTTCGGGTTGTAAGATCCGATCCTTTCAATGTACTTTCCATCACGTGGAGCTCTGCTATCTGCAACGATAATCTGGTAGAAGGCGTAATTTTTACGGCCTCTTCTTTGTAAACGCAGTTTTGTTGCCATTTAGTAGTTTTTGTAAATGTTAGAAATTTGTATTTATGAAATAAAACTCCTGTTTTCGTGTGCAGGAGTTCGTTTTTGTGATCCGCCTGGGGCTCGAACCCAGGACCCCATCCTTAAAAGGGATGTGCTCTACCTGCTGAGCTAGCGAATCAGCCTAAGTGCTTTCTTGCAAAAGCGAGTGCAAAGGTAATTCAAAAATTTTTAAAAATCAAAACTTGTTGAGATAAAATTGCAATATTTTTTTAACAATTATGATAACTAGCTAGTAACGATAATGTTCCGGTTTGAACGGGCCTTCAACATTTACCCCGATGTAATCGGCTTGTTCAGGTGTCAGGGTAGTGAGCTTCACTCCGATTTGCTCCAGATGGAGTCGCGCAACTTCTTCGTCCAATTGTTTGGAGAGACGGTAAACGCCTACTTCGTAGTTGTTTTTCCACAAATCGATTTGTGCCAGTGTCTGGTTGGCAAACGAATTGCTCATCACAAACGATGGATGCCCGGTAGCGCAACCCAAATTCACTAAACGGCCCTCGGCGAGCAGAAAAATTGAATTTCCCTTCGGGAAAGTGTATTTATCCACCTGCGGTTTTATATTGGTATGAATAATTCCCGGGAAACTTATTAATTTATCCACTTGAATTTCATTGTCGAAATGTCCGATATTGCAGACGATTGCCTGATCTTTCATCTCACGCATATGTTCAATTGTAACCACGTCTTTATTTCCGGTGGTAGTTACAAAAATATTGCCTTCTTTCACGGCTTCTTCCATAGTTGTTACCTGAAATCCTTCCATAGCAGCTTGCAGCGCACAAATTGGGTCGATTTCCGTAACAATGACCCTTGCTCCGTAGGAGCGCATAGACTTAGCACAACCTTTTCCCACGTCGCCATAACCAAGCACCACAACCACTTTCCCGGCTATCATTACATCGGTTGCACGTTTAATGCCGTCGGCAAGAGATTCGCGACAACCGTAAAGGTTATCAAATTTCGATTTGGTTACCGAGTCGTTCACATTTATGGCCGGAACTAGCAACTCGCCGCGCTCCATCATTTGATACAAACGATGAACACCGGTAGTGGTTTCTTCTGAAATTCCTTTCAGTTCGGCCACAGTGCGGTGCCAGCGTTGATTATCTTCTTTCAGAATTCGGTTCAACGTATCCAAAATAACCTGCTCTTCACGATTTGAGCCTGTTCTGTCGATGGTTTTCGCATCGTTTTCTGCTTGATATCCCAAATGTACCAAAAGCGATGCATCACCACCGTCATCAACAATCAAATTAGGTCCTTTTCCGTCAGGAAATCGCAATGCCATCTCTGTGCACCACCAGTATTCTTCCAGCGTTTCGCCTTTCCAGGCAAAAACGGGAATTCCCGCGGCAGCTATTGCGGCGGCGGCGTGATCTTGCGTTGAGAAGATATTGCAGCTCGCCCAGCGAACATCGGCGCCCAGTTCGGCCAGTGTTTCAATCAACACGGCAGTTTGTATAGTCATGTGCAGTGAACCTGTTACACGCGCTCCTTTTAATGGCTTTTCCGATGCATATTTTTTTCGAATCGACATTAAACCAGGCATTTCGTGTTCGGCTATTTCAATTTCTTTGCGTCCGAATTCTGCAAGCGAAATATCGGCCACTTTATAAGGAAGAGTTGGTGAGAAATTCTTATCCATATCTGTTTTATTTATTTTTAAGGGTACAAAGTTACAAAATTTACAGATTGTTCCTAACTTTGAAAGTTAGGAATCAATAAATTTGTTTCAGTATTCAATGGACATTTGTTTGATACTTAGTTGATATTCGTCGTTGAGTTTAATTATTGTTAGTCGCAACGAATCACGCGAAGCGAATAACATCAGGAATTGATGATTTGAAGATTATTTACTCTAAATATTTACCTTTTAAAGGATTTCGTGCTATAAATCTGTTCGGTGTGGTTTTCGCAAGAAAAGAACATCCGGCATTAAGCCGGCGGATTATTAATCACGAACTGATTCATACCAGGCAGATGCTTGAGTTAATGGTTATTGGGTTTTATGTCTGGTACGTTATAGAATGGATAATTAAGTGGATAATTTATAAGAACAGGCTGGAAGCTTACAGAAATATCGGATTTGAACGGGAAGCATTTGATAACGATAGTAATCTGGATTATTTAAAATACCGGAAATGGTATGGTTTTGCAAGTTACGTTTAGTAACAAGATATGGGTTAATTTAAAAATTACAGAAGATGAGATGTTTACGAATAATTCTGTTACTTATTTTTGTAGGCACTACTTTTACAATGTGTGCGCAAAAAAGTAAAGAAAAGATAAATTTAAAACAATATATGACTATGGGATTTAATCAATTAACTCCTGAAGAGGAGTTTGTCATTTTACATAAAGGAACCGAACGACCTTTTACGGGCGACTTATTGAACGTTACAGATGCCGGAACTTACGTCTGTAAACGTTGTGATGCTCCACTTTATCGTTCTGAAGACAAATTTGACGGACATTGCGGCTGGCCTTCTTTCGACGATGAAATTGAAGGTGCCGTGAAACGCGTTCGTGATGCTGACGGTCGTCGTACCGAAATTCTTTGTAACAATTGCGGAGCGCATTTAGGACATGTTTTCCTGAACGAAGGCTTTACGGCCAAACAAACACGTCATTGTGTAAACTCTATTTCTATGAAGTTCATTCCCGCCGATAATTCTGATTTGCGAAAAGGATATTTTGCATCAGGTTGTTTTTGGGGAACGGAATATTACTTTATGAGAGGTAAGGGGGTAAAAAAAACAGCTGTTGGTTTCATGGGAGGCCATGTGGATAATCCCACATACGAGCAGGTTTGTCAGAGAAATACCGGTCATCTGGAGACTACCGAAGTTCTGTTCAATCCGGCGGAAACAACGTACGAAGAAATGGTGAAATTATTTTTCGAAACACATGACTTTACGCAAACCAACGGACAAGGACCAGATATCGGACCGCAATATCTGTCCTGCATTTTTTATTCAACACCACAGGAAAAGGAGATAGCAGAAAAATATATAGCTATATTGACAGCCAAAGGATACAAAGTAGCAACCATGCTTAAGCCTGCATCAACATTTTGGAAAGCAGAGGATTATCACCAACAGTATTATGCATATAAGGGTACAAAACCTTATTGTCACAAGTACACTAAAATTTTCTAAAAAAAGCAGGTCGAAGAAATCAACTGCTAAACTTCTGTTCTTAAAAAGGAATGGAAGTTTTTTATTGAAAATTAGGTGAAAGATTAAGGATAAGCATAAAAATCACTACATTTGCAGCTTTATTTATTGTAAAGTTAGAGATAATTTTGTGTTGATTAAAGTTATGCAAATTAAGGAAAACCATACAGGACAATACGATTTTACGATAATCGTGCCTGTTTACAACGAAGAAGACAACATTGCACGATTAGAAGAAAAACTCAAAAGTTTTTTGCCACAATCTCTTTATAAAACTTGTGTTCTGTTTGTAAACGATGGCTCTACTGACGATAGCGGAAGCCGTGTCCGCGAAATTTGCAAACGGAATACGGGTTTCTTCTATCTCGACATGAAGAAAAACGGTGGATTAAGTACCGCACTCAAGGCGGGTTTCGATCATTGCCATTCAAAATATGTAGGTTACATGGATGCGGATATGCAAACAGATGCCGATGATTTTAACCTGCTGCTTCCCGATTTGGGCGATTATGAATTCGTTACCGGAATTCGCGCCAATCGTAAAGATTCTTTTTTCAAAAATTTACAGTCGAAAATAGCGAACGGCTATCGCCGTATGATGACCGGCGATGGTGTTTCTGATACCGGATGCCCGCTTAAGGTGATGCATACCGATTATGCCAGGTGCCTCCCCATGTTTAACGGGATGCATCGGTTTCTACCGGCGCTCATTCTACTGCAAAACGGAAAAGTGCAACAAACTCCCGTACGCCATTATCCGCGTATTGCCGGAAAATCAAAATACCATTTGTGGAACCGTCTCACCGGGCCTTTTATTGATTGTTTTGCATACCGATGGATGAAAAAGCGTTACATAAATTACCAAATTAACGATAGTAATTTAAATTGATATGCAAGGAAGTCCAGCCTGGATTTATGCGATTGGTTTCTTGGCACAAGCCTTTTTCTCGGCAAGACTGCTCTATCAGTGGATCGTTACAGAGAAAGCTAAAAAAGTACTTTCGCCCTCAGCATTTTGGATATTAAGTATTTTCGGGTCATACCTGTTGTTTATTTACGGTGTGCTCAGAAATGATTTTGCTATTATTCTGGGGCAGTTTATTTCGTATTATATTTATCTGTGGAACCTGAACATGAAGGGGCTCTGGAAGAGAATCAGCCCGATTTTCAGAGCGATTCTTTTGCTAACTCCCATTATTGCAACGGCATTTTTGATACGCGATATAGAGACTTTTTCATCCACATTTTTTCAAAATAAAAATATTCCGCTTTGGTTGCTTGTCTTTGGTTCTGCCGGACAGGTTTTGTTTACTTTCCGGTTTATTTATCAATGGGTTTATTCAACGCGTCATCGAGAATCTACACTTCCTATCGGTTTCTGGATCATCAGTTTGCTGGGCTCAGCCAGCATTATCGCTTACGGTATCTTTCGCCTTGATCCGGTGCTCATTCTGGGGCAATCATTTGGTTTCTTGGCGTATATCCGCAATATAATGATCGATTATTCAAGTAAAAAGAATTTGCTGAATGAAAAATAAATATCTTTATCTTCTTTGGTTTATAGCAATGCTTCCCGTGATGATTCTTCGCGATTACACGCCGGACAACGAGTTGCGTTACCTGAGCATCGTTGATGAAGCGTTGCAGAATGGCGATATTTTTACGTTCACCAATCAGGGTGAAATTTATGCTGATAAGCCACCGCTTTATTTTTGGCTGATGATGGCCGGGAAAACCTTGCTGGGCGATCACCGGATGTGGTTTTTATCGTTGTTGTCGTTTATTCCTGCAGTAATTATTCTATTGACGATGGCTAAATGGACTCGGAAAGAAAGTTCGGAAAATCAAACCGATGCTACACTAATACTGATGACAGCCGGATTATTTACCGGTTTAGCAATTATTGTCCGCATGGATATGCTGATGTGTATGTTTATCGTGTTATCGCTCTATACATTCTTTAAAATTTACAAAGGTGAAGCCGGAAAGTGCGATTACTATTTATTCCCGGCTTTTGTTTTTCTTGCTCTTTTCTCGAAAGGGCCAATTGGAATTCTGGTTCCGCTGGTTTCAACAATCGCTTTTCTTATATATCGGAGAAAAATAAGTACCTGGAAACAATACTGGGGATGGAAAAGTTTACTTATCTTGTTGCTGGGGTGCGGTATCTGGTTTACCGGAGTTTATCTGGAGTCGGGTAGGGAGTACCTCGATAATTTGCTGGTTCATCAGACTGTTGGGCGGGGAATTAACTCTTTCCATCACAAGGAACCGTTTTACTATTACGCAGTTTCTGTTTGGTATTCACTGGCGCCGTGGATGTTTCTTTCAGTTGGATTGATTATTGCAGGGATAGTTCGAAAAAAAATACAAACAGAAACAGAACGTTTTTTTCTTGTTATTGTCTTAACAACGTTCATTATGTTATCCGTAATCAGTTCAAAACTGGCGGTTTATCTGCTTCCTGCGTTTCCGTTCCTTATTTATCTTTCGGCATTACTACTGAGAAAATTTGACGAAAAGAATATCTGGTTGCGTTTATCGGTAGCGTTTCCGGCATTGATTTTTATAACAGTTTTACCCGTCGTAATTTACCTTGCAAAGACTGATAGAACATTTATTGCCGGAGTTCCGTTGGTTTATGTGGCGGCAGCCGTTATCACCATCACAGGAATGGCGGTTCTACATTTCTTATTTGCTGAAAAAGCATTGCGAAAATCAATTCGGATAATGGCCCTCGGCATTCTGTTGACCGTATTTATTGGTGGGTTGGCAATACCGCAACTAAATCCGTATTTGGGTTGGAATAAATTATGCGAGGAAGCATCTCAGGTTGCCAAAGAAAAACAAATATCTGATTATTATGTTTACGGTATCAGACGGGCAGAAAGCATGGACGTCTTTTTGAAGAAAGATGTGATTTTTGCGGAAAAAGAAGAAATTGTGAATAACTCGCTTACCGGACAACTTCTGTTATTACCTGAGAAAACGATTAAAAAAGATGCCGATATTCAATCAGTTGTTCAAAATAAACAGCAATACGTTGTCGGGCAGTACATTATTGTAGTGCTTTGATCCAACGAGATATGAGCTAAAACAAAATTATGAAGATATTAGTCACCGGAGCTGCCGGATTTATCGGTTTTCATATTACGCAAAAACTACTCAAACAAGGATTTGATGTGCTTGGATTAGATAATCTGAACGACTATTACGACGTCAGATTAAAATACGCACGACTTGCTGTAACCGGAATCAAAAGCGAAGAAATAAAGAAAGGTGAATTCGTTCAAAGTAGAAAATTTCCCAATTATCGTTTCTTACAAGTAGACTTGATCGATAAAGATGCTCTTTTTTCACTTTTTCAGGATGAGGGATTTACCCACGTCATTAATTTTGCAGCTCAGGCGGGAGTACGTTACTCACTTAAAAACCCACTTTCGTATATAAATTCCAACGTGGTAGGATTCACCAATCTGCTTGAAGCATGCCGGGTTTCGGCGGTGGAGCATTTGGTTTATGCCAGTTCGAGTAGTATCTATGGTGAAGATACACCTATTCCGTATAAGGAATCGGCACAGACCGATCATCCGGTTAGTTTGTACGCTGCTACTAAGAAGGCGAATGAACTGTTGGCTTATACTTACAGTAAATTGTATAAATTATCGACAACCGGACTTCGATTATTTACTGTTTATGGACCCTGGGGACGTCCAGATATGGCACCCTGGTTGTTTGTTGATGCCATTTCTAAGGGCGAACCCATAAAAGTTTTCAATAACGGCAATATGCAGCGCGATTTCACCTATATTGACGATATTGTGGAAGGTGTGCTGAAGATTATTCCTTCGCCGCCACAAACTGAAATTCCCAATGTTATATATAATATGGGTTGTTCATCACCAGTGCAGCTCATGGATTTTATTGGGATTATAGAAAAAACTACCGGTAAGAAAGCTGATTTACAAATGACGGAAATGCAACCCGGGGATGTGGTTTCAACTTATGCCGATACCTCACTGCTCGAAGGACATTTTGGTTATAAGCCGTCCACATCTGTTGAAGCCGGGATGCAAGAGTTTTATAAGTGGTTTAAAGATTATGAAGCAGGGAGATTTGGGTAGATATTCAATTATTTTGCGAGTAACTTCCCTAAAATAGCAGTTGAAATAAAGTCTGCTGCTTTCTCATTTAACCCTCCTCCCATCACTAACATATCTGCGCGTTCGCGCGAAGGTTTTATAAATTCTTCGTGCATCGGACGAACGGTTTTGTAGTAACGTCTTATAACTTCCTGAGCTGTTCGTCCGCGTGAATCCATATCGCGCTCTATAATGCGTGAAAGCCGGTGATCTGGCTCCACTTCCAGATAGATGCGCATATCCATAACATCGCAAAGCTCTGTTTGCGTAAAAATTAAAATCCCTTCTATCAGTAAGATTTTATTGGGTTTTACCCGAACTGTTTCCTGCTGACGTGTACAAGTCAGGTAAGAGTAGGTTGGTGACTCTATTTCGTGCCCGCTTTTGAGTTTCTGTATGTCGCTCAGCATCAAATCCCACTCAATGGAATCAGGATGATCGAAGTTGAGTGCACGACGTTGTTCAATGGGCAGATGCCCGCTGTCTTTGTAGTAAGAATCTTGCGTGAGCAGCGAGATTTGGTCGTAAGGAACTCTTTCGAGTATAGAGTTTACCAGTGTTGTCTTTCCTGAACCGGAACCTCCGGCAATGCCTATGATGAACATATATCTATTTTAGATTTGGAATTTGCGATTTACGATTGAATCACTATTGGACTTACTCCCTTGCGAACAACAGTTTTAATGAATTAATTATATCGACTTTGTTACTGTTTTCACGAAGAATCACAAGTACCGTATCGTTTCCGGCAACCGTTGCCATAACTCCTGGAATGTTATTGACATCAATATCTTGCGCTACGCCGCGCGCATAACCGCCAGGAGTTTTAATAACGGCCAGTTGTCCCGAAAACTCAATATTAATAATTCCGTGCCTCGAAAAAGGCGAAGTCATTCCGTATTTATCTGGTTTGGGCTGGGGTAGTTTAATTCCCGGCAGCCTATAAAAATAATTACCTGTGGCATCGGGAGTTTTTGCAACTTTCATTTCCCGGAAATCTCGCGATAATGTTGCTTGCGTTAATTCAAAACCCTTTTCGGTAAGTAATTGCAATAATTCTTCCTGGCTCTCGATAGGGTTTTTGCTCAATATTTGCTCTATGGCTTCCTGGCGTTCCTCTTTTCCGGACTTCTTCATTTTTTTATTTCAATAAGAAGCATTCAATGCGTACCAACGACCGAATTATATATTATGAATTACGCATTATTTACTTGTCGCCTCCAAAAGTAAAAACAACCGGAATCGGTGCCGGAACTTTTATAGGAGTATTACCTACCATCAGTTTTGGCCATAATTTCACGGTGACTTTCGTCTCATCAGATGAAAGGCCTAAAAAACTGCTCATTTCTCTTGCCACGCGATCACGCGAATACCGGTTCATCAGATTCTTCAAATCTACTCCGATAGATAATGGTAAAACAGCTGTCTGTCCAGGTTCGACACGGATGGGAACATCCATTTTTCCGGTAGTGAATTCCATTTCGTTGATTTCTATAGCATATTCAAGTGCGTTCAGAAATGCCGCTGCCTGATTTGGGTTTTTTACATCCATTTTCAACGTCATACTGAAGGGAATAGTCTGTAAACTTCCTCCTGTGAGAATACTAGAGATAGAAGCAAAGTTGGAAAGAGAGATGGAAGAACCGTCCCCCAGATTAATTCCGGCCAACTGCATTTCGTCAATGGAATTGTACGTGTATTCGCATTGCGATAATTGAATGGCTCCTCCGATTTGGTTGAGTATGTCGCAGCTTGATAACGAGAAAATTAATAGAAAAAGCAATACTGTTTTTTTCATATCTCTATGTTTTTTGTTTTTAGGCAATTAATGTATTTTTTTGATTGTGTCAGGCAGTTTCAAGCCGCCTGGTACATTTTTTTATATCCGGCCGGGCCGCAAAAAGCGTCCTGACTGAACCGTACGTTTATTTTATTGTTACCATGGTTGCTCCAAAACCATATTCACGAAATGATGCATCCTGATAGTAACAACTTCTGTATTTGTTTTTTATTTCCTTGAGCAAAGCGTTTTTCAATACGCCATCGCCCTTACCATGAATAAAGACTATTTTCTGGCCTTTTCGTTTAAGATTTTCCTGCATCACATCGTTAAATTTCTTAAGTTGAAATTCAAGCATTTCGGCATTATCCATGCCTGACCTGCTGTCAAGCAGTTGATCAATGTGTAAATCCACTTCAATAATAGGATTTTTTTCTTTTTTTACAACTTTTTGTACCCGCGGACGATTTTCAGAAACGGTTTTTTCTTGCATAGCACGCTGAATATCGCCTGCAGAAACCAGCATTTCCCGCTCGGGAACATCGTTTCTGGTAATATAATAAACGAGCGCGTTATCGTCAAAATAATCATTATCAATGAAACTGTGCAGCTTGTAAAACTTCACTGTATCGATGCGTAGTTCTACGGAAACCGGATTCTTGAAACGATACGTTTTGTTGTGCTTGAACGACACAAACTGGACGCAGACTTTTTCCAGATCGTTAAGTTGTGTTTTATCAAATTCTTCGATGAAAATTTGTGTGTTCGGTTCCACAATCCCGTTGTAACGGCTTTTCCACGAGTTGTTTTCGCGATACATGTAGTTGAGAAACAAAAAATAGTTGCTGTCGTTCACGAAATAACATTCAAACGAAGTTTGTGTCATATTTTTTGCATCGGTAGGGAGAAAAACCAGACAGGTGGTGATCTTTTCACCTTCGGTAGTTTCAGAGATCAGGTTTGCCTCTTCAATCTGAGGAACAGGCTTTGTTTTTTCGATTTTTTTTTCGGGTTCTTTGTCAGGAATGTCGGTATCGGTTTGTCCTAATTTTTCGTTTCCGGCAGCCTCTACAACTACACATTCTGAGACAAGAACAGGAACGTCAAATCCGTTTTCGTCTTCAACAATTACCAATTGCTTGTTCAGAAAACCTTTAACTGTTCCGCCACCAACCGTGCTTAGAAAGCGAACTTTATCACCAACTTGTAATTTTTTCATACAAACTCTCCGAATCTTTACATAACTTTTTGATGCAAATACAAAGTTGCCTAATTTTGTCGGATTATTTGCAGATATTATTATAAAAAAAAGACTAATTTTCCTAAAAATGAAAAAATACGAAGTCGAAAAAATACGAATCACCGATTATAATTACACGCTTTCAGACGAAAAAATAGCCAAATATCCTTTATTGAAAAGAGACTCCTCAAAATTACTACTCTACAAAAACAAAAAAATATCGACTCTCCATTTTTCTGAAATTGCCACGTTAATTCCCGAATCCAGTTTAATGATCTTCAACGATACACGAGTGATTCACGCCCGATTAATTTTCGAAAAAAGTACCGGAGCTGCCATCGAAGTTTTTTGTCTTTCGCCTAATCAGCCAAACGATTACCCGGTGAATTTTCAGCAGCGTTCAGCGTGCTCGTGGAATTGTATGATTGGTAACGCCAAGCGCTGGAAAGACGATGTTCTGCAAATGACGGTTTGTATTGCGGATGAAAAGATTTTACTTTCAGCTAAGAAAATAGCAAAAACAGAAAACGACACTGTGGTTGAGTTTTCGTGGAACAACCCGGATTTTACATTTTCCGAACTGCTGGAAGTTGCCGGAAAATTACCTATCCCGCCTTATCTTAACCGTGCTTCGGAAGCGAAAGATGATGAGACATATCAGACAGTTTATTCCACTGTGGAGGGGTCGGTTGCCGCTCCAACGGCAGGGTTGCATTTCACACCCGAAGTTATGGACTCACTCACAAAAAAAGGGATAAAAGCCGCTCATGTAACCCTGCATGTCGGAGCGGGAACATTCAAGCCCGTGAAATCCGAAACCATTGCCGGGCATGATATGCACACGGAATTTATCTCTGTTTCACGAGAAACGGTTCAAGCTTTATATGAAAATGAGAAAGATTTAATTGTGGTTGGAACCACATCGATGCGTACAGTGGAAAGTCTGTATTACGTCGGGAGAAAAATCTTACAAAATCCCGGAATCTCTTCAGAAGAATTGTTGGTTTCGCAATGGGAACCATACGATGAGGAAGATCACGTTTCACCAAAACTCGCATTAAAAGCCATCATCGATTATTTAGATAAAAGCAATCAGAAGCAATTGATGACTGCCACTCAGATTATTATTGTTCCGGGGTATACCTTTCACTATCCGCAGGCGATAATTACAAATTTTCATCAACCGCAAAGTACCCTGCTACTGTTAATCGCTGCTTTTATCGGAAAAGATTGGAAGCGAATCTATGATTACTCCTTACAAAATGACTACCGGTTTTTGAGTTATGGAGATAGTTCGTTGCTATTCAAGTAGTTGTTGCTTTTGGATATTTTTTTCTTGCTAACCGAACAACGAAACAAAATAATCTATAATTTTGCAGCGCAAAAAGCAGCAGGCGGCTAAACTCACGTTCCGCCGCCTACTCATCGTTTAAATATAAAAAAGAAAAAAGTTATTTGTGCATGCCCGAGTTAACCTGTTCGGGTCAGTTGCCTTTGTCAGTCTCATTCTCAGAAACCGGTTCTTCAGTATTACTTTCGCGTAGTGAACTGGATAGTTTTGAAATCGAATTAAAATCGATATTTCCCGAAACAGTAATTATCGTTAGCTTGTTGTCGTCATCCAACGCAATAAGGATGAGATCCTGATTTTTCTCGTCAATCTTTTTCATCAGGATATTTATTTTCGATCTTCTTTCATTCACCGAAACTACTTCCAGGTAATCTGTAAAATCGCTGGATATAAGCTGTTTTGCCTTTTCGAAATAATATTTTGAATCGCTTTTGCTTTCTGTTGTAATAATGCGGATACTTGTAAGTTCACGGAACGTTGCTTTCAATTCTTCATCGCTGGTGTTCGCAGCCATTTTGTTGAGCATCGTATTCCCTATATTTACATTGCTTACAGGACGATCTGTTTCAACACACTCTTTTAGGAATTTTCCAATGAAGTCGTTTGCGAAAATTGATGTTGCTAAAAACAACGTAAAGACTATCAAAAAACTTCTTTTCATAGAGTTTCAGATTCGATATTATTGTTTGAATCAGGATTGTATAATGGAATTTCAGAACTCAGAGAATCGATCTCGGACCAGTCTAAATCCAAATTATCCAGTTGTTCCAGCGATTTTAAAGATGCTTCTTCAGTGGTTTGCAAAGCCATAGAAAGCTTTTCGAGTGCTGATGTCGCTTGCTCTAAAGCTGCACCGGGATCGTTGTATGTCTCTGCAAAGACCTGATTGTTTTGTCTGGCGAAAAAGTAAACCGATACCCCGATTCCCGCGATGAGAATAATAGATGCAGCAATGCGCAGGAAAGGTTCGAATATCTTTATGGTGATGTATTGCTTTTTCCTGTCGGCTTTACGTATGGAGGTCTCGAGTTTCTTTTCAAAATCATCACTTAATGCTATTGCATGCTGATCTTGTTTGTACGAAAACATGGGAACAAGCTGCTGTAAATCGTCAGGAACATCGCCAAAGTTGTAAAACTCCTGCAACTCCTGTTCTTCCGAAACAGAAGTTTCGCAGTTCCAGTATTTTTCCAGCAATATGTGAATTCTTTCTATGTTCATTATTGTTTACCCGATAATAATTCTCTCATCTTATTTCTTGCCCTGAAAAGGCTCACTTTTACCAAATCTTCGCTTATTTCCATTGTGTCAGCAATTTCTTTATAGCTCATGCCTTCAATTTCTCGCAGTTGAAATACCATTTTCTGATTTTCCGATAATTGATCGATACACTTGTATATTAACGTGTTCCTTTCGGTTTCAACCAACTTTAAGAGCGGTGTTATATCATCAACAAAAACACCGTTTTCAGATTCTGAAGCAATATTTTCTGTTTTTCGAATCGATAAAGACTCTACTCTATCGAATGCCAGATTTTTTGTTGCACGAAAGCAATAAGCTTCTAAGTTTTCGATTCCATCCCACTCGTCATTTTTTGTCCAAAGTTTCACAAACACGTCCTGCACAATGTCTTCGGCCTCGGCGGAATCTCTAACGATGCTCCACGCGAGCCGGAAGAGTTTATCCTTTAGCGGTAAAATGATCCGATGGAATTTATCGTGACTCATTACAAGGATGACGGTTGAGTGTTGAAAAAGTTACAGTGAAATGCAAAAATATTTTATTTTTTTTGTTTTTCATTGGTTTTGAGATTTTTTATTGAAAATAACAAGTGATGTTGCTTTCTAATAATATTGTGTTTTCTTTGGTTTGTGAAAATATTTGAATAAATAACCTCAATACTCAGAGTTGTAATTCTGTGTGAATGACAATAATTGAACAATTAAGGAATAGGAGGGAGTATGTTATCATACCAATAATAAGCAGTATCCTTCATTATTATATGGTTTAATTCCTCAACAATTCTACGATATTTCTTATTTGAAAAAATAATGATAAACTTATTATCCCATGCTCTGTTTATCGCATTTATAACGCCAAATTCTTTTGTTATAAAGAAAACAATAGATGAGTCAGTTGAATTAATATCGAAATACCTGTAAGAATAAATTGGGTAATCCGTGTTATCTATTTCAATCACTTTTGTTTGTACATAATCTAAATAAGAAGTATCACCTCGAATAATCCAGATACAATTGTTATTATTAAAAGATGTTTCAAATTTATATAAATCATTTTTATAATATTATAATTTTTAGATATCATTATACCTATTAATCAATTTGCAGGGAAATTTAACCACAAAAACATCCTATTATTTCCATCACAATATAATTTTGATGAAATTAACTCACTTTTCTTATAAAACTCCCTTTTTTTGCAAAAATATTGATTGACTTGATTTTGTAAAAATATTTGAAAAAACACTACTTATAATTTGCATATCTGATTGATTCTTTGTAATTTTGTGCCGTTTTTAACCCCAGAAATGGAGGTTTTTGATGTTAATCATTTGATTATATTTGAGTTATAATTAAGTGGATTTGTGCGTAGAAAATAAATTTATCAGTAAAATAAAAGACAAAAAGAAAGTAGAAAAATGCCTACAATTCAACAATTAGTAAGAAAAGGCCGTACGGTTATAGAAGAGAAAAGTAAATCCCGTGCGCTTGATTCGTGTCCGCAAAGACGCGGTGTCTGCGTGAGGGTTTATACTACTACTCCCAAAAAACCAAACTCAGCAATGAGGAAAGTGGCTCGTGTACGTTTAACTAACACTAAGGAGGTGAACGCTTATATTCCGGGCGAAGGGCACAACTTGCAGGAGCACTCTATTGTATTGGTGCGTGGCGGTCGTGTTAAAGACCTTCCGGGTGTACGTTATCACATTGTTCGCGGAACATTGGATACTGCCGGGGTAAATGGCCGTACTCAACGTCGTTCTAAATATGGAGCTAAGCGTCCTAAACCGGGAGCAGTTGCCAAGCCGGGTGCAAAGAAGAAATAATCCCGCACAATAAAAGTACGCTTTATTTTTATAAGTTAAAATTCATGTAAAATCGCTGTTGGAATTTTTGGGAAAAGCTACTATAGGTTGAGTAAACGGTTCGGAGGAATTGTTGAAGACAGATAAAAAACGGCAACCAAACACAACACAAATCAATTAAAACAATGAGAAAAACAAAACCTAAAAAAAGACAGGTTCTACCCGATCCTGTATATGGTGATGTAAGGGTGACAAAGTTTGTTAACCACCTTATGTATGACGGAAAGAAGAGTATATCTTACGATATTTTCTATTCTGCATTGGACACAGTGAAGGCTAAATTGCCCAACGAAGAAAAACCGGCTCTCGAGATTTGGAAAGCCGCATTAGACAATATAACACCGCAGGTTGAAGTGAAATCACGCCGTGTTGGCGGAGCAACATTTCAGGTGCCTACAGAAATTCGTCCCGAAAGAAAAGAATCCATTTCAATGAAAAACCTCATTCTTTATGCTCGCAAAAGAGGAGGTAAGACGATGGCAGACAAACTGGCTGCTGAGATCGTTGATGCGTATAACAATCAGGGTGGATCATATAAACGTAAAGAAGATATGCATAGAATGGCAGAAGCGAACAGGGCTTTTGCACATTTCAGATTTTAAATAAACAGACTGTTAGGTAAAAAAGATGGCAAAAGGTTCAAAAGAAGCATTAATTTTCACTCGCAATCTTGGCATCATGGCTCACATCGATGCCGGCAAGACAACTACGTCGGAGCGAATCTTATTTTATACAGGATTAACCCATAAAATAGGTGAAGTTCATGATGGAGCTGCTACTATGGATTGGATGGAGCAGGAACAGGAACGTGGTATTACCATTTCATCCGCTGCTACCACTGCGAACTGGAAATATAATGACAAAACATACAAAATAAACTTGATTGACACCCCGGGGCACGTAGACTTCACCGTTGAGGTTGAGCGTTCGTTGCGTATCCTCGACGGAGCCGTGGCAGCGTTTTGCGCTGTAGGCGGAGTTGAGCCGCAATCGGAAACCGTGTGGCGTCAGGCAGATAAATATAAAGTGCCGCGAATTGGTTACGTGAATAAAATGGACCGTTCGGGTGCAAACTTTTTTGAAGTAGTTCGTCAGGTAAAAGAAGTACTTGGTGCAACTCCTTGTCCAATTCAAATCCCTGTCGGGGCCGAAGAAAATTTCAAGGGCGTAGTGGATTTGGTGACAATGAAAGCGTTATTTTGGCACGATGAAACCATGGGAGCTGAGTATCACGTGGAAGAAATTCCTGCCAATTTAGTGGATGAAGCTAATGAATGGAGAGAGAAAATGCTCGAAACAATAGCTGAGTTTGATGATGTGCTGATGGAGAAGTTTTTTGACGATTCGAGCACCATTACCGAAGATGAAATAAGGGCAGCCATCAGAAAAGGAACGCTCGAAATGCAAATAAATCCGATGATATGCGGCTCTTCTTTCAAAAACAAAGGTGTTCAAACGTTGTTGGATTCTGTTTGTGCATATCTGCCAAGTCCGCTTGATTCAGAAGCAATTGAAGGAACAGACCCCAGAGATCCCGATAAAGTGGTTGTTCGCCATCCCGATCCAAGTGAACCGTTATCGGCGCTTGCGTTCAAGATAGCAACCGATCCATATGTGGGACGTCTGTGTTTCTTCCGTGTCTATTCGGGAGAACTGGAAGCAGGTTCTTACGTTTATAACCCGCGTTCGGAAAAGAAAGAACGTATTTCTCGTTTATTCCAAATGCACTCCAATAAACAAAATCCGAGAGAATTTATCGGATGCGGTGATATAGGAGCCGGAGTTGGATTTAAAGATATCCGTACAGGTGATACACTTTGTGATGAAAATAAACCTATCGTTCTTGAGTCGATGGACTTCCCCGATCCGGTTATCGGAATTGCGGTTGAGCCTAAAACTCAGAAAGATTTGGACAAACTTTCCGTTGGATTGGCTAAATTGGCCGAGGAAGATCCGACATTCACTGTTAAAACAGATGCCGATACAGGCCAGACTGTTATCTCAGGAATGGGCGAACTTCACCTGGAGATCATTATCGATCGTTTAAAACGAGAGTTTAAAGTGGAAGCTAATCAGGGACGTCCGCAGGTTTCTTACAAAGAAGCTATTACCAAACCGGTTGAGTTACGTGAAGTTTATAAGAAACAAACAGGAGGTCGCGGGAAATTTGCAGACATTATTGTTCGTGTAGAACCTGCTGATGCCGATTTCGATGGCGAATTGCAATTCATAGATGAAGTAAAAGGTGGAAATATTCCAAAAGAATACATTCCATCTATTCAAAAAGGTTTCGCCCGCGCAATGAAAAACGGTGTTTTAGCCGGATACGCGCTCGACAAACTGAAAGTTACCGTGATTGATGGTTCGTACCACCCGGTTGACTCAGATCAGTTGTCGTTTGAAATTTGTGCTATGCAGGCATTCAGAAGTGCAAGCGAAAAAGCAGGTCCTGTTCTCAAGGAACCAATCATGAAAGTTGAAGTAGTTACTCCCGAAGAAAGCATGGGTGATGTGATCTCAGACTTGAACAAGCGTCGCGGACAAATCGAAGGAATGGAATCCAACCGCTCCGGAGCCCGCATTGTAAAAGCAAAAACCCCGCTTTCTGAAATGTTTGGATATGTAACTTCTTTGCGTACAATTACTTCGGGAAGAGCAACTTCCACTATGTCTTTCGACCATTTTGAGGAAGTTTCTCCTTCTATCGCAAGACAAGTATTGGAGGAAGTAAAAGGTCGCGTTGATTTGATTAAATAATATCATTAATAAATAATATGAGCCAAAAAATCAGAATTAAACTGAAGTCTTACGATTATAGCCTGGTTGATAAATCGGCAGAAAAAATCGTGAAAACCGTAAAAGCTACGGGTGCAGTAGTTAGCGGACCAATTCCGTTACCAACTCACAAACGCATATTTACAGTAAACCGCTCAACATTCGTAAACAAAAAATCGCGCGAGCAATTCGAACTTTCGTCATTTAAACGTCTGATCGATATCTACAGCTCAACAGCAAAAACCGTTGATGCGCTGATGAAACTCGAATTACCGAGTGGGGTAGAAGTAGAAATTAAAGTGTAAAAGACTCTTTCGTCTACTAATAAAAAGAAAAAATAGATGTTTCGCTTTGATCAACATGACAACCACCATTTGTCATTCTGAACGCAGTGAAGAATCTAAACAATAAACAATAATTATTCACAGCCCGATTAGGGCTTAAACAACAGAGAAATGCCAGGATTAATTGGAAAAAAAATCGGAATGACATCCGTTTTCAGTGCCGAGGGAAAAAATATTCCATGCACTGTTATCGAAGTAGGTCCTTGCGTGGTTACTCAGGTTAAAACCGTTGAAATAGACGGTTATGACGCTATTCAGCTTGGGTTTGAAGATAAAAAAGACAAACACACATCAAGCGGCGAAAAAGGTCATTTCAAAAAAGCCGGAGTTAGCCCCAAGAGACACTTGGCCGAGTTCAAAGGATTTGGAAACGACTACAAGTTGGGTTCCGAAATCACTGTTGATCTTTTCACCGATGCCGGTTGGGTTGATGTAATCGGAACATCGAAAGGTAAAGGTTTTCAGGGCGTTGTAAAGCGTCACGGTTTTAGTGGTGTGGGAGAAGTAACACACGGACAGCACAACAGATTGCGTTCACCGGGTTCTATTGGTGCAGCATCTTATCCCGCTAAGGTATTTAAGGGAACTCGCATGGGAGGACAAATGGGTAACGAGCGTGTAACCGTTCAAAACCTTCAGGTAATTAAAGTAATTCCCGAACATAACATATTGATGTTGAAAGGCTCAATTCCGGGAAGTAAAGGTTCAATTGTAATAATAGAGAAATAAAATGGAATTAAGTATTTACAATATTAAAGGAGAGGTAACAGATAAAGAGGTAACACTCGACGATTCCATTTTCGGAATAGAACCTAACAATCATGTTATCTGGTTAGATGTAAAGCAATATTTGGCCAATCAGCGTCAGGGAACGCATAAATCGAAAGAAAGAAATGAAATTGCCGGAAGTACCCGTAAACTTATTCGTCAGAAAGGAAGTGGTGGTGCCCGCCGTGGTGATATCAAATCGCCTGTTATGGTAGGTGGAGGCCGTGTTTTCGGTCCTAAACCACGTGATTATGGTTTCAAGCTCAATAAAAAAGAAAAAGCATTGGCTCGCCGTTCGGCTCTTTCGCTAAAAGCTAAGAACGATGCTATTTTGGTGGTTGAAGATTTTAGCTTCGATGCACCCAAAACAAAGAACTTTGCAGAGCTTACAAAAAAACTGCAACTCGCTGATAAAAAGCTACTTTTCGTTTTGCCAAGTCAAAATAAAAACGTATATTTGTCGGCTCGAAATTTACCGGGAGTTGAGATTATAACTGCTTCAGACATAAATACATACAAAATTATGAACTGTGGGAATTTAGTGCTCACGGAATCGTCTGTTGCGGTAATTGATGATTTACTTAAAGCATAAGGAGACAAAACAATGGGAGTAATTATAAAACCAATTTTTACAGAAAAACAAACCGCGGTTACCGAGAAGTTCGAAAACCGTTACGGTTTCATTGTAGTTCCCGGAGCTAACAAAGTAGAAATCAAAAATGCAATTGAATCGCTCTACAATGTTCACGTAGAACAGGTGAATACAATGAAATACGATGGCAAGCTGAGAAGCCGCTACACAAAATCCGGTGTTGTTACCGGTAGCACGCCATCTTATAAAAAAGCAATTGTAACCTTGAAAAAAGGTGAAACAATCGATTTATTCAGCAATATCTAATTAAAAAATGGCAATACGTAAACTAAAGCCCACAACACCGGGGCAAAGACACAAGATTATCGGTTCTTTTGAAAATATCACTGCATCGGAACCGGAGAAATCTCTTGTAGTTGGTAAAGCAAGTACGGGCGGACGCAACCATCGTGGTAAAATGACCATAGGTTATATAGGTGGCGGACACAAAAAACGTTTTCGTTTTATCGATTTCAAAAGAACAAAAGATGGAGTTCCTGCCGTTGTAAAAAGCATTGAATACGATCCAAACCGCTCGGCGCGCATTGCGTTGCTGTATTATGCCGATGGAGAAAAAACGTATATCCTTGCTCCCAATGGACTAGAAGTAGGAACCACAGTGATGTCGGGACCGCAAGCCGCTCCCGAAGTTGGCAATACACTGCCCTTGTCAAACATTCCTCTCGGTACGGTAATTCATAATATTGAGTTGCGTCCGGGACAAGGTGCAAAAATGGTACGTTCTGCAGGTACGTTCGCGCAATTGGTATCCCGCGAAGATAAATACGCGATTATCAAAATGCCGTCGGGTGAAGTTCGTAAAATTCTTGCTACATGTAAAGCTACTATAGGAAGCGTTGGTAATTCAGACCATGCTCTGCAACAATCAGGTAAAGCCGGCCGTTCAAGATGGCTCGGACGTCGTCCACACACTCGCGGGGTTGTTAAAAACCCGGTTGATCACCCAATGGGTGGTGGTGAAGGTCGCGCGTCGGGAGGTCATCCACGTTCGCCCAAAGGCATCTATTCTAAGGGCTTGAAAACAAGAGCTCCTAAAAAACATTCTTCTAAATACATCGTAGAAGGAAGAAAGAAAAAGTAATCTGATTAACAAGAAATAACTATGAGCAGATCATTAAAAAAAGGTCCGTATATCAACCTAAAATTAGAGAAGAAAGTGAGTGACATGAACGAAAGCGGTAAAAAAGCTGTCGTAAAAACATGGGCTCGCGCTTCAATGATTTCCCCCGATTTCGTGGGTCATACCATTGCGGTACACAACGGGAATAAATTTATTCCGGTGTATGTTACCGAAAACATGGTTGGACACAAGCTGGGTGAATTTGCGGTAACACGCACATTCCGTGGACACTCTGGCAACAGAAAGAAATAATCGGCGGGGCTTAACCAATATAAAAAAATAGAAAAGACATGAGTGCTAGAAAAAGAATATCAGCAGAACAACGCAAAGAAAACCGCAAAGAGGTTGCTTTAGCCGTGTTGAAAAATGCTCCTTCTTCGCCCCGGAAAATGCGATACGTTGCAGATATGGTGCGCGGAATGGAAGTTTTTAAAGCATTGGGCGTTTTGAAGTTTTCCAGCAAGGAGGCATCGAGAAGAGTTGAAAAATTATTACTCTCGGCCATCTCTAACTGGGAACAGAAAAACGAACGCAAAGCCGAAACAGGCGAACTTTATATCAAAATAATTTCTGTAGACGAAGGTGCAACGCTGAAGAGACTTCGTCCTGCCCCGCAAGGCCGCGGCTACAGAATCCGCAAACGTTCAAATCACGTGACAATTGTGGTAGATACTTATAAAAAAGAACAAGAACAAAATTAATACAGGCAGATGGGACAAAAAGTAAATCCGATAGCAAATCGTTTGGGAATCATCAAAGGATGGGACTCTAATTGGTACGGTGGAGATAATTATGGCGAAATGATGCTGGAAGACAGCAAAATTCGCACTTATTTGAACGCTCGTCTGGCCAAAGCAAGTGTTTCTCGCATTGTCATTGAAAGAACGCTGAAATTAGTAACCATCACTATCTGTACTGCCCGTCCGGGAATCATTATCGGTAAAGGTGGCCAGGAAGTGGACAAGCTAAAAGAAGAGTTAAAGAAAATAACCGATAAGGATGTTCAAATCAATATCTTCGAGATAAAGAAACCCGAGCTGGATGCGGTTATCGTGGCCAACAATGTTGCTCGCCAGGTGGAAGGTAAAATTGCTTACCGCAGAGCGGTTAAAATGGCCATCGCATCTACCATGAGGATGGGCGCAGAAGGCATAAAGATTCAAATCTCAGGTCGGTTGAACGGTGCCGAAATGGCCCGGTCGGAAATGTATAAAGAGGGAAGGACTCCGTTGCATACTTTCCGTGCCGACATTGATTATGCTCATGCAGAAGCGTTGACCAAAGTTGGATTGATCGGTATCAAGGTTTGGATCTGCAGAGGAGAGATCTACGGTAAAAAAGACCTGGCACCTTCATTCGCATCTTCCAAGGAAAATCGTTCACAAGGCGGTGGCGGACGCAGCGACAGAGGTAATCGCCCCGAAGGAGGCAGAGGTGCCAGAAGAAACAGAAGAAATAATAACAAAAACGCATAAACCAATATGTTACAACCGAAAAAATCAAAATTTAGAAGACAGCAGAAAGGCCGCATGAAAGGCTTCGCCGGTCGCGGTAATCAGTTGGCATTCGGTTCGTTCGGGATAAAATCGTTACAATCAAAATGGATCACTGGCAATCAGATTGAGGCTGCCCGTGTTGCCGTAACACGCTATATGCAACGCCAAGGACAAGTTTGGGTACGCATCTTCCCCGATAAACCAATTACCAAGAAACCTGCTGAAGTACGTATGGGTAAAGGAAAAGGTAATCCCGAAGGATACGTGGCTCCTGTTACTCCCGGAAGAATTATTTTCGAAATCGAAGGTGTACCGTACGATGTCGCAAAAGAAGCTCTCCGCCTGGCAGCACAGAAATTGCCTGTTACGACAAAATTCGTTGTCAGAAGAGATTATGAACAACCCCAAAATTAATTCGTAAGGCATGAAATCAAAAAAACAAGAATACAAGGAGTTATCGGATAAGGATTTGAAGGAAAGGTTGGATGCTGAACAGGCGGACCTGATTCAGACCAAGATTTATCATACAACTACTCCGCTCGACAATTCAGGTTCGATAAGAGAAAAACGCAGAAACATTGCACGTATTCAGACTGAATTGCGCGCTCGTGAATTGAAAAAAGCTTAATAATTATAATGGAAACGAGAAATTTAAGAAAAGAAAGAATCGGGGTCGTTTTCAGCAACAAGATGGAAAAAACCATCACCGTTACTGTAAAATGGAAAGAAAAACACCCTATATATGGGAAGTTCGTTAGTAAAACGAAAAAATTTCACGCCCATGATGAAAAGAATGACTGTAACATAGGGGATACAGTACGTATAATGGAAACACGTCCTTTGAGCAAAACAAAGAGATGGAGAGTGGTTGAAGTAATAGAAAGGGCCAAGTAAGATGATACAGCAAGAATCAAGACTAAACGTGACCGACAATAGCGGAGCCAAGGAAGCCCTTTGCATCCGTGTATTAGGTGGAACAAGAAGACGCTACGCGTCTGTTGGGGATGTAATTGTTGTGGCTATCAAGAGCGTAATCCCTTCGAGTGACATTAAAAAAGGCGCTGTAACAAAAGCAATCATTGTACGTACGAAAAAAGAAATTCGTCGTGCTGATGGTTCTTATATTCGTTTCGACGACAATGCCTGCGTCCTTCTGAACAACGCCGGTGAGTTGAGAGCCAGCCGTATCTTTGGGCCGGTTGCACGTGAATTACGTGCTACAAACATGAAGATTGTTTCATTAGCGCCCGAAGTACTTTAATCTATTAAACAATCACAGACAATGAGTAAATTACATATTAAAAAAGGAGATACGGTTTACGTGAACTCCGGTGAAGACAAAGGCAAAACAGGACGTGTGCTCGAAGTACTGGTGGCTAAAAACCGTGCCATTGTTGAGGGAGTAAATATCGTGTCGAAGCATGCAAAACCCAATGCACAGAATCCCAATGGAGGTATCGAAAAGAAAGAAGCTTCCATTCATCTCTCGAAACTAAATTTGGTTGATCCGAAAACCGGTAAACCAACGCGCATTGGAAGAAAAGAAGACAGTAAAGGTAAGTTAGTACGTTATGCAAAAAAATCAGGGGAGGTAATTAAGTAATGGCTAAAGAAGTGAAAAAAGAAAAAGCGGCAAAAGCCGCCGAACCTAAAGCTGAAGTTCAGAAAGAAGCTCAGGTTACTGCTCCCCAGACAGAAGATAAGGGAAACAGAAGTACGGTTACTCTCAAGAAAGAATATGGTGAACGTATTGTTCCCGCCCTGATGAAGGAATTTGGATACAAATCCGTTATGCAGGCTCCCAAACTCGACAAGATAGTTATAAATCAGGGATTGGGTATAGGAGTAGCTGACAAGAAAATCATCGAGACAGCGATCAACGAGCTAACGGCAATTACCGGTCAGAAAGCGGTGGCAACTTACTCGAGAAAAGACATTTCCAACTTCAAGTTACGTAAGAAAATGGCTATCGGAGCCCGCGTAACGTTGCGTCACAATAAAATGTATGAATTTCTCGAAAGACTTATTCGTGTGGCGTTACCGCGTATTCGTGACTTCAGGGGAATTGAAGGGAAACTCGACGGACGAGGAAACTATACCCTGGGAATCCAGGAGCAGATTATCTTTCCCGAAATCAATATCGACAGCATCTCCCGTTTGCTGGGAATGAACATTACGTTCGTCACATCTGCAGCAACCGATGAAGAAGGCTACGCACTCCTCAGAGAATTTGGATTACCGTTTAAAACAGAAAAAAATAAGTAAGAAATGGCAAAAGAATCAATGAAAGCCCGCGAGGTGAAAAGAGCTAAGATGGTTGCCCGTTATGCCGAAAAAAGAGCAAAATATTTGGCAGAAGGCGATTACGAAGCACTTCAAACCATTCCTAAAAATGCGTCTCCCGTTCGTTTGCACAATCGTTGCAGCATAACCGGACGTCCAAAAGGCTATATGCGCCAATTTGGATTATCACGCATTCAGTTTAGAGAAATGGCATCGAAAGGACTTATACCCGGAGTGAAAAAAGCAAGCTGGTAAAATACAGTGCAATAACGAAGTTTTATTAAATATTGTCCCGACAGTCGGGATCAATTTAAATTTTTTTATAATGACAGATCCAATAGCAGATTATTTGACGCGGTTGAGAAATGCTATCCAGGCGAAGCATCGTGTGGTAGAAATTCCCGCATCAAACTTGAAAAGAGACATCACAAAGATTCTCTTTGACAAAGGCTACATCCTTAATTATAAGTTTGTAGAGGACGGACCGCAAGGCTCAATTATGATTGCCTTGAAATACGATCCGGTAAATAAAGTGAATGCGATCAAAAAACTGATTCGCATATCTTCACCCGGGTTACGTCGGTATACCGGTTATAAGAATATGCCCCGGGTACTGAACGGTTTGGGTATTGCCATATTATCTACTTCAAAAGGAGTAATGACGGATAAAGAAGCTGCCGTTCAGAAAATCGGCGGTGAAGTATTGTGTTACGTTTATTAATTTCAGGAGGAGAATAGTATGTCAAGAATAGGAAAATTGCCCATTTCATTGCCTTCCGGCGTTGCAGTAACGGTGGGAGAAGATAACGTGATTACGTTGAAAGGCCCTAAAGGAGAACTAAAACAACACGTGAACCCTGATATGAAAGTAGAGGTTGAAAACGGTGTCTTAACCGTTATCAGGCCTACCGACGATAGAGAACACAGAGCCATGCACGGGTTATACCGTTCTTTGCTCCACAATATGGTGATTGGCGTTTCGGAAGGATTTCGCAAGGAACTGGAGCTTGTTGGTGTTGGATACCGTGTAACCAATAACGGACAAATTCTGGAATTATCACTTGGTTATACCCACAACATATTCCTGGAATTACCCCAGGAGATTAAAGTGGAAACCAAGATGGAAAGGAACAAGAATCCGCTTATTATTTTGGAGTCTTCCGATAAGCAATTGCTCGGACAGGTTTGTGCAAAAATTCGTTCATTCCGCAAACCCGAACCTTACAAAGGTAAAGGTATTAAATTTGTTGGTGAACAAATCCGTCGCAAATCGGGTAAGACAGCAGGTAAATAATTTACGTAAACAGAAATCGCTATGTTAACAAAAACAGAAAGAAGACTAAAGATTAAGACTCGTGTTCGCGGTAAGATCAGCGGGACCAAGGAGTGTCCGCGTTTGTCCGTGTTCAGGAGTAATAAACAAATATACGCGCAGGTTATCGATGATATTAATGGAGTTACGCTGGCATCGGCTTCATCTTTGAAAGTGGAAGAAAAACTTCCCAAAAAAGAAATAGCTGCAAAAGTTGGCGAGATGATTGCCAGCAACGCTAAAGAAGCCGGGGTTGAGAAGGTAGCATTCGACAGAAACGGTTACTTATATCATGGACGTATAAAAGAATTGGCTGATGCCGCTCGTAAAGGAGGACTTAAATTTTAAACAACTATGACAGGAACAGATAGAAGAGTAAAATCGACAAACGATTTAGAGTTGAAGGACAGGCTAGTGGCTATCAATCGTACTACCAAGGTAACAAAAGGAGGTCGTACATTCACATTTGCTGCTATGGTTGTAGTTGGAAACGAAGACGGTATTATTGGCTGGGGATTGGGTAAAGCCGGTGAGGTGACTACTGCTATTGCTAAAGGTGTTGAAGCAGCCAAAAAGAACTTGATGAAAGTTCCCGTTTACAAAGGGACCATACCTCACGAACAATCTGCCCGTTTCGGCGGAGCCGAAGTATTTCTGAAACCAGCTTTTACCGGAACAGGAGTAAAAGCAGGAGGTGCCATGCGTGCCGTGTTGGAAAGTGCAGGAATTACCGATATTCTGGCGAAATCGAAAGGATCGTCAAATCCTCACAACCTGGTAAAAGCCACCATTGAAGCGTTGTGCGAACTGAGAGATCCCATTACTGTTTCTCAAAATCGCGGAGTTAGTTTAGAAAAAGTATTTAACGGATAAAAACGGAAGGATTTTGAAATGGCTACTATAAAAGTAAAACAGACTACCAGCAGAATAAACTGCCCTAAAATTCAGAAAAAAACGTTAGATGCGTTAGGATTGACGAAAATGAACAAAGTGGTTGAACATGAAGATAACCCTACTATTAGAGGCCTTATCCGTAAAGTTCATCATTTAGTAACGATTGTAGAATAAATTAGTTTATAACGATAAAATATAGATAATAATGAATTTATCGAACTTAAAACCCGCTGAAGGCGCAACCAAAACCCGCAAAAGAATCGGACGCGGATCGGGATCGGGCAGAGGAGGTACTTCGACAAGAGGACACAAAGGACAAAAATCAAGATCGGGTTATTCCAGAAAAACCGGATTTGAGGGAGGACAGATGCCTTTACAGCGTCGCGTACCTAAATTCGGATTTAATCCACTGAGCAGAGTTGAATACAAAGCCATCAACATTGAAACACTTCAGGTATTGGCCGATTCTCAGAAAATAGAAAAGATAACTCCGGAGGTATTGATCAATGCCGGCCTTATTTCCCGAAAACACTTGGTTAAAATTCTTGGAAGAGGAACACTTTCGGCAAAATTGGAAGTTGAAGCTCACGCTTTCTCCAAGGCTGCGGAACAAGCTATTTCTTCTGCAGGAGGTACAGCCGTAAAACTCTGAAAAAATGGGATTTGTACAGACAGTAAAAAATATTTGGAAAATTGAAGACCTTCGGATGAGAATACTCATCACCCTTGGTTTTATTGCAATCTACCGTTTTGGGTCGTTTGTGGTACTTCCGGGTGTGAACCCCGAATTACTTCAGAACCTGCAAGCAAGCGCAAGCGGCGGTTTGTTGGGATTGCTTGACATGTTCTCGGGAGGTGCATTTGCGAATGCTTCAATTTTTGCTTTGGGAATTATGCCCTACATTTCGGCATCAATTGTGATGCAGTTATTGGGCATAGCAGTTCCTGCATTCCAAAAAATGCAACGCGAAGGCGAGAGCGGGCGTACAAAAATGAATCAGTACACACGTTATCTTACTGTTGCTATTTTGCTTTTCCAGGGTCCCGCTTATATTTACGGAGCCTTAGGATCGGCAATTCCCGGCGGATTATTTGACTGGGTGATTCCGGCAACCATAATTCTTGCCGGTGGCAGTATGTTCGTACTGTGGCTTGGAGAAAGAATTACCGATAAAGGTATAGGTAACGGTATTTCGTTTATCATTCTCATTGGTATTATTGCTCGTTTACCACATGCTCTTGTAGCCGAATTCGACCGATTGCTCAATGCACCGGGAGGTTTGGTGCTCTTCCTGCTCGAAATCATATTCTTGCTGGTTGTTATTGCCGGAGCAATTATGCTGGTACAGGGCACAAGAAAAATACCCGTACAGTATGCTAAACGCATTGTAGGAAACAAACAGTACGGTGGTGTGCGCCAGTACATTCCTCTGAAAGTGAATGCCGCTAACGTAATGCCTATCATTTTTGCCCAAGCAATTATGTTTATTCCGCTTACTATTGCCCAGTTTTCTGCAAGAGATGGGGGCGGTTTTTGGGCTTCGTTGATGAATTATACCAGTTTTTCGTATAATTTCATCTTTGCCTTGCTCATTATCGCGTTCACGTATTTCTATACGGCTATTACGGTCAATCCTATTCAAATGGCTGAAGACCTGAAGAGAAATAACGGATTCATTCCCGGCGTAAAACCCGGTAAGAGAACAGCAGAATATATCGACACTATTATGTCGAGAATTACTTTTCCGGGTTCGCTTTTTCTGGCGTTGGTAGCCATTATGCCGGCATTTGCCGGTATTGCGGGCGTGAATCAGCAGTTTGCACAATTCTTTGGAGGGACTTCGTTATTAATTCTGGTTGGTGTAGTGCTTGATACACTGCAACAAATAGAAAGTCATTTGCTGATGCGGCATTATGATGGCTTCCTTAAATCGGGAGCTAAAATTAAGGGTAGGTTCGGCTCAATTGCGGCTTATTAAGTTTTCGACGAATAAATTTGGATGAATAGCAGAACGATCATACTAAAAACCGATGAAGAAATCGAATTGATGCGTCAAAGCAATCGTTTGGTGGGTATGACACTTGGAGAGCTTTCCAAGCATATCAAACCCGGCGTAACAACACTTCAACTCGACAAAATTGCAGAAGAATTTATCAGAGATCACGGAGCTATTCCTACGTTTTTAGGATACGGCGGTTTTCCTAATTCCATTTGCGCTTCAGTTAATGAAAATGTGGTGCATGGAATACCCAATAATAAACCTTTACAAGAAGGCGATATCTTATCCATTGATTGCGGTACGAATTTGCACGGATACTGTGGCGATTCCGCATATACGTTCTGCGTTGGAGAGGTAAGATCTGAGGTGAGAAAATTACTCAAAGTTACCAAAGAAGCGCTTTATAAAGGTATCGAGCAGGCGCAGCATGACAAGCGAGTAGGGGATATTGGTTCCACCATACAAACATATTGCGAATCGAACGGTTACACGGTTGTAAGGGAATTGGTAGGTCACGGAATTGGCAGAAATATGCATGAAGCTCCAGAAGTGCCGAATTATGGCAGAAGAGGAACGGGACCGTTATTGAAAAACGGAATGTGTATTGCTATTGAACCGATGATTAATATGGGAAGCAAAAATGTGGTGTTTGAAAACGACGGATGGACGGTGCGTACCAAGGATCGTAAGCCATCGGCACATTTTGAGCATACGATAGCTATCCGAAACGGCAAAGCTGATATTTTATCGACATTTGAATTTATTCAGGAAACAAGCAACAATTAAAGAAAAGAACAAAAATGGCTAAGCAAGCAGCAATTGAACAAGACGGAACAATAGTAGAAGCATTGTCTAATGCCATGTTCCGAGTAGAATTGGAAAACGGGCACGAAATTACCGCACACATCTCGGGGAAAATGCGTATGCATTATATCCGGATTTTACCCGGAGACAGGGTGCGCGTGGAAATGTCGCCTTACGATCTTTCGAAAGGAAGGATTTCATTTAGATACAAATAAAACAAGACAATTAGACATCAGATAGTAGACACCGGACCACAATTGTCTAAGATCTGAAATCTGATATCTGACAGCTAAAAAATACAAATATGAAAGTAAGAGCATCTTTAAAAAAACGTACGGCTGACTGTAAAATTGTTCGCAGAAAAGGCCGTTTATACATTATCAACAAAAAGAATCCCAAGTTCAAACAACGTCAGGGATAAGATTAAAAAATAACAATTTAAAAAAATTATATGGCTATAAGAATTGTAGGGGTCGATTTGCCGCAAAATAAGAGAGGCGAGGTAGCGTTAACTTATATCTATGGCATCGGACGCAGCTCGGCAAACAGTATTTTAGCTAAAGCCGAAGTGGATAGAGATATCAAAGTAAAAGATTGGACAGACGATCAGGCAGCACGTATTCGTGAGATTATTTCAACCGAATACAAAGTGGAAGGAGATCTTCGCTCTGAAGTACAGTTGAACATTAAACGACTGATGGATATCGGCTGCTACCGTGGTATCCGCCATCGTATCGGGTTACCTGTCCGCGGACAAAGCACCAAGAACAATGCACGTACGCGAAAAGGAAGAAAGAAAACCGTTGCTAATAAGAAAAAAGCTACTAAATAACAGATAAGGAATATGGCAAAAAGAACAGTTGCAGCAAAAAAGAGAAACGTTAAAGTAAGTGCCGAAGGACAGGCTCACATCTCTTCATCGTTCAATAACATCATTGTTTCATTAACCAACGATAACGGAGAAGTGATAAGCTGGTCATCAGCCGGAAAAATGGGCTTCAGAAGTTCTAAAAAGAACACCCCTTACGCGGCTCAAATGGTGGCTTCAGACTGCGCTAAAGTGGCTTATGACCTGGGGCTCCGTAAGGTGAAAGCTTATGTGAAAGGTCCGGGAAACGGCCGCGAGTCAGCTATCAGAACCATTCACGGTGCAGGAATTGAGGTGACCGAGATTGTAGACGTTACACCCATTCCTCACAATGGCTGTCGTCCACCCAAAGCTAGAAGAGTCTGATCCGGTAGTTATTCGTCTGAACATCAAAAAAAAGTAAATAATCATAAGTTTCAATCATACAGAAACTTGAGCTGTGATTTGATTACAATACAACTTCTCTGTAATCGCGGCTGCACAGTTTAGGCTTCAGTAGAAAAAGTTTAATTTGTAAAAATGGCAAGATATACTGGTCCAAAAACAAAAATCGCCCGAAAATTCGGTGAACCTATTTTCGGTCCCGATAAGGTTCTTTCTAAAAAGAACTACCCCCCGGGACAGCACGGAAATACACGTAGACGTAAAACGTCGGAATACGGAATTCAGTTGCGTGAAAAACAACGTGCAAAATATACTTACGGAGTATTGGAAAAACAATTCCGGTTAACTTTCGAAAAAGCTGCCCGTAGCCGCGGTATTACAGGTGAAGTACTGCTTCAGTTATTGGAATCGCGTTTAGACAACGTCGTTTATCGATTAGGTATAGCACCTACAAGAGCAGCTGCCCGTCAGCTTGTATCGCACCGTCATATCACCGTAAATGGAAAAGTAGTAAACATTCCGTCGTATAGCGTGAGAGCCGGAGAAGTTGTCGGTGTGAGAGAAAAATCGAAATCGTTGGAAGTGATCTCAAATGCACTTACCGGTTTCAATCACAGTAAATATCCTTGGTTAGAGTGGGACAGAGCATCTATGAGCGGTAAGTTTCTGCATTTGCCCGAAAGAGCTGATATCCCCGAAAACATTAAAGAACAGTTGATCGTAGAATTATATTCTAAACAATAATTTCATGGCAATATTAGCATTCCAAAAACCCGATAAAGTAATCATGATCCAGGAGAATGCGTTCTCCGGAAAGTTCGAATTCCGTCCGCTGGAGCCCGGATACGGCATTACCATTGGTAACGCGTTGCGCCGTATTTTGCTTTCTTCTCTCGAAGGATATGCAATTACATCGGTAAAGTTTGACGGTGTTGAACATGAATTTGCTTCTATTCCGGGTATAATTGAAGATGTGACGACTATTATCCTGAATCTGAAAAAAATTAGGTTTAAAAGGATAGTAGAAGAATTTGATACGGAAAAAGTAAGTCTCAATGTATCGGGCACGAATGTGTTTAAAGCCGGAGATATTGGCAAATTACTGACCGGTTTTGAAGTTCTTAACCCGGAACTTGAAATCTGTCATTTAGAAAAGAAAGCTGAATTACGGCTCGAACTAACCATCAACAAGGGACGTGGCTACGTGCCTGCTGAGGAGAATCGTGCTATGTTGGCCACTGAAGACGTGCAAACTATTGCTATTGACTCTATTTTCACGCCTATCAGAAACGTTAAATACGAAATTGAAAACTATCGTATTGAACAGAAAACAGACTACGAGAAACTGATTATCGAAGTTGCTACCGATGGTTCCATCCAACCTAAAGATGCTTTGAAGGAAGCCGCTAAAATTCTTATCCAACATTTTGCTTTGTTCTCTGACGAAGCTAAGATGATGGTAGAGACTACCGGTGCCGAAAACATCGAGGAATTCGACGAAGAAGTATTGCACATGCGTCAATTGCTGAAACGCAAATTGTCTGATCTGAACCTTTCGGTTCGCGCTCTTAACTGCCTGAAGGCAGCAGAAGTGGAAACGCTTGGACATTTGGTTACGCACAACAAAAACGATTTATTGAAATTCAGGAACTTCGGAAAAAAATCGCTTACCGAGCTGGAAGAACTGCTTGACAATTTAAGTTTGTCGTTCGGTATGGATATTTCGAAATATAAATTAGATAAAGATTAACGAAAATGAGACACAATAAGAAAAATAATCATCTGAGTCGTACAAGTGCACATCGTGGGGCCATGTTGTCAAATATGGCTACATCGCTCATTATGCACAAACGTATTTTCACTACTGTGCCCAAAGCCAAGGAGCTAAGAAAATTTGTAGAACCCATCATCACTAAATCAAAGGACGATACTACCGCATCACGAAGAGTAGTTTTCAGCATGTTGCAAAATAAATTTGCTGTTGCCGAACTATTTCAAAATGTTTCGCAAAAAGTGGCAGATCGCCCCGGAGGTTACACACGCATCATCAAGACAGGCTATCGTCTGGGAGACAATGCCGCTATGTGCTTTATAGAGTTGGTGGATTATAACGAAAACATGCTGGGCGATGGCGGAGCTAAGAAAGCAAAAACACGTCGTTCGCGCAGAAAAGCAACTGGTGCTGGGGCTGCAACTGTAGCTGCTGCCGCAACTGATTCTAAAGCTAAAGAACCGAAAGCTAAAAAAGAAGAAGTGAAGAAGGCTGAAGAAGTTAAAGCTGAAGAAACTGTAGAAGTACAAGATACAAAAGAAGTGAAAACTTCTGAGACTCCTGTGGCAGAAGAAACTGTATCACAGGACGAAACGCAAATCGCTGAGGAAGCATCTGCCGAAGGTGAGGGACTAAAAGACTGAGCCAAGATGTAACCACAGCGAAGCTGTGATTTTTAAAATGTTAAACATTAAGGAAGCGCCGCGAGTGATTCGTAGCGCTTTCTGCTTTTTACAGCACAGAGGTTACAAACCAACGCGCAGTTTTTTCTGACCGATTACCAGTCTGACGGATATAATAACCGAAATCCCACCCTCCAAACTCTCCCTTATCTCTAAAACTTTATAAACTTTCAAACGTTTTACAACTGAAAAGAAGACGCGTATAATTTTATATTTTGGCGAAGCCAAATTACTTTTAGTACCGCATCGAGATGGATGTGGCGTAATAAATTAATCCAAACAGTTGAGAGATGAAGAAGATAATAGTTATAGGTTGCGGTTTTGGAGGATTGCAATTTGTAAAACACCTCAAAAAGAACAGGTTTGATATTCTTATTATCGATAAAATAAACCATCACCAGTTCCCGCCTTTGTTTTATCAGGTGGCTGCTTCGCAGATAGAGCCATCTACAGTTTCTTTCCCTATCCGGAAAATTTTTCAGGACAGAAACGATGTTAGGGTTCGTTTAGCGAAAGTAAATTCAGTAAACGCTGATGAGAAGACTATTGGTACTTCTATCGGCTCGTTTTCATACGATTATTTGGTTATTGCCACCGGATCACGTACTAATTTTTATGGAAATAAGGAAGTTGAGAATAATTCGCTTAGTTTGAAATCAACCTATCAGGCTATAAATGTTAGAAATTTTATTCTGATGAATTTTGAAAAGCTTCTCTACGAGAGCGATAAAGAAGGTTTGTACAACATCATTATTGTGGGGGCTGGACCAACAGGAGTGGAAATGGCGGGTGCTTTTGTGGAAATGAAGCGGGAAGTGTTGCCGAAAGATTATCCCAATATCGATTACCCCAAGGTAAATGTATATCTCCTGGAAGGAGGCCCAAACACTTTGCCCAGCATGAGTAAGTTCGCACAAAAGTATTCTGAAAAATATCTTCGTTCGATGGGAGTAATAGTGAAAACAAATGTGATTGTAAGTAATTACGACGGAGAAAAAATTACGCTAAACAGTGGTGAAATCATTCGTTCCAAAAGTGTGATCTGGTCGGCTGGGATTATGGCTAACAGCATTGAAGGAGTTCCTAAGGAGTCAATAGTAAGGGGTGGAAGAATAAAAGTAGATAGAGCCAATCGTATAGAAGGGCTTACAGATGTTTTTGCAATTGGGGATGTGGCCTATATGGAAACAGAAAAATATCCCAAAGGTCATCCGCAAGTAGCTAATGTTGCTATAGGCCATGGCAAAAATCTGGCAAAGAATCTTCAGAATATCGATTCAGGAAAAGAAAAACTTCACTCTTACGAATATCATAATATAGGAGCAATGGCTACTGTAGGCAGAAATAAAGCAGTTGTGGATCTTCCGTTTGCCAGATTCAAAGGACGATTTGCCTGGCTCATTTGGATGTTTCTTCATCTGATGCTTATCCTGAGTGTGCGAAACAAAATCATTATTTTTATCAATTGGGCATGGAATTATGTCACTAAGAATAATTCACTACGATTAATTTTGAAGGATCAGGATTAGCTATTTACTTTTTACATATTTTCTCTTATTCATAAACTGATATTAACGATATGTTTAAGATGCTGTAAAATAGTGTGTTATTGTTAATCAAAGAAGTGTTCTTTATAAGTAGTACTTCTTTTTTTGATGTAAACAGGTGCTACATTACAAAGTAGGTCGCGCACAGGAATTCAGAGTCGTACTTTTGTTTCAGGAAATTTTATTACTAACTTTTTAAAACAAAATTAAAATGAAAACAAAAGAAATGAATGTAGAAGTATCTAGTGTACAGAATGTAAACACACGCAAAAATTCTCTTAGGTGTGTACTCTCGGTATTATTTGTAACTACGGTGTTACTGTTTATATCAATGCCTGCATCTGCACATTGCGACTCATATGATGGCCCGGTTATCAAAGATGCCATGAAGGCGCTCGAAACAAACAATGTGAATTTGGTTTATAAATGGATTACTCAGGAACAGGAAGCCGAGATAACCGCTATGTTCAACAAGACCTATAGGTTGAAAATAGGAGATAAAGAAATTTATTCCATTGTGGAAAAACATTTTCTTGAAACACTGGTAAGATTACACCGCGAAACGGAAGGTGCTCCTTACACCGGACTAAAACCCGCCGGAACCACTAAGCAAATAATTGTTATGAGTGATAAAGCCATCGAGAACAATGACATTGACGGATTACTTACAAAATTGAATAATCATATCGGAAATATTATTAAGGAGAAATACCACAAGGTAGAAACGCTGAGCAAGGTGAAAAATAACTCTGACGAAGAAGGCAGAGCTTACGTTGACGCTTATGTTGATTACACTCACTCACTTGAAGCACTTCACGACATTCTGGAAGGTGGAGGGGGACATGCCCATTGATTTCAATTACTGAATATATTTAATGTTAGATTGGGTGTAGCGAGAAGAGGATAATCTTTTGCTGCACCCAAATTTTTCTAAAAAAACTTCACTAATTTTGTAACTGAAACAGGCCTCGTTACGTCTTATGGATATAGACTCAATTTTATGATGAAATTTTACTTCACGCTATTGCTTTGCTTGTCTACGTTACTGGCTTTTTCCCAAACAAGAATCTATACCACTTCACGCACACAACAAGCACCCGATATTGACGGGCAATTAACAGACGATTGTTGGCAAAATGCCGCTTGGGCAAGTGACTTTGTGCAATTTGAACCGAATTCAGGAGCCGCTCCCTCGCAACAAACAGAGTTTGCTATAGTTTATGACGACAACAATTTATACGTCGCAATAAAAGCTCTTGATAACGAACCTGGCAAAATTGTTCGTCGGGTTTCGCGCCGTGATGACGCAGACGGTGATGCTGTGGCTATCGCCATAGATAGTTATGAGGATAAAATGACTGCTTTTGGTTTTTTGGTCTCGGCAGCAGGAAGTAAAGCCGATTGGCGGCAGACCGAGGGTAACAACGGAGAGGACAACAGTTGGGATCCAATCTGGGAGGTGAAAACTTCATTGCAGGCCGACGGCTGGTATGCTGAAATGCGTATTCCGTATTCACAACTTCGTTTCGGAAAAAAAACCGAATACCGATGGGGACTGGAAGTAATGCGACATGTTTACCGTCATCAGGAACGTTCATTCTGGCAACCGATCGATAAAGCTTCAGCAAAATTTATTGGTGATTTTGGAACACTGGAAGGTATCCGGAATATTTCTCCTAAAAAAGATATTGAAATTGTTCCTTTTGCCCTTTCTCAGCTTACACTTTCTGAAAAAGAGGAAGGCAATCCCTTTGCCACAGGAACTCAGACAAAAGCATCGGTAGGGGTAGATGGAAAAGTTAGCCTGACCAACGATATTACTTTGAACTTTACCATAAATCCTGACTTCGGACAAGTAGAGGCCGATCCGTCAGTGGTGAATCTCACTAATTTTGAAACTTATTTCAACGAAAAGCGCCCTTTCTTTGTGGAAGGAAGTAACATATATCATTATCCTTTCGATCTTACCAACAACGAACAAAACAAATTGTTCTATTCCCGCCGATTAGGACGTGAGCCACAACTTTTCTACGATACCGGGGATGGTGAATATGTACGCGAGCCTGGCCGAACAAATATTTTGGGTGCAGTGAAGGTGTCAGGGAAGACCAGAAGAGGAACTTCCATCGGTGTATTAAATGCGGTTACGCAGAAGATGTACAGTGAGATTGATCGCAACGGAGAACGGTCTAAATACGGTGTTGAACCGATGTCAAATTATTTCGTGGGTAGGTTAGAGCAGGATCTTGATAGCGGAAATCTTATAGTGGGAGGCATAATTACTGCTACTAACCGTAAGATAGACGAAACACAATTTGAAACACTTGCCGGGTCGGCATATACAGGCGGATTGAATTTTACTAAATATTGGAAAGACAAATCTTATTTCGTCACCGCACGTACTTTTTTTAGTCACTTGCAAGGCTCCAAAGAGGCGATGACCCGATTGCAAAAGTCATCGGCAAGATATTTTCAGAGACCTGATGCCGAACATTTGGAATTCGATCCCGAACGAACTTCGTTGAGCGGGTTCGGTGGTTCGATCAGTGGAGGAAAGACATCGGGACATTTCAATATGTTGGGTTTCAGTAGTTGGAGTTCACCCGGACTGGAATTTAACGATATCGGTTTCAAACCCAATGCCGATATGTTTATGAACGGTATTTGGGCAGCGTGGAACGAATGGCGGCCTAGAGGCATTGTAAACGAATATCGTTTCAATGGTTCAATGTATAACGTAAGGGACTTCTCGGGAATATCGCTGGGGTGGGGAAATGAAGCCTTCGGGTACATTCAGTTTACCAATTATTACGATATTGCCGGAGGCATGAATCTTGACCATCCGGGATTATCCAACTCTATGCTGAGGGGTGGGCCGGCACTAAGAACATCGGGCATGATAAATTCGTGGTTTTCCATTGAATCGGACAGCCGGGAAAAGCTCAGTATGGAATACGACATGAGCTTCGCTCACGGCTTCGAAAATTCGAGACGCTCCATTTCGTACGGATTGGATATTACTTACAAACCCAGCAACCGGCTTACACTTTCGCTTTATCCGCAATATGTGAAATCCACCAGCCATCAGCAGTATGTGCGCACGGTATCGGGAGAAAATCCTATTTATATTCTGTCATCCATAGATCAGAACATCGCATCGATGTCTGTTCGTGTGAATTACGGCATCACACCCGATATGTCGCTGCAATGGTATGCACTTCCTTACTTGTTTTCGGGAGATTATTACGATTTTAAAACCGTAAGCGATCCACGTGCAGATAAGTTTGCTGATAGATTTACGACCTTGGATGCCTATAATTACGATAATCCTGATTTTCATTTCCTTCAATTCCGCTCCAATCTGGTTTATCGGTGGGAGTACAAGCCTGGTTCGGTGCTTTATCTGGTGTGGTCGCAAGGTAGAACTGTACAGGGTAAAGACGGATCTTTCCGCTTTAAAGATTATGTGAGCGATTTGTTTAAAGCTGCTCCCCAAAATGATTTTCTGGTAAAAGTTTCGTACGCGTGGATTTTTTGATTTGCGTTCGATAGAGTATTCTTATTAAGCTGTTACTTCTTCAAAGTGTTGCAGCGCCCAATCGATCATCTGTTGTATTACCGGCATCAGCGTTCTGCCTGTTTTGGTCAGGGAGTATTCAACCCGGGGAGGTATTTCGGCATACGCTTCCCTTGTAATAAGGTGGTCTTCCTGCAATCGTTTCAGCGTTCCTGTAAGCATTTTATGGGAAATATCGGGAATGGCCATTCTCAATTCTTTGTAACGCATCTTGTCATCTGCTCCCAGAGAGCATAAAACCAGCAAGGACCACTTGTCGCTTATACGTTCCAATACATTTCTTATCGGACAGGTGGGATAATTTAAGTCTAATTGTCTCATATCGTATTTCGTAATTCTGCTACAAAAATATAAATAATATCCAAAAGAGAGTAATAATCCGAATAGATTATTATATATATCAAAAAATATTCATAAAAAAACTTAAATAAAAAAATGTAAGACACTAATAATTAATATTACTAACCTATGAGGTGTGTAACACTCCCGTTTGCACAAGGTTGTAGCCCTTTCTATTTTTGCTTCCGAAAACAATTAAAAAATTCAATCAGATGAAAAAGAACAATGTATTGGCAGCGGTTATCCTTGTAGCATCCACTGTAAACGCTCAAGGTAAATTTGAAGTAAAAGACTTCGGGAGTTTTAAACTCCATGCGTATGTTACCGCCGATCCGCTTGGCGACATGAGTTATATTGTGGAAGGGAAAAAGAGTCTGGTAGTATTGGAACCTGCAGCATTTCACGATAATATCAAAGAATTCGGCGAGTACGTACAAAAGTTGAATAAACCTGTTGACAAAGTGATAGCGAACTATCATGCAGCGGGGTTCAGTGGATTCGATCATTCCAAATTCGTTATGGTTAAAGGTATGCCAGAGTTTATTAAAGGGGATATTTACAGCGGTATGATGGCTGGCTTTGCTGCCGGTTTCGGCGATAAAATGGATATCAGCGAGTTTGTGCCAACCAAAACCATACCCAGAAACGCAGTAAAAAAATGGGCAGGCGTGGAGTACAGGTTCTTTCCGGGAGCATCGACCGATTTTCCTGCAGCCAGTGTGTTGATAGGAAAGAAAGTATATTACATGCATTTTACTCCCGTAGCCAACATGCACATGGGAGCAATTCAAATATCAAGTCCCGATGCTGTGAATGCTACTCTCGCCGAACTCGAACGTGCTAAGTCATCAGGAGCTGCCATTTTTATCGGAGGGCATGGCACCGGAACTGCTGATATGAATGCCGTTGACTTTCAGATTGCCTATTTGAAAAAGATTAAGGAAACAATATCTTCGATAAAAACTGGGGACGAGTTTATTCTGGTCATGCAAATGACATACAAAAATATTGCAGGTGAAGATAATCTGACAGCGCTTGCTACTAACCTTTATAAATAAAAAAACAATGACAAAGAAAATATTTTTAGCCCTTCTATTATCTGTGCTGATGATGAACGGGTATTCACAAACGAAAACAGTTGTGCTGGATGTGTCGCACGAAACGGATTCAACGTATAAACATTCCAATCCCAACATATTTAAACAGTATAAGGATATCGTAGAAAATGGAATTGGCGCGAACCTGATCATAAATCATTATATGGAATTGAATGGCGACATGCTTCGAAAAGCTGATGTGCTTATTATTCTTTCTCCGTTAGACAGAAACAGAAAAACTCCTAAGAACGATCTCACGACGCTTGAGAGAGAATCGGTGGTGAATTATGTGAAAAATGGTGGAAAATTGATTATTTTCATGGATGAAGAGCATCGGGTGGATATGGAGAAGTTCGGCGGAAACGATATTCTGAAACCTTTTGGAATGGAGTACGGCCTTGATCTGCCAATGAAGTCGAATATCGGTGCCACAAGTGTAGTTTTGGAGATTGTAGGGGAAATGTATGAACTTTCCTATAGCGGAAGCCGATCACTGTCAGGCGGTACGCCTATCAGTTATAGAAATGGTGAAGATAAACAAGTTCATGGAGCATACGTTAAACTCGAAAATGGCGAAACCATAGCTGCTTTCGGCGAAACAATGACCGGCCTTTTTATGGGTGGAATCACAATGACATTAACTAGCGGAATGACTATCACGTGGCGGGGTAAAGATGATCAGACGTTCATAAAGGAATTGATCAAAGGGATGCTTAGATAGTTGGCGATAAATTTTTGTATGCTTAATTACAATTTTAGAACCCTATATTTTGATAATTTCAAAACTATAGAGTTCGTTTTTTATAAATCAGTAATTTTGGTAGGTAAAACCGTAATTTATATACAGAGTTCCATATTTCTGTTCCCTATCTTTGTATTCGATAAAATGTATAGAATTATCAGATTACAGCAAAACAAATAAAAAAGTAGAAAATGGAACAAGAAAAGATTCTTTCACCTCCCTCAAAACGTATTGATGTTATAGACGCCTTGCGTGGATTTGCATTATTCGGCGTAATAGTTACCCACATGTTGCAACGGCTTGGCATTTTTGCCGGCGTAAGGCCGGGAGAACCTATTTTCCCCGTGTTGGACGAAGCAGTGCAATGGCTTTTCCAGAATGTGATTATGGGACGATTCATCAATATTTTTGCTTTCCTTTTCGGGATGAGCTTTTTCATACAGATGGACAGAGCTGCGAAAAGGGGGGTAGATTTTAGGGGACGGTTTTTATGGAGATTGGTCTTGCTTTTTATAATCGGTAGGATAGGGGCTTCTTTCACGTACGTGGATATCCTCTCCATCTATGCAGTTTTTGGAGTGGTGCTGGTTTTCCTTTTTCCGTTGAAAAACTGGATGCTGTTGACGATTGCCGCTCTTTTGTTATTGGGTACTCCACGTATATTTATTGCAGGAGTTGACCGAATTTCCAACGATCCGGTTACGGAAGTGGTTCAACCAGCTCCACAGCAAAACGTGCAAAGAAGCCGCCCACCAAACATGGAATGGGAGAAACCGACGTTCCTTGAAAGTGTGAAGCATAATCAGACAAACGGAACAATGGGAACTTTAAGATATCAGTTTGGATTAGTCGGACGCGGTTATGTTACTATGGCGCTCTTTATCATAGGGCTAGTTGTGGGGCGTATCCGATTTTTTGAAGAGGTTCATATTAAACAAAAAAGAAATATTGTTTTGTTTTTTACCTTCTTGTTTTCTACGTTGCTGGTTGATTTTATCATAAAATCAATATCCAAGGAGCCGATAAATCTTTTTAGGTATATGAGTCCGGATAGCAATATACCGCCCTTGGCATTGGTTTCGGCAACGTTGAACGATATTAATTTAGTATTGCTCTCAGGAGCGTTGGCAATGGGTTTTATAACGTTGTATCAGATAAAAGGTGTCAGAAAGTATCTGTCAACCATAACTCCATACGGACGAATGGGGTTGACGAACTACGAAATGCAGGGTGTAATCGGTGCTATCCTGTTCTCGGCCTGGGGATTTGGTGCTATTTTCGGTAAATGGGGAGCAACTGAACTGTTTTTTCTTGGCATAGTTATTTATATTTTGCAGGCAGTATTCAGCAAATACTGGTTGAAATACTTCCTCTACGGACCGCTCGAGTGGCTTTGGCGTTCGGGTACTTATCTTAAATGGCAACCGTTCAAAAGAAAGTAATTCTAATTTCAGATTTTCCAAAGATGCGCTTTATCCGGTAACAGGCGAGCAAATCAGTCGGTTATTTGTAGTAAACAAATAAGAAATTGACATCGAAACATTTGGTTGGCATCCCTATAACGGTAAATGTGAATATATTCAACAACGTACGGGTGCTGTCTTTGTCGATGCTATGAGAGATATTTTTCCGGGGAGGTGATCTGTTTCGTTTCTGAGAATGGCATATTTAACATTAAATTCTTCAATTTGTGTCAAATATGATTTAAATTTGCAGCACTTTATTGTTTAAAGATGCTAAATTTATTTTGTTAAGTTATTAATAACAGTTATTGTTTATTTTCAATCATTTGACTTAATGTGTGAAAGGTAAACGAACGGATTTTGATTTTGGAAGTATGCTCATGAAAAACAAGAATCTGATAATAGTGTTAATTAGTTTCATAGTATTTCTTCTTTTTTTTATTTTTCTTCAACGTACCTGTGAATATCATTTCTATTATATAGAGCAGGATCAGATGTTCAGATTCTCTGCTAATTATTTTCAAGACAAAATTGTTCGTCCGGGAGGATTTGCTCTTGTAATTGCTCAATTCCTGCTTCAGTTTTTTTCGATTAAGTACCTCGGAGCAACAATCCTCTCAATTCTTCTTACATTCATCGTTTTTGTAGTAGGTGGTATAATGAAGCGTTTTGAGTCAAGAAAGGAATTTTTGATTTTATCGCTTATTCCATCTGTTTTGCTGATGTATGCTCAATTTCAATTTAATTATCAGTTGCAGGGAACCATAGCCTTTCTTTTGGCGGTTGTTGCTCTGTACACATATTTAATGTTGAAAAACTATTCAATAAGATTAATTACAGGTTTAGTATTAACGGTGTTACTATTCATTTTTGCCGGCTCAGTTTTTGTATTGTTTGCTGTTTCGGCTCTTCTTTTCGAGTTACTCAGGAGAAATAAAAAATGGTATTTGTCCGGGACATTTCTTATAGTAGCTACAGTAGTAATAGTTTTCAGTATCCGCACAGGAATGTTGGGTGAATTCAAGTTTGCAGCTCTCCCTGATATGTATTACAATAATCTGCTTAAATCTCCTCCATACTCTATATTTGCGTGGTTGTCGATGCCGTTATGTTCAATTGTTGCCTTTGTTTCGCCATATTTAAATAATAAGGATTCACGAGTTAAAAGCCAGGTGTTTTTTTCGATAGGTTTTGTGTTGATTGGAGTCTTTATATTCACAGCTTTTGAAAAAGAAAATAATCCCGAATCAACCAAATATAAAAAACTGGATTATTATTCGTATACTTCACAATGGGATAAGATTATTGAAATAAACAAAGAAAGAACGAATAATTATCTTCATTTGAATATTCTAAATCGTGCATTATCGGAGAAAGGAGAGTTGGCGGACAGGATGTTTGCTTTTAATCAGAATGGAGTTTACTCACTGATGGTTGAGGGAAATGTTCCGGCGTTGTTAACCGATATTTATTTCACCATGGGTGATATTGCTACATCTCAACGTTACGCGTTTGAGGCTTACATATCATCTCAGGGAAACGAAAATCCCCGGATGTTGCAACGTCTTGTCCAAACAAATCTTATATTTGGTGCTTTCCCGGTGGCCGAGAAATATATTTCTCTCTTGGAACAAACGCTTTTTTATAAAAAATGGGCGTCAGCTCAAAGAAAGTTTTTGTACAACGATGCTACTGTAGAGAGTGACCCTCTTTTAGGAAATAAACGAAAAGGCTTGCATCCGGAGGGTGAAGAATATAACATATTTGGTATTGAGCGTGATCTTGAAGACATTGCAGCAGCTAATCCGTCAGATAAAAAAGCCATAGAATACCTGGGTGCTATTTATTTGTTGAATAAGGATATTGTGAAACTTCACGATTTGTTTGATAAATATTACAATGGTAAAGTTTTGCAAAAGATGCCAAGAAGTTTTCAGGAAGCAGTGATGATTATGTCGGTGAATTTTCCCGATGTTCTGGACAAATATGCTGTATCACCAGAGGTTCAAAATGGATTTTATGGTTTTAATAAGGATGTGACCGATAACCAACAAAATTACTACTTAAAAGATCTGATTTTTAACAAGTATGGTAATACTTACTGGTACTATTATATGTTCAAGTAAAATTCTATGAAGCTATATAATTATATAACTCTACTTGGTATTCTCGTCATAATCTCATGTACGGGTAAAAGTGAACATTTTCAGGAAGAATCAAATTATCCTGTTATAACTCCTGATTATATCGGTGTTACGGTTCCATACAATATAGCACCTTTAAATTTCTTAATTGATGGCAGCCCCTCCAGATCTCAATTAATAATTAAAGGGGTGGAAGGCATAATTAAAGTGAAATCCAAAGTAGGAAAGTTTGAAATTCCTGAAAAAAGGTGGAAAGAACTGTTAGAGAATTCAAAGGGGCAGTCGTTAGAATTCTCGGTAATTGTTGAAAATGGAACAGAAAAAATCAAGTATAAGTCTTTTACAGTCGATGTTAGCCCGGATCCCATAGATAAATACATTGCTTACCGATTAATACCTCCCGGATATGAATTGTGGAGTAAAATGGGCATTTACCAGCGAAATTTGGAAAGTTATACACAAACTGCCATATACGAGAATAGGCTTTCCAGCGAGAATTGTGTAAACTGCCATTCTTTCAGTATGCAAAATCCTGATAATATGTTGTTTCACATGAGGGCTAAGTTTCCCGGAACCATATTGATTCGTGATGAAAAAATCGAAAAATTAAATACCAAAACCGATCAGATGATCTCAGCTTTGGTTTATCCTTCGTGGCACCCGTCCGGAGATTTTGTGGCTTTTTCGGTTAACAAGACAATGCAGTTCTTCCACTATAACCACAAAAACAGGATTGAAGTTTACGATGCAAAGTCGGATGTGGTTGTATATGACGTGAATAAACATGAGGTTTTATCATCTCCGTTACTATTTTCAAATAGTTCGTTTGAAACTTTTCCTACTTTTTCGCCTGATGGAAAAACCTTGTTTTTCTGTACAGCAGATTCAGTAGAAATGCCTCAGCAATATAATAATGTAAAATACAGTTTATGTAAAGTTGAGTTTGATCCGGAAAAACGTCGTTTCGGAGAAAAGATCGATACGCTTTACAATTCAAAGTTTCACGATAAGAGTGTTTCTTTTCCGCGCGTTTCTCCCGATGGGAAATTTTTGGTTTTCACTCTTTCTAAATATGGAAATTTTTCGATCTGGCATAAAGATGCCGATCTTTGGTTACTCGACCTGGCGACAGGTGAATACAAGCCCATGGAAAATGTAAATAGCAATGATGTAGAAAGTTATCATTCGTGGAGTAGCAATAGTCGCTGGTTGGTATTCAGCAGCCGGAGAATGGATGGCTTATATACCCGGCCTTTTTTTACTCATATAGACAATGTAGGCAATGCGAGCAAACCATTTCTGCTTCCTCAAAAAAACACTGATTTTTATGATGAATTTATGAATTCGTATAACATACCCGAATTTATCAAAGACAAGGTTGAAAACAGAAAATTTGATATAGCAGAGACGGCAAAAAACAATAAAGGTATTGACGTTACCTTTAGTATGCAAAAATAGCCGGATTTACATTTCCTCGAAATTATTGTTTGTGGCCTCTTTGATTGCTATGCACTCCATTTCCACTAACCATGCCGGGCGACAGATAGGAGCGAGGGTAATTATTTTGGGGATACCGGGAAATTCTTTTTCCATTTTTTCGTTTACGATCTTGTAGTCAGCTGTGTCTCGAAGATAGACAATTATTTGAGCGAGATCATCGAACCCGGAATTTGCTTCATGCAGCAAAGCCCGAACATTTTCGATCATTCTGTCGGATTGTTTCAATATATCTCCTTCGTGTAAAACCTTCCCTTTATTATCAATACTTGCGGTTCCGCTTATATAGATGTGATTTCTGTCACCGTATTTAATACAAACACCTCTCTCAAATGTTACCCCATAATCGTATGTAGAGCTCATATTCTCAGAGGCATAAAGAAATTGGATCTGTTCTTGGCTTAAACCATCAATGGCGTAAGCATCAAAAAGCAAAGTCGTCTTGGGGTTGGCGTGTCGTCCCGCAATTCCGGTACTGGCTATATAGTGAGTCTTTTCGGTGAGATTATGTAAGGTGAAATTATTTTTTCTTGCTTTTACAACGCCGCTGTAATTATTATCAATATCGGAAACAAACAACCACGTACGAACGCAGTTGTCTTTCAGGGAACACTCCACTTGTTGAAGCTGTTCTTCGTAATTTATTAAAATCTGATCTGTTTGTTGTTCCGAATTTCCGGTTGTTTCATACATTTCTGTAGCAAGATAGTGTTTGTAACCGTTGTGTTGGAATCCAAACAATGAATTGTTTTGCACAGGTATACCGATATCTTCTGCTTTTGATAAAAACCAAACCCATAGAGCAATTTTAGTGCCGTTAAGCGGAGGTTGCTGAACAATAGATACCGCACAGAACGGTAATTGACCTAAGGCTGATTTTAAAGGATTTATCTGGTTTTCTATGTCACTCAGAAAATAACGTTTAAAAACAGCAACCATTTTTGTCTTTTTTACAAACTTTTCATATGCTGAATGTAAATTGCATAATTGAGTATTAAAATCAGCATTATCTAAACTGACGTGGAACACAGCATGACATTCCTGATTAGATCTTTTTGCACCAAAACTCGAAAATTCTATTCTTACATTTTGATTAAAACTGAGCGTACCGTAATTCATTATATTGTTAGAGATTAAATTTAATAAACTTGGAAATCCGCAATCATTTTATTCTTCCCAAACCAAATAAGCCGACACTAGCCAGTGATTCAGTTTGTTATCCGAAATTGGTGTAGATTCCGGAATGTTGATGGTAAGCGTGTGATTGCCTGCAACAAGGTTAGGTAGATTAACTTCCACGGGTGGAACATCGCTGCCGGGGCACCAGTTACTGCGCGATAAATCGGACGAAGCCAGCGGTTCCTCAATTTCTTTAACAGCCCGTTTGCCTTCGTTGCTGATATAAGCCATGTCTCTCTTCATTAGCCAGACGCCGGAGGTAGGGTTAAATCGGCGAAATGAAGCACAATCTGTCCTCCATGGCAGAAAATTTAAAACTTCTTTCCCATTTACATATAAAATATTTTTCTGTGGATGAAATTCATCACCACCCGAATGCCCGCCATGTCCTGTAGCAATGTATTTCAGACGAATATTTTTTGCATTTTTTGGAATATTAAACGGAATTTTCACATCTTTTCGCGAGAAAATATCGGGAATCTTTTGCCCGATGTAATAGTTTGTATTTATAAGCGGTTCAACGTGTGTATTCGGTTTTTTATCGTGTTTCAGGTTGCTTTCGGTAAATGACAATTCAACGTCAACTTTGTAACCTTCTTTTGTCCATGTGTCGATAAATAGGCCCACATAAATTTCTCCTTCAAGCAGAGGAAGCAAATCGGTGATATTTTGTTTCCAAACCACATTTTCAGCCCATCCGTCCACATAAACCGGTCGTCGCTTTTTCGAGACCGAATCTTCATTGTTACTGAAGTGCCCCACGCCGAACGGCGTCATAAATCGCATCAATTCAACTGTCGGAATATAATCCATTCCGTTAACAATTCCACTTAGTTGTTCGTATTTCAAAGTATCTTGTTGAGGATATGAGGCTTTATTGGCAGCAATATCCAGCATTGTAATCTTAGAATTCTGTGGTATTACAAAGCACGACCCCGATTTATCCCACGGATCACCATTAGAAACCAGCGAAATACTGATACCGGTTTCAGTATAATTTTTAAATTCAGGAACCTGAATTTTTTTCAATACAATCCTTCCATTTCCCAAGTAGATAAGTCCGTCTTTTTCAACAACGCCATCTGGAAAATCCGATGGGTTAAAAAGCACAGGCGTGTTTTGAAAAATGGAAATATTGACAGGTTTTTTTGTTCTGTTTTGAGCAAAAATTCCCAAAGCAAGAAAAAGTAGAATTGCTACAAAGTATGATCTTTTCATAAAAAATGAAGTGTTGTTTTGATGTTCAGAAAAAGTGGCCCCTGGTGTTATTTACTGATCATCGGAAACAATTCCCTAATTTCCGATTCGTTGGGTTGTCTTCCGTATTCGCATATTTCGAAAGCTTCAGCATCGGTTATTTTATCAGCTTTGCCCTTTCCGTACCATTTCATAAGAGATTCTTTCACTGCCGGCATAACAGTTCTTCGTCTGCCGGATTTCAACCATTCAATTCGTTCTTTTTCTCCTTTCGGAACATTCATATCCTGTCCTGCCGTCCACGGAAGCCATTCGAAATACTGTGATTCGTGTGCAGCCATAGCATAAATTTTTTGATCGATAACGTCAGAAATATCCACCGCTATATCGGGTGAAAATGGATAGGGTTTTTGAAATCTGTCCTGAGCGTAAAGAAATACGGGATTCTTCTTCAACGGAGGGGCATCGGGTGTCACATTGGGAACAATTACCATATATGCAGCGTCTTGCAAAACAATAGCTGTATTTCTGTGATCGGGATGATAGTCGTATGGCCTTGGACCAATCACAATATCTGCATTCCATTCCCGTATCAGGCGGATAACCTGATGACGAACTTCTAATGTAGGCATTAGTTCTCCGTCGTGATTATCCAGGACTTTGTATGTTACACCAAATCGTTTTCCGGCTTCCTGGGCTTCGGCTCTGCGGATTCTTGCTAATGCTCCGCCGCCTTTGGATTGATGCCCTGCGTCACCATTTGTAAGCGATACGAACATCACATTATGTCCAAGTTTGGCAAACTTGATCGCTGTTCCGCCTGCTGTTCCGTCCGGATCATCGGGATGGGCGCCGATTACAATTACATTTACTTTTTTATCCTGACTTAATATAATGCCAAATGGAAGGAGTACAAAAAGAATAGAAACGAGATACTTCATGATAAGCTTAATTTGATTGTCCTTTACAAAATTATAAAAAACAATTATATTTGTAGATAAAATCCTTATTTGTTATGCGAATAAAAGAAATATTGCAAATTTTAGAAAATCTGGCTCCGATTCCGCTTCAGGAAGATTTTGACAACAGTGGATTACAGGTTGGCGACGTAAATCGGGAAGTAACCGGCGCTTTACTTTGTCTGGATGTAACGGAGAGTGTGATTGACGAAGCTACTTCACTGGGATGTAATTTAATAATTTCACATCATCCGCTGGCTTTTAAATCGTTTAAGTCACTTACGGGGCGTACTTACGTAGAACGTTGTATGATAAAGGCCATAAAGCACGATGTCGCGGTTTATTCTGCACATACCAATCTGGATAACACTGTGGGAGGTGTGAATTTCAAACTTGCTGAAATGCTCGGTTTGCAACAAATCAGAATTTTAAGTCCCCAGAAAGATGCGTTGCTGAAATTAGTTTCGTTTGTTCCTGAGTCGCATGCAGAATATGTACGAAATGCCTTGTTCAACGCAGGTGCCGGAAATATTGGGAACTACGATTCGTGTAGTTTTAACTTACACGGCGATGGTACTTTCAGGGCAAATGAATCGGCAGATCCTTTCGTTGGAGAAGTAGGTAAGTTGCATGTTGAGAAAGAAGTGAGAGTAGAAACTGTTTTACCAAAATTTAAGCAGGCTGATGTGCTGAGGGCGTTGTTATCTGTTCATCCCTACGAGGAGCCGGCTTACGATTTTTATCCGCTGAAAAACGATTGGACGCAAGCCGGAAGCGGGGTAGTGGGCGTATTACCCGAACCGATACCGGAGCAAGAGTTTCTGTACCTACTTAAAGATGTATTTAACTTGCCGACAATCCGGCACACCAAATTGCAGAACCACGAAATTCACGACGTGGCTTTGTGCGGTGGGTCGGGTGCGTTTCTCATTCCCGAAGCCATCGGTTACGGCGCCGATGCGTTTATTACCGGTGAAGCCAAGTATAACGATTTCCACGATGTGGAAGGGCGTTTATTGCTAGCTGTTGTAGGGCATTATGAATCGGAAATTTGCACAAAAGATATCTTTTTCGATGTGATTTCGAAAAAATTTCCTACCTTTGCAGTACATAAATCGGCGTTCGATTCGAATCCCGTGAAATATCTGTAAAAGAAAGCGGTCTGACGGTGTTCCCGCAGTTACAGATGAATGTAGTAACGAAACAATAAATTGTTTGGTTACTGCATTTTTTTATCGAAATATTTAATAATAAAGAATATGGCAACAAGAAGAAAAACTACAGTAGAAGATATAGCGGTTGACGAAAAACTGAAATCGTTATACAAACTGCAATCTTATCTTTCAGAAATCGATAAGATTAAAACCTTAAGAGGTGAACTTCCTCTTGAAGTAGCTGACCTTGACGACGAAATTGCCGGATTAGGAACGCGTGTAAATAAGTTTGAACTCGATTTGAAAGAACTAAGCGAAATGACTAAGGGTGAGAAAATTAAAATCGAGACCAGCAAGACCAAAATCGAGAGATACAACAAACAACTCGAAAATGTTCGTAACAGCAAAGAGTTCGATCATTTATCGAAAGAGGTAGAGTTTGAAACGCTTGAAATTGAATTGGCAGAAAAGCATATCCGTGAAAATGCGCATGCAGAAAAGAATATTAAAGAACAAATTGCTGCTGCAAATGAGCTTTTAAACGAAAAAAATATTGACTTGGAAGCTAAGAAAAAAGAACTCGACGATATAGTATCGGAAACTAAAACGCAGGAAGAGAAGATACGTGAAAAAGCTAAAAAAACCGAAACCACTATCGAACCTCGTTTGCTTACTGCTTTTAAACGGATACGTAAAAATGCCCGCAACGGTTTGGGAATCGTGCCTATTCAGCGTGGCGCTTGCGGTGGTTGTTTCAACAAAATTCCACCACAGAAACAAATGGATATAAAAATGGGTAAGAAAATTATCGTTTGCGAGTATTGTGGACGTATTATGATAGATCCGGAATTGGCAGGAGTTTCGATAGACTGAATATAGAAACGGGGCTTTCACCATTTGAAAGTCCCGTTTTGTTTCAAGTTCATTATCTTTTGTAAAAGGTTATCAATTGCAGTGCAGACAATGTTTTCGGTGTATGCTGAGTCTTTCTCCACATCGTTCGCATGTCCATTTCTGTTCTTCATTTTTTAGAAATGCTGATAATCCATTTTGTTGAATGCTTTGCAAATTTTCGATAAGGCTTGTGTTGTAATTTGTTCGGTACCTTTTATCTAATTGTCTTAAACGCTTACACGGAAAATCTTTACATTCATAACAGAACCCGGATTCTGTAGCTTGTAATTTTTGGCAATTGCTTATCACACAACGTAGACAACTGTTCATTTTATATCCGGTTGTTCTTCTGCAGCCGTGGCATTGATTTTTATCCCGTAGATGTGCAATGCACACACTGCAATTGATTCCGCAAGGAGCGATCATTAATTTCTCCATCTTCCCAACCGCTTCATTCCGCGGGTAAAGAGCCACGTCATAAATTTGTTGTTCCCACTCTCAATCATCTTTTGACGACAAAATTCCTGAAATTCTTTCACATCGGTTCCTGTGTAAGTGAATTCACCGTTTTGATAACAGTAACTGCAATATAAGGCATTACTGCTTCCATCAGCATTTGTACCACCGCCATTTGGGTCTTTGCTTATTGGCATTCCGCAGCTCTGACACATTTTATTCTTTGCTTTCATAATTTCAACCTGTTTTTATACTATTCAAGTTATTAGCTTGCGAATGATTATTACTAATAATACACTGGCTTTCCCGGGAAAGTACTTCCAATCATAAACCGAAGAGTAATCCAGTGCGTTGTT
>ENA-UOOM01000289-UOOM01000289.1-fermentation-metagenome-genome-assembly--contig:-NODE-289-length-61915-cov-3.725962_pt1 | contig 61915 bp, 80 predicted proteins | sample MGYA00245781_ERZ724031 | MGnify/ENA primary metagenome ERZ724031 (study PRJEB28704, sample SAMN03018317) | fermentation metagenome | biome: anthropogenic terrestrial biome; feature: soil; material...
GGCTCCCCCGTACGTGGCACGCCGTCCCGCGGCATACCCGCACGATGTGACGGCCGCGCGGCGTCAGGTGAAACTGTGCGTAAAACGTCGCTACTCCGAAGAGCTCCGCCGCCGGTATGTCGAGTTCCTTCGACAGATAGTCCACGGCCTCGGGAGCGATGTAGCCCATCTCCTTCTGGACGTCCACGAGCAGCGGGATGGTGTTCCCCTTCATCCCGCGGTACCGGAGCACCAATGGTTCGAGGCGCTCCTCCAAATCAGGCAACGCTGTGCTCATACGATCTCCCCCTGTCTGTTTGTATCGGCGCGGAGCACTGCAAGTGCGGCAATCAGTCCCGAACGACGCGAAAATCTGCGCGTTCCCTCATGGCGGCCGTGAACATGTACGCTATCACGTCCCTCCCCCATCCGGCGCCTCCGGTTGTATCGGCCGAAGCGGGCCGGAAGCCGACGCGTTTCCTCTCCTCCGTGCAGAATCGCGGGTGAATATCCAACCAAGAATTGTATATAGTTCCCGTACAATAATACCAGATTCTCGTCCTTTGGAACAGTCCGGCCTGCACTTTTTTCGCCCCCGCCGCGACAGGAGCCCGAGGCTCTGTTTCAGGGCATTCGCAACCAAGAGCGGAACGCCTTTCGGGCAAAGCCCTCGACCTCGTCCCGTGATGCTCGTATAATGTGGGCAAAAGGGTCGTTGACAGAGACGACAACATCATATACCCTGCCATAGTATAAAGTCTATATGGAGGTGTTCGTTCATGATCAGAGTGTATTCGACCCCGACGTGCCCCTGGTGCACCAAGGCGAAGCAGTATCTGGAGGGAAAGAAGGTTGCCTTCGAGGATATCAACGTGGCCCAGGACCGGGAGGCCGCCAAGGATGTCGTGGCGAAGACGGGGCAGATGGGCGTGCCGGTGATCCAGATCGGCGAGCGGTACATCGTGGGGTACGATACGGCGGCCATCGACGAGGAACTGGCGAAGCTGAAATAACATCTGACGTACAAGGGAGGAGTGGAGAGTGCCGCAGAGCAGCGCAGCGGATTCCGAACTGCTGACCCTGTCCTTCGGGCTGGCGGTGAACGGCTCTCGGGGGGAGGGCGACTCCGGATCGGTTCAGTGGGACGCCATCGACGCCTTCGATAACGTTCTGAAGGAAGGGGACGCCTCGCTCCGCAAGGCGGCGGACGAGGGGCGCGACGGGGTCGGCTGGCTGAACCTGCCTTTCTGCGACATTGCCGATATCGAGGAGGCCGCCAGATGGCTCTCGCGCTTCGAGGCCGTCGTCCAGGTCGGGATAGGCGGGTCGGCCCTCGGGAACCTCATGCTCCACGCCGCGCTTCTCCCCCCGTACTGGAACGAACTCCCCGAGGGCAAGAGGACAGGCCCCCGCTTCTTCATGTCCGACAACGTGGACGCCGTGGAGAACCACGCCATATGGAACCGAATCGACCCGGAGCGGACGGCCTTCGTGGTCATCAGTAAATCGGGGAGCACCGCCGAGACCATGGCGAACTTCCTCTACTTCTGGGACAGCCTCAAGGTGGAGCTCGGCCCGAAGCGGGCGGCCCAGCACGTGCTCGTCGTCACGGACGAGAAAAAGGGCACGTTGCGCCCCTTCTCAGACGAGGTGGGCTGTCGTCGGCTCGTCCTGCCGTCCAACGTGGGCGGTCGGTTCTCCGTCCTCTCGTCCGTCGGACTGCTCTCGGCGTCCGCCCTCGGGATACCGGTGCGGGATCTGCTTGCCGGGGCGGCGGCCATGGAGGCTCGCCTCGCCGAGCGGCGGACGGTGCGCGAGAACCCGGCGTGGACCATGGCGGCCCTCTCGGTGGCGCACTATCGCAGCGGACGGAACATGACGGTCATGATGCCCTACGAGGACGCCCTGGAGCGCTTCTGCGAGTGGTTCGCCCAGCTCTGGGGGGAGAGCCTCGGCAAGGACGGCGTGGGGTCCACGCCCATACGGGCCCTGGGCGCCATCGACCAGCACTCTCAGATCCAGCTCTACACCGAGGGGCCCGACGACAAGCTCTTCACGATCGTCACCGTCGCCGCTCCGAAGGAGGACATCGTCATCCCCGAGACGGAGGAGCAGAGCCTCATGGCCCTCTCCTATCTCTTCGGCCAATCCATGAACTCCCTCCGCCACTACGAGGCGCTGTCCACGGCGGCGGCCATCGCGAAGACGGGTAAACCCGTGATCACCATCTCGCTCCCCAAGCTGGACGCCCGGCATCTCGGCGCACTGATCCAGCTCTACGAGCACGTCACGGCCCTCACTGGCTATGCGCTCGACGTGAACCCCTTCGACCAACCCGGCGTCGAACAGGGCAAAAACTACACCTACGGGCTCATGGGGCACCCGAACTACGGCTCCCAGGCCCTCGAGGTGACGGAGCTGGTGGAGCAGCTCGCGAAACGGGCGATCGTCCTCTGACCCTGCTGAAAGCTCTCCCTTACCACTCCGAGTCGGGCTCGTCCACCCTGTCGGCGATGACGAGCCCGATGTTTTTGTCTCCGTCCGTGTAGACGGAGAAGGATCCCGAGTAGATGCGAATGGCGGCGTGGGGCCCGAGGGCATAGGGCGAGGCGTCGAAGAAGGCCTCGTCGAACACGTTGCCCTTCGATGCCTCGTAGACGGGCATGTAGAGGATCCCGTCGATCTCCAGGTCCGTGAAGAAGTGGGTGCCGAAGGAGAGCTCGGGCATGTACCCCTCCTTGGGAAAGCCGACCTCCACGATGCAGGAGCACCCCGTCAGCTCGTCGTACTGGACGGGCACCCCGAGGAGCGGGTTGCTCGAGCCGACCCGCCCGGGGGCCACGAGGATGTAGTTCTTCCCCCTGAGGGCGTCGTTCACGGCGCCGATGCCCCGTGCGACGTCGTGGAAGCGCGTCTCCTGGGCGTAGACGTGGTGGTCCACGTAGACGATGTAGGGCAGGTTCTCCTTCACCCCATGGGTCACCATGCGGGCCGCCTTCAGGACGACCCGGCGGGGCTTGAGATCGGGGGCCTTCATGTCCGGCATCTTCTCGGCGAACCAGAGGGGGCGGGCCTGGACGACCTCCACCAGGTCCTCCGTGGGGTGATAGGCGAACTCCACGTCGGCGGGGACGCCCATGGACCGGTCCAGAAGGTTCAGAAGCCTCTTCATGCGGTCGAAGAAGTGTCCCGACCGACAGGCGAACTCCTCGAAGGTGAAGCAGATCTTCTGTCCCTGGCCGATGAGGTTGCCCCTTCGGGACATGGGCGAGAAGTAGCCGCCCTCGTCGTCCTCGGCGCTGTAGATCTGGGCGTAGTCAGGAAAACAGCTGTGGTACGGGAGGATATCCTTCCATATCTGTTTCACGTCCACGGTGACGAGCTCCCGGCGCTCCCGGTCGATGACCTGGAAGTGCTCCTGGGCGTGGCGCATGATGTTGAAGGGGTTCTGCCCCTCGGGGCGGAGGCAGGGCAGGGTGAGGGCGAAACTTCTGGCGTACCCCCGCTTGGTGCTTGTGGTCCCCATGCCGAAGACCAGGCGGATGATGCCGTCCTCGGCCCTGATCCGAGTCGTCCACCGCCGGTAGTATCGCGAGAACCCCACGCCGGCCATGGTGGGGTAGTAGTACCGCCCGCGCCACTTGCCTGCGACGCGCATGATGATGATCCCCATCTTGTCGTCGCCCAGGCCGTGCTTCTTCCGATAGGCCGTCGCCACGGGAAAGAAGGTCCGGGCGTAGATCTGCCGGATGTCCCGAAGAACCCTGTCAAGACGCTCGTCGAAGGGGGTGTCGGCTCCGTTGAACTCGAAGGTGGAGAGGTACTTCCCCGCGAAGGAGTACTTCAGCGAGTCCTCGAGGACGCTGCTGCTCCGCACGATGATCGGGTCCGACACCTTCCTCAGGAACGCGGCCACGGCGTCGACGACCTCTTTGGGCAGCGTCGTGGCCAAGAAGGTTTTCTCGATCTCTTCGGGGGGCGCCTTCTTGAGGGTTTCCAGGTCCTCTATCTGGGACAGGACCTGATCGAAGGAGTCCGTTGCGATAAAGAGGGATGGGGGAAAGACCACGCTCTTGAGCGTCTCCTCCCCGCTCTCCCGGACCTTCGCCATGGAGAAGAGGAGGGATCGTCCCTTTCCGCCGATGCTGCCCTTGCCGACGATGAGGGGGGCGAACTCGCCGTCCTCCTGGGGGTCCCACTGAAAATACTTCGCCGTCACGCTCCCCGGCTCGGCGAAGGAGGGGTCGTCCGTCGGAGCACTCTGCCGCTCTTTCGGGCTCTCGTTGCCCATCTCTCTGCTCTTCATGGCCCCACTCCTTTCAGAACGAATCATCGGGCTCGTTCCCGGGCTCCTCATCCTTGGAGGACCATCGGTCCCTCTGGTCGAGAGTCCGGAGCGCTCGTACTATATTGTACTTGATACGGGGGTTGTCGGCACTCAGTTGCTCGAGAACTTTCTTCGTCCTGGAGCGCTCCGTCTCCAGGGAAAAGGGGCAGACGTAGGGCAGCACGGGGAGGCCGAGACGCCGGACCTCCCGGGCGATCCTCTGCTCCTCGGCGAGGACGAGGGGGCGGATCACCGTTATGCCCGACCGGCTCTGGTGGAACTTCGGCTGAAAGGCCCTGAACCGGCCGGTGTGGAACAGGTTCATCAGGACCGTCTCGACGGCGTCGTCGAGGTTGTGCCCCAGGGCGAGGAGGTTGCACCCCTCGTCTCTGGCGCGGGCGTTCAGGATTCCCCGCCGGATGTTGGCGCAGAGGCTGCATGGGGACCGTTCGTTCCGGATCTCGATGATCTCCGTGATGGGGTGCCGGTATGTCGTATGGGGGATGTGGAGGCCGGCGCAGAAGGCCTCGAGGGCGGCCGTGTCCATCTGACCGGCTGTGATGTCCACGGTGCAGGCCCTGAGGGAAAACCGGACGGGGCTCCTGCGGCGGAACTCCGCGAGGGCCAGGGTCAGCAGAAGGCTGTCCTTCCCGCCCGAAAGTCCGATGAGGATCCGGTCGCCGGGTGCGATCATGCGGAAGTCGCCCATGGCGGCCCCGATCTTCTTTCGGAGGCCGAGAGGCAAAAGAGGTCCCTTGTCCGGCATCGCGCTTCCTCCTCGAAAAAGGCCTGGCTAAGTGGTACAATGGCTCACTAAGCCCGCTTGTCGCTGGCTTTGGAAAGTATTACTATATCACATCCTATCCTGTGGCAGTCCCGCGCAAGGGGGTGTCTCCCATAGCGAGAGACGAACAGATCCGAGTGATCATCGCCGACGACCATAAGCTGTTCCGCGACGGAATCCGGAAGCTCCTCGAGACGGAGCCCGACATGATCGTCGTGGGGGAGGCGTCCGACGGAGTGGACGCCCTGAGGGCCGTCCGGGAGCGGGAGCCCGATATCCTCCTCTTCGACATCAACATGCCTCGGCTCAACGGCGTGCAGCTCATCCGGGAGCTGAGCGCGGTGCCTCACAGGATAGAGTACGTGGCCATCAGCGCCTACGATACGGAGGAGAACCTGTCGCGCCTCTCCTCCATGGGCGTCATCGGGTACGTGCTGAAGGCCTCGGGCAAGGTGGAGCTGCTCTCGGCCATCCGCTCCGCGGCTCAGGGGCAGCCCTACGTGGACGCGAAGGTCGCCGGGCGCCTTCTCACGGCCGCCTCCCCGGCGGGAGAGAACGACAAGTTCCACGAGCTGACGCCCCGGGAGAAGGAGGCGCTCTACTGGCTCGCCCAGGGGTTCAGCAACGGCGAGATCGCGGGGAGGATGGTCCTCTCCGAGAAGACGGTGAAGAATCACGTGAGCCATCTGCTCAGGAAGCTCGACCTTCGGGACCGGACTCAGGCCGCTGTGTACGCTTGGCGCATCGGCTTCGCCCAGCTGCCGGAACAGGAGCTGGACGAGAACGGCGGCGGCGTGTACCTGTAGCGAGAACCCCCTTTCCTGGCGTGCGGTGCGCGCCCCCCGACATTTCCCGGTGCGGAAGAAATCTGCTACAATGAGCCCCGTGCGGTCGCCCGACGGGCCCTTGTCCGTAGGCGGACACTTCAGCCGGGCACCGTAGTGCAGTAAGGAGGATGTCGGTTTGTCCCTTCGAAAAGGACTAATTCTCTTCGTTCTGCTGACCTTCGGCGTGAGCGCGGTGGTGCTCTTCTCGAGCGTCGACCGCGAGACGTTGCAGACGATCCTTCGCGCCGACAAGCGGTTGCTGTTCCTGGCCCTCATGCTGGTCTTCTGCGCCTGGCTGTGCGACGCGTCCCGGTTCCGGGCCCTCGCCCACGCGGCGGGGGAGGACCTGGGGTTCCGCATGGGGCTTGTCCTCACGTGGCTCCACTACTTCGGGTGCGCCGTGACGCCCATGCAGAGCGGCGGCGGTCCCTTTCAGGTCTACGTCCTGTACAGGCAGAACGTGCCCATCGGCAAGGGGATAGCCATCACCCTGACGAGGACGCTGCTCACGGTGATCATCCTGGGCCTCACGGTGCCGCTGGCCGTTCTGGTCGAGCCCGACCTGCTCCGGGGGAAGATCTTCCTCAAGGGGGCCTTCTCCTACGTGCTGGTCTTCGTCATCCTCTCCTGCGCCCTTGTGCTGCTGAGCTTTCTCCGGCCCGACGTTATCAAGAAGTGGGCGAGCATCGCCATGATCTGGGTGAAGCGCCTGCGCCTCGTGAAGGCCTTCAAGCTCATCCAGTCCATCAAGCGGATCCACCTGGAGGTGGACAACTACAACCTCAACCTGCGCATGTTCCTCACCTGCGGGCGAAGGCACTTCATCGCCGCCGTCCTCCTCTCGGTGCTGCACCTGTTCTTCATATTCTCAGTCCTGCCCTGCCTCATCGCGTCCGTGGGCCTGCCCTTCAACTTTCTTCAGGCGCTGCTGGCCCAGGCGGTCTTCATGTTCATCCTGTACTTCATCCCGACACCCGGAGCGAGCGGCGTGGCGGAGGGGGGCGGCGCGGCGATCTTCAGCCTCCTCGTCCCGTGGAACATGGCCGGCGTCATGGCCATCGCCTGGCGCTTCTTCACGGAGTATCTCGCCATCGCCATGGGCGTCGTCGTGGCCGTCCGCATGATCGGCTGGGGCGTCACGGAGAAGATCCACAAAGAGGCGGCCGACGAGGACGCCCATAAAAAAGCAGGTGATCCCGGTGCATAAGATACGCTCGACGGCCTTCGCCCTTCGGGGCGGCCTCTGGACCGCCCTCTTCCTCGCCGTCTGGTTCGTCGCCAAACCCGCGTCGAAGGGGGCCGTCGCAGGCGGTCTGGCCCTCGTCGTCCTCGGACAGCTCATACGCTTCTGGGCCGTGGGGTGCATCACGCGGTACCGGGGCGAGCGGGTGGGAGCCGAGCGCCTCGTCACGTGGGGTCCCTACGGTCTGGTCCGCAACCCGCTCTATGTCGGAAACGGCCTCATCGGCCTGGGGTGGGCGGTCCTCGCCGGTCCGACGGCGATCGTCATCTTCTGCGTCGCCTTCATTCTGATCTACGCCGTCCTGATCGTCCCCTACGAGGAGCAGTTCCTCCGGGGCAAGTTCGGCGCGGCCTACGACGACTATGCGGCCACCACGGGCCGTTTTTTCCCCAAGAGTTGGAGCCCCGCCCGGCTCACGGGCCCCTTCGACCGTTCCGTGCTCTGGGTCAGCGAACGGCACTCCCTCCTCGTCACCGTCCTCGGCACGGCCCTGCTGCTCGTCCGGACCCTGTAGCTTCAACGACCACATTTTTCCGATTCAGAGGTCGCCCCCTTTCGGAAGGGGGCTCGACGCTCATACAAGGAGGAACATCATGGACATCCTGCGAGGGAAGTACACCACCGCCCGCATCACCGCGAGGGACACGGACGACGGATGCCTCGCCCAGATACAGGGGCTCTGCGACCACCCGGCCTTCACGAACCCCATCGTCATCATGCCCGACGCTCACGCCGGCAAAGGGGCCGTCATCGGCTTCACCATGAGGCTCGGCACCGCGGTGGTCCCCGAGGTGGTGGGCGTGGACATCGGATGCGGGGTTCTGGGCGCGCGGCTCGCCGCACCCTGGGACAACCCCGCCGGATATGACCGGCTCATCCGTTCGTCGATCCCCATGGGCTTCGACGTGGGGGACGACCGGTTGGACCTGGCCCTCTTCACGCCCTGGCTCGACGGAATGAACAGGGCGCTTCGGGGTTTCGCCGCGAGGCTGGGACTCCCCTTCACCGAGACGACGCCGGATCATATCAGCGCCCTCCTCGACGAGATGGGGGAGCGGTCGTGGTACGGCATCGGCTCTCTGGGCGGCGGGAACCACTTCATCGAGGCGGGCCGGGAGGAGGGCGGCGGGGACTGGCTGTTCATCCATTCCGGCTCTCGGAACTTCGGGCTGAAGGTGTGCGAAAAGTGGCAGCAGCGGGCGGCGGGCACTGCCCCCTCGGGGCCGGAGCTGCGGGAGATCGCCCGCGCGGTTCGCCGTCAGGCCGAGGAGGGGCTCTTCCCCAGGGAGGAGATCCCGGAACGGATCCGGGCGGCCTCCGCGCCGACGGTCCACACCGCGGGAGGGGTCCCGTGGCTCGAGGGGGAGGGTGCCCTCGGCTATCTTCGGGAGATGCTCGTGGCCCAGGTCTACGCCTGTCTGAACAGACGGGCCATGCTTGAGACGGTGCTCCGGGTCTCGGGGAACAGATCCCTCGAGACGGTGGAGACGGTGCACAACTACATCTCCTCCGACGAGCCCATGACCATCCGGAAGGGAGCCGTCTCGGCGAAGCGCGGCGAGCGGCTGCTGGTGCCGCTGAACATGGCGGAGGGCGTGCTGCTGTGCGAAGGGGCGGGCAACGAGGAGTGGAACCTGTCGGCCCCCCACGGCGCGGGGCGGAGGATGTCCCGGAAGAAGGCCCTCCGAACCCTGGATTCCGGCCGATTGGAGCGCCAGATGGCCGAGGCGGGCGTCTACACGGGGAACAGGGCTGCGGAGGTGCTCGACGAAGCGCCCGACGCCTACAAGCCCGCCGGCGATATCGTCGCCCTCCTTCCGGCCACGGCGACGATCCTGGGGCGGGTGCGCCCCGTCCACAACATCAAGGCGAAGGAGGAGCCCTTCCGGCGGCGAGGGGAGCCCGACTGAGCGAACTGAGGGCTGTCGCCGGCGCCCGCAGAGTGTCCGAAAACGAAAAAGACAGAGCGCTCCCCGGGGAGCGCTCTGTCTTCGTCCGGTCTTCTTCGTTACATGCTCGCCATGAAGTTGCCGAAGAGCCGCTCCCAGGTTCGTTCATAGACCTCCTTCGGGGGCAGAGGGCGTGCCGCCAGCCCCTCGGCGATGGCCGACTGGGCAACGGCCTCGGCCACCCGTGGGGTCACCTCGTCGGAGAAGAGGTCCGGGACGATGAGCCGATGGGAGAGCCGCCGCTCGTCCACGGTGTTTGCTATGGCGCCGGCGGCGGCGAGGAGGACGTTCATGTTCAGCCCCGTGGCCCGGACGTCGAGGAGCCCCCTGGTGATACCCGGGTAGGCGTGAAGGTTCGGCATGGCGTTGAAATCCCCGCTGATCCCCCGGGCGAAGACGGCGACGCCTGCGGCCGCAGCCTCCTCGGGCGCTATCTCCGGTGTGGGCATGGAGAGGGCGAAGACGACGCTGGGGCGGTTCATGGCGCCGATCTGCTCCGGCGTCACTCTGCCGCCGGAGGAGAGCCCGATGAGCACGTCGGCCCCCTTCAGCGCGTCGGCGATCCCGCCGCTCCTCCCCTCGGGGTTCACCTGATGGGAGAGCTCCTCCTGGACGAAGTTCCGTCCCCTGTTGCCAGGGCCCAGGATGCCGTCCCGGTTCAGCACGGTGATGTTCCCCGCGCCGGCGTGGAGGAGCAGTCTGGCGACGGCGATGCCCGAGGCCCCCGCGCCGAGGATCACGATGGAGACGTTCCGAAGGTCCTTTCCGACGACCTTCAGCGCGTTGGTGAGGGCCGCGTAGACCACCACGGCGGACCCGTGCTGGTCGTCGCAGAGCACGGGGATGTCCAGCTCCGTCTGGAGACGCTCCACCACCGTGAAGCAGTCGGGGCTGGAGACATCCTCGATGTCGATGGCGCCGAAGGATGGGGCGATCAGCTTCGCCGCCTGTATGATCTCCTCGGCGTCCGATGCCCGGATGCACAGCGGGACGGCGTCGATGTCGCCGAAGGTCCTGAACAGAAGGCACTTCCCCTCCATGACGGGCAGCGCCGCCTCGGGGCCGATGTCCCCCAGGCCCAGCACCGCCGTCCCGTCGCAGATCATGGCCATGCGGTTCGCTTTCCCGCTGTACTCGTAGACCCTGTCGCGGTCCTCGACGATCTCCTCGGCGGCGAAGGCACCGCCCTGGACATAGACTGCGGCGAGGTCGTTCACGTCGCGAATGTTCACCGTGGGGTCGATCCGTATCTTCCCCTTGGCCTTCCGGTGCAGCTTGAGAGTGCCCTCCCTGTCCATAGCCATGTTCACGCCGATCGCTTCCTTTCCGTCACTCTTTGAAGAGGGGCAGCAGCGCCTTGAACTCCGGCGTCCCGGACCGACCGATCATGTGGTACACGACGGTCTCCGTCGGGACCACCAGCGCGCCGGCGGCCCGCATGGCCTCCATGGCCAGGGCGTGGTTCTCCGGTGACCGGCTGCCGCAGGCGTCAGCCGCGACAGCGATTTTGTGTCCCTGGGCGATCATGTCCAGGACCGTCCCCAGGACGCAGATATGGCTTTCGATGCCGAAGAGCACCGTCACTGGCCGGGGTTCCTGGAAGAGAAAGCCGTCGAAGGCCTCCTCACTGCAGCAGGAGAAGTGCCCTTTCTCGAGCCGTCGCGCCGTCTCCGGCAGAGCGCCGGTGATCCTCCCGTCCGTGCCGCCGATGCCCTTGGGGTACTGCTCCGTGTAAAAAAAGGGGACGGTGAGCACGTCGGCCGCCTTCGCCAGCTTCACCGCGTTCTTCACGATGGTCTCGCGTCCGGTGATCACGGGCAAGAGGCGCTCCTGAACGTCGATCATCAGCAACCGGACCTCGTTGCGCCGCAGTCTGAACGTCATCTCCGATCCTCTCCCTCCGATGTGCTGGTCACCATTGTACCCTATCCGCCCCTCTTTTCGTTTGCCCCGGTGGAGCCGAGGGGGTACAATGTCGAACGACGAACAAAGGCCTTCACCCGGCGGGAACAGGGTTCGAAGGGCCTCGAGGGAGGTGAACGCGCTGGGCTATCTGTCCGAGGGGTTCCTCCAGGGGATCTCCCTGATCTTCTCCATGAACGAGGAGGTGTGGTCCGCCGTATCGGCCACACTGCGCCTCTCAGGGCTCTCCATGGCCGTCACCCTGCTGATCGGCGTGCCCTTGGGCTTCCTCCTGGGCTACTGCTCCTTTCCTGGGCGCGGGGTGCTCCGCGTCGTCGTCGACGCACTTCTCTCCATCCCGACGGTGGTGGTGGGGCTTCTCGTCTATGCCTTCATCTCCAACAGAGGACCCCTGGGCTCCTGGCAGCTGCTCTTCACCATCCCCGGCATGGCCGTGGGCCAGACCATCCTCGCCCTTCCCATCGTCCTCTCCCTCACGGCATCGGCCGTTGAGAACACGGACCATCGCCTGCGGTCCACCCTCCTCACCCTCGGGGCGCGACGGTGGGGGCTCCTGTTCTCGACGCTCCGGGAGGCGCGGCATCAGATACTGCTCGCCGCCCTCACGGCCTACGGGCGGGTCACCGCGGAGGTGGGCGTCTCCATGATGCTCGGCGGCAACATCAAGTGGCATACGAGGACCATCACCACGGCCATCACCCTCGAGACGGGGAAGGGCGAGTTCTCGGCGGGCATCGCCCTCGGCATCCTGCTGCTGGCCTTCTCCCTCCTCCTGAACGGAGCCCTCTCCTTTCTCCGCCGGAGGGACGCCGCATGACGCCCCCGCTCTATGAAGTCCGCGACCTCGTCTGCTCCTATCAGGGGAAAAAAGTCCTCGGGATCGAACGCCTGGACATTGCCGCCGACGGCCCCACGGCCTTCGTGGGGCACAACGGCAGCGGCAAGAGTACCCTCTTTCGGGCGCTGGCCTTCCTGCTGAAGCCCGAGTCGGGCTCCCTGACCTTTTTGGGGCGCCCCACGGAGGGGCATGAGGAGCTCCTTCGCCGGGACGTGACCATGCTTCTGCAGGACCCCTACCTCCTTCGCCGTTCCGTCTTCGAGAACGTGGCCTACGGCCTGCGGGCCAGAGGAGAGCGGAGAGGGATTGAGGACCGGGTGGCGGAGGTCCTCGAGATGGTAGGTTTGAGCGCCGACTTCGCCGGCCGGGAGTGGTACCAGCTCTCCGGCGGTGAGTCGAGGCGGGTGTCCCTGGCGTCGCGCCTCGTCCTTCGGACGAAGGCCCTGCTCCTCGACGAGCCCACGGCCAACGTGGACGAGGAGAACGGCTTTCTCATAGCCGAGGCGGTGAAGAACGCCTGGCTCCGGTGGGGCGTCGTTCCCCTCGTGGCGTCCCACGACCTCCCATGGCTCGATGAGGTCACGGACCGACGGGTTCATATGAAACGCGGACGGATTGTGGAGGCGGAAGTGGAGACTGACTTCCTGTTGTAGCACCGGGCACAATGTGCTATCCTCGTTAAAACGAAGTCCATCGGAGGTGCGAATGAACAACAGACGGGATAACTGGACGGTGGGAGAGATACTGTCCGCCATGACGGGGGTGGAGTACCCGGAGTACATCCTCAGGGTGGTGGGCCAGCTTCAGCAGTGGATGGAGGAGTACGCCCCGTCCCAGGACGCGCCGCAGGGCGAGGATCCTCTGGCAGCCCTCTTCGAAGGCCCGCTCGAGATAGACAGCGAGAAGTTCTTCTCCCAGCTCGAATGGGTCGACGAGTACGCCGACCTGCTTCCCAACGTGCAGAAACCCTCGGGCCACGAGGACGTGATCGTCCTCAGCGCCGGGCCGACGGACTTTGAGGACTCGCTTCGCATGGCCATCGACTACGCCGCCCTCTTCAACCGGAAGGTCTGCAGCCGAGTGTGGGTCATCAGCGATACCTTCATCATCAGCGACGTCCACCGCTATCTGTCCCACATCCGCGCCCTCGGACAGCAGGGGGTGGCCTTCCGTTTCCTTCTCGTCACGCCTTGGGGCTGGACGGAGATCCCCCTGGCGGCCGAGCCCACGCGGGGCAACCGCATCTCCTGGAGGAACGCCAAAAAGGGCGGGACGCCCCACGGCGACGATGACCTCAAACGGGACGACCGTTTGACGAAATAGCGTTCAGGGTGGTACAATTCCGCCGTTGTGCACGCGTCGGGGCGTAGCGCAGTCTGGTAAGCGCGCCTGGTTCGGGACCAGGAGGTCGGAGGTTCAAATCCTCTCGCCCCGACCATCTGAGAGGACGAGGGGGCCGGTTTCCGCCGGGCCCCTTTTCATATCTCCGGCAACGTCCTATTGACTAACCCTGACCATTATGATATGATCTCCACGCGGTGGATAAAATGACGAATCGGACGGTAGCCCAGAACAAAAAAGCGCGCCATGACTACTTCATCCTCGAGTCCTTCGAGTGCGGCATCGTCCTCACGGGGACGGAGATCAAGTCGGTGCGCGACGGGCGGGTGAACCTGAAAGAGGGGTACGCCCTGATCCGGAACGGAGAGCTTTGGCTTGTGGGCGTCCACATATCGCCCTACGAGAAGGGGAGCTACTACAACCACGAACCGCTCAGAGACAGAAAGCTCCTCATGAAACGGAGCGAGATCCTTCGCCTCTCGTCGAAAGTTCGGGAGAAGGGGTTGACATTGGTCCCGCTTTCTGTCTACCTCAAAGAGGGCAAGCGCGCCAAGGTGGAACTGGGGCTTGCGAAGGGGAAACAGCTCTTTGACAAACGAGAGGCCATCGCCGAACGGGACGTGAAACGCGACATGGAACGGGCCGTCCGGCAGAGAGACAGGGAGTAACAGGCACACATCATGCAAACATGGGGCCGACTGGTCTCGACGGCATGCTGGAGGGTCTGGAAGAGCGAGCCGAGGACGTTCGAACCTCGTTAAAAGCGGACAAAAAGACAAACGTCAACAACAATAACTACGCTCTGGCTGCTTAGTGCAGTCACGTCCTACGCGGGGGCAACCGTCACCTCTTCGTAGGGCGACACAAAAGGACGGATGCTTCTCGGAGAGTGCCTTCGGCTCCGGGGAAAAGACAAGGAGGATTGGGCGACGAAATCCCGTTCCCGGGAGTTCCGAGCCGACACTAAATCGGGAACTACGCTCGTAGCGCTGCCATGACCGGCCCTTGTCGGACGGGGGTTCGATTCCCCCCGGCTCCACCACCCCTTAAAACGCCCCCATTCGGAGAAACACTCAAAACCGGATGGGGGCCCATTTTTTGCCTTTTGACAGTCCGCTTCCGTCCGGTTAAAATCGGTATCATCCGAAGGGTCACCGGAGGCACAACAGGAGGCAAACCACGCAGGAGGCATGGTGACCGTAGGCAAGGGGGGAACGTGATGTTGACCGACAAAGAGGTTCGCGCTCTGCAACCACGGGAGAAAAAGTACACCGTCACGGACGGGAATGGGCTGGTCCTCGAAGTCCGTACCGGAGGACAAAAATACTGGGTCGCCCGGACATGGGAGGGGGGGAAGGAGCGACGGAAACAGATCGGGAAATACCCCGAGATGAGCCTGAAGGTGGCCCGGGAGGAGAACATCCTCTACCGCCGGTCCGCCGAGCAGCGCCGCTCCGTCCTGACCATGGGCGAGTTGGTGGACGAATGGATCCGCCGGAAACTGGACGTGTCCGAGGAGCACATGAAAACGATCACCCTCCGGCTGGACAAGTACATCCTCCCCGGCCTGGGGCACATGCCCGTCTCCGAGATTACGCCCCAGGATATCCTGGCCGTGTGCCGGCTGGCCGAGGACTCCGGATTTCTGGAGACAGCCCACCGGGTACGGGGGCTCATCGGGCAGATTTTCCGCTATGGGATTGCCTCCGGATATCTCCACGCCGATCCCTCCGGTTCGCTCCGTGGGGCGCTCAAGGCCAGCAAAACGGCGCATTACCCCACCCTCACGGACAAGGCGCAAATCAAAGCGCTGATCCAGGGGATCGACGATTACCCCCAGCCCGTCATGCGGTGCGCCCTGCAGTTTTCCCTGCTCACGTTCGCCCGCCCGGGAGAGGTGCGCCGCGGGCGCTGGGCCGAGATCGAGGGGGATACATGGGCTATCCCGGATGAGACAATGAAAAAGAAGGGGCGCGGTGGGCACCTCGTCCCGCTGTCCGTCCAGGCTCTCGGAGTGCTGGCCCGTCTCCGGCTGCTGACCGGGGATTCACTGTACCTGTTCCCCTCCGCACGGAGCCGCAATCGCCCCATGTCCGACGGCGGTGTGAGGACGGCGATCCGGGCCATGGGATTCACACGGGACGAATTCACGGCGCACTCGTTTCGCTCGCTCGCCTCCACCGTCCTCAATGATGCCGGATTCGCAAGAGACTGGATCGAAAAGCAACTTGCCCATGAGGACGAGGACCAGGTGAGAGCGGCGTACAATAGAGCCGAGTACCTGGACCAGCGGCGGGAGATGATGCGATGGTGGGGAGAGTGGTGGGAGAGCCTGAGATAGCTACTTCCGCAGCTGTATATCCAGGAGCTTCCACCCCTGCCGGGCGGTATCCTCCTGCAGGGTCACCTCGTAGTGAGTCCGGATTTTTGCCCCGAAGGAGTTCTGCGCATCAACATACGAGACCACCTTCCATTTGTGCCCTCCCAGCCTGATAGCCTGCCCCGGTGTGTAGACGGGGAAATCCGCCGTTGACGGTGCCTTCAGCCGATCCTCCACCATCACCTGCGCCATGGAGTATGCCTCGATACCCTTGTCCACCTGCCGGGGCTCCTGCTTCCCCGGCGATGAGACGTAGAGCCAGAGCCCATAGAAGAGCGCCACCGTGAGCAAAAATCCTAACAGAGTTATACCCGCTTCGCTTTTAACCTGCTTTCCGCAGTGCGGGCAGTTTTTGAGCGAGTCCGATACATCACGTCCACAGTCCGGGCATTTGACTACCGCCATTTTTACACCCCCTCCAAAAATAAAGAGCCCGGCCAAAGACCGGGCGGTTGTCAAACTCCCCTCTTCGCAGGAGTGACTGAAAACATAACCTTCCCCAATACTGTGAAGTTTCCCGCTGCTACATCTTCCGGGGTGAACCTCCTCGGTGGATATTTGAGCGAGGCGGACCGAATTTCTATTTCCTCCCCAAGGAAATAAATCCACTTTACCGCCACCTCGTTTTTAAGCCCATAGCGCACAAGCGCTGGATCCCCGTCATATACCTCCGCAATGGGGTTGATAACAACCGTCGCCCCATCCGCAATACCAGCATCCTCCATACTGTCTCCCTCTACGATGACAGCAAACGGTTGTTCATGCGCGTCAACAGCTATTGGCCCCAGTTTCGCTTTCGGCAATGGTAGAACCTCCCCGGCTTCAGAATATATCCCGTCAGTGCCGCCGTTACCATATCCGGCGCATGCTATAAAGGCGCGGTCATAGACTGGAACAAAGAGAATGCCATTTCCAATTTGAGATATTGCATCCTCCGACTCCACAAGTACCGCGAGTGGTATGTCTAAAATTTCACACAGTCTTCTTTTCATTTCATCTTTTGGTGTAACCGGTGTGTTTATCCATCGGGAAACCGTCGCCGCCGATACTCCAAGAAGGTCTCCCAGTTCGCGCCCATTTATCCCCTTCAGCTTCATAGCTTTATCAATAGCCTGTCCTCTTATTCTCCAGCCTTCCACAGGTATCACCTCCCTAAAATTCAACCTTCCGAGAAAACTATACATCTAATGTAATAAATTACAATACCCATGCCATGCAACTCATGTTACACATTATTAAATAAATAGGCCAAAAGTCCTATTGAATAATTACACGTGGTGTAATATCCTATCACACAGAAGGGAGGTGTGGTTTTGGAGGGATTGAAGAAAAAGCGTTTGGCAGCAGGCCTCTCGAGGAGAGACCTAGCGGGAAAAATAAATACATCTCCTGTAAGTGTTTTCAGGTGGGAAAAAGGAATGGCTTTCCCACGGCGTAAGAAATTACAGAAGCTCGCAGAAATATTTAAAACAACGATAGACGGACTCATGTAGCTTTTTCTCTACCACCCCCGCTCCGGACAGCCCGGGCCGGAGATCCAGTCGGGGAGAACTTTGAAAACCGAATAAAGGAAATCACCTAACCGAAAGGAGACTAATCATGCAGGCTCCGTTTGTTGTTCTCGACTCTTCCCTGGTGGAGAAGGTCGACGAGCTGAAGCGGGAAATTTCAGAGATCAAAAAATTGATCGTGAACTTCACCCCCCAGGAGCGCCCCACGCGGAGGCTCCGGCTTCCGGAGGTTTTGGACCGGATGGGGATATCAAAAACCACATGGTGGGACGGGATCAAGGCGGGCAGATACCCGGCAGGACTCAAAGACCGCGGGGTCAGGGTATGGAGGGAGGATGAAATAGATGAGCTCATCCGAATGGATTGACACTGTTGTCAGCGCCGGCTCGATCCGCGGCCCCTATACCCGGCCCCTGCTCCCCTCTCTGGGGAGGATGCTCCGGGAGGAATCCTGGCCCCTGCCGCTCTCGATCCGGAGTCTCAGGCTTCGGGAGCTGGCGGTTATTGAGCGGAGGGCGATGGACGAGAGAGAAGTTCCAAGATGGTTCTGGTGGCGGAAAAAGAAGGAGGCTGCGGAATGATTCACTGCGGGCAATGTGAAAACTACAGAAAATCGTTTGATGCTGACCGTTCCAAGACTTGCCGGGCGACCGGGGAGCGGCACTGGCCGGGAGACTCGGCCTACGAGTGCCCTCATTTGGTCATTGCCATGGCGGCCTGGGAGAGACGGAAGGAGGAGCGGTATGGCTGATTTTGATATTCCAGGGATCAATCACCTTCGGAGTGAGCTCCACACAATGGGAGCGAATGCCAGTAAAAAGCGAAAGCTCAGTCCTATGCTCGAGCCCCTGATCCGCGAGCTGTACGAGGAGATCAGATCGGTGATTGTGGCCGGGCACGGTTTTGCCCCGATAGCGACAAAAATCAGGACGACCTGTAAGGTCCCCTGTTCCAGTGCCACGGTCAAGGAGATTTTTAGTCGGGTGGATAGGGAGTGGGAAAAAGCGATAGGGGTAGCTGCCCTGCCGCTGAGTACGAGGAAAAAGAAGGAGGCAGTGAAATGATCGAGATCCCGCGGATCGGGACGGAGCGGTACAAGCGTGAGATCCGGGAAGGCGTCAAGGGCGCTTTCCGGGTGGCGTGGAATGGTTGATTACGGAAGACTCGCAATAGCGTTACCAGTGGTTGTTATTATTTGGTTGATTGGGATGACCCTTCTTTATTTCCAGGAGAGATAGGCATGGACGCTGTTTTGGACTGGCTGGGAAAGGTAAAGCCTCCCTCATCGGGAGGCCGGTCAATGGAAAGCCGGGTGTTAGGGCACCCGGCTTTATTTTAACACAGGAGGACGGGCACATGCGAGAAATTGAGGACGATATTTTCAACACACTTCAACCCTACCTTGACCGCTGGTGCCGCCATTGCCCGGACGCTCACCACGCAATAGCCGATATCACCGGCCCGGAAGAATGGTGGTGCGGGAAAAAGGGCGTTGAGCCAGGCGGCAAGGGGTGCAGGAACAAAAAGCGCCTGGCGTTGATAGAGGAGAAGGCCCGCGAGATTGCGGAGCTGATTGGTGAGGAGGCGGTGTAGGGGTGGCCATCAATCTGCGCAACACGAACGATGTCAGCGTCAACGGCGTCAAGGTGCTCGTCTATGGACAAGCCGGAGCGGGAAAGACGCACCTGATACGGACGCTCCCGCGTCCGGTGATCCTCTCGGCGGAGGGGGGGTTGCTCTCGCTCCAGGGGACGGGGATTCCGTATGTGGAGATTTCCAACCTCGCCACGCTGACGGAGGCTTACAAGTGGCTCATGGACTCTAGCGAGACGAAAGACTTTGACGCGGTTGCGCTCGACTCCATCAGCGAAATTGCCGAGGTGGTCCTGAGCTCTGAAAAGAAAACTGCCAAAGACCCACGGCAGGCCTACGGAGCTATGGCTGACCAGATGACGGAACTGATCCGGGCGTTCCGCGATTTGCCCGGAAAGCACGTGTATTTCAGCGCCAAAATGGAAAAAACTCAGGATGAGACGGGGCGACTGCTCTATTACCCGTCTCTGCCTGGAAACAAGGTTGGGCAGCAGTTGCCCTACTTTTTTGACGAGGTGTTAGCGCTTCGGGTTGAACGCGACTCTGAGGGTGCGACACAGCGGGCGCTGATGTGCGAGTCTGACGGGCTCTGGCTCGCCAAGGACCGCTCCGGGAAACTCTCTCCGTGGGAAGAACCTGACCTTGGGGTGATTATCAGCAAGATCGGAGGAGGACACATCAATGAATAGCCTGTACGCGCAGTGGGTGGAACTCAAACGCCGGGAGGACGAGGCAAGGGCGCTCCGGCAGGCGTTGGAGGCAAGGATGTCCGAGGGCATACCTGACGAGTGGGAGGGCTCGAAGACGTGGTCTGAAGGGCCGTACAAAATCAAGGCGTCGCGGAAGCACAATCGCAAGGTTGACGGCGTGCACCTCCGCGAGATTGCAGACCAGTACGGCATGGGCGATTACCTGGACGTGCTGTTCCGATGGAAGCCGGAGATTGACGCAAAGGCGTGGAAGAGTGCTGACGAGACCATCACGAAGCTCTTCAGCGACGCGATTACCACGACGCCAGGGAAAGTGGGATTTGTGATTGAGGAAATTATTGAAGAAGAAAGAAAGAAAGGGGTTGCGTAGAAATGGCATATCTTGGACAGACGTTTAACGTTGCGGACCATGTTCCTTCTAGTCCTGACCCTGTTCCTGCCGGGTGGTACACGGCAAAAATTACCGATGCGAAGGTCAAGGACACGAAGGCGGGGAACGGTAATTTCCTTGAGGTGACCTTCTCTATCCTTGGACCGTCCTACGAGGGGCGCTGTGTCTGGGGGCGGTTCAATCTCAAAAACCCGAACCCGCAGGCCGAGCAGATCGGACAGGCGCAGTTCATGGACATGGCGCGGGCTATTGGCCTTGAGGTGGTGGACGATTCGGACCAGTTGCTCGGCGGCGAGCTCGACGTCAAGGTCACTGTCAAGAAGGGTGACGAACAGTACAGCGACAGCAATGATGTCAAGGGATTCAAAGCGCTCCAGGTGATGACGGTTATCACCCAGAAACCCGCTCAGAAGCCCGCCCCTCAGCCCGTCGGGGCGGGAGCACCCGCCAAGGCGGCCACGCCGCCGTGGGCGAAAAAATGAAGCTCCCAACACCAATACACACCATCTCCTCATTGATCGACGCGGCGATGGAGTCCAAGGGGGAGGAGCCGCGCCCGCACCTGGGCGCGTCCCTCCTGGGACATCCCTGTGACAGGTGGCTGTGGCTGTCCTTCCGTTGGGCCGTCCGGGAGCGGTTTTCGGGCCGCGTGCTCCGTCTTTTTCGACGGGGAAAGCTGGAGGAGAAGCAGATCATGGAGGACCTGCGCTCCATCGGGGTCGTCTTTCGAGAGTGCGAGGAAGGGCAATGGCAAGTGGACTTCGGCTGCCACGTCTCGGGGTCGCTGGACGGCGTGATCGACCACGGCGTGCCGGAGGCTCCGAAGGCGCTCCATGTGCTGGAGATGAAGACGCACAGCCTGAAGAGCTTCAACGAGCTGGAGTCCAAGGGCGTCAAGGAGGACAAGCCCCAGCACTGGTGTCAGATGCAGACGTACATGCACGGTATGGGGATCGACAGTGCGCTATACGTGGCGGTCTGCAAGGACGACGACAGATATTATACGGAGCGCGTCCGGTACGATAGGGAGGCGGCGGAAAAGCTCATTGGACGAGGACAGCGCATAGCGCTTTCGGACAGGCTTCCCGAGCCCCTGTCGGTCGACCCTTCATGGTATCAGTGCCGTTTTTGCGCCGCTCACACGTTCTGTCACGATACCCATCTGACGCAGGAGATATGCTGTCGTACCTGCGCCCACGCCACGGCGACGCGCGCCTCCACGTGGACGTGCGCGCGGTACGGGAACGCCGAAATCCCAATCGAAGCTCAAAGAGAGGGGTGCGACTGTCATGTCTTGCACCCGGACCTTGTCCCCTGGAAGTGGCTGGACAGCGACGACCCGTGGACGGCTGTCTACGAGATAGATGGGCAGGCCGTCCGCAACGGCGAGGCGGACGGGAATGTTATTGGGAGTCGTGAAATTGTTGACTGGACGTGGAAGGCGCAGGATGAAACGTTCGGGCCGTTCGAGGAGGTGGAAGAATGCCCCTCAGGGATTATCAACAGCGAACCATCGACTACCTCTATCGCTGGTTCGAGGGGAACAGAGGACATCCATGTTTAGTACTTCCGACCGGCTCCGGGAAAAGTCACATCATAGCCGAACTTTGCCGTGATGTTATCCAGTCGTGGCCGGACCAAAAAATACTGATATTAACTCACGTAAAGGAACTTATCGAACAAGACGTTGAAAAAATCCTGATGGCGTGGCCAACTGCCCCCATTGGGATTTTCTCTGCGTCCATCGGAAAAAAACAGCTCGGTGAGCCTATTACCATTGCCGGAATCCAATCCATCAGAAAACACGCTGACAAGGTGGGACACGTGGACCTCGTGATCGTGGACGAGGCGCATTTGATCAGTCACAAGAACGAGGGCGGATACCGGACGTTCATTGACGCGCTGAAGGTGTTCAACCCTAACCTTCGTGTCATAGGACTCACCGCCACGCCGTACCGCCTGGGGCACGGGATGATTACGGAGGGCGAGGCGTTTTTCGACGACCTCATAGAACCCACCTCCATCGAGGAATTGATAGCAAAGGGCTACCTTGCTCCGCTTAAATCAAAATTCACAGAACTGCAACTTTCAACCGATGGAGTCCATAAGCGCGGCGGTGAATTCATTGAAAGCGAACTCCAGGCCGCAGTCAACACACGCAAACAAAACGAGCGGGTTGTAAAGGAGACCATTGCGCTGGCTGAAGAACGCAAGGCATGGCTGTTTTTTTGTTCAGGCGTGGCTCATGCATATGCCATGGAGGAACTACTAAATGAACACGGCGTCCCGGCTGAATGCGTGACGGGTGAAACACCGAAGCGCGAACGGGAACAGATTATCGAAAAATTTAAGGCCGGTGATATCCGGGCGGTGACAAACGCGAACGTACTGTGTCTTGATGAAGAAACGGAAATATTAACATCAAGGGGGTTTGTTGGGATTGATGAAATGAGCGCTGACTATTTAATTGCAGGATGGAAGCCAGGTGGGCAAATTGACTTCGCCACTCCCGAACAAATAGTTAGGCGAAATAGGATGGAAGGCGAACAAATGGTTGTTTTTGGCGGTGGAATGGCCGCTGAAATTCGAGTGACAAGTAACCATAGGATGGTAGTGCAATCAGGGGTAAAGCGAGCAAACATCAAAGTCGTTCCGGCGAACACATTGATTGGCAAAAGTTTTTCAATACCAGTATTTGGGGAGTCGCATCCTATCGACATGGATGTTCCATCTCCAACTCAACGAAAAACAAGCTTTTCAAAACAGGTAATAGCAAATTCGCATAACTACAGGAAGAAGGGGTATTCAAAAGAAGAAGCAAGGAAGAAAGCGGAGGATCTTGCGTTTAGAAGACTGTCAATGAAATACAAAAAACCCAATGAGCTGTCTTTGTGGGAGTGCCGGTTTATAGGGTTTTGGCTTGGAGATGGAACCATTTCCGCCGGAAGAATGTCGATAGCACAGTCTATGACTTATCAAGACATTGTGGAAGAGGCGGAGGGTATTTTCAATGAGTGCGGATTACATTACACAAAAAGCATAACTCCTAAAAACGGGAACATGCAAAACGATGCTGTTAGATGGAGTTTTTCTAGGGGGACTGGTGGAGACAAACAGGAGGTGCCTGGTGGTTTTTTCCACCTTGAACCTTATTTGAAAAAAAGAGGGACCAACCTCTTTTTAGGGTTAAGTAAAGATCAACTAAAGGCTCTATTGTATGGGTTGTGGCTTGCCGACGGTATCCATCATGGAACGTCTAATAGAAAAAACCAATATGTTGCGGGTACACAGTTTGATCTATACAACGTGCTACAAGCGGCGTGCTCTATGCGCGGTATCTCTTCCACTCTATCAAAACTATCCCCTCCGAGAAAAGAAAATCACTCACAACAATGGATATTCGCTTGGGGGGGGAGGGCTTCTTTCTGTTACACGAAAAAAAGCTCTCGAATGGAAGTAGAGTGGAAAAATGAAAGAGTTTGGTGTGTAACCTCCACAACATCTTTTTTAATCTGTCGCAGAAAAGGAAAGGTTTTTGTTACGGGGAACACAACGGGATTCGATTACCCTGACATTGATTTAATCGCCATGTGCCGTCCCACTATGTCGCCTGGGCTATACGTACAGATGGCGGGGCGAGGGATGAGAATCAAGACTCACACTGACCACTGTTTATTGCTTGACTTCGCCGGAGTGGTGCAGACCCACGGCCCTATAGTAAACGTCCACCCGCCGACAAAGGGCGGTGAAGGTACGGGCGAGCCCCCTGTAAAGGTGTGCGAACAATGCCACGAACTGGTAGCGCTTGCTGCTCTCGAATGCCCTGAGTGCGGATGGAGGTTCCCAGAGCGCAAGCCGAAAAAACTGGAACTCCACAACGATGACATCATGGGACAGGACAATAACATGGTTGTCAAAGACTGGCAATGGAGACGGTACACTGCCGCGAGCGGAAAGGAGATGGTGACGGTCACGTATTACGGTAACTTTTTCGAGTCGGTCACTGAATACCTATGTCTTCTCCACGGAGGATACGCCGGAGACAAAGCAGTCCGTACACTGCTTGGCATTGCCCGCAGGGTGGGGGCTGATATCCGTAACCCATATGACCTGGATGAGGTTGTCAGTGTGATGAGCGCTGTTCCTGCTCCTAACAGGATCAACCGCCAAAAGGACGGTAAATTTTACCGGGTGACAGCGAGGTATTGGGATGACGAGCAAAGCGCCTGACCATATCCCGACTGAGCACGAGGAACAAAGGACGTTCGTACAGTGGTTCCGGCGCAAGTTTCCTGACGTCCGTATTTTTGCGATTCCAAACGGCGGGGCGCGCAGTCCATCCGTTGCGTGCCGTCTCAAGGCAGAGGGTGTCTCTCGCGGCGTGCCTGACCTTTTTATCCCGGCATGGGGCTTGTTCATCGAGATGAAGCGTGTCAAGGGTGGGGTTGTATCGGAGGATCAGTCCTCATGGAAGGGGTATCTGGAATCATGCGGGTACCGCGTCGCCATTTGCGCCGGTTGTGAAGCGGCACAGGGGGAGGTGGATGAATGGCAAGCCTTACACGATTTTTCAACGGGCCATGTCTAGTTAACGATCGCGATACAGCCCCTCCGGACATCCAGCTCGCCCGCGCCATGGAGGAGGCGGGGATAGAACCTCCTCCAACGATACTGATTGACGGACGGATACATCGGTTCAACCCTGACGGCAAGAGGGGCAACAAGTCGGGATGGTATATCGCCTACCCTGACGGAGTTGTTGCCGGGTCATTCGGTGACTGGAAGAGCAGTCTTCATCAGCGATGGTGTGCCGACATAGGACGAGAGCTGACACTGAATGAACGGATCGCCAGAGACAAGCGGTACGAGGAGGCCAAACGCGCCAGGGACGAGGAGCGGGGAAAGACTATTGCCGTTGTGTCTGAGACGGTGGCCGAGATTTGGGAGCGTTGCGCACCGGCAAGCCCCGACCATCCATACCTGAAACGCAAGGGCGTCCAGCCCCACGGCGCGAGGGTGTCAGGCGACAGTAGATTGGTACTCCCGCTCTACGACGAGGGAGGGAACCTGTCCACCCTCCAGTACATCGCACCGGACGGCTCGAAACTCTACCACTCCGGAGGGGCGACGAAGGGGCGGTACTGGTTGATCGGAACACCGGGCAAGACGATTTATCTTGCTGAAGGATTCGCAACTTCTGCATCCATCCACGAGGCGACAAATGCGGCAGTGTTCATTGCCTACACTGCCGGGAATCTCGTCAACGTGGCTGGACTGCTTCGCGAGAAGTTCGGCGACCAGCAGGACATCGTTATCGTCGCGGACAACGATGAGAGCGGCACCGGACAGCGGGAGGCCATAAAAGCCTCGGAGCGGTGGAATACCCGCGTCATCATCCCTCCCGAGACAGGCGACGCAAATGATTACGTACAGGCGGGTCATGATTTGTTTCAACTCCTGCAACCCGATCTTGGAGACTGGCTTGTCCAGGCAGACGAGTTCTGCGCACGCCCCGCGCCTATCCGATGGCTCGTCAAAAAATGGATACAGGGCGACGCCTTAATTATGGTGCATGGCCCATCAGGATGCGGTAAGACGTTTGTGGTGCTTGACTGGTGCCTTCGTATTGCCGCAGGATTGCCGACCTGGAACGGCATGAAAGTACGGGATGGTACTGTGGTCTACCTCGCAGGTGAAGGACATTGGGGACTGAAGGCTCGCGTTGCGGCATGGAAGCATTACCACGGAATAGAGCGTTTGGATATGTGGCTCTCCCGCGACGGATGTGATCTGAATATATCGGCTACGGGATACCGGAAAACGATAGACCACATCCGCGCCCTTCCAAAGAAGCCCGATTTAGTGGTGGTGGACACCCTGCACCGTTTCCTTGCAGGCGACGAAAACAAGGCACAGGACGCGAAAACAATGCTGGACGCCTGCGCCGGTCTCATGCGGGAATTTGGCTGTTCCGTTATCCTCGTCCACCATACGGGGGTATCGGAAGATGCGCAAAACAGGGCACGGGGTTCCTCGGCCTGGCGTGGTGCCCTGGACGTGGAAATCTCCGTGGTTGGTGGAAATCCAATGGAACTTGTCCAAAGGAAGCAGAAGGACGGGGAGCTTGAACCGTCAGCCTTTGTCGATTTGATGCAGGTGGAAATACCTGGATGGTTCGACGAGGACGGCGAGCAGGTACACAGTGCCATCGTACTGCCTTGTGATGCTCCTGCTGAAACAAAGAAAGACTCCAAACTTGCCGAGCATAAAAAAATGTTCGAGCGTGCCTGGTTCGCCACTGGTTGCGAGATTGTAGACGGACGTCCATACGTTGATAAGAAAAAACTGCTTGACTTCCTGATACACGAAAACGGAATCACCGAGGGAACGGCAAAAAATATGATTAAACCGTCCCACACCACCAAGCTGATAGGGTATCTAATGAACGGTGAAGTAATAAAGCGCGAGGGTGACGGATGGACAGTTTTTGATAACACGTTTTTAAGTGTATTGTTAACAATGAGGTAACAAAAATTTAGTGTATACCGGGACTAACTAAAACTTTCACAATATACCCCCCTTGTCCCGCTTCGCGCGATTCGGGACAAATCGCGGGACAAGTTTGTCCCAGGTATCAATCCTAGTAATTGCAACGGTTTACAAAAACTTGGACAAGGGCCGGGACAAGAGGGGGGGCGATGCGAATGCTTCGGGACACGTGGGACAAGGTATATATACCTTGTCCCGTAGTCCCGGCGGCTCGCGGGTCAAAAATCCTGTAAACATTTTCCGGTAAACAAGGAGGGGAAAAATGAGTACGAGGACATGGATACATGAAAAAGAATCAGAAAATACACTCATCCCGGAGGTGAAAAGATGAAAACCGACTCGAGGATATGCCTGCGCCTCATCCACGACGAGCCCGACATCCTCATCCTCAGCCCCATCCACGCGTTCCGTTGGTTCCGGACAGATCACGAGGGAGCGCTTGAGCACTGCCTGAGGATGCTGGCACAGTGCGACGAGGCGCTGTTTTTTGGTGCATGGTGGAATAGCGACGGGTGCAGGCGGGAGCTGGCGTATGCAATCAGGCACAACATGAGGATTTTTGTGCAGCCGGAAGGCAGGGACTGTTTGATGCCATTGGAGGCGATTGGACTGTGAAATATTTAATACTCCTCTCCGGTAAGGCACAGGCCGGTAAGGACACATTTGCCGACTCCATACAATGTCTGGGCTTCCACAAATACTCCTTCGCAAAAGCCTTGAAAGACGAGGCTATAGCAGGCGGCTGGAACGGGCAGAAGGACTTTAGAGGGCGCATCCTCCTGCAGGAACTCGGCTCAGTCTGGCGGCATTACGAGCCGGACCACTGGATACGACGCCTTCAGGAGTCTATCAGTCACGACATGGTAGTAATCACTGATTGCCGCTATCGAAACGAGATTAGTCTAATGCAGATATGGGGACGCGAGCACGGGTACAGCGTGGTGACCGTCCGCATTAACCGCACTGACCACGACAACGGCCTTTCCCCTGAGGCTCGTTCCCACCCGTCGGAGTGCGAGTTGGATGGCGAATCTTTTGACATGGTGGTTGATAACAACGGGACATTGCTTCAGTTCTGCATCGGTGCGCGGGAGGTGGGGAAATGCCTGTTGTCTGGTTCGTTGCAGGAATGTTTACAGGCTGGTTCGCTCTTGGAGTAGCGGTGGTGTGCAAGAGGGACGGCTACACATGGAGAGGGAGGTGAACGTGTGACGCTGGACAATACTTTATTCCGTGCGGTAGAGCGGGAGTTCTACGGATATTCATATAACGCGAACCAGCTTCAGAACCTCATTGACAGACAAAGATGCCTTGATGTTGTCCGCTCCGGTTCAGACTTCCAGGAGCGGGTAGACACGGGCACATCGTACAGCGATCCTATCAGCATGTGGTTTGAGCAACTAGAATTTCTCGATGAGCAGATAGCTAAGTGCAGATTGCGAACAGCACCAATACAGCACATGCTAACCCACCTCTCAGAACAACATCCGGAACTGGTCACCCTTTTCGATTTGCGGTATCGGCAGAAGCATACATGGATTGAGATACAGGATGTCATGTCTATAAGCGAGCGCACAAGGTGGCGTTTACGTAAGGTGCTTGTCAGGACAGGAGCGTGTTTCCTTGGGTTTTTAGATTAGGTGTCGGAAAGTTGGCATGGTTTCTGGCATGGTTTTGCTCGAATCTGTGATATGTTCATTACTGCATAAGCCCGGCCATCCAGCCGGGCATTTTTTATTTGTCCCGGAGGTGGGGCGCATTGTGTTCGGTCTTGTCAAAGTTCAACGGGGCAATTGTGTTCCATGGTTCCAGGTCGTCAATCTGGCATGGGCTACCGTGCCATGGGACGCGGAGATACTGTGCCGGGACGAAAACTATATTATCCTCAAAGTGACGAAAGAATGGTGTATATCTGAAACGCGGGCTGGACGCGAGGTGACTCATGAGTCGTTTGATTAGCCTCGGCATCAACTACCCCGCTCTTGCTGATGGTGAGTGCGCGGCGCTCCATCCATACCTGGAGGAGTACATCGAGGAGGATGAAGGGCAGGGCAGAGTGGTAATTTATCTGGATGAATCGTGACAACACCCGCCGGGCAAATCGCTACCTTACCGGTGTTCGGTTACAGGGTCGTCTCCCCAGGGGAGGCCCGCTCTATATCTGGAGGTGAGGCTATGCCGAGGAAGCCTGGGGAGCAATATGCGACCAAACGGCGCAAGGATAAAGAGCGGTGGTATAACAAGTCCCGCCCGGCACGGCATGCGTTCTACGCTACCTCGGAGTGGCGTCGGCTTCGGGATTGGTACCGAGGCAGGCATCCGCTCTGTGAGGAGTGCCAGAGACAGGGCAGGGTCACGGCTGCCGAGCTGGTGCACCATAAAGTGGAGATATCAGAGGGTGGCTCACCCCTTGACATCGACAACTTGGAATCCCTGTGCTGGGGCTGCCATAGCAGGCTGCACAGGGTAGGGGGGGGGCAAAATAGCTGATAGACGGCGTTCAGCGCAACGCCGGGAGGTCACGCGCGAGATAATCGGAAACTGGACCTGCCCTTTTAAGGAGGTGAAGTGATGGCTACGACTGGAAGGAAACCGAAACCAAGGCGATTGAAGGAGCTTGACGGAGATCCGAAGTCTCGTTTTCTCTCGAAGAACGAGCCGATGCCTCCGGTGAGTGAGAACGTCATTGAATGGGACGCGGTGAAAAACAACCCCGTTGCTCACAGGGCATTCATGGACAATGTGCGCATACTGCGGGCCATGAAAATGCTTACAGACGCGGAGATCCCGCTGATAAATATCATGGCTATCTGTCAGGCCCGCATCGAGGAGGCTGAAAATCAGGTTGAATCCGAGGGGATGATATCGGACTACGTGAATACGAAGGGTGAACGGAACAGTGTCGCACACCCTGCTGTCGGGGTGTCGATGAAATACGCCCAAATGCTGAAGTGCCTCTGCATTGAGTTTGGCATGACCCCATCCTCGCGGGGAAGGCTTGAGGTCCCGAATGAAGACGAAAAAGACGACTTCGCCTCAAGGCTCCGCTCGAAGATAGGTTGATTCCATGTTTTCACGCAAAAAAGCCGATTGGGCGATTGAATTTATCGCCCGTCTGACACACACGAAAGGCGAATGGTCAGGCAAGCCCTTCCAGCTTCAAAAATGGCAGAAGATGTTTTTGAAGGAGCTTTTCGGGCGGGTCAAGGGGGACGGGTTAAGACAGTACCAGACCGCATACCTGGAGATCCCGCGCAAAAATGGGAAGTCCGAGCTCGCCGCCGCCATCGCGCTTTTTCTGTTGTTCGGAGACAACGAGCCTGGCGCGGAGATTTACAGCGCGGCCGCCGACAGGGAGCAGGCATCCCTCGTATTCAACGCCGCAGCGCAGATGGTCCGCAATGACCCGGTGCTCTCCGGCATGTGCAAGATCATAGACTCTCAGAAGCGGATAGTGTTCTACGAGACGGCGAGTTTTTACCGGGCCATTAGCTCGGAGGCGTACAGCAAACATGGATTTAACGCTCACGCCGTCATCTACGATGAAATTCACAGCGCTCCCAACCGCGAATTGTGGGACGTGCTTTCAACGTCTATGGGGGCGAGAACTCAGCCGCTCATGCTCGGGATCACGACGGCGGGATATGACAGGAATTCCATCTGCTGGGAACTCCACGACTACGGGCAAAAAATCATTGACGGAGTTGTTGAAGACCCGACATTTTTCCCACTGATATTTGCCGCCGAAGAGGGCGACGAATGGACGGATGAAGCGGTCTGGCGCAAGGCGAATCCTAATCTTGAGGTATCAATCAAGCTGGACTTCCTGAGGCGGGAGTGCAAACGCGCCCAAGAGATCCCCGCCTATCAGAACACCTTTCGGCGGCTGTATTTGAATCAGTGGACCACACAGGAAACCCGCTGGCTTGACATGGAGAAATGGCGGTCCTGCGGGTACGACTTCGACCCGGAATACCTCTCCGAGCTGCGCTGCTGGGCCGGAGTGGACCTGTCCAGCACCACGGACCTCTCCTCCTGCGCCCTGGTGTTCGAGCCCGACGAGGAGGACCGGGTGCACATCCTGTCATTCAACTGGATTCCAGGCGATAATATCGCCGCCAGGGTAAAGCGGGACCGGGTGCCCTATGACTCGTGGTCCAGGGACGGGCATCTGATCGCAACGGATGGGAACGTGATAGACCATGACTACATTAGACACACAATAGCGCAGGACCTCAAGGCGGCATTCCCGTATCTGGAGGTGGTGGGGTACGACCCATGGAACGCCACAAAATGGGCCATCGACCTCGAAGGCGACGGCGTGCCGGTCGTGCAGATCAGGCAGGGGTACAAGACCATGAGTCCCGCCTGCAAGGAACTGGAACGGCTTGTTTTGGGCGGGTACCTGAGGCACAACAATAACCCGGTGCTCACATGGGCGATGGATAACGTCATGATCACGCAAGACCCGGCGGGGAACATTAAACCTGCGAAGGACAAGGCCACTGAGCGCATTGACCCGGCGGTTGCTCTTATAACCGCCATCGCCACTATGCTTGAATTCCGTGACGAGCCGTCAATCTATGAATCAAGGGGGATACTGACCCTGTAATCCATAAATTCACTTGTGAATAGTATTTCCCGTTTTAGTAGTCACAAGCTGTTACCTCAAAAACCCGGCTTGTCAGAGGCAGGACGGAGCAAGGTTACTCCGAACCCGCCTGGCGAATCGGAGAAAAACAATAGCCGCTTCCTTCATGGAGGCGGCTTTTTTATTGCAAAAAAGGAGGTGAAAAACCCTGAAAAAGAGCGTTTTCGCGCAAATAAAAGACATTTTCCGGCGGGGATTGTACCCCGGAGGACACCCGTCGGAAGCCGAGATCGTTCGCATACTAACGGGGGCAAGCCTGACGGGACACACCGTGGACGAAGAAAAAGCCATGAGGTTCTCAGCAGTCTACTCCTGCGTGCGCGTTCTCTCGGAGTCGGTGGCGCAATTGCCGCTCAAGATCTACCGGCGCAAGGGGGACGGAAGGCAGGAGGCCGCTGACCATTACCTATACCCCCTGTTACACAGCGCTCCTAACCCGCGGCAGACGGCGTTCAACTTCTGGGAGGCGGTTACCGCGAGCCTCGCTCTCTGGGGTAACGCCTACGCCCTCATCGACCTCGACACCGCCGGACGGGTGGCGGCGCTCTGGTTCCTCGACCCGTCCACGGTCATGCCGCGGAAGGACATCGCCACCGGGAAACTCGTCTACGACGTGAAACTCACCGACGGCACGAACAAGACGCTCATGTGGGACGAGCTGTTCCACGTCCCAGGGCTGGGCTTCAACGGCCTGCGGGGCCATTCCGTGGTCCGGGTGGCGGCGGAGGCCATTGGGCAGGGGATAGCGGCGAGCGAGTACGCCGGGCGGTTTTTTGACAACGACGCGACACCGAGGGGTGTACTGGAGACGGACGCTTTTTTCAAAGACCCGTCTGCCGTCGAACGTCTCAGAAAGTCGTGGAACGACCTGTATCAAGGCACGGACAACGCCCACCGGGTGGCCATCCTCGAAAACGGGCTGAAGTTCAAGCCGCTGACCATCAATCCCGAGGACGCGCAGCTTCTCGAAACGCGCAAGTTCAACCGTTCGGAGATCGCCGGGATATTCCGCGTGCCGCTGCACATGATCGGCGACCTGGACAAGGCGACATTTTCAAACATCGAGCACCAATCAATCGACTTCGTGAAATTCAGTCTCTCGCCATGGCTCAAAAGGATTGAACAGGCCATATCCCTGCAGCTCTTCTCTCCGGGGGAGCGCAAGCGGTATTTTGCTGAGTTCAAAACAGACGCGATGCTCAAGGGCGACACAAAAAGCCGGTATGAGGCCTACGAGGTGGCCATACGGAGCGGGTGGATGTCGATCAACGAAGTCCGCGGACTGGAGAATCTTAATCCGGTCGAAGGCGGCGACGAGCATTATTTGCAGATGCAGATGGTGCCAATCTCGCAGGCGGGAAAGGAGGCAGAGGATGGACAGCAGGGAAATACGAGCGATCCCGGCGGAGTTCCGGATACAACAGGCGGAGAATGAGCCGCTGAAAATCATCGGCTACGCCGCGCGGTTCAACGAGCTCTCGGAAGAGATGTGGGGCATGCGGGAAAAAATCGCCCCCGGAGCATTTACGGAAGCCATCGACAAGAGCGATGTAAGAGCCTTGTGGAACCACGACCCGAACTACGTTTTAGGACGCACCAAAAACGGCACCCTGCAAATCCGCGAGGACGAGCAGGGGCTTTTTTATGAGGTCACACCGCCGGACGCGCAGTGGGCGCGGGACCTGGTGGAGAGCATCAAGCGCGGGGATGTTGATCAGTCCAGTTTCGCCTTCACGGTGGACGTGGAGCAATGGGACGAGTCTGGGAATCCTGTAGTCAGGACCATCGTCAAGGTCCGGGAGCTGTACGACGTGAGTCCAGTCACGTACCCGGCGTACCCCACGGCCACCAGCGGCGTAAGGAGCCTTGGCGACGTGGCGAAAGAGCACAAAAAAGAACCGGCACCAAAAGCCCCGGAATACCTCCGGGAAAAAATCCGACTGTTGGAGGTTTGAAATGAATATCAGGGAAATGATGGAAGCACGCGCAACGATGGTAGCGGCGGCACGGAAACTTATTGACACCGCCGAGGCTGAAAAAAGGGAACTCACCGCTGAGGAACGGGCGCAGTATGACAAGACGTTCGACGAGGCCAGGGCGCTCGGAGACAAAATCCAGCGTGAGCAGGAGCTCCGCGAGGAGGAAAGGCGGCTCGCAGAGGCCGGACGGCTGGAGCCCGAGGGGAAAAAGGAAAATCCCGAAGAGCGCAAGCTCCAGGCGTTCCGGAATTTCCTGGTCAACGGCAACGCCGCCGAATATCGCGCGCTCGCCAACGACAGCGACGCGTCCGGCGGATTCCTCCACGCGGCCGAGCAGTTCGTGGCGCGGCTCATCAAGGGGCTGGACAACAGGGTATTTGTCCGGCAGTACGCCACCGTCCTGCCTGTGACCGGCAGTGATACCCTCGGAGTCCCGACGCTGACCGCAGACCCCGCTGATCCGACGTGGACAACGGAAATCGCCTCTCCCTCCGAGGACAGCACCATGGCCTTCGGACGGCGCAGCCTGCAGCCCGAACAGCTCTCCAAGCTGATCAAAATTTCCATGAAGCTGCTCAGGACCTCGGCCCTGCCCATAGAAAATCTCGTGGCGGACAGACTCGCGTACAAGTTCGCCGTGGCGCAGGAAAACGCGTTCCTTAACGGCGACGGTGAAGGTGAGCCTCTGGGAATTTTCACCGCCGACGCAAACGGCATCAACATCGACCGGGACGTGAGCACCGGCAATAGTGACACCGCGGTCACCGCCGACGGACTCACCGAGGCGAAATATGCGCTCAAGGCGCAGTACCGCGGCTCGGCCAGGTGGATATTCCACCGTGACGCCGTGAAGATGATTTCCAAGCTCAAAGACGGCGAGGGGCAGTATCTCTGGAGGCCCGGCATTACCGCAGGAGAGCCGGACATCCTCATGGGGCTCCCCGTTGACGAGTCAGAGTACGTCCCAGCGACCTTCACCACCGGCCTGTACGTCGGTGCGCTCTGCAACTGGAGCAACTATTGGATTGCGGAACTCCAGGGCGTGGAACTCCAGCGTCTCGTCGAACTCTATGCCGGGACAAGCCAGATCGGATTCATCGGCAGGATGTACGCCGACGGCGCTCCCGTCCTCGCAGAGTCGTTCGTCCGCGTCAAGCTCGGATAGAAGGGGGTGCCTTGAGTGAACCTCTGTGAAAACTGCAAGGTGCTGATGGTCAAAGCCGGGCAGACCGCCGGGACCGATGCCATCACCACGGACGTGGTGGATATGGCCGGATACCGGGAAGTCGTTTTCCTCGGCAGCATCACCACAAAAAACGCGCTCAATTTTGTAAATCTCCAGGAGGACAGCGCCAGCACCGGCGCGACCCTGGCGGACCTCGCCGGAACGAAGGCGGCCAGCAACAAGACGTATTTCAAGCTCGGTCTGATCCGTCCGAAGAAGAGGTACGTGGCCGCGAAAATCACGCGCGGATCGATCACCGCCACCGGCCCAGTATGGGCCATCCTCTTCAAGGCGCGGCAGGCACCGATCACCTCGGCGGCCACCGACCTGGACGAGGAAACGCACCTGTCGCCCATCGCGGGCACGGCATGAGAAGAGGGGCTTTAAGCCCCTCTTTTTTTACATTCTGACAAGGAGATGAAGGCATGAGCGAATACAACGCGAAGGTATACATGAAACAGGGCGGCGACGAACTGGTCGTTGACACCGGCGGCAAAATCACGGCCGCCGGAACCCAGGCGAGCACCATAGCGAACCTCGCCATTACAGCCGATCTCACAGGGGTGGACACCGGGACGGACATGACGGCTGCGCAGGCCGCGGCGCTTGGCGTGGACCTCGCCGCCATCGCGACAAAACTCAACGCTGTTCTGGCGGCTCTTGAGGGTGTCGGTATCCTCGCCTCCGAGTAGGGGGTGGCGGCATGAAATTAACACGGGTATCCGTCGCAGTCGTGACGGACGGATCCGGAGACGCTGTCGTCTACACCCCGGCGCTGAATGGTATGGTCCGCTCCGTGCAGTACATCAAACCGACCAGCGGCGGACTGGCCGACGGATCGGACATCGACATCGTGACGGACAAGGGCGCGGTGGTCGTCTGGGACAAGGACGACCTTGCGGCGAGCGCGGTTATTTATCCGATGGTGCAGGCGCAGGACAACACGGGCGCGGACGTGGCGGGCAGCTACGCCCCGATCCCGGTCTGTGATGAACGGATCAAAATCACCGTGGCCAACGGCGGCAACGCCGGGGTAGGGACGTTTGAATTTCTTATCGAGGGGGTGGCGCTGTGAGGGTGAAAATGCTGACCCGCGCCGCCGGGCCGGACTGGAAGGCCGACGCAGGTGTTGAAATTGACCTGCCTCTCAACGTGGCCGCCGGGCTGGTCTCCGGAGGCTACGCCGTGGCTCTCGAAAAGGCGAAACCTGCACCGCCGCCTGTGGTGGCTCCGGTGGTGGAAACGGCTGCAGTGGAACCTCCTGCGGAGAAAGCCGTCAAGGCAAAAGCAAAGCCCCGGAAAAAGTGAGGTGACAACCGATGGAGCTGAAAGTTATCACCCCTCCGGCGGCTGAACCTCTCTCGACTGCGGAGGCGAAGCTCCATCTCCGCGTAGACCACATATCAGACGACACCCTCATCTCCGCCCTGATCGTTGCGGCCCGGGAGCACGTTGAAAACTACCTCGTCGGGAGCCTCGTCCAGCAGACCCGGGCCGTCTACCTCTCGACGTGGCCATATTTCCCCTTCCGCCTCCCCTGTGGCCCGGTGCAGGGAATCGAGTCCGTGAAATACACGGACAGCGACGGGGCCGAGCACACCGTGAGCGAGGACCTCTACTACCTCACCCCAGGCGGTGAACTCTGCCTTGAAACGTTTGAATCCTGGCCGACGGCACGGCTTCGGGGGCCTGGTGCCATCGAGATCACCTACACCACAGGGTACGAGCCGGTGGTCACGGTCATTCCCGGCGAGGAAGAGGGCGACCCGGACACGGAGGAAACGGACTACGACGCGAACATCCCGCAGGCGATAAAACAGGCCATGCTGCTGCTGATCGGGGAATGGTACGAACAGCGGGAAGCGGCCGCCGACACGAAATACGCCATACAGACCATCCCGTGGGGCGTGAAACAGTTGCTCGCCCCGTACCGGGAGGCGACGGTATGAGCCGGATAGGTGAACTCTGCGACAGGATCGACATCAAGCGGGAGGAACGCACCACTGATGGAATGGGCGGCTGGACGGTAACTGACCAGACGGTCGCCACTGTCTGGGCGGGAGTACGGGTGCCAGCCTCAAAGGACGGGATGATCGCCGGGGCGGACGCGGAGATCCGGACGCACATTGTTCGGATACGGCAGCACTCCGTGACCATGACCGTACAGATCAATGACGTGGTGCTCTGGCGCGGATTCAGATTGATCGTCAAGGCGATCCGCCCGGAGGGGCGCGAGTGGATTGACCTCGACTGCACGGGTGAGCTGCCATGATCACCGTCAATGTGAAAAACACGTCCGAGCTGATCCGGGACCTGCGGAAGGCGAAGGCGGATGTGCGGAAAGACGCGTACAAGGTCATTAAGGAACAGGCGGAAAAAATCAAATACGACGCGCAGGGGCGGGTACCCATCGGCGCGACTATGGCGCTGCTCGCGTCAATCAAGTCCTCCGCGAGCAAAAAGACCCTGACGGGCTCAGTTTCCGCTGGCGGGCAGGTGGGCGGGAATGACGCATTCTACGCGGTGTTCGTCGAGTTTGGCACACACAAAATGGCCGCGCAGCCATTTCTGTACCCCTCCGGCCGCGCCCACGAGCAGGAGACTGAGGAGCGGCTGACCGCCGTGATGTATGAGGCGCTTCGCAAGGGGGTGGAGGGATGAGCCATCTATCAGCGGCGCAGGCCGTCTACACCGCCCTGACAGGGAATACCGCCCTCATGGCGAAAATCACCGGCGTGTATGACGTTGTGCCGGAGGGCACGGCGGGGCCGTACATCGCCATCGGGTACCAGCAGTCCCTCCGGGGCAGGATCATCGACGAGACGGAGCGCACCTGGTACTACGACCTGGATATATGGAGCAGCTACCAGGGCAGGAAAGAGGTTTTGGAAATCGCCGACCTCGTGCGGGCGGCACTCCCGTCCGAGTGGTTTTACGAGGAACTGACGGTGCTGAAAGACCCGTCCGGCTGGTATCACGGCGTACTGACGATCAAGGGATACGACAGATAAGCCCCTCCATGCGAGGGGCCTTTTTTTTGGAGGAGGGAATCGAATGAGCGCAACTGCTGCGAAGTACAGCGTTCTAAAACTGACGGTGGGTTTGACCCCCACGGCGCTGGGGGAGGTCCGGAGCTACTCGATCGAAACGGCGCTCGGAACCATCGACGCGTCCGTGCTCAGCACCACGTGGAAAAACTACCTGGTCGGGCAGTCAGGATGGTCCGGATCGTTGGAATGTTTTTACGACCCGACGGACGCGGCCCAGGCTGACCTGGTGAGCAAGGCGCGGGCCGGGACGCTCTGCACCATCACGGTGCAGCCTCTTGGGGCGGGCGTGGGGAAAACGGAGCTGGTGGGCACGGCGTACATCACGTCCATGGGGATCTCCGGCGCGACGGAAGACGCGGTGGGGCTGTCTATCTCGTTCCAGGGCACAGGCGAGCTCGCGCTGAACGCCAACGCCTCCTAAGGCGGTGATGATATGAGCGCGATAGCGGCAAAAAAGGCCATCGTCAGGCTCGATGTCGCCGGGGTGGCGGTGCCTGTTGGGGAGGTGCGGTCATTTTCCATTGAGACCGCCCTCGGAACCATTGACGTTTCAACTCTCGCCTCCACGTGGAAAAACTTCATCGTCGGACAGGCTGGCTGGTCGGGGACCATGGAACTTTTTTACGACCCGGCAGACCCCGGGCAGGAGGAACTGCTGAACCGGGCCCTTGCGGGAAACCCCATGGAATTCACATTTTTGCCCTTCGGCGCGGACGAAATCTACGACCTTGACCTGGGCGGCGCGACGGGCGGCACGTTCACCCTGGGCGACGGGGACACAATCATAACCGATGCTCTCGCATTCGACTCCACGACATCGGATATCCAGACCGCCCTGCGGACGGCATACGACGACCCCGGAATTCTCGTGGTGCCCAACGGGGCTGATTTCATCATCTCCTTCCCCTCCGGGGTGGAGGCGAGCCTCACCCTCGGAAGCGCGTCCCTCACCGGGGCGACTGATCCGGCGGTAACTCTCCGTGATGAACTGGCGGAGTACGTGGGCAACGGTCACATCACAAACTGGTCGCCTTCGGGCGCAACCGAGGACGCGGTTGGTGTATCGATATCCATCCAGGGCGATGGGGAACTGGAGCTGAATCCGGTATGAGTCTAAAAGAGAAAATCGGTGAACTGAAATACGGCGTGAATGCCCTGCGGGCGCTACAGGAGCAGATCGGAAAATCCCCTGCGGATGTGCTCACGGGCGGATTCGACGGGCGTGACATGGAGCTCGGAACGTCCATTATCTGGGCGGGGATGCTCTGGAATAACAGAGACCTCACCCTCGACGAGGTTGGGGATCTCCTCGACTCCGAGGAGAAACTGTACATCGACGCGCTGGGAGAAGCTGTCCCGAAATTCCTTGCATCGTTCAAGCGGGTATTCGGACTGCCAGACGCGGCCGCGGAGGAGAAGGGAAAAAACTGACAGCGGGGGACTGGGAGAAGGCGGCACAGGAACTTGTGCTGATCGCTCTCGGTCCCCTGCGGCTTTCCCACGAAGATCTGTGGCAGCTTACCTGGGGAGAAGTGGACGATCTTATCTACGCCTGGCGCTACTCGGAATATCTGGAATCGCAAAAACGGGCGCAGCAGGCGGCCTGGATCATGAACGCCTGCGGGCGGCTGAAGCATCCCGTCCGGACAAACGACCTGGCCAGGTATTGGGTGGACGGGGAAATTATGAGCAAGGGCGAATACCACGAACATCTGAAAAATAAGGTCAAGTCCAGGAGGGGGGATAAGAGTGGCGAAGAAAATTAGATACGTGTTCGGCGCTGACGTGACGGAGCTGGAGCGGGGTTTGAAGCGCGTGGAGTACAAGCTCGGGAAAATGAGCGCGAACGCCCAGCGGTTCGGCACGGCCATGACTCGCAACGTCACCGCCCCCCTCGTGGGACTCGGAGCGCTGGCGGTCCGGGAAGCCGTGAAATTCGAGTCCGCATTTGCCAAAGTGAAAAAATCCGTCGGCGGCACCGAGGCTGAACTGAAGGCCATGGAACAGGGCATCGTCGAGATGTCCAAGACCATGCCAACGGCGGCGGAGGAGATCGCACGGGTCGCAGCGTCCGCAGGGCAGCTCGGCATCCAGAGACAAAATATCCTCGGCTTCACTAAGGCCATGATCCAGCTCGGCGAGACATCAAATATGTCCGCTGACGAGGCTGCCGACTCACTGGCGCGATTCGCGAACATCACCCAGATGAGCCAGAAGGACTTTGACCGTCTCGGCTCTACTGTCGTCGCCTTGGGCAACAGCCTCGCCACGACTGAAAAAGAGGTCGTGGAGATGGGTCTCCGGCTTGCCGGTGCGGGCAAGCAGGTGGGCATGACCGAAGCGCAGATCATGGCGCTCGGCGGCTCGCTCTCGTCCGTGGGGATCGAGGCGCAGGCTGGCGGCACGGCGTTCAGTAAACTGATGATTGAAATGAAGCTCGCCACCGTCAAGGGCGGGAATGCGGTCAAGGATTTTGCCACCGTGGCCGGGATGAGTGCACAGGAGTTTACCGCCCTGTTTGGGAGGGACGCGACGGGCGCGATAATAAAATTCATCCAGGGGCTTGCCAGTTTAGAGGGCACCGGCATGACGGCTATTGAGGTCCTCGACAAAATGGGGATCACGGAGATCCGTCTCCGGGATGCCATCCTGAGGGCGACCGGCGCAAGCAACGTTTTCACAAACTCCATTGAGCTGGGCAGTAAGGCCTGGCAGAAAAACAACGAACTCCAGGAAAAGACGGCTATATTCTACAAGACCACTGAAAAACGGCTCGCCATCCTCCGGAACCAGATCGCGGCCACAGGGCGAGAAATTGGCAACACCCTCACCCCGTCGCTTATGGTGGCGGCGAACCGGGTAGCCGATGTGACGAAGGCGTTTTCCGAGCTCTCTCCGGAGTTGAAAACGAGCATCGTTAACTGGGGGCTCGCAGCTGCGGCTATCGGCCCCATGATTCTGATATTTTCCAAAATCACCAGCGGGGCCGCCGGGGCGCTGAAGGCCCTGCGCAACCTCGCCATATTCCTATCGGCGAACGCGGCCGTTTTCAGCGGCGCGGCTGCGGCTCTGGCATTTTTAGTCAATGCTGATTTCAGTGCTAAAGGGATAGAATCCCTATCGGAGCGCCGGGGACTTGGGCTGAACGAGTCCGGGAGGAGCAAGGAATTAGCCGACCTCCGGGCAGAACAGGATGCCCTCGCCCGGGCAAAGGCGATGGAAGCCTACGATAAGGCGGCAGTATCACGGCAGAGCGGAAGCGTGATAAGAGGCACAGGGAAAACTCCTGTAACGGCGGGAACTCAACCTCAAGTAACACCGGAAATACAGGCGATTCTCGACACCTTCAAAAAGTCCGAAGAGGCGATGAAGAAGGTAGGTTCCCAAGGGAAAGCGACGAAACAGGTCTTCGATGAAATGACCGTTTCGCTTGCCAAGTCTCTTGGCATCTCAAACGAAGAGGCGCAAAAGAGAATCGAATCCTCGAAAAAAATAGGGGAGCAGACCGGCAAGGAAATAGAAGCCCTCAAAGAGCGTCAAAACCTCATGGAGGAGACAAGAAACATCGCTCTTGAACTTAATCAGACCTTCGCTTCCGAGGACGCGGCGCGTTCGCTGGAAGCCCTGCGGATGCAGCTCGACATCGGCAATATCGGATTGGAGCAGTACAGGGAAGCCCTCACGAAAATCAGGGAGCAGTTCGCCATGTTTCCCGGAGCGGTAGAGCAGATCGACTCCGCAATGACGGCGCTCGATATCTCTATACAGGCCAGCACGAGGACGCTGGGGAGTTTTGTCCGCGAGGCTGAAACAGCACTCAGGGAAAAATTTATTGAGGTACCTGACCTAATTTCTAGTGCGTTCGCCGGGGCCATAGCGTATGGTGAAGATCTGGGTGATTCATTGCGGCGTCTGGCGCAGGACATCGCATATGCTGTAATCAAGGCTACCTTGCTGAAATCGATTTTTGGGTTGTTCGGCTTCGCCGACGGTGGTGTCCTTTCGGGCGGAAATATCGTGCCCTTCGCCCGTGGCGGCATCGTGGACAGGCCGACCATATTTCCCATGGCGCACGGCATGGGCCTCATGGGCGAGGCCGGGCCGGAGGCTATCATGCCGCTCAAACGCACACCTAGCGGAGATCTCGGCGTACAGGCAGATGGCGGCGGTGGCGAGACACATATCACCATGAACATCAGCGCCGTAGACAGCCGGTCGTTTGTAGAAATGATGCGAACAAATAGGGCGAGTGTTGAAAATATAGTGGTTGAAAACATCATGAAAAACGGCGCGGTTCGTTCCGCTATGAGGGGGCTGGCGTAATGGCAGAGACATTTTCCTATTCGCCACTCTATGCGTATCAGCGGGGATTAAATCATAGAGTTCTGGTCACGGAGTTTGAGTCCGGCAAGGAAGAGAGAAAATACCTGGGCGTAAGGGCGCGGACGTGGACGCTCGGATTCCGTGCAGCCGTTGCTACCATCCAGGGAATTGAGGATTTTTACAATGCCCGCGGCGGTAATTACGAGGCGTTCAACTGGACACCGCCCGGCGGTGCGGCCGCCATTTCCGCCCGTTTTGAGGAAGGCAGCCTGTCAGTCAGTTATTACGGCTCTCAGTACGGCGAATGTGAAGTCACGTTGAGGGAGATATTATGAGCAGGGCAGGAGCGGGATATATAGCAGAATCGTCGAATGACGAACTAAAGCCGATCCTGCTGGTGCGTGCGCTGGACATCCCGCAGGTCAATAACCCGTCTGTTATGGTGTCCCTGTATCTGACCAACGCACAATCAGACATATCGTTTTTTGACGAGAATGACAATGCCCAGCTTTACACCGCCTGTGCTCTCTCCTACGACCAGGTGCAGGCGTCCACGGATAATGAGATCGGCACGGTAAACGTGCGGCTGGACAATGTGAGTGGCGCATTCACATCTCTGGCGAAGGACTACCGTTTACGCGGCGTGAGAATGCATCTGCTGGAGGCGTTCCAGGATACGTTATTGTCTCCTGCCGGGGCGAGGTGGATATTCCAGGGACATCTCGAAAAAGCGATTATAGGGATTTCAGCCATTGAGGTCATGGTCAAGGCGGATTTTTCTCTTGCCACGCGGGTTCCGAGGCGACTCTACTGGGTGAAGGACTTCCCGCACTTGCCGTCTGCGAAAGACCCGAGGACGCTGGCGCTGAAATGATCGGTATTCCGTGGAAGACGAAAGGGCGAGATCGTGACGGTATCGACTGCGTAGGGCTCGCCCTTCTGGCACAGAAGGAACTGTTCGGACGGGAGTATGACTTTCCGTTCGACTACGACCCGGAAACGGGGGATGAAAATATTCTTCTTGGCTGGATGAGCAGTATAGCTGATGAGGTGAATACTGCCCGTGAAGGTGACCTTGTAATTTATCGCTTGCCTGGAATAGATGGGGTTGTGAGGCATCATATTTGTACTGTAGTGGATGATGCACTGCTCCATATATACCCGGGCAAGAGTTCGCGGAAGATGAAAATCAGGATGAAACGGATCTACAAAATCTACCGGGCGAGGGAGGTGGAGACATGCCGGGAGCGGCAATAGGGGCACTGTTAGGATTTGTCTTGTCAGGAACCGGGCTTGGGATAGGAATTGCAGGATTCCTCGGCATTTCTGTCGGTACCCTCTGGATGGTGGGTGCCTCCCTTGGCTCGTTGTTCGACGGACCGGATACCGACCTTGGAGATTCGACGCCCAATTACACATTTGGGCAGTTGTCGAACACAAAATCCCAGATGCTTCCCATCCCTATTGTGTACGGACGGTGCAGAGTCGGCGGCAACATTTTCATGCAGACGTTTTACGACGATACCCTGCAGAAAATGGACATGCTCGTCGGTGTTTCCGAAGGGCCAATCCAGTCCATAAAATCCATCTACGCCAGCGACACGGAACTGACGGATGCAAATGGAGACATTACCCATGAGCTGGAAGAGGTGACGCTGAACGTCCACCTCGGTGAACCCGACCAGGTTGCTGACAGCCGAGACCCCAGCGGGAGCACGTATGCGAATGTTGCCTACGTGGGGTTGACTCTCAAGGCGCAGGACGGGCTGTCAGGCAACCCCACCATCTCGTCCATAGTGGAAGGGCGCAAAATATGGACGCCTGCCGGTACGGTGTTCTCAAGGAATCCAGCGTGGATCGTCTATGATTTCCTGACCAATACCCGCTACGGTGTGGGTGTGCCGCAAGATTTGATAGACCTCGACTCGTTCATGGCGTCTGCCGACTATTGTGATGCCCTGGTTGAGGGTGAACCTCGTTTCACACTGGACTACATCATTGACACCCATCGACCCGCGGTGGACCATCTGCAATCCATGCTGGCTTGTTTTAGAGGGTACTTCCTCGCCAGGGACAAGATCGAGCTTCACGTGGAGCAGGCCGGGAGTGTGTACAAGGCACTCGGGCCGGATAATTTTGTGAAGGATTCTTTTTCCTGGTGGCAGAAATCAGGAGATGATTCGCCGAACAGAATTACCCTGGAGTGGATCGACCCGGACAACCATTACGAGCAGTCCTCGGCTGTGTTTGAGTATCAGGAGGATATGCAGGCTCGTGGTGTTTTTGAAAAATCATTCTCCGTGCTCGGAGTAACCCGCTCGTCCCAGGTAGGTCGGTTGGGTAATTATTTGATGGAGACAGCAAAACGGGTACAAAATTTTTGTTCGTTCCAGGTGGGCTTGCAGGATGCCGACATCGAGGCAGGGGAAATCGTATCCCTGACCTATCCTGATTTTACGGGGTGGGACGCAAAACCCTTCCGGGTAGTAGCAGTACAGGACCAAGGTGATTCGGGTTTAGTTACAATCACCTGCGCGGAATATGATGCGACGGTATACGGTGATGATGCGCTGCCAGTCCAGACGCCTATAGTAGATCCAACGCCTGTTACCTATGACGATGTATACGCCCTTGTCCTTGACGATATAGGGTATATCGCTGAAGACGGGACATGGTTTCCGGTGATTCGTGCTACATGGCAGAACCCGTCCGATTACACTCCTGCGGCACTGAATGTGCGGTGGCGGTACGATGGAGATACGGAATGGAACCTGCATCTGAATACGTCCCGTATGACCACACAGACCACCATTACCGGACTGACTACCGGAGAGGATCTGGAGGTCTGGGTCAACTGCGTCAAGCCTAACAACGGCGGGGAGACAACCGGGGCGACGGCAACGCTGTCCGTAGGACGTGATGTTACCCCTCCTGCGGCTCCAACTTCCCTCACTGCAACGGGATGGTTTGGAAACATTGATCTGGAATGGGTTAATCCCGCTGATAAAGATTTAAATTATGTTGAAGTGTGGGAAAATGCCATTGATAACAGGGCAACCGCCGTCAAGATTGCCGAAACTAATGGCACATCATACCAGCGGTATGTGGGGTCATTCATCACCCGCTACTATTGGGTGAGGGCAGTGGATTTCTCAGGCAACGTGGGTGCATGGAACGCTACGGCAGGCACGGCGGGTAACTCCGACCAAGAGAACCATCAGGATTTCGTAGACCTGGTGTTGCAGGAAAATCCGTATCTTGCAGAAGTGCAGAGTGACCTCAACAGTGCTATTACCCTAGGAGATACAACTATCAAGACAATTGACCTCCCCGCTTACGAACAAAGGATAGCTGACCGAATAGACGAAGTCAACGATGACATAATGACTCAGGTCAACACTTATGCTGACGGCACTATTGACGCAATGCTTGACGCTTCCGAAGCAATAAGTGCAGTAAGAGATGCGGGAATTATTACCGATCCTGCAACAGGGCTTACGAGCATTTATGCTCTTGATGCTTACAAAACAGCCAATGATGCGAGAGTATCCACGGTTGAGGTTGACCTTGATGCGGTTGAGTCCACGCTGACCAGTAAGGTAACGCTTGCCCAAGTTGATGCGCGGATAGCCGGGGCAGTTTTTGGCGATGCTGGCGAACTGCTTTTATCTGGTATGGATGCACGGATAGTCACCGTTGAGGAGGGCTTAGATGCGGTCGAGGGCACGCTGATTGAAAAGGCATCAGTGGTTGATGTCAACGCTCTCGGCGGGCGAATCGGCACGGCTGAATCACGGCTTGATGGGCAGGATGCGGAGATTGCCTTACTTGCTACCTCACAGGAGCTTGACGCAGTGGAATCGAGAGTATCAATCGCTGAGGTCAATATAGACGCTCTTGAGGGCGCAATCGTTGATAGGGTTGTCAGCTCAGTAACAGTTGTGCAGGATTCAGAGGAAGTATTAGCGCAGGGTCTCGTAGATGCCATGCTCAACGACCGGGAAGCACAGGCTGACACGAAGGCTAAAACGGAGAGCGCATTAGCAATAGCGGAATCTGAACTGTACGCCCATGTCAATGATGAAATGGAAGCTGAAGCGGGACAGAGATTGTTGTTGGCGGCGAAGGTTAACAATAATCAAGCAGCAATTCAGACCGAAGCCACAGCGCGAGCAAATGCAGACAGTGCAATTGCATCTAACGTAACAACCCTGCAAACCACGGTAGGGAGCAACACCTCGGCGATACAGACCATTGATAGTTCTGTCGACGGAATTAAATCAAAACACGCCGTTAAAATCGACACGAACGGATACGTCACAGGCTATGAACTCATTGGCACTGGCACATCAAGCTCCATGGTGTTCCACGTCGATAATTTCTTAATCGGGAAACCAGGAGCAAGTAATGATTATCCATTTGCGCTTGGGGTGGTTGATGGCGTTACACGAATTTCGATGCAAAATGTATTTATCCAGGATGCGGCGATTGACACACTGAAAATTAAAAACAATGCCGTCACAACCTATGTTTTCGTCACGGGCGGGCAGACTTCTTCGTGGGGAACTCTTTACGGCACAGAATCTCCGACATGGAGGACCATGCCTTTCAATAGCAGGGTAACTGTAACACAGATTGTATCGGGCAGACCTGCGATGATTACCTTTTCAGTCAACTGGTATTCCGCAGAGGATTATGCAGGAACATCTTTTAGGGTGCTTGCCAATACAAGCGATACTCTAACAGGGGCTAGTGCCATTTGGACTAAAAATGTCGGAGGTGGCGACCAAATCAACATGAGCTACACAGAGCAGTTTCAGTGGATTCCGTCATCAAGCGGGACATGGTATCTATATTTACAATGGTTATTGGGCAGTGGAGGGGAAATGAACACTAAATGGGATACCTATATCCGCTCACACTCGCTTTCGTTATTCCATATGAAACGGTAGAGGTGGTGACATGAGACGAGCGACATTTTATGATCCGGTAGGCGGCAGAATAATAGGAACTCTGATATGCAGCGAGGCGTATTTCGATGTCAACGTAGAAGACAAAACCTGGATAGAAGGAACTTATGATCTTGAAACTCATTATATTGCGAATGGTATAGCGACTCTACGCCCTGCTATGCCCCTAACCGTCACAGGCTCAGTTATCAGCGGTATTCCGCAAGGTGCAACGGTCACGCTAGGCGAACAGGCCTTCCCTGTCGATGATGGCGAAGCTGACATCGAGGGATATACAGGAATCGTCAAAATAACATGCTGGCCCTATCTTGATGCGGAGGTGACGCTATGAAAATAAGTTATAAGCCAACCTCTGCGGAGGTGCGGAAGAACCGCAAAGAGGAATATTTATCAAAGTACCCCATAGAAGCCCAGCTGGAAGCCCTCACAGAAGCGGCGATGGGGCGCACGGCAAAATTAGATGAATTGGTCAAGGGGCTCTCTGATATCAGGGAGTCCCTGCCGTTCTCAGAGGAGGTTGAATAATGAGCTGGTATAGAACAGGAACAGTAGTAGTAACAAACGGATCGAAGACAGTCACAGGGGTCGGAACGCTGTGGACAACGGCAGTCAATGCTGGTGACGCCTTCGCCCTTGTGGATGCAAATTTGAATCCAACGGGTGCATGGTATGAGGTGGATGTGGTTGTTTCCAATACGGAAATAACCTTGAAGCAGAGCTACGCCGGAACAACCGGGAGTAATAATCAATATTGTGTATTTAACATGGTTGGCAATATGACCACCCCGTCATTCGCGCAGAGATTGGCTACGTTTTTCGCATCGTTCCAGAGCCTGATTGACAAGCCGACCACTACACCAACGGCACTTGGCATTCCGGTAGCTGATGCAAACGGAGACATTGATTCTGGATGGCTCAAGGATGCCTCCACAACCGTTAAGGGCGTTGTTGAACTCGCCACTTCAGCAGAAACGACAACTGCAACGGATACCACCCGTGCCGTGACACCTGCGGGATTCCTTGCAGGACTGAGGGGGAACCTCCTTGGCACAGTCTCACAGGTTGGCGGCGTGCCGACAGGGGCGGTTATCGAGCTGGGCTCAAACGCAAACGGGAAGTATACGAAATTTGCGGACGGGACGATGATTTGTACTTCTGAGCTGTTGTCAAACGGGGCTGTCACACTCTCAAATGGGAGTGTGTTTCATACTGAAGAAATAATATGGTACTTTCCTGCCATTTTTGTTGGGTTTCCAACAACATCGGGATTGGAAGTAAATGGAGCCGGTTTATGTTGGGTTGCTAGGGGAACAAGTTCTGGTGAAGGCGGGTCTGTTGCGAAATATAGAATTGTAAGAGGTGCTTCAACAGTCTCCACTCCTGCTTGTAAATGTATAGCTATCGGGAGGTGGCTCTAGATGAAATTACTTTTTAGCCCCCAGAGGCGTGATGATACCCTCGTCCTCTCGAAATCAGGGGATGCCCTTATCGTCAACGGCACGGTCTATGATTTCTCCCCTCTCCCTGACGGTGCCACCCTGCCCAGAGAGGCTGTCGACTGTGAGTGGATATGCGGAGATGTGAGCCGTGTGGACGGAGAACTGATCATTCCCATCCTCCTCCCTCACGGGCCGGACGCATCTGAACAGGCACGGTTTCCGGAACCTATTACCATGACTTCCAACGGACAGGTGGTGTTACCAGTATGATTGACTGGACAAAAGTAATTACCGTTGAGGATAAGTTTGAACAGGCAAAAGAGGCTAAGCAAGCCGAGATTGCATCAGCACGGTTCGAGGCTGAGACGGAGGGGATCAACGGTATTCGCACGGATAGGGAGAGTCAGAGTCTTATCACGGGTGCGGCGCTCAAGGCCATGCAGGACAATACTTATACCTGTAACTGGAAGGGCGTGGATGGTTTCGTCGAACTGACTGCACTGCAAATCCTCGCCATAGCCGACGCTGTCCGGGCGCATGTGCAAGGGTGTTTCGACCGTGAGGCTGAACTATTGCCTCTTATCGAGGCCGCGGAGACCCTTGATGACCTGGAGGTGATTGTGTGGTAGCGATTCAGTACCGGGAATTCTGGCCGCTCTTGCTCGCGGGGGCGGTCTTTTTTATTGCGGTGATGGTCATGCGGAGCAGGGAATGACTGCCCCGGAGATGTACTCCCTCATGCAGGGGGTGGCGGGGGTGAATGCCTTCGCAGCCACGTGTCAGTCGGCCCTTGAAACCGGACGGTGGATGAGCAAGCTCTGGGTACAGGCCAGAAACGGCGCAGGGCTGAAAGCCGGGCGAAGCTGGATAAACGCCGGGAAGCCCTTTATACCCATACTCTCGCCGGAATGGAACGGCAAGGAAATCGTGCACCGGATCAGCAAATTCCGGGCCTATGCAACACCGGAGGAGTTTGTTGCGGACTACGCCGGGAAGATCCGGGAGCTGTACCCGGTGTGCGTGGCGTCCGCCGACAATTTCTGGGGATATTTCGCCGGGCTCTACCGCGGCAGGTGGGGAGCATGGGCGACTGATCCGGGGTATTTTGACAAGCTGGCCGAGATGGCCGTGAGGCTGGCGCCGGAGTTGCTCGGGAAAGGCTGGCGAGGCAGGATATATCTCGCCTTTGAGCTGGCAGAACAGCGGGACACACTGACGCCGGAGCAGGGGAAGACTATTCTAAAACTGATGAAAAAGGTGAACGAAGAATGAAGTTCATTATAGATTGCGGCCACGGAGGAACTGATCCTGGTGCCATCGGGCCGACCGGGCTGAAGGAGGCGGACGTCACCCTCGCCATCGGTAAGGTTCTTGAGTCAATCTCCAAGATGGTCGGACATACTCCCGTTATGACACGGACCAGTGACGAGTACGTGTCACTCAAAGATCGGGCAAAGTTCGCCAACACGCAGGGGGGGAAGTGCTTCGTCTCCATTCACTGCAATTCCTTCACATCTCCAGTCCCGGCAGGTTTTGAGATATGGACCTCTCGGGGACAGAATACCTCCGACACACTCGCCTCGTCCATCACGCACCAGTGGTCAAAAGCTTTCCCTGATCACCTGATCCGCGCCGACTGGTCCGACGGCGACGTGGACAAGGAGTCCGGGTTCTATGTCCTGAAGCACACGGCCATGCCCGCTGTACTGCTTGAGACGGCGTTTATTTCAAACCCGAAGTGGGAGACCTGGCTCAGAGAGAAAGGGAACCTTAAGAAGATAGCTGAAGTCATTCTTGATGGCCTCGAAGCGTGGGGAGGGAAGTAGATGACGCCGGAAAAACAGGAAGAACTCCTTATCAATGTGGATAAAAATGTTAACCTCCTGCTTGAGAGGCACACCGTCAGGGACAGACTCTGTGAGGCGCGGCTTATTATGATAAATGATCTCACGAACCGGGTAGATGTCGTGGAAGATTTTATCGATAAAGAGAAAAACTATCGGAAACTTGTTGTTAGCCTGTTAATCGGACTTGGAGCCCTTATAACATGGGGCATGAATTTATTCCCGAAGCTAACTGACCTGTTAGGTAAAGGGGCATGATTGTTCATCCTGTCACTCTCGGGGAAGAGGTAGAATCAGCCGAGATTTTACCCCTGAGCGATTTTCACATCGGCGACCCTGGCTTCAATGAAAGAGCACTGAAAGATTATCTCGCCTATATTCTCGGAGGAGAGAATCGTTTTATCCTCCTCAACGGCGACATCCTCAACAACGCCACAAAAGCCAGCGTCAGCGACATCTACGCTGAGACCATGCAGCCCCGCCGCCAGATTGAGCACGCCGCAGACCTGCTCGCCCCCGTCGCTGACAGGATACTCGGAATCGTGAGCGGAAATCACGAACGTCGCACGGACAAGGAGTCAGGTATTTCACCAGTTGAGATTCTGGCGGAGAAACTGAACGTGCCGTATTTCGGGATTGAGGCCTTGCTGAAAATTCGCTTGGGCAAAAATATCCACTGGCGGCAGACCTATTACACCCTCTATGCCACTCATGGTTGGGGCGGCGGGCGTTTACGCGGGGGGAAGGTAAACAATTTGGAGCGGTTAAAAAACATCGTGCTGTGCGACGTGTACGTTATGGCGCACACTCATGGGCAGGTCAGCTTCCCAAGCGTCATATATGTGCCGGAGACTAAAAACGACGCGGTGACGGAGCGAGTCATGTGGTTTATAAACTCCGGTTCATTCCTTGATCGTGGCGAGGGGTACGCCGCAGCGAAGGGGTATGAGCCGCAGGTCCTCGGCTGCCCGATAATAGAGCTGTCGGGGAAGGGAAGAAAGATAACCGTCATCCAGGGGAGGGTGTAATGAATATTTCAGAATGGCCTATCAGGAAGCCCCTCGCAATCTTCGCGGCGCTGCTGGTCGGGATATCTGTGGGGTGTTGTCTTTATAGGGGTTCAGACTTGCCGGACAATCTCACGACATTGATACAGTGGTTCGGAGGGCTGACGATATTGGCCTACTATACGTCCTCGACCACGGAGGCCGTGAAGGGGGTGACTGCTTATGAGTCAAATTATACCGGAGCAGAGCGGGAGTATATGGAAAATGATGCTGCTGGCGGGAGCGATTACCCTGATACTGGGCGGAACGATGGCTTATATGAATCGTCCAGTACCGTTACCTCCACAGTCACAGCAGACGGACGCCGATTTGCAAGCGATCCCCGAGGCTTTATTGGAAAGTATCCGAAGGGTAGAAAACATCTCAGATAAAGTACGGAAGGAGGTGACCTCAATCCGTGAGAGCGCAAAGAAAGAAGTATCTGCTCTGCCTCCTGACGGTGTGGCTGATGGTCTCAATGGCGAGCTCGCCCGCTTCCGCGGCGTGGAAGTACGTACCGGAAGGTTGGACAACCCCTGACGCTGGCTACTTCGGCACGGAGCAGGACGGGCGGGATACCCTCGAGGCTCTCCGGACGTACCGCGAGGAAGCCACAGCATGGGAAGCGGCCTACAACGCCCTGAAGGCGGAGTTCGATACTCTCCGGGCGGAGCTTGACATGAAGTTTGCAGCACTTGAGAAGAGCCTCGATAAGGAGAGGGAGGCTTGGAAGGGGGAGATCCGGAAGGCGAAAGGCCCCGGCTTCGGAATTTTCGCCGGTTATGGGTTCGATTCCCACGGGGATGGAAATTTTGTGATCGGTGCGGGAATCGTGTGGAAGATATTTTGAAACATGCCCCTAAAATGCCCCAAGTTGAACGATATTGAGGCAAGAGGTATAAAGTGTCGGCTGAAAGGAAAAAATGCAACTGGGCGCGAGTTAGACGGCAAAAATGAGGAGAGGGAGCCTTTAGGGCTCCCTCTTTTTTTGTTCCATGGCTTTTCGCCGAATCTCCACGCTCTCCGCGTCGATCTGCCAATCCCTCCCGAATTTCTCCGCCTGTAAAATCCCTGCTTTTATCATGTGCCGCACCCTCTGGGGTGTTACCCCCAGAAGGGCGGCGGCGGTTTTGACGGTGATTTTAGTGGACAATGGGGCACTCCGGTTTGAATCCGGGATCTTTCCATCCCTCCACCTTACGCTTCTCAAGGTCTTCCTGATAAGCCTTGTCCGCGGCGTGGAGCTTCCACCCAAACTCAAGCTGCCCCCATGCCCCCTGATAGGCTGCGTCCATCTCCGCTGTGGTCTCGAAGGCGGGAAAGGCGGGACGGGTGGCGTTTGCGGCGGCCTGCAGAAACTCCTGGTAGTTCAGCCCCAGCCACTCCTGGGGATTCTCGCACTCGGTGAGGACCACCTCCATCCACGTTGCGCCTGCGTCCTGCGCCTCCACCTGTACATCCTCTTCACCGAACGCCTCATCCAGGGCGGCGTTGACAACCGCCGCATCATCCTCAAGATCGTGGCCGCCTACCGAGTACAGAACCTCGTTAACCGCATCGCTGCCGTGCTCTTCCTTGAGTTCGTCAATGCGATAGACGAGCTCCTGCTGATCGGAGATTACCTGATTCCACCAGCCAAACGCCTGTGCTGTGACCTCAAAAACATCATCCTCGTGGTTGTAGACGAAATCCTTGTTCTCGAAACCGCCGCCGTTACCAACAAAATCCTGCACGAAATCCACTCCACTGTCGGGATCAATAAGCCTTAGCGTCTTAACCTCGCCTGTCTCGATAACCTTCACCTGCATCATTTTTTGTCTCCTCCTCCCGGGCCTTGCCCGTCGATCTGAGAATAGTATATCTCATTTATTGCGCTAGGGAAATAGGCCTTAGGGCCCATTTATTCGTTTTGGTTCGGTTCCGCACAGGAGGCAAAGCAGTAGGCAAATTGACAGAACGCCCTGCAATTACTGGCCCTTCGATTCCCCCCGGCTCCACCAACTACATAAAGCCGCAGACTGGGAACAAACTCCAGCCTGCGGCTTTTTTGTGTATTAAGCAGAAGAGCCGGGGACGAGGACTTTGCCTTGCAGCAAGATCTCGGACTCTACTCTTAATCGCTCAGTTCGAGGGTTTTCGGAGGGGTTTTTGTGAAAATCTTTGTCTCGTCACCACTATTTTGACGATAGACAGGCGAAAGCAGTCGACCTCGGTTTTATCGACGCCTGTGGCGGCGCTAAAATGGAATAGAAGAGCCTCCTGTCCAGAGGTTAGCCATTTCTTTCGGGGTCTCGCTGGACACAGTGTGCCGTAAGCGTTTATGGACGTTCTATAATAATCGCCATGGTGGCTTGCATGATGAACAACGTGTTACTGCGAGGAGTAAGCTTGACAAATTCATCGAAAGTGGTAGGATAACTTGCATAATATTCGGCAAGGAATCATACTAAAAATGACGAATTTGGCAAGGAGTGAGGCCATGCAGGAATTTCTTTCCCCAAAGCATCAATTACTACTAATACAATGTCTCTTGGTTTCTTGCAGAGAAGTGGAGCGCCTTGCACTTAGTCAAGAAGGCAGCAAACGCGATAGGTACTGGGCTCGGAAGCAAATGCCCTACATAATTGACTCCTCCATAAAACAGGCAATCGATAGTGGGGAGCTGCCGTTTCGTTATTTAGAGCAGAGAGTCCTGGAGAACGGGTTCCCATATCTGTGCTTCCTTTTTAATGATCTTTGCTTCACAGTGAGCAAGACGGAGGGAGAGCATTCCATGCCCAGGAAATCTGGCTTCAGAGAACGGAACAGTCAATTGAATAGGCAACTTCTGCTTGGAACCGAAGAAATCGGTTTTATCAGGCTGAATAGAGCAAGTATTGTTCAAGACATTATTTATGGAGTTCTGTGTTACGATTATAAGGGGAGTGAATTACTTCATCTGGGATTGGGCATCCCAGACGAAAGCTATATACGCTGGTTAGACTACAAGAGTTTCGAGATACCAAGAGTGAGATTATTGGAAAGCGTGGAAAAGATTGCAGACGTGGGTGAGCCGGAACTCAAAAAAACTCTCCGCAAAAAATCAAAATCAAGCTGATCAGTAGCTTGTATTGCAGTTAATCGGCCTCAAAGCACCATGTAACTTTTCAATTCATGTCTGAAAATGTTGGACTGTGATCACGCTCATCGTGATTTTATCGCTCATTTCCTAGAGATGAGTAGATAGTCTTGATGTGCGTTGAATTTTGTCTTTCGTCTGTCTAGAAAACACAGAGTCTTTTTCGTTTAGTTTTCCGTAACGATGGGAGGGCTCATAAAACATGATTGATACAAAGAGAGAAGGGTATCCGAATCCCGATCGCATACGACAAGCGCGTGTAGCAAGAAGAGTGAGTCAGGCCGAACTGGGTGAAAAGATTGGAGTACATCGGCAGTCCATAAGTCAATATGAAGCTGGAACATATCGCCCCAAACCGGAGATCATAGAACTGTTGCATGAAGTTCTGAATTTCCCGGTTGCTTTTTTTTATAAAGAGAACATATATGAACATGTATCTCCTATTTTTTTCAGACGATTTAAGACGGCTCCTCAAAAAATGCAGGAAGCTATCCGCGTCAGAGCAGTGTGGATGGGAGAAATTCTGTCCTATCTGAAAGAATTTATCGATTTTATGCCAGTCAATATCTACGAGATAGAGAAAAAGTATCATGAGTACTCCCTAGAGGAAATCGAAACCATTGCGAGCTTAACGAGGGCTTTCTGGGGTCTTGGGTTGGGTCCCATTAGTGACATGATCCTTCTACTGGAAAATAACGGTTTTATTGTCTCCAAATTTCAATTTGGTGTCAGCGAACTTGATGCGAGTTCTTCTATGTACATCGGTCCAGATGGTTTATGTCCCATGATCTTTCTTTCTGGAGGGAAATCAGCGGTACGATCACGCTTCGATGCTGCACACGAATTGGGGCACATCATTTTGCATAGCTGGGTTGATGATGAATATGCGTCTTTAAAAGAAAATTATGATCGCCTTGAAAATGAAGCAAATAATTTTGCGGGCGCTTTTCTTGTTCCGAGAGAGACCATTTTTAATGAAGGGTACGCCCTTTCATCTATCAGCTCATATATTAGTCTGAAGAAACGTTGGGGAGTCTCTATACAAGCGTTGATACGCAGAGTGAAAAACATCGGAATGATTGGGGAGCCGCAATATCACTACCTGAATAAGCAGATAAGTTACCGTGGGTATAGGAAGAAGGAACCCTATGATGATGAAATCAGACACGAGACCCCTCAAGTTCTCAAGAAGGCAATCGAGTTATTATACGAAAATAAGATACAAAATGTGGGGGTTATTTGCGATAATATCACCTTGCCCGAAGACGAATTTACCATGTTAACTGGAGCACAGTTACCCGGAAATGTTCAAGCACCATTTATAAGACTGTTGCAAGGCTAGTGCTATAACTTCACGGAGACAGTGAGAAGCGATTACTCAACATTCAATATGGTGGCACCCTCCCTTACCTAGAAATAATTGTATGTGGGTATAAGAAGTTAATTAGCCACCGAGTTTTTAAAGATTTTTGTTTCCTATGCCACCTCTATGATGGTTGCTAACGCGGTCACTGTAACGATTGCTATATGGTGAAAAATCGATGTGGTGATAGCGTGAAAAATCAAGGCCGCCGGGAGCGATACGCCTCAGGCGGCCTTTTCGTATGGACTGACCGCTATAGGGTTGCGGGCTCTTCGACGCCAAGCTCCTTTTTGATGGCCTCCTGGAGCAGGAGCGAGACGTTGATGTCGCTTCGCTCCTTCAACTCCTCCTCCATCCATGCCGGGATAGTCAGCGTCTTCTTCACGGCTTTTCTGCTCCACGCCCTGCGCACCGGAGCCATGACGGCCACCACTATCTGAACGATTCCATCTTTCGGAGCGGAGAGTTTTTCCGAGGGTGTGGGGGAGGGGATGTCGTCCTTCTGGGCCTCTCGGAAGTACATACAGTCTTCGAGGACGGTCTGGGCTTCTACAATGGCTTCTTCAAGAGTATCGGTCGAGGTGAAGCAGTTTTCAAGATCGGGAAATGTAGCTGTCCATCCGTCGCCGTCGGGCGAGAAAAGAGCTGGATACCTATAAAATTTTGGGTTCACGGAATTCGCCTACCTTATGATTTACTTTATGAAACTATCTCTTTATCAGTAACGGGAGGAGGTGCCCTCCCCTTATTCTTTGATCCCGAGTCGTTTCTTCAACGCATTCAGAAGACCTGGTTTTATTTTCTGCGGAATAGGGAAGGGCCGTTCTCCCTTTTTCATCACCAGAACGTGGCTGCCCTTTCCTCTGGTTTCGTCTACTTCTCACCCCCTTTTTTTCGCTATTTTTATGAGCTCTTTTTGGCTGTATTGCTTTCCCAAGAAGCTCATCTCCGATGTGAGCCAAGGATACTGTATTATTATATACGTGTCAATGCGTATAATTAGATGAGTTTGTCAGTGTATCCATTCAGTGGGATACTATACAAGAGAATATAGAAATGTATTATGAGATTGGTGATGTTATGGACGCATTTAACGGAAGGAGCGTGATTTTATTGCTCACAGTTGTCAAAGCGGATATCACCACGCTCGAGGTGGATGTCATAGTGAACGCCGCCAATAATTCACTGTTGGGCGGCGGGGGAGTGGACGGGGCGATCCACCGCGCGGCGGGGCCCGAGCTGCTGGAGGAGTGTCGCCGGCTTGGCGGGTGCGCCACGGGGGACGCCAAGGTCACCAAGGGGTACCGGCTTCCTGCGAAGTATGTGATCCATACCGTGGGGCCGGTATGGTATGGTGGGGAGCGCGGAGAGGCGGACCTTCTCGCCTCGTGCTACCGGCGCGCTCTGGAGGTGGCTGCGAATGTGGAAGCGCGTTCCATCGCCTTCCCGGGGATTAGCACCGGCGTCTACGGCTACCCGGTGGACCAGGCCGCAAAGATCGCCGTGACGACGGTCCAAGAAGTTTTGCCTGCCTACCCTGTGATCGAGAAGGTCGTGTTCTGCTGTTTCTCCGACAGAGATCGAGCGGTGTACGAGAAGCTGCTGACGAAGCCCAAGTAACGGAAGCACGAGATAAATTTTCCAAAGGTTTTTTCCGTGCGAGGAGGGTCTTGGATGGACGTGGATCACGTGTACATCTGTACGAAGGCGGTTGAAGAACATGCGAAACTCCTTCACGATTTTGGTCTTGTAGAGGGGGAGACCAACGTGCACCCTGGCCAAGGAACGGCGAACAGGCGTTTTTACTTCAGGAACGGGATGCTCGAGCTCCTCTATGTACGGGATGTGGAGGAGCTGCGATCGGAGCGGACGCAGGTCCTCGGCCTGTACGACCAGTTTTATGGCGAGAAGTGCGGCATAGGGGTGGTCCTCAGGCCGTCGGAAGGGGAGGGGAGCACCGTTCCCTACGAGGCGAAAAAATATCGACCGCTCTATCTGCCCGATGGGCTATCCATGGACGTATCCGTGGGGGAGTATGCGACGGAGCCCCGGTTCATCTTTTTGGGTTTTCTGGTCGGCCGAGAGAACGTCGCGTGCAAGAAACACAGAATCGCCGGGCATGAGGTGGACTCCATAAGCGGGTACAGGATCCACACGACCCGGGACAGCCTCTCCGGGACAGCGGAGATCGTCCGGCAGGGGGCCGGGATTCGCTTCGTAAAAAGCCGGTACAACCTCATCGAGGTGGAGTTCGACGGAGGCGTTCAGGGCGCCGAGCGGTGCTTCTACCCGGAGATACCCCTGATCCTTCGGTGGTAGGTCCTGACGCTCTTTCCCCGGTGTTTCCTGGTGCCGTCTTCTAGGCATCCGAGGGGGACACCGGCGTTTATTGAGGACTGTTCGCTCGGCACAGGAATAATCGGCAATGAAAGTTCCCCTCACCCACCCTCACCGTTTCGGCAGACCAGTACGTGGTAGCCACCATTACACTACACCGTACTCCGTCATTGTGATGCGCGGCCCCTCGCGCTCGAAGTCCAACTTGCCCAGTTGGCGAGTGTGCTCGCCTCTGCCGAACCGGCCACCTTCTCTTTGTTGCTAGTCCATCAGATTGATCTTCCAGTTAAGTTCCTGAATTCTCGAGTCGAGTTCCCGGGTGGCCTTCGACAGACTATCGACCAGTTTTTGGAGCTCCTGAACGTCGAGGGCTGCCTTATATTTGACCTCCGACCGGCTGTATCGGTTCTGCGTGATGTATGCGCTCTGGATGATTTTGCTATACGCCTTGCGACGAAGCAGGAGGACGTCTCTCTTCGCGAGAGCGTCGGCCAGAGACTCGCCCGGCTGGAACTCCGTCAGAGAGTTCGTCCTGTTGATCCGGCGTATCCAGCCCATGAGGTCGTTCACGGTTCTCTCGAACTCCTCCAGGAGTTCTCGGGGATCTTCCGGTGGAGTGTCGCCCTCTTGGACCGTTGTGCTCCCGATGATGCGATGTTTCAATTGTTCGATCCGCTTGTTGCACTCCGCACGCATAATCAGCGCTTCGGCAAGTTTCACGGCATCTCCCTCTTCGGGTAGAGCACTGAAGGTCTTGTAGTCTCCTGAATAGCAGCGTGTTTTCTCTTCGATTTTTGCGAGGTGCATCGTTTTCTTCTCCGTCCGTCGCGAGTAAAAACAGGATATCCGAGATATTTCGTCTTTCGGTCGCACCTCGCCTGTTGAGAGTTTTCGACTCGTGCCGACGGGAATTTGATGACCCGGAGCAGATGAAACGTTATTTTCGAATTCATGAAAAGGCAGAATATGGGGTTGTCTGGTGCTGCGAATACCGAGGTGTGCGATCGCGCACTCCAGTGGAGCAGTAACTACGGCGACGGACGGCAGTTGTTTCTGTCCGTCGCCGTACCATTGAGGTGACAGGGAGGATGGGGCCGATTTTCCACGTTCAGCGGGCGAAATCGAAGGTGTTTCCCACCCCGGCCTCCTCAGCTTTCTGAAGGGCGATGGACGCCACCGCCACGTCCATGGCTCCCGTTCCTATGGGGATGCACAGGGTACGGGATGCAGGGGAGTGGTTGATGCGTTTCTTTCCCGATGCCAGATCCCCGAGGGTGGCGTCGATATGGTCCCGGGTGATCACACCGGCATCGGCGAGGCTCTTCAGGGCGCCACGGTGGAGGCACTGTTCCACGTGATCCACGACGATGAAGTCCGCCGAAAGAAGGGCTTCGTCCTGGCACTCCTTGTACGATCCCATGGGGAAGAGCACCGTACCGGGGGCGAACCATTCCTTCCTGAAAAAGCCGTCCTTGGCATGGGTGACGGTGATGACGGCGTCCCCCTGCGCGGCCTGTTCGGGGGATTCGCAGAGGAGGATCTCCCCCGCGACGTTACCCCGCATCTCCTCGGCGAACTGTTCCGCGGCCTTCATGGAGGTGTCGTACACCCGCAGCTCTTCGATGGAGAAGAGGCTCGAGATCGCCCTGGTCTGGGTTCTCCCCTGAACTCCCGCACCGAAGAGCCCTACGGTGAGGGACTGCCGCCCAGGGTAGAGGTACTTCAGGGCGACGGCGGTCTGAGCCCCCGTCCTGAGGTTGGTGATCAGCGTGCCGTCCATGACCCCGGTGAAGATCCCGTTTCTCGGGTTCACCAGGACGATGATGGCACTCACGTAGGGAAGTCCCTGAGAGGGGTTGTCCATCCACCCACCGGCCCATTTGATGCCCGCTGTGTCCACCCACCCCACGTAGGCCGGCATGGAGTTGATGTCCGCCCGGTACGGAGGGAAGGTGCCGCTCTCCCCGAGGTCGAGGGTGCCTTTCGCGGGATTCACCACGGTTCCTTCTCCCATCCCCTGATACGTTTTATCCAGGATCCCGATGACCTCCTCCATGGAGAGAAGCCCCTCAAGGTCGGACTGGCACAGCAGACGGCACATGGTTTGTTTCTCCTTTCTTTCGGACCTCATGACTGGCCTTAATCCATGTGGTACTTTTTCTTCAGCTCGTTGAACTCGCCGTTCTCCTTCATCAGGGCGATGGCATCGTTCAGGGCTTTGAGGAAGTCGTCGTTTCCCTTGGGGACTCCAAGCGCGATCCCTTCGCCCTGTTTGTGGATGAAATTGCGGAATCCGATTTTCAGATACTCGCCGAAGAGTTTGTTGTTCCGAAGGAACGCGTTGGCCACGGTGAGATTCAGCACGGAGAAATCTCCCCGGCCGAGGAGGATCTCCATCAGAGCGTCGTCGTTCTTCTGAAAACGCTTGATCTCTTTGGGGAGCCCCGTGCCGGTGATGAAGGTGTCCTGAGCCGTCCCTATCTGCACAGTGGCGGTCTTCCCCTTCAGATCGTCCAGCGTGGCGATGGAGGAGTCGTCGTTGCGCACGACGAAGGCGTTCTCTATCTCATAGTAGACGTCGGAGAAGTCCACGCGTTTTCTCCGCTCCGCCGTGTTGGTCATCCCCGCGGCAACGAGGTCGACCTTCTTCGTCATGAGGGAGGGGATGAGACCGTCGAAGGCCATGTCCAGAATCTCCACCTCTTTCCCCATGTGGCGGGCTATTGCCCGGACGACGTCGATGTCGTACCCCACGATCTCGTTCTTTTCGTTCCGGTACTCGAAGGGCGGGTAGGTGGCCTCCGTCCCGACGACAAGGACGTCTTTCTTCATGATATCCGAGCTCTCCGCTCGCATCGGCAGTGCCCCAAGGCTCAGCATCAGGGCTACAAGCAGAAGACACCATCCATGTTTTTTCATTTCCGTTCCCTCCGTCCATGATAGTATGTATCGTATAACAGCAGAAAATTATAATCTCATTAAAAAACATTGTCCACGATATTCCCGTTTGTTCCTCGAGGAGGAGGTCCGTGAAGAAGAGAACGGTTATCGGCGGAGGCAACGGGGGACGAGCCCTTGCAAGTCACCCGGCACCGAGAGTATTTCAAGGTGTGCTTTTTGTCCCTCATCTTTTCTTTTCCTCCGAACCGTTGATACCCACGAACACTATGGAGGGGAGGGTATTGCATGAACCGGAACACGGCGGGCGGTGTGATAGAGTTTCTCAACCGGATGCTCGAAGCGGAGAGGGCAGGGGTCAAGGTGCTGAGCGATCTGATCCCGAAGATCGCAAACGCCCGGACGCGGGAATTGGCGCGAAAGTTCCTGCGCGATGAGGGAATGAACTGCCAGATACTCAAAGCGATGATAGAGAATGCCGGTCATGAGGCGAGCAAGGAGACGGGGGATTTCGTCCAGAAGGTGGAGGCGCTGCCGAACGTCGACGAGAAGATCGCGCTGCTGATCAAGGGGCAGGAGTGGGTGGCCAAGGAGATAAGAAAAAACAGGAACGCGGCGGCGAACGTGTCCGAGGGGATGTTCCTGGAGGCGATAAAGATCCAGCATGAGGAAAATGTCGATGCACTGAAGGAGCTCGTCGGGGAGAGCGCGAGCGGCGGAAAGTAGAGGCGTTGTCTCTGTTTCGCGTCATGGCAGATTTCACGTGCCCGACACCGAACGTTTCATGACCGGCAACGGACGAGGGGGCGGAACAAACGTGCGCTGCGATTGCGAATACAACCATCGTTCCTGTGTGAAACGAGTGCCCGTCTTCTCGGGCCTCGACGATGGCGAGCTCGAGAGGGTGGCAAGCCTCATCGAACATAAGGAGTACGCCAGGAAAGAGGTGCTCTTTCGCGAAGAAGAGCCCCTGCACCGGATGCTCATCGTCCGGTACGGCAAGGTGAAGCTTGTCCGGTACGGGGTTGACGGAGAGGATATCCTTCTGGACTTTCTGTCGCCGGGGGATTTTTACGGCGGGCACGATCTCTTTACGAACAGCGTCTGCTGGGAGACCGGCATCGCTCTCGAGGACACGGGAGTCTGCCTCCTCGAGGGGGAGAAGCTGCGCAGCCTCGTCCTCCGGAACCCGGGCATGGCATTGAAGATCATCGAATACCTGAACACCCGAGTGAATCAGGACAGGAAGCTCCTTGAGATATTCTCCATCAGAAACGCCGAGAAGAAGGTCGCCATGTACCTGGCGGAGCACAGTCGGAGGCAGGGG
>ENA-UOOM01000290-UOOM01000290.1-fermentation-metagenome-genome-assembly--contig:-NODE-290-length-61794-cov-84.710815_pt1 | contig 61794 bp, 54 predicted proteins | sample MGYA00245781_ERZ724031 | MGnify/ENA primary metagenome ERZ724031 (study PRJEB28704, sample SAMN03018317) | fermentation metagenome | biome: anthropogenic terrestrial biome; feature: soil; material...
TCATGATGATCTTCCTCTTTCATCGTAGATCACGGGCTTTTGAAACAGATATTTGCCAGGCACAGGGGTCAATCGAGGCAGATCCTGAACCTACTTATCGCCAAACATTTCGTACAAAATCGGGACTTGCTGCCGTAGGGCATCGGGTTCGGTCCGCCAGCAGAAGACATCCCCCACACCTCCATATTCAAAAGCGACAATATCCGGTTCGTGCCAGGCACCAGAACGGATTTGACTGGCAGCCCACTCGACTATATGCCAGTCATGAGGCTGCAGCTCGAAATGGTCAGTTTGGTGACCGGCATACTTGCGAATACCGGTAATATGCAGTTCACGAAGACGATCGAGCGGCAACAAACTGACGTATTCCTGGTAACCAATGCCCAACCTTGTGGCGCTTATCTGAGCGTGAGAGAGGTCCAGTAATAAGCCGACGTCATTATTCACCAAAAATTTGTTGATTAACCCCGGGTCGGAAGCTATTTCAAGTTCGGGGAGCATCGGGTGCCAGGGTAAGTTCTCAGCAATCACTTTTCTGGAGGGAATTTTACGGCGTAAAATTTCGAGGTCAGCTTCCCACCTCGACAATACTGATTTTGCAGAATCTGTTTTGTCTTTCTTCCGGCTAGGGAGGTTGGAAAGGTGAGTATTAAGATAAATTGTGTCGGTTTTTTCAAACATCCGTTTGATCAGATCAAAATTCAATCTTTGAATACTGCCGGAACCCAGCTCAATATCGAAATGAATATAAACCGGACCCAACTCCAGAGCAGGATTGACCAAACCTTCCCATTCCGGGCATTTAAGCAAATCGACCCGCACCTGGTTAGTTTCGATCAGATTTTTGAGTGGGGTCGAGTAATTAACTGCTAATTTCATGTCTATACAGGGTTTTCAAGCCCGCCAATATCGGCGAATGGGTCCAGCTTAGCCTCGAGATCGTGTCGGAATTGCTTGGTATAGAGGTTGTAATAAAGACCGCGATTACGGATCAGGCTGTCGTGGTTGCCGGATTCCGCAATTTGTCCGTCCTCGATCACAAAAATCTGGTCAGCGGATTTAATTGTCGAAAGGCGGTGTGCGATAATGAAACTGGTTCGTCCGGTCATCAACTGGTGCATGCCTTTTTGGATCAATGCTTCTGTTAAGGTGTCTACAGAGCTGGTGGCTTCATCCATGATGAAAATATCGGGGTCAGATAATAGCGCCCTGGCAATACTGATCAACTGTTTTTGACCAACCGAGAGCTGGTTACCACCTTCACCAACATCTGAGTCGTACCCTTTTTCAAACCTGACGATGAACTCATGCGCGCCCGCCAGTTTAGCGGCTTGTTCGATTTCTTCATCGGTTGCGTCCAGACGACCGTAGCGCAAGTTTTCACGAATGCTGCCAGAAAAAAGATGAGGAATCTGCAACACAACACCGATGCGCGACTGGATATCTTCCAGCGCATATTCCAGGTAATCGTGCCCGGCAATGCGGATAGTCCCTGAAGTGGGCTCATAGAAGCGCCCAAGCAGATTCACGATGGTCGTTTTGCCGCCGCCGGTTGTACCGACCAGGGCGATCCTTTCCCCTTGTGGAATCTTGAAGCTCAGATTTTGAATCACCGGTTCGCCGTCTTCGTAGTGGAAAGAGACGTTTTCAAACTCAACATCACCCACCAGAGATTCCACCGGAACCAGGTTCTCGAGGTTGTGAATTTCGGGCTCGGTTTCCAGCAGAGAGAAAACCCTTTCAGATGAAGCAACAGCGTTTTGCATTTCGGCATAAACCCGTGCCAGGTCCTGGATAGGCCACAAAATGTGCATAATATAGGAAATGAAAGCCTGGAGCGTTCCAACAGTGAGGGTAGTGTTGCCTACCATTACTCCGCCGCGCCAGAGGATCAGAACAAGTGAAATCGCGCTGATGGTCTGAATGGTTGGCAGGTAAAGCGCGGACAAGAAGCCAGCCCGATAACTCTCTCTGAACATATCCGTCGAGAGGACTTTGAATTCCTTCAAGTTTTTGTCTTCCCGCAAGAGGGCTTTGACCACACGGACGCCGGTGATATTCTCGTTCAGAGCAGCGGTCATCTTCGAATTTGCCTTGCGCGACTGGCGATAGTGGTAATAGATCTTCACCCGGAACTTAAAAGAGATAAAGACCATTAACGGCAGCGAAAGGGTCACAATCAATGCCAGTTGGGTGTTCAGCTGGAGCATGTAAAAGATCGCGAAACCAATATTGGTCACTGCCCAGAGTGTATCGACAATCCCCCAGGTCAGTAATTCACCCATCTTCTCAGTGTCAGATGTCACCCGGGACATAATCCAGCCAATGGGGGTCTTGGAGAAGTACGAGAGCGAGAGTTTCTGAAGATGGTTGAACAGATTTTTGCGCAAATCATAGCGCAGACGTTCGCCCTGCACACCAACACTGAACATCATTACGAAAAATGCGACCATCTGCCCCAAAACCACGAAACCGTAGTTGTAGAACAGGCGGATCAAAGCACTGACATCGTTGGCTATGATGCCTTCATCGATGATGCGTTTATTCAGGATCGCAAAATAAGCATCAAGCCAGGACACAACTGCAATTGACAGGATGCCCAGAATCATGGTCATCTTGTAAGGCTTGAGCAGCTTTAACAGACGACCAAGAACGCCGCTTTGCAGGTTGACTTCGTCGTCTAACTCGTTTTCATCATAAAAGGTCGACACGTTCAATTTCCTCTTGCAGGGCACTATCGATCCGAGCCTGGATCTCATAGATGTCCTGATACATACCAGGTTGGTTCACCAATTCGTCATGATTGCCCTTCTGCACGATCCTGCCCTCATCGAAAACCAGGACCTGGTCAGCGTTCATGATGCTCTGGATGCGGTGGGCTATGATGAAAGTGGTGCGGTTTGCCATCAAACCTTCCAAGGCAGACCTGATCTGAACCTCGGTTTCCATATCCACAGAGGACGTAGAGTCATCCATAATCAGGATGCGTGGGTTGATCAGCAGTGTACGGGCGATCGCAAGCCGTTGTTTTTGACCTCCGGAAAGGGTCACGCCGCGTTCGCCGACCTTGGTGTCGTAGCCATCCTTGAATTCAAGAATCACATCGTGAATGGCAGCTTCCCTGGCAGCCTCTAAAATTTCTTCTTCGCTGACTTCGCGGTGGACGCCATAGGTAATATTCTCACGGATCGAAGTGGAGAAAAGGAAAGGCTCTTGTTCTACGATGCCTATTTGCGAGCGTAAAAATTCGAGTGAATACTCATTCAAATTGACGCCATCGAGCAAAATTTGCCCTGAAGTCACCTCATAAAATCGAGGTAACAAATTAACCAGGGAGGTTTTTCCCGAGCCGGTGGATCCGAGCAGGGCGATGACCTCGCCGGCTTCACAGCTGAAGCTGACATCCTCAAGCACGGGTTGGTTTTCTTCGTACTGGAAGCAAACATTTTCGAAGGCGATCTTCCCCTTGATGCCATCTTCCGGATGGAAGGTGCAGGAGGTCATGTCTTCTTCGTTGGCTTTGAGGATGGTGGTAACGCGACCCAGCGATACAAAGGTGCGGGATGTGTCGATTATCAGACGACCGAGGTTGCGGATTGGCCAGATTAACCAGCCGAGCAAGCCGATAAAAGTCATAAACTGACCCATGCTCATGGCGTTGTTGATCACCATCATGGCAGCGGTGTAGCTGCTGCCGATAGTCTGAGCTGAACAGATGATATCGGTGAGGGGCCAAAACAGGCTGTGCATCCAGATGAATTTCTTGCCCAGTCGGAATTTCTCACGGTTGTCTTTGTCGAATTTCTCGATTTCATAATCCTGCCGGGCAAATGCCTTGACGACGCGCACACCGCTGAGGTTTTCCTGGAGGTCGGTTGAGAGCAGCGCCCCTTGTTCCTGGTAGGCTTCGTATGCCTTTGAGAGCGCTTTGAAGAAGAACATTGAGACAACTAAAACGATTGGGATGATGATGATTGAGATCAGGGCAAGGCGCAGATCAATGCGTGCGATCGCGATGAATGTGATGATGAAAATCATCAGGATACGCCCAATGCCGATCGCCTGGTCTGAGAAGAACCTCCTGATTGTATCGACATCCGACGTGGCGCGTTCGAGCAGATCGCCGGTTTTCGCTTCAGAGTGATAGCTGTAGGGCAGGCGTTGAATATGGTCGAAAAGGTAATCGCGCAAACGCCGGGTTGAATTTTCGGCTGTAAAATTTGCCATCCAGCTTGCCATGAAGCTTGAGAGAGCCTGCAGGACGATCAGCGAACCGAAACTCAGGGCGGAGAGCACCAGGTTTTGACCAGCCACGCCTTCGGTTAAAATGCGGTCGACGAAGTCGCCCAGGTATAGGTACATCCCCGTTCGGGCAAGGGCTGCGAGGGTGGTGAATAGGTTGGCGATCAGGAAGTTAAAGTGATAACCCGTCATTAAATGCCAGAGGGCTGCTAGTTTATTGTCGCTGGCAACCGTGGAAATATTAATTTCTCTATAAGCCTTCGTTGTACTTTTCATCTCTCGTTTTGTGCTGTTTCCTTCGGCAAACACGAAGATGAAGTATACACCCGGGTAAAACGCGGGTCAATAAAAAATTACAATTTCTCACTATTTTCAGAGTGATGTCGGCACCAGATATGTGGTGAATTTTAAGGTTTTTTTATGCTAAGAGAGGCTGACTGAATTGTGGTTGAAAAAACGTTCTGCGTAAGCAAAAACCTGCTCGCTCTCGTTGCCCAGGAGCATCACGTGTGGCGAATTTTCCATGACGATCAATTCTTTTTGCTGTGATGAGATTGACCCGAAGATCTTTTCTCCGGTTTCCAGGCTGACAGTTTTGTCCGCCTTGCTGATTACAATCAGTGTTGGTTGGGTCACTTTTGGCATGCTGCGGGTGACTTCTTTTTGCAGTTTTCGCAGCTGGATGGCTCCACGCAGGGGATAGACGTTGTAGCCTTTCCAGTCTGTATCATCTTTTTTGTGACTTTTGTCAAGATATTTTTTAAAGAACTGTAACAAGTATGCCCAACGTATGTTGCGCACGACCAACGCCGGTGAGAAGAGCATCAAACCGGCAACGTCCGGAAACTCCGCTGCCACTTGAAGGCAGAGCAGCGCACCCATGGATTCACCACCCAGCCAGACCTGGTCGCAAGTCTCGCGAAGGACATGGGCTGCGTTGCAAACTTCCTGGTACCAGTCCTGCCATTTAACGGCATTGAGATCGTCGGGGTGGCTGTCATGACCAGGCAGCAAGGGGGCGGAAACGGTGTAGCCCTGCTGGTGCAGCTTCTCAGCCAGGGCTCTCACCTCGGTCGTGGTGGCAGTGAAGCCGTGCACGAGCACGAAACCGGTTTTGTTACCCGGGAGCAGAAAGCTCGAACCGTCGAGGTTTGGTTTGACAATATATTGATTATTCATTTCCCTCCAGTTATCGGGATTTCCGATGGTTGTTCCTGGCTAAGGTCAGTCCAGACTCCAATACTTCAATTCCGAAATCACAGTTTTGAAGTCTGTCGTACCGGAAGATCTCGTGACAAAACCAAAGGTGCCTTCGCCATCGACGGCATCGTGCGTAATTGATCCGACCAATTGACCGTTGATGTAAAATTCAAAAGAATTATCCTCTGCAAGGATGCCGATGCGGTTGCTTTCGTGGGGCGGGTTCAAAGCCGTCGTGTTGGAATAAGAGACCAGGTCAACTGATTGATTGTTGCTTGTGTAGTAAGTGAAACCCCAGGTGCTGTCACAGGTCACACCGACATAGTAAAAATCGTGATTGCTGCTCAAACGGATTACGAGCCCAAACCTGTCTGGTCCGCTGCAATTGGGCATGGTGAAAGTGGTCTCAAAATAGCCGTTTTCCTGCTCAGGACGGACTGTATACCAACTGCTCCACCAAGGTGTGCCTTTGGATGTGTATTCGAGCTGATCATTGACCACTTTGGAAAGCAGGTAATCGTTCTCGAAGTCCCAGCGGGTCTGGTCAAAATCTTCCTGGAAATCAGGAGTTCCTGACCAGGGTTCTTCAGATAGCTCTGGAGTTGTCGTCGGAGGAACAGCTGCAGGCTGTGTTGGTTGTTGCGGTGTGGCAGGTTGCTGGATGGCGGTTTCTTCATCAGGGTAGGGGGTGATTGGCTCTTGTTCGACAGGAGCTTCCACCGTTTCGGTCTCCTCCACTGCGGTTTCGGCTCCCTGCGTCAGCAATACCGCGACCCTGGTCTGCACCACGGGGTCTTGCGAAGGATCGATCTGCTGGGGGTAGTTGCAGGCAGCCAAAAACAGGATGAAAATTGTAGTGAGGGTAAATTTCTTCATAGTCGGATCCTTTTCATTTATGGGTCATGGTTGCAATTTCAGCGCCAATTCTTATGCTTTCACGTGCACAACTACTGGTTCCAAAAATGGTGTAAACTCAAACAGTATCTTTTTTTGAATGAGATGGTTAATTTTATTATATACAAGCGCAGGTGAATACAAATGGACTTATTTCAAAAAACAATAGATTTCGAAACAGCGCGGCAGGCGCGGGCAGACGGGACGTATCCCTATTTTATCCCCCTTGATAGAAACGAAGGTACTGAGGTCGTATACCAGGGGAAGCGGATTATCATGTGCGGTTCGAACAACTACCTTGGGCTGACTACTCATCCCAAGGTTCGGGAAGCTGCGATTAACGCGATCAGAAAATACGGCACCAGCTGCACCGGATCACGGTTCCTGAACGGCAACATGACCATCATCGAAGAGTTGGAAGAAAAACTGGCTGACTGGGTTGGCAAGGAAGCAGCCTTGGTTTTCTCGACCGGCATGCAGGTGAACCTGGGGACGATCAGTTCGCTGGTTGGACGCAGGGACATTGTGATTTTGGATAAGGAGGATCACGCCAGTATCGTCGACGGGGCGATCTTGAGCGGTGGCAAAATTGAACGCTACCGCCACAACGACGTGGAGCATCTCGAACGGGTACTCAGAAGTCTGCCGGAAGAACCTGGCAAACTGCTGGTGATGGATGGTTTGTTTAGCATGGAAGGCGATATCGCTCCCTTGCCGGAGATCCTTCCGCTTGCCCAGAAGTTCGGCGCGAGGGTGATGGTGGATGACGCCCACGCGATGGGCGTGCTCGGAGGCGGCAGGGGCACAGCTGCTCATTTTGGTATGACCAACCAGGTTGACCTGATCATGTCCACATTTAGCAAATCTTTCGCCTCAATCGGCGGGTTTGTTGCTGGAGATTTTGAAGTGATCGATTTTGTCAAACACCACGCTCGCAGCCTGATCTTTAGCGCGAGCATTCCCCCAGCCAACACGGCGACGGTTCTGGCTGCTCTTGAAGTAATGGAAGCTGAGCCTGAATTGGTTGAAACTCTGACCCAAAACGGGGATTTTATGCGCAAGGGGTTGAAGCAGCTGGGCTTTGACACCGGGCACTCTGAGTCACCGATTATCCCGATCATCATCGGTGATGACGCCTTGACTTTTAAGATCTGGCGGGACCTGTTTGAAGCCGGAGTCTTCGTGAATCCTGTCATCGCTCCTGCCACAACTCCCGGGAGGCAGTTGCTGCGCACCAGTTATATGGCTACACACACCGAAGATCAATTGGTGAAAGTGCTTGAGATTTTTGAAAAGGTAGGCAAAGCAAACGGTTTAACGTAGCACTCAAGGAGATGGCATGAACGGCATGAAACTTGTCTTCCATGATGAAGCTGAATTTGTGTTGCAAGGGGAAGAAATCTTTATTGGGCGTGAACCGACCAACCATCTCACCATCCCCGTCCCTCAACTATCTCGCCACCACGCCAGGATAGACCTGGTTGATGGCGTTTGGATGCTGGATGACATGGGTTCTACTCTGGGTACGACTGTGAACGGTGAACCTGTTCGGTCACCGAGGAAATTGGAGCACGGTGATCTGATTGTTTTTGGTCGGACAGTTGAATTAAAAGTGATTGAGACAGATGGCGACCACGATATCGAGGATGGTTGACTCGATTTATAACGGTGTGTATTATCGGCTTTCACTGACACATATTTTGCGCAATTTTGTTTGACTTTTCAGGTTGTTTCGGGTAACATCAGTGTTCGTTAGGGCGAGGTAGCTCAACGGTGGAGCAGTGGACTCATAAGCCATTGGTTCTGGGTTCAAATCCCAGCCTCGCCATTCCGTCTCACTACGGGGACTTCGCTGCGCTCGCAAATCCCAGCCTCGCCATTTTTTGTTTAAAGATGATTGGTTCCGGGATTCCCCTCCGTTTCACTACGGGGACTTCGCTGCGCTCGCAAATCCCAGCCTCGCCATTCCGTCTCACTACGGGGACTTCGCTGCGCTCGCAAATCCCAGCCTCGCCATTTTTTGTTTAAAGATGATTGGTTCCGGGATTCCCCTCCGTTTAATTCATGGCGCCATGACCACGTTCCGGCGAAGCCATCATTAATTGGGCGTGGCGTTAATACCTGCGATGTTGCCCGCTCAATCCGCCGTACGCAATGACCACACACTACGTGTTTGTCATCCTGAGCCTCTTTTGCGAAGGATCTTTGCTGTCCAGGGGCAAGATCCTTCACTTCGTTCAGGATGACATAAGGTTTGTCATCCTGAGAAAACCTACACAATGACCATACACAACGGCGGATTGAGGGGGAGCGAAATTCTCGTCACACCAATGTCACAACCCCCTCAATACACGGCTTCGCCGGTACAAACGTCACGCCCTACGAAAGATGGCTTCGCCGGAATGGGACGGGGTAAGTGTATGGCGGATTGAGGGGGAGCAAAATTCTCGTCACACCAATGTCACAACCCCCTCAATCACGCCCTACGAAAGATGGCTTTGTCGGAACGGGGCGGGGTAAGTGTATGGCGGATTGAGGGGGAGCAAAATTCTCGTCACACCAATGTCACAACCCCCTCAATCACGCCCTACGAAAGATGGCTATGCCGGAACGCGCAGTGCACGTTCCCTACAACACCACGAATCAAAGCGTCATCTGGCGATAATACTTTCCTTTCCCAAACGAATTGCCATACGAAAATCTACCGTTCGCACGGAGATCCGCCTTGCTAATTTTGGAAATCAGGGTTGTTTGCTTTGCTCCACGAAAAAATCCCACATCAATTGCGTGGCGTTGATTTCATAGGTATTGTTGCCGGTAATGAATTCTGGCAGAGGGTTGCCCCCGGGCCAGGTGTGACCGCCATCGGTAATCATGTAAAAATCCACCTCCGAGCCACGATCACAGCCAGCATATCCAAACAAAGAAACGTTATCACTGGTCGAAATGGGCGTTTCCACCAGGTTGCATCCGTTCAAAATTGCGTAATCGTTGATAAATTCAAAAACATTTGGGAGGTTTATTGGCAAATTCCTCATGGGACCACCTTCGATCGGAACTATCAGGTCTGCTTTCCCATGAAAGAAGATTCCAGGCACTCCTCCGTCACATGCTGTCAAATCGATTGTATACGCACCAGCCACACTGCCAATTGCCGCCACGCGGTCTGGCATATCGCATGCCAGCCTTAATGCCATCCCACCCCCATTAGAGAGACCGTTGACGTAAATCCTTTCCGCGTCGATCGTGTAATCCAGGCTTAACTTATCGATCAGATCGCTGAAAAACCGGACTTCCTTTTCGACAGCCGTCGGGTCGAGATCGGTTTCTGCAACCCGCCAGAGTTTGGGGAAATTCAAACCCGAGGGATAGACCACGATGAAGCCGTATTGGTCTGCAAGTGAGTTCCATTGGCTGACATATTCCTGGATTGTGGGCGACTGCGTAAATCCATGGATGGATATAACTAATGGAACAGGTTCGGATGGGTTGTACGTGGATGGGACATACAGCAGATATTCACGCTGCTCACCAGAAGAGGTCAACCTGCCATTAGAACGGTTTACCAGTTTCCAGCCAATAAAGGCAGTTGTGCCCAACAGGGTCAGGATGCTGATAAGTATTATGGATGACTTCTTTCTCCGCATATTATTAATGATACTGCGATTCTTAGAATCGTCGTAGAGAAAATTCAAAGCTGATGGCTGAAAACTAATTGGAAAACGGGGCAATACTCATAAAGATGAGAGGTTTCCTTCTTCCGGATGGCATATTTAGGGTTACAGTGCCCTGGCAATGATATAATCTGAAAAAACACCCGAGGTTGACATGACAGAATATCTAACCTACCACGAAATCGATGCCGCGACCGATGCAGTTAAGGCGCGAATAACGAATATCCCGGAAATTGCCCTGATCCTCGGTTCTGGTTTAGGTGAATTGGCGGAGTCGGTGGAAAAACCGACCATTATCCCTACCAACCAGATCCCTTTCTGGCCTGTTTCGACCGTTCCCGGTCATAAAGGACGCCTGGTGATTGGGGAATTGGAGGGCAAGAAAGTTTTAGTCTTGCAGGGGCGAACGCATTATTATGAGGGGCACCACATTTCCAAAATTGGGCTGCCAATTCGGGTAATGCAGCGGCTTAGAATTAAAACCCTGATCCTGACCAACGCATCGGGCGGATTGCATGACGATTTTTACCCCGGTGACCTCATGATTATCAAGGATCACCTTGGGCTGCTGCCGATGGCAGGCGAAAACCCACTGCGAGGACCGAACCTTGACGAATTTGGACCCCGTTTCCCGGATATGAGCGCGATCTATACTCCCGGGTTGGTTGAATTGACCGAGAAAGTTGCTGCTGAGCTGGGCATCAAAATGCATAAAGGCGTCTATGTCGGTTTGTCCGGTCCGTCGTTCGAGACACCGGCAGATTGCCGCTTTTTGAAGATGGTCGGCGCGGACGCAGTCGGTATGTCTACGGTTCCTGAAGCCATCGTTGCCAGGCATGGCGGCATGGCTGTCCTGGGCATCGCAACAATCACGAATAAAATCGACCCGGACGGGACCAACCAGGCATCTCACCAGGAAGTATTGGAAGTTGGCGACCAACTTGCACCTAAGTTAATGAAGGTAATTCGGGGAGTTCTACGGCAACTCCCATAATAACGGATAATTGATGGATTACGTTATTCGCTTTTTGGCGGAATTTGAAGTTCCGATCTATCTCATGCTGGGCATCGTTGCCCTGGTGTATTTACGCCGCATATTGATCGCGCTTGAAGACAAACGGACGGCGATTTTTGGTTTGGAACGGGAAGCTGCCCAACGCAAGGTAACCGCGGCTGCCTCGGTCCTGATCCTGGTTGGGTTGTTGACCATAGGCGAGTTTGTTGTCGCTACTTTCCTGGCAGGAGAACTGGCACAGGAACCGACTTTTGCGACCGGGACGATCGAAGTGCTTTCCACACCGACGACGACCCTGCCGGGTCTTGTGCCAACCGATGCGACCCCGATTCCGACGCGCTATCCACAAGCCGAGATTGAAGGAATAGAAAGTAATTGTATCGACGATATTCTCGAAATCGAAAGCCCTGAACACAATGAGGATATCAGCGGTGTCGTTGAAATAACAGGCAGTGTGAACACTGAAAACTTCGGTTCGTACCGGTATGAGTATTCAACCGTGGGGGAACCAGACTGGCAAACCATCGCGGCTGGAAGCGGCACACGAATTGATGAAAACCTTGGAAACTGGTTTACCAGCGACCTGGCTCCCGGTCCGTACATGCTGCGGTTGGTAGCACTGGATAATGACGGAGCAGAGCAATCGGCTTGCGTTATTATTGTCCAGGTGGGTGATAATTGATTCAAGGCAGGTACTATGGCTAAGTTAAAGGTAATGATAGCAAACCGTGGTCAGTATGATGAAATGATCAATCTCGACCACAGCATTGATAGCAGTTATGCCTATCGGATGCAAACATCCACAGATAAAACTGTGACGAGTTTTAGCTTTCAGCGTGTAAAACTCCCACGTGAAGCCCACCTGAGTTATATGCGGGACAAAGATAGTCTGCTGAAATCGTGGAATGATGCCAGCCTTATCTACACCGGCATGCTCGAGGATTTTTTGGTTGCCTATGCCGCTATCGATGCGAAAACCCTGCCTGATACAGCAACACTGAGCGACCTTGTAGTCATGCCGGAGGTAAGACACCGGGGAATTGGTCGCACAATGCTTGCCGCGGTTGAAAGCTGGGCGGTTAACAGCGAAATCGATCGGGTTGTGCTGCCGATTGCCATGCGAAACTATCCGATGATTGAGCTCGGTAAAAATAGCGGTTACGAAATGTGCGGTTTTTTGGAGCAATATTTCCCCAACGGGGACCCGGTGCTATTCTTTCAGAAGAGGTTGGCATAGGCAGACGGGATGCAGCTGATGATCAACCTTTCCCTGGTTTTGTATACGTTTAACCAAATTCTCTATGCGGGGGTTGCCATCACGGCAATCGCCCTGCTGATGTATGCCACAGGCTTTAGCTTCAAGAACCGGATTGTTCAGACCTTTGCTTTGATTCTGGTTTGTGTGGTGTTTATTTACACCGGTGAAACTCTGGCGAACGTTTCAAACCGGCCCGATTATATCCAGCTATGGCTGCAGATCAAGTGGGTCGGCTTGGTAATGCTTCCGGCGATTTATCTGCACTTTTCAGATGCACTGTTGACTCTTTCTGGCAGACCTTCCCGTGGGCGCAGACGCCTGGTGGTGTGGATGGTCTATTTCATCACGGGGATTGCGGCTGTGCTGATATTTGCCGAAATTACGGTCGGAAGCCTTTCCATGGAAACCGCACCGATGTTTTACCTGGAGCGGGATCAGGTCACCTTTTTCTACGGAATTTTTTATATCCTGGTCATGGTTTTGGTCAGCTACAACATGATCAGGGCAATGATCCGCACGGTGACCACCACGGGTTTGCGCAGGATGATCTACCTGATGGTCGGAGCAGCGGCAATCGCCCTGACCAGCATTATCTTTTTGTATCACGGCAACAGCTGGTTTGCCGCTCGTCCGCATTATTTCTGGATTCTGAGTATTCTCGCCTCCATGATCACAATTTTCTTCCTGGTTGTGATGACTTATTCAGTCTCATTTTTTGGCGTGACGTGGACAGACCGGCAGGTAAAGAGCCGCCTTTTTCGCTGGTTGATGCGCGGTCCTTTTGTCGCCGCCATCGTTTTGGGTCTGACCACAGCAGCCAGACGTTATGGGGAAACGCTGGGCGATCCTTATATCTTTTACGTGCCAATTGTCATGGTCGGAACGATTCTTTTGCTTGAATATGCGATCACGTTATTCTCTCCATCCATTGAAAAAGCACTTTTCTGGGGGGACGACCGCGAAGATCTTGAGGTGATCCAGTCTCTGCAGGATCGTATGCTCACCAACCGTGACCTGATGCAATTCCTGGAAACTTCCGCGGCACTTATCAGTGATCGTTTGCCAGTTTCGGGCGGGTTTATTGCCGTGCTGGAAGATGGGAATGTCAGCCAGGTGGTGACCACAGGGGACAAGAAAGCCATTGAAGCGATAGAGATCGACGGGAAGCTGCTCCAACAAGTACGGGAAACCCCAGAAAGCGGAATTGGATTAATCGAGTGGCAGGATATGTATTTGATCCCACTGGAATTTACTCCTGAGGACGAACAGCCCCGACTGCTCGGGTTGGCTGGATTTATTAAGGACGAGTCGGTAGAAATTGAAGAAGATGATCCCGAGATGATCGAGCAGATAGCTGAGCGGGCGACGCTGGCAATCAAGGATCATGCCCTCCAAAAACAGGTTATCGCCGCCCTTTCTGCCCTGCAAACCGAAGTGGATTACCTGCAGAATATCCGTGCCGCTCAAAACTTTGATCAGGCGCAATTAACTAAAATAGAAAAACCAAAACTGCCTGGTGAAATGTCAGTTTGGGTTAAAGACGCGCTTACTCATTATTGGGGTGGTCCCAAGCTGACCAACAATCCGCTGATCAACTTCAAGATTGTTGAGACAGTTAGTGAAACCGCGGAGGGAAATCGTACCAATGCCCTGCGAAAAGTGCTTTCGGATGCAATTGAGAAGATGAAGCCATCTGGCGAAAGGAAATTTACCAGCGAATGGCTGCTTTATAACATCCTGGAACTAAAATTTCTGCAGGGTAAGAAAGTGCGCGAGGTTGCCCGCAAACTGGCTGTGTCTGAGGCAGACCTGTATCGAAAGCAAAAAATCGCCATCGAAAATGTGGCAATTAACATTGCCGACATGGAAGCGGCTGCCAACGGCACAGAAGCTGGGTCTGAAGAAGATCAAATCCCGTCTGAATAACAGCGTGCGCGCCGCATGGCAGGAATGGATCAGGTACTGCCCGCTTCCTCCCAGCATCATGACCGCGTCCCTACGAATGGAACGCATGGTAAAGAAAACATCCCTTTTCTGGCATGAATAATGCAAGGTAAATACTGGACAATGGTGTAATTACCCGGAGTGAGATCGTGGCTGAAACTAAGCAAAACACTGACAAACTGACTAAAGCAAAAGCATTGGAGCTTCAAAAGGCTCAAGAGGCTGAAGAAGCGAAAAGAAAAACCCAAAAAGGAAAGGCAATTCGTTTTGCCTGGGACCTGGCAGGTTTGTCTATGCTGATGGTTGGCGCTGTGCTGCTTCTGGCTCTTTTTGGCATCACGCAAGGCAGATTGGTTAACAGCGGTGTGTACTTGTTGAAACGTTGGTTTGGCTTGGGACGCTTTATGGTAGCTGGAGTGATCTTCATTACCGGTTGGGTGTTGTTACTTTGGCGTAAAAGTCCTCCGCAAAAGTTCAACCTGGGGCGTTTGATTATGGTTGAACTGAGTATGTTTTTGCTTTTAGGCGCCCTGTCCGCATTTTTCAACGACTCAGTTCCTCAAATCAACGCTGGCAACAGCGCGGGCGGGATTGTCGGTTTTGGATTGGCATATCCCCTGCGTGCCTGGGTCGGCAGCCTGTTGACAGGGCTTATCTTCCTGATTCTTGCTTTGATCCTGCTGATTATTGGCTTTCGGCTGGCATCACGGATAGAGGGTTGGGCGCGAGGTGAGACTATTGGAACACCGTTAGTTCCGCTGGAGGCGATTTATGAAGAACCTTCAACACTTACATTGCAACCACAGGTTGTTAGTGAAGCTACCGCGAGAACATCGTTAAAAGTGAGCTCCAAACCAACCACACAAATGGAGCTTCCCCTCGGTTTCAAACGAGGTGAATTGGTCGATAACAATAAGAGTAAAGCACAAAAACCCTTAAGACCCCGTTCGGACGAATTACCTCCGCTGGCTTTACTTGAACCTGAAAAAACTGTTGTCGCCAACCAGGGTACCATCAACATGAACGCTGGCATGCTCGAAAAGACACTGGCTGATTTTGGAGTGCCAGCCAAGGTTATTGGTTACCGCGTGGGTCCCACGGTGACACAATACGCCGTTGAACCTGGTTACTTCGACAAAGGCAACACAGAAGAGAAACAAAAAGTACGCATATCGCAGATTTCCGGTCTGGCAAAGGACCTCGCCCTGGCATTGAAGGCTGAACGGCTTAGAATCGAAGCGCCAGTACCGGGCGAATCATATGTGGGTATTGAAATACCAAACACGGAACATATGATCGTGAGGTTGAAACCACTGCTTGCCTCCCCGGAATTCAACAGCGCGAAGTCATCCCTGGCGATTCCTCTCGGACGCGGTGTTTCCGGTCAGCCGGTTATTGGCGACCTGTCGAGCATGCCCCACCTGCTGATCGCCGGAACGACAAACTCTGGCAAGTCAGTATGTATCGCTGCTATTACCATGGCGTTGGTGATGAATAACCATCCTGATGATCTGAGACTCGTCATGGTTGACCCGAAGTTGGTCGAATTGAAACGTTTCAACGGTCTGCCACACCTTTTGGGGCAGGTGGAAACAAATATTGAGCGGATCAAAGGAGTATTGCGCTGGGCGACAACAGAAATGGACAACCGCTACCGGCTACTGGAAGTGGCAAAATCGCGGAACCTGGAGACGTACAATCATAAAATGGATAAAGCCGGGAAACCCAGGCTGCCGTGGGTGGTCATCCTGATCGACGAATTGGCTGACCTGATGATGACCGCGCCGGATGAAACAGAAAGCGCTGTTGTAAGGCTGGCACAAAAAGCCCGGGCGGTTGGCATTCACCTGATTGTGGCAACACAGCGTCCCAGCACCGACGTGGTTACAGGTGTAATAAAAGCCAATTTCCCGACGAGAATCGCTTTTACCGTTGCTTCCTCTGTTGATTCCCGTGTGATCCTGGATACCAACGGCGCTGAAACCCTGCTGGGCAAAGGTGACATGCTTTACCTCCACCCCGAAAGGAGCTTCCCGCAACGCGCGCAAGGGGTGATGGTCAGTGATTCCGAAATTAGAAAAGTGATTGCCTGGTGGCAAAAACAGTATCAGTCAGAACAACCCGGTGCGCTCAAACTTGAAATCCCTGAGGGCAAAACAGCAGCAGAGATAATCCAAACTGAGGACAGCGAAGTTGAGCAAGAAGCCCCTTGGGAAGAAGAGCTGCAGAATCAGCAGGCTGGTGACCCGGATGAGATATTGATTAGCCAGGCAACTGAGCTGGTTAGAGTGAAACGACGGGCAAGCGCATCCTATTTACAGCGCCATCTGCGCCTCGGCTACCCGCGGGCAGCGTGGTTGATCGATCAGCTGGTGGACAGAGGGGTGCTCGGTCCCGGGCAGTCTGGCGCCAAAGAGCGGGAAATTCTGATTGATCCACCGGACCAAATTGTAGACGATGAGGCAGCAGGTTCCGATGCCTGAAAGAGATGGGTCAAAGGGTAGTTTTGAAAATATATTGCGAAACGGCTTTAAAAAGCCGCTTGACGGCATAGCAGCGGTTTTGCTTAGGATCGGGTTAGTACCCAACCATATCACCCTGCTCGGATTGCTTGGAAATATCGCAGCAGGCATTTTGATCGCAATGGGGCATTTACGCTGGGCGGGTTTGTTGGCTGGATTAATGGCTCCCCTGGATGCGGTCGATGGTGCCATGGCGCGGCTCAGAGGTAATCCCGGTAAATTCGGTTCTTTTATTGATTCTGTTATCGATCGATATGATGAGCTTGCCCTGCTTGGGGGCTTGAGCTTCTATTTCATTAACCAGGCTTCAACCTGGGGAGTAATGCTTACATTTGCTGCAGCAGGCGGCTCTGTTTTGGTTTCATACACCAGGGCAAAGGCAGAAGCGCTCGGTTTGGAAGCGAAAGTGGGCATAATGACCCGAATTGAGCGATCAATTGTCCTTATTGTTGGACTACTTATTGGTCAACCTCTCGTATCCGTTGGTATAATTGTCATCCTGGCAAACGTTACCGCCATTCAACGAATTGCCTCAGTCTGGCAACAATCGAAAGTTGAGTAGACCGCCTCAAGGTCTGAGAAAGGAATTATTATGCCTACAGGTTTTAATATTGGTCCTGTCACGATTCGTTTTTATTCCCTTTTAATTATTTTAGGAGCAATCGTGGGAGCCTGGCTTGCCGCTTGGCGGGCTAAAAAACAGGGTCATGACCCTGAAATTGTGCTTGATCTTTTACCCTGGCTGCTGATTGGTGGAATCATTGGCGCACGCTTGTGGCACGTGTTCACTCCCTCAGCGTCAAACCAGGCGATGGGAATTACCACAGAAAATTATCTGCGCAACCCAATCGAGATTCTCAAAATGTGGAATGGCGGTCTCGGCATCCCCGGTGGGGTCATTGGCGGCGCGCTGGCTTTGCTGATTTACGCAAAGGTGAAGAAGCTTAGCTTCCTGCAGTGGGCAGATTTTATTGCTCCAGGTCTGTTGATCGGGCAGGCGATTGGTCGCTGGGGAAATTTTATCAACCAGGAAGTCTACGGAATGCCCAGCAATTTGCCCTGGGCGATTAAGATCGACCTACAACATCGCATCCCCGGTTTTGAACATGTGGAGAGATATCACCCGTTATTTTTGTATGAGTCGCTCCTGAACTTAATTGGCGCTGGTGTTTTGCTATGGGTTGACAAAAAGTTCCAAAAAAAGCTGTTCAGGGGAGATCTCTTTTTCGGTTACCTGATCTGGTATTCCGCGGTACGGTTTGGTCTGGAGTTTTTACGGCTCGACCCTTCTCCTGTGAATGGGATCAATGTAAACCAAACCTCCATGCTGGTTGTCGGTCTGCTCACAGCTGTTCTCCTGGTTTTGCGCCATACGGTTTGGGCTGAAAAGCTGGCTGAAAAAGAGCGGACTGCCGCGCTTTTGGTGGAAGCACCTGAGGATGACGTGCATCCTGAAGATGCGGTAGTCGTTGCAGAGGGTGGTGGTACGCTTCTGGATATCGACGCTGAAATTACAGAAACAGATGATGAAATCGAACCCAGCATTGAAATAATTGATGAAGAAATTGAAGCAGCCTTCGAGGAACTGGATGCAGAAGAGCTGCCGGATTTCGATGAAGAAGACTTGCCGACTCTGGATGGTGGACATCCGGATGATGAAATTATTGACGAAGAGGAAGACCAGAATCAGGGCTAACCCCCTGAAATTGAGCCATTTTCGAGGTGAAGAGGATGAAAATTGAAGAACAAGTTGACCTGTTGATGCAAGGAGCTGATTATGGCGACCCCACAATCGCCGATGCCATGGCGAAAGAATTGGAAGAACGTCTGATCGAATCCGAAAAGACCGGGCGTCCACTGCGCGTCTATTGTGGATACGATCCAACCTCGACTGATTTGCACCTGGGGCACACCGTGACGATGCGAAAATTGCGACAATTCCAGGAACTTGGTCACCATGTTATCTTTGTGATAGGCTCCTTTACATCCATGATCGGTGATCCATCTGACAAGGACAAATTGCGCCCACAGCTCACACTCGAAAAAGTGCTCGAAAATGGGCAAACGTATGCCGACCAGGCATTCCGGATTCTCGACCGGGAAAAGACCGAAGTGGTCTACAACCATGAGTGGTTGGAGAAAATCAACCTGACCGAGCTGGTGGAACTGGCTTCCAATTTTACCGTGCAGCAATTCCTTGCCCGGGAAAACTTCCATAAACGAATCGATAAAAACGAACCAATTTATTTGCACGAATTCTTCTATGCGATTATGCAAGGTTTTGACGCCCACCATCTTAACGCAGATGTGCAGATCGGCGGGTCTGATCAGCTTTTTAATATTATGACCGGAGCGCGGAAACTGATGACATATTTTGGGCAAAAGCCAAACATCGGGATCACGCTGGGGATTTTACCCGGTACCGATGGCGAAGTGAGGATGAGCAAATCGCTCGGCAACCATATTCCCCTTAACACAGATGCCGTGGATATGTATGGCAAGGTCATGAGTATTCCGGATAAAGCCATGCCGGTTTATGCCCGCCTGGCAACCGAATGGACACCCGAAAACGTGCGGGAATTCGAAAACGGGCTGAAAGCAAACAGTTTGCATCCCAGGGATGCCAAGATGCGGTTGGCTTTTGGCATCACTTCTGTTTTTTATGGCGAGAAAGAGGCTGAAAACGCACAAAAACAATTTGTGACAACCTTCCAGCAGGGTAATATCCCTGAACAAATACCTGAATACAATTTTTCTGATGACGACAATTTGATCGACATTATGGTTAGTCAGGAGATGGTCGGCTCCCGCAGCGAAGCCCGCCGGCTGATCGACCAACAGGGCGTCAAAATTGACGGAACCCCAGTGGAAGATATGAATGTGACCCTTCAGGACGGAAATATCCTGCAAGTTGGCAAGCGCCGCTTTCTGAGGTTGCGGAAATAAGAATCAATTAGTCGAGGAAAAGCTTAGCAACATGCCTCCGATGGTTTGAACCAGTTCGGGGGCATTCGCTTCTATCGCGATCGCGATTGCCAGGGGTGTGCCGGTCCATCCGGGCATGGTTCCGCCGATATACCAGGTTAGAGGCTGGTCGTCATTGATAAAAGCATGACCGGTCTGGTACCAGAGTGACTGAGTGGAGGAAGCAAGCTCTTCGCGAAGCCGCCGTGCGGTGGATGCTGCCATCACGACGGTTTCAGCTCTCTCTTCCCCAATCGCCTGCCAGTTGCCATCCTGGGTCTGATAGGAGTTGACTAGCCGGGGTGCCGGGCGAAGGCCATCGTTTGTGATTGTGGCAGCTGCTATCGCCATCTGCAGCGGACTCACTTTGAAGTTCATAACTTGCAGAGGGTCATGGTCGAGCTCTTCCACCGAAGGTGGATTTTCAGGTTGGGAGGTTTGGATCGCCAGGTCAGGTGAGGAAAAAATTCCAAATTCAATCAGGTTATCCAGCAGCAGGGTTGGATCGACAGAATTGAGCAGTTCTTCACTGCTGCTCTCGCAGCCGTATCGTAAACCATTTTGACCTTCAGCTTCAATTTGCATCGCCTGGCGGCAGTAAGGGTCGAGGCGGATCAGATCGGAATCCAAAGGCTGCTGCATGACGGAGTTGCTCTCCCAGGCAGACTCGAGTACGAGTGTTGTTGCCAGCGTGCCGAGCGGATACGAGCCCTGGGTTGCCCGGTTCAACAAGGGTGCGTCAGAGCGGGATAATAAACTTTCCCAGGTTTCGGATAATCGATTGGCATCAAAGGAAGGGTGTGATGCCATGGTGTAAATCTCACCGGTGCGGGCGTTCATAATCACAACCGCGCCTGCGTGATCTCCAAGCAATTCATCCACCTGCTGTTGTAATGCAAGATTGAGGTTGGTTTTGATGTGTAGACCGGGGGGCGGTTGGTTGTAGAGCATATCGTGAAGCCAGCCATCCTGCCAGGGAACACCAACATAACCCCGAAGAATTTGGTATTGGCTGCTCTCGATACCGGATTGACCGAAGCCTGCATGCGCGTAGCCGATGGTATTTGACAGCTCAGGAGCCGTCACACGGCGTTGATAGGAACCGGATTCACCAACATTCTCAGCCAGTTTTTCGCCTGCCAGTGCCAGGATATCACCGCGGGGGGAGTAGCGATCGTAAACCGCCCAGCGTGGGTTTTCAGCTTTGGCGATCAATTCCTGCTGATTTGGAAATGCCAGGTAACCATTCCAGCCAATTATCAACACAAAAATTGCCGAGGTAATCCCGGCTACCCACTTATAAGGGCTTCGCACGGTTTCCGGCACTTCCTGCGCGCTGGTTTGCGTGCTCATTTTCAACAACAGCATGATAGCTACCAGGTTCGTTACCAACGAGGAACCGCCATAAGAAAGGAATGGCAGGGTGATGCCGGTCAGGGGAAACAAACCGAGGTTTCCACTGACGATCATCACCGTTTGCAACGCAAGATAAGCCGAAATTCCAAAAGCGAGGTAGCGACCAAATGTGGTTTTACTCGAGAGGGCGATGTTGATCCCACGCAGGATGATAAAGAGAAGAGACAGCAGCACAGCTCCGGTACCGAGCAGACCCAACTCTTCACCGATGGCGGTAAAGATGAAATCCGAAACCGCGACGGGCACAAATTGTGGGCTGCCCAACCCAGGACCTGTGCCTGTTATCCCGCCAGTGGCGATGGCTATTTGCGCCTGGGCGATTTGCCAGGCGCTTCCGCTGGGGTCGAGCCAGGGATTTAGCCAGATATCTACACGTGTCTGAACAACGTCAAAGGCAAAATAACCGATTGTCCCGGCGACAATCGCGAGAGCAGGGATGACCCAAAGCAATCGCCGTCGTTGTGTCGTCACGACAAGCATCAGGATATAAATGCTCACGAAGATGCTGGCGGTGCCCAGGTCGCGCTGGGCGATGAGTAACAGACCGGCAAAACCAACCACCACCAGCGTTGGGAAGATGGAACTGATCCAACTGATGTTTGGGCGGACCTGTTCTGCGAAGAAAGCAGCCAGGTAGATGATCAGCAATAACTTGAGCGGTTCGGAAGGCTGGATATAAAAATCAAAGACCTGCAGCCACAACCTCTGACCGCTGCCGGTCGGATTGACCCCCACGACAAAGGTAAGCGCGATCAGAATGAGACCAATGAACAGCCAGACATATTTGTAATTTTTGAGGATTTTGATCAGGTCGGGCACACTTAACAGGGCAATGAAGAGCAAGCTGCCAAGCAAATACCAAAATGATTGTCGCAGACCGAGATCCGGAGAGAGCCGCCAGATCATCAGCATGCCGATCCCGGTCAGGGCGGCGGTAAACGGAAAAATCCATGGATCGCGGTTGGGAAGCTTGCGCTCGATATTCCTCTGGATTAAAAACGTGCTTATCAGCCAGAAAAAATAAGGTATCAGGTAGTGCCAGGTATACACAAAGTCTTCGCTGTGTGTCCTGGTGCCTTCAGCGACACAAAGAGAAGCGGTGAATAAACCAACCACCACGCAGACCAACAACAGCATCGGGGGATGCGTTTTAGTCAGCGGTCGAATCCTGAAAAATCTCAATTTACTCCAGGTACTTGCCTATCAGAAGCGAAAGTTTGTCTTTCACCTGCGGGTCTGCATCGGCAATATTTGAAGCGAAGGCATACTTGAGCGCGCTTTCGCATTCGCAAGCTTCCACGACCTGGTCTTTTTCTGCCAGAACATCCACCAGGTGAACGAGGCTTTGCCGGGCGAAATCCAGGTTTTTCTTCAACGTGTTGCTCACCATTTCCATAGTGACAGGCTCTTCAGATTCATGCCAGCTGTCATAATCGGTTACATGAGCCATGGTCGCGTAGCAAATCTCGGCTTCACGTGCCAGGTAAGCCTCGGGCGAGGCAGTCATTCCAACCAGGGAAAAGCCCAACTTCCGGAAAGTGTGTGATTCTCCACGTGTGGAAAACCGGGGACCTTCAATTGTGACGAAGATCCCGCCTTCATGGACAGCCGCGTCGGTTCTGCGCAGGGCTTGCAGCAACAGCTGGCTCAATTCAACGCAGAATGGATTAGCTGTACTGACATGAGCGACGATACCACCGCCAAAAAAACTGAGTTCGCGATCCTTGGTGAAGTCAAAAAGCTGGTCTGGCACGATGATATCGCCAGGTGCATAATCTTCCCGCAGGGAACCGACCGCGCTGACACTGATGATCTTGTCTACTCCCAGTTGCTTCATCGCATGAATGTTGGCACGGTAATTAACTTCACTGGGCGTGTAAATATGACCGATGCCATGGCGGGCGAGAAAAGCCAGCTTCTTCCCATGGATTGTCCCTGTGACGATTGGGGATGACGGTTTCCCGAAAGGGGTATCAAGCTCCAGAGTTTCAATCTCTTCTAGCCCATCAATACTGTATAGTCCGGAACCTCCAATGATTCCAAATGCAAATTCTCCAGCCATATACTCCTCGCTTTCTGCTTAATCGATTGGTTTGATGTAAATTTTAAAGAAGGCGTCCCCACAATAGATCGTATCGTTGTCCTTGATGACAATGGGCTCTTCGATTTTCAAATCGTCCAGCCAGGACCCGTTGGTCGATTTCAAATCTTCATACCACCATTGGTTGAGGCGGTATGTCATGCGTCCATGTCGTCCGGAGACAGTTTCGTCTTTGAGAATCAAGTCGCTGTCCAGGTTGCGACCGATTGTTACTTCAGAGCTGGTGAATGTACGGATTACTTGCTCATCGTCGATGGTTGTGGCAAGTGTCAGCGTCGGGATTGCGATAATTCCCCGGCGAAGCATAGACCCGGAGATGCTCTTCCACAACAGCCACACCGCCATGCCAAGAAAGGCGTAAAGGCAGACAAACATCAAAATTCGAAGCGCCAGCCCAACGATTGCGTTCATGGCTGCTCCCCTGAAATTGTTCGGGTTGGATTAGAGGTTGAATGATCGACCTGATGGGTGTAGATCAGCGTAGTGTTGCCGATTTTGATCACATCCCCGGGTTTGAGAGCCACGTTGTGAGCAGGGTAGTTGTTCACCTGCGTGCCGCCTTTTGAATCCAGGTCGAAGAGGATATATCGACCGCTGTCCGCGCGAAGCTGAATATGATCACGAGAGACCATGGGATCATCCAAAACGATGTCACCGCTCGACCGCCTTCCGATTTTGATGATCGGTTTGTTGAGCGGGAGTTCCTGGTCGTTCACAATCAGGCAGGCTTCTTTTGGTATCGTTATCTGGGTGGTTTTGCGGGTAATTTTTTGCAGAATCGTTTGCTTCGAGGTAATCTCGTCAACGGTGTAAGCCAATTCAACCTCAAGCTGGTTTCCGAGAAGCTCCGGGTTTTGCAGCAGCTGGATTACCGGGCTGGATTTAAAACTGTAACCAGCTTCTTTCCATGATTCTGCCAGGGTTTGGCTGACCTCTTCGAACAAAGGCTGTGATTCCTGCCAGGCGTCCCAGCGATCGGGGGATACTTTGAGCAAAATCAGGTCTGGCATTTGGATGGTTTCTGCTTCAATCTGCTCGTCGATCTTTTTTTGGATGAGGTTAATCAGCGTATAAGAAAGTGAACTCGAGACACCGGGGAAAATCAGGCGATCGAGCTTTTCTTCAAAAAGATAGCGCAATTTGTCTTCAATAGACTTCAGAATGTTAGCCGGCATGAGACCTCACCTGAATTATACCAAGTGCTGGGGGTAAGAAATCAAACCGCGTAGATGGGATTGCTGAAGATCCACCCGCGGTGACGGTTGAGATGATCGATGTAGACCTCCACACGGTAAACACCAGGATCTTTCGTCAGATAGGTGAGCACTTCGCGGTCTGAATGTTCTTTTACCACCGCGCCGTCCTTAAGCAAACGCACATGAGTGCGCAGGGGCAGCCTCGCCTGAAGGGTCAGCCCGGCATCCGCGCGCACCTGGTCTCCCATGATAAAAGTGCCGTCATTGGTATTGCAGGTGAAGCGGAACCCCCTGGTTGGGTGAGGAAGATCGTAGGCACAAAAAGCATGCCCGCTCCTGAGCGCGTTGATGACCATATTTCGATCGGTGTTGAATTCTCCGGTTAGTTTGGATGAGGTCAAAATGTGGGTATTCAGGGAGCGAAATTGAAAAGCGTATGGATATAGCATCACTTTGACCGGACCGTATTGCTTGACCAGTTCGTGGGCGTCCACCCCGGCGACCGCGACAACAGGCTGCCTTGAGCTGGCTAAAAGCTCATCCCAGAGCTGAAGAGTTTCTTTGGTTGGACCCTGGTTCATGAATTTTGGAGCCAGGGCATGAAAAGCAGCTTTCGGAAAAGATTGGGAGCGGGTTTTAAATTCGCTCATCTGGTTCCAAAGCTCAATTCCGGTATAACCTTTAACCGTCCAATCACGCCAGCCAAATTCACCTTCGCCAAACATGGGCAAGGCGTCTTCGATCGGGTGTGCGATGAAACTAACCGCGCCAGAGGCATTGGCACGGTCAATCAGTTTTTGCGGTTCGCTCGAAAAGCGGGAAAGTTCCTGGTTGTGACCAAAAACGAGTAAGTGAGAACCTTCTTCGGGAAGGGTGGGGTCGTGAAGCTCTTCGCCGACCAGCATAAGCAGGCGTTGTTTTCCTTTTTGATGATAGCCATCCAGCCCCTGGACGAGCACATTATGGTCAGAGACCAACAAGACATCCACGCCAGCTTCCAGTCCGGCTTGAGCCAGATCCTTGTGCAGCCCCCTGCCGTCAGAGTAGCTGGTGTGCATGTGCAGCGCGACAATCAGTTCTTCCATTCTTCTGTTCCTGGGAGAAATTATAACGCTTCATTGAGTAAACAGTTATCCGAAGAAGGCTGGTCTTGTAGAGGGGATCACTTTCATTTGTCAACGGGTTCCACGGCTGTTCGTGGGATGGCGTGGGAACCGTCCCCACACCACAAAAAACATATTTTTCCATATTGGGAATTGTTGGATTGCGCATCTTATTTTCCCCGTCTGATCAATTCACGCGGTATAATAATAGTCTTGAAAATTTGACGTATACGAGGGAAAGGGTATAATCTACCTGTTTTCACTTGGAGGATGAGTTTTACATGATCTTAAATATTGCCATTATTATTATCTCTATCGCATTGATCGTCAGCATTCTGCTCCAAAGCAAAGGGATTGGTTTGGGCGGGCTTACCGGCGGCGATTCCGGTGGGGTTTATTCAAAGCGCCGCGGTATTGAAAAAGTGATGTTTTACATCACCATCGCTCTCAGCGCTGTTTTCCTTATCCTGGCTTTGGTTAAAGTGGTTGTTTCGGGATAATTTACCCTAACAGCTGAATCTCATCAAGCCAATTATGGAGGAATAAAGACGACTCGCCATTTCCGGGGAGTTGTCTTTGTTAGATTATGTACAAGTTTCGCTGGCAGTTTCTGATCGTTTTCGTCACCGCGCTCCTGGTTGGGGCGATCCTTTTTTTTCAACAAGCTCAACCACGACCGGAAACAGAAGACACGCCCAACCCGATTAGCGGAGGGACCTACACCGAGGCACTGACAGGCGATTTTTTACGTCTCAACCCCATGCTTGACCATTTCAACCAGGTTGACCGTGATATCGACCGTTTGCTCTTTAGCAGCCTGATCCGCTTCGATTCTTTTGGTTTACCGGTTGGCGACCTGGCTGAGAATTGGAACGTCTCAGCAGACGGAACAGTTTTCACGATAAACTTGCGCCTGGATGCCGTCTGGCATGATGGCACGCCGCTTACCTCCCAGGATGTGATCTATACGGTGTCACTCCTGCAAGGGGGCAGTAATCTGATTCCCGAAGATTTGCGCGATTTCTGGTCGCAGATAACTGTTCATGCAATTTCAGATTCAACGCTCGAATTTGCCCTGCCGGTCGCCTACGCGCCATTTTTGGATTATCTTAGTTTCCAAATCCTGCCGGCGCACATTTTAGGCAACCTGGGTATGGATGAGCTAGTCGATCACGCCTTTAATCTGAGCCCGGTCGGCAGTGGTCCTTATCGTTTTGATTCCCTTCAAACAGAAAATGGAAGCATCACCGGTGTGAATCTGGTGGCAAGTGAATTCTATTTTGAGGGCAGACCATTTATCGATGAGATCCATTTTCGCTATTATCCTGATGAGCTGGCAGCCTTGCAAGCCTACCAGGCAGGTGAAGTGGATGGGTTATCGCAAGTCAGCGCTGAAATATTGCCGACAGTGCTGAATCAGACCGGTCTTAATCTCTATTCCAGCCGACAGCCTGTTTTGAGCATTGTGTTTTTGAACCTGCGCAGTGCGGACGCGTCGATCTTGCAGCAGGTTGATTTTCGAAAAGCATTGATGGCAGGGGTGAACCGACAGGCGATCATCGATAACGTTTTGAGCGGTCAGGCAGTCCTTGCGCAGGGTCCGATTATGCCCGGAAACTGGGCTTATTATGAAGACCAAAGCGCTTATCGCTTTGACCCGGACGGCGCAAGGCAGACCCTGGCAGCCCTGGGGCTAAGCCAGGATGCCAACGGTCGTTTCCTTTCTGAAGGCGCTTTGGTGGAATTGAGCCTGCTGGTTCAGGATGACAGCCAACATGTTGGAATAGGTCAAATGCTGCAGCAAAACTGGGAAAATATTGGCATCACGGTCAACCTGGAAAGCCTGCCCTACGATCAGTTGGTGGCAGCCCTGGAGGGGCGTAATTACGAGATGGCACTGGTTGATATCGACCTTTCAGACACCCCAGACCCGGATCCATACCAGTTTTGGGCGGAGTCACAAACAGAAACCGGGCAAAATTATTCCCAATGGACAAACGCTACCGCCAGCACCTACCTTGAACAGGCTCGTCAAACGCCAACATACGATATCAGAAAAAGACTTTATCGCAATTTCCAGGTACTCTTTGATGAGGAACTGCCCTCCCTGCCCCTGTTTTCGCCGGTTTACAACTACGCCGTAAAGGATTCGGTTAGTAATCTGGTTTTTGGTCCGATTTACAACCCGGCGGACAGGTTCAATTATGTAGAGGATTGGTATATTCTAACGAGAGTGGAGTAGAAACAAGAAATGAATAATGAAAATAATGCAAAACAGGTAGGTTTCACCGACTTACTGGGGCTGTCTGGGGTGAGTAAAACAGACCGACGCATTCAGCTTCTGGGCGCTGTGGATGAAGCCAGTGCTTCTTTGAGCCTGGCTAAGGCTTTTCTTGAAGATGAAGGCGACAAGCTGCTGCTCGAGACCTGTCAAAGCCAGCTGTCCAAACTGATGAGCTTTGTGGCTCGAATTGGCACTACGTTGGAGCAGGAAGGTGATCAGAGTTTTTTCGCATCAGAGCTTGCATGGCTTGAGACAGAACTTGATGGTCTGCGAGAGATTGTCAGCTTTCCCGAGAAATTTGTCTTCTTTGGAGACAACACCCAAACCGGAACGTTAGACATGGCGCGCACGATCGTCCGCCGAGCGGAACGGGAAGCCAACATCATCCTCGATGAGCTCGGCGTAAGGTTTGAAAACGGCAGGCAATACCTGAATCGTTTATCCACCTTGTGCTATTTCTTAATTCTCAAAAATAGATCATAGAAGCAGGATTCTTTGACTGGTACGCTGATCAATTTTGCGGCAGTTATTATTGGCAGCCTGACAGGTTTATTGGCTGGAAAAAAGATCCACGAGAAAACCAGGCAAACCCTTTTAACAGCTGTTGGATTGTTCCTCATCGCCTATGGCATTCTCATTTTCGGGCAGACTCAAAATATGCTCATCCCCTTGGTTTCAATGGTATTGGGAACGATCATCGGTGAACTCCTGAATATCGAAGAAAGATTGAACCTGCTTGGGGAGAGTGTCCAGCAAAAAGTTGCCCGCTTCAGCGGTAATTTGAGCGGAGAGCCCCAAAAATTTGTGACCGGTTTTGTGACCGCGTCGATCTTGTTTTGTATCGGACCGATGGCGCTATTGGGTGCCCTGCAGGACGGCATTACCGGCAATTACGAAATGCTGGCAATCAAATCGCTGATGGACATGATCAGTTCAATGGCATTAGCATCAACCCTGGGGGTTGGGGTGATATTTTCTGCGTTCATGGTGCTTGTCTACCAGGGCGGCATCAGCCTGTTGGCGGGTTGGATCGGTCAGGGGGTTGGTGAGGGGGTGGTTGCCGAGATGACCGCGACCGGCGGGGTGATTTTGGTCGGAATTGCGATCAGCTCGCTGCTGGAATTGAAGAAGATCCGCATTGGCAGCTTCCTACCCTCCTTTTTCGTGGCGATATTGATCGTAATTCTCCTGAATTCCTTTGGGGTCAGTTATTAATAAATAAAACGGAGGGAAACCTCCGTTTTTTTCGTTTTAATTATATTTAATTTCCGGCTTCTGCAAGTGCGTTTTCGACAGTGGCTTCAAGCTCACCGGCGTAAACTAAGGTGCCATTAACAATAAAGGTGGGTGTGCCTGAGACGCCGTTCATCTGGGCATATTGTCTGACCTCGTTGATCGTTGAGGTGTGTTCATCGCTGCTGCGACATTGCTGGAACTGAGCCATATCGAGACCTACATTCTGGGCATAGGTATCCAGGCTGCTATCAGCCAAGGCACCGGAAAACCCGACGTTCTCGAAGACTTGCTTCTTATACTCCCAAAATTTGTTTTGATCGGCGGCACAGTAGGTCGCTTCGGCAGCTACCTGACCATCGTCATCAGTGAAGGGGAAAATATGATAAGTCAGATATACCTTGCCGGTATCAACGTAGTTTTTGATGAAATCATCTTCATTCTCACGCGTAAAGCTGACACAGTAAGAACACTTGTAATTTGAAAACATATCAACTTTTACAGGTGCTTCCGGGTCACCAACAGAAGGTCCGGCGACTGCCCGACGGGGAAAGAAGTATATGACAAGCAAAGCGACGATAATTATTACAGCAACAACGGCTGCGGTTGTGAGCTGTTTCTTTTTCTTATTCGCTTTTTGTTGTTGGATTTGTTCACGTTGGGATCGATAGCTGCTCATGTTTGCTCCTATAAAACAGATTTGTTTATTATAGCGGAATTTGGAGTTTTGGCTTCGCTCAAGACGACATTGGTATTGGAAGCACATAAACCGGAATTTTAAGCTCATCAAGCTTAAAACCGTTTTGTTGGTAAAGCATGATTGAACTCTTATTCTCGATCTGCGTGTTCACGCTAAAAGTAATCTCGCTTGTGTCCTTGAAATGATTAAACACATCGGAAATCAGCGCACGCGCGAAACCCATTCCACGATATTCGGGCAAAACGGCGATACGGGCGAGATGGACCTGGTCGAACATGCGTGTGCTCACCTGGTAAGCGGCAACTTCGCCAGACCTGACCAGCAGGCTCGACCTTGCAGAAGCATAATAGCAGCGATAAAGGCTTTCCCGGTTCAGCTGCCAGGGTTCATCGAAGCAAAGTTGGTCGATTTTAAGCACCTCGTTCAGGTCGGCATGGGTCATTTCGCGAATATACCAGTCGTCCGAGGTTTTGATTGCAGGTAATTGCTCTGCATCCCGGCTGAAATTTACCAATTGCGATTCGGGCACGAAGCTGTTGTTGTTAAGCAGCGTCTCCAACCAGGGCGTGCCGCCGAGACTATATAGGTTGCGGATACCTTCCTGCCGCAGCCAGGAGGTTGAATGGGCAAGTAAATCATGAAAATATCGTGAATGCTGACCGTCACGAAGGCTGTAGAAAAACCGCAGCCAGGCGAAATTCTCCGTTTCAGGGCTGACGCAAATCAAGGCAGTAAGCTCCCCATCCTGCTGAAAGGCAAAGGTGGCATTCGCGAACAGGCGTTCCCGGGAGGGGACCCAGTCGAGATGTTCAAAACTGAGGTGAGGCGGGTTTGCCAAGCGCCGAACCTCATCGGCATCAACCTCGGATGTGTGCAGGATTTTCAAAATCTACTCCGCTGTGAAAACAATATCACCAGCGACCATGGTGAGTAAAGGTTTTAACTGATGTATCTCATGGGGCTGTAGAATGGCAGGGTCAGTTTCAAGCACAATCAGATCAGCCGCTGCTCCCGGGACAAGGCTGGCATCAACCTGCCGGTACGCGCGCAGGGCATCGGACAGGCTCACGCGTTGTTGGGGGTACCACCCTTCCTTACCAGGTAATCCATCGGGACGCTGCCGGGTTACAGCAGCAAAAAGACCGGCAGATGGCTCCGGGCTTTCTACAGGCGCGTCGGAGCCAAACCATACGGTCAGTTCGTGCCTGAACATGTCGTTGTAGGCGTAAGCGAACTGACAGCGTTCACCCCAAAGTCGTTCGGCTGTGTACATATCTGCTGTAGCGTGGACAGGCTGCACGGAGGCGATTACATTCAGCGCTTTCATTTTTTTCAGGTCGTCCGCCTGGATCAGCTGGATATGCTCGATTCGGTGCGGCAGATGCGGCAGGTTTTGATTTGTTTCGAAATCGCGCACCAGCGCGATGCCCTCCAGGGTTTCCCGCACGGCGCGATCACCGATGGCATGAACCGAAAGTGCCCAACCGTCCTTCGAAGCCTCAATGCCGGTTTTAGCAATTTGATCAGCTGAGAGCAGCAACATGCCGCGGTTTTGAGTGCCTTCATACGGAGCGAGCATCGCCGCGCTTTGAGGACCAAGGGCACCGTCAGCGAACAGTTTTACCCAACCGGGCTGCAGGAAAGAGCTTTTCCCGAGGCGATCACGCCAACCTCCTGCCAAAATTTCAGGCAGATCTTCGGAAGGCAGGTTCTTTTTGACCCTGAGGCGGAGCAGGTCTTTTTCGACCAGTGATAGCAGGGCTTGAGCGGATTCGAACCGGTCGAAATCGTGTACAGCGGTGATACCCAGGCTGTGTAAATACGACTGGGCGCGAAGAATATGTTGGGCAACTGCATCCGTTCCTGGCGCGGGCACCTGTTTTGCGACCAGAAATATAGCGTTTTCAAGCAAAATTCCGGTCGGATTGCCATTCAAATCCCGGAGGAGCGCGCTTCCCTGAGGGTCGGTGCTGGTTGCATCAATTCCAGCGATTTTCATTGCCAGACTGTTTGCCCAGGCAGCGTGCAGCGATTTGGCATGCAGGAGTATGGGGTGTTGCTGGCTGATTGCATCCAGCTGGGCGGCAGTTCCATATTGTGCCGGCTGCCAGTCGTTCTGGTTCCAGCCGTAACCGATGATCCATTCTCCAGCCGGGGTGAGGGCGGCTCTTTGCTCCACCCGAAGCAGGCATTCTTCCAGGCTGTTGGTTTCACAGTCGACCGCATCGAGGCGATCGGCAAGATATTGCAGGTGCAGGTGGTGGTCACAAAAACCGGGCAAAATTGCTTTGCCTTCCAGGTCGATGCTCTCATAATTAACCGGCAGCTGGTCGTGATAATTGGCTGCCTTACCGACAAAGTTTATCTTTCCCCCCGATATAAACAGTGCGTCTGTTCCTTGCGGGGTTCCGGGGATGGAGGCGTTATAAAACAGGATGTCTTTAGTCATTGAAACCAAGCGAGTCGAGGATTGAGTTGAGTTCTTCATCAGAATAGAAAGCGATGCTGATCGTCCCTCCTCTTGCGGTTTTAGTGAGGTTTACCTTGGTGTGAAAAAATTGTCTCAATCGGTTTTCGAGATCCTCAATTTCTGCTGAGCGAGGTTGTTTTGGTGCCACGCGCGAGGTTTTGCCAGAAAGCTTGCTGACCAACGCTTCGGTCTGCCGGACATTTAGATTTAGTGATACAACGCTGTCCAGGGCAGCTTCGATCGCACGATTGCCGGGCAAGCCAAGCAGCGCCCTGGCATGACCTTCACTGATCTCGCCTTTCGACAGGGCTTCCTGGGCAGGCTCGGGCAGGTTAAGCAGGCGCAGGCTGTTGGTCACGGACACCCGGCTTTTGCCAACGCGACGGGCGATATCTTCGTGAGTGAGTGAAAAGCTGTCCAAAAGGCTTTGATATGCTTGCGCGCGCTCAAGGGGATTCAAGTCTTCCCGCTGCATGTTCTCAATGATCGCAAACTCGAGCTGTTCCTGTTCACTGGCAGTGCGCACAATTGCCGGAACCTCAGCCAGCCCGCTCAGCTTTGCAGCCCGCAGGCGGCGTTCACCGGCAACCAGGAAATAGCGGTCATTGTCATCACCTGGAATCAGGATGAGTGGTTGGATGATGCCATGTTGCTGGATGGAGGCAGCCAATTCTTCAAGCTGGTCGGGATCAAAAGTCTTGCGAGGCTGCCGGGGATTGGGGTCAATTTTTTCAACCGCGATGGAGACCACCCTGTCGCTGGCATGGGGAGCTGCCGCTTCCTGCCAACCCGGGATCAAGGCGTCCAGTCCGCGTCCTAAACCACTTTTCTTTGCCATCTTCACTCCTGCACCGGGTCGAGTTTGACCCCATCGTTGATCAATAATTCATGGGCTAACTGTTTGTAGGCTTCAGCTCCCGTGGAGGCAGGCGCATACAGCGAAATCGGCATGCCGAACGAGGGCGCTTCAGCCAGGCGAATACTTCGGGGGATAAAGGTCCCGAAAACCTTGTGAGGGAAAAACTTGCGCACTTCCGCCATTACATCCGCAGAGAGGTTGGTGCGATTGTCATACATCGTCAACAAAACACCACGGATGGACAAATCAGGGAAAAGGTTGCCCTGGATGCGGTTGAGCGTTTTGGTGAGCTGTCCGAGACCTTCCAAAGCGAGATATTCCGACTGTACAGGGATGATAATACCGTCCATGGCGGCAATCAGACCGTTCAAGGTTAGAAGCCCCAGGGACGGCGGACAATCGATCAAGATATAGTCATAATCTGCGGCAAGCCCTTGCAGACCGATGCGCAGCCGTCGTTCTCTTTCTTCCAGGTCGATCAGTTCAATCTCTGCACCAGCCAGGTTTGGCGAGGAAGGAATCAAGCTCATCTTAAAAGCCTGGTTGTGCAAAATTACTTCGCTGGCTTTTTTGTGGCCGATTAAAACTTCGTAGGTGCCGGAATTAATTTTGTTGTGTTCCACACCCAGGCAGGAAGTTGCATTTGCCTGCGGGTCAAGGTCGACCAGGAGGAGCTTCTGACCAAAAAAACCGAGGTATGCTCCCAGGTTGATGGCTGTTGTGGTCTTTCCGACTCCACCTTTTTGATTGACGATCGTGTATATTTTTCCCATAAATATATTAATTAACCTGCAACCTGGCGTGTTCAATCTCTGCGCCGGTCGGAATGCTGTCAAGGTAATAACGGGTTACCGAGTTTGCCGAAAGTTCAACCGCAAACCGGGCTGCCTCCCAGGGGTCCCTGGTGGCGTCCAGCCTGTGAAAAAAACAAGCCGCGAAAATGTCGCCAGCACCGGTATCTTCAACCAGGTTCCGACTGGGTGCCGGGAACCTGCGCATTTCCTGATTCCAGTATACCCTCGAGCCGTTTCGATTTTCGGTGATAACCAATAGTTTACAGAGACTGGCAAATTCTTCGACAAGCGCTTCGTCGTTTCGCAAGTCTTCCAGGGAAAGCACAACCGCGTCTGCTTTTGGCAGCAGATCAGCCTTTTCAGACCAGTCCCGGAAGTTGACCAGGCTCTTCTGATCGCAGCCCCGCAGGAATCCCTGTGGAGTCAGGCAAAGCAAGCTGTCGGGGAAGCCTGTGAACAAGTCGGATTCAATTTCGCTGATAACCGGACCGAGGTGCACAATTGCCGGGTTTCGCCACTGTGCGGGCACATCTTCAATTGTCAACGGTCTGGCGCGTTGAAAACAGTATTGCACCCTTCCGTCCGGTGCGGGAATATTGCGAAATGTGGTCGTAGTGTCAGAGCGCTTATTAACCAGGCTGAGCCTGGATAAAGCGGACAAGTCAAGATCACCGGCGTGGCTGGTAACCACCCCGACCTCGTGCCCGAGGCGCTGCGCGGTTAAACCGGAAAAACTGACAGTTCCGCCCAGCTTGTTTGAACCATCCGGCTGTAGGTCGGAGGTAATATGACCGATCATCAGGTAATCGATTTGATTTAAGGGGGCAGAATCGCTCATAATAGGTTAATTGTACCTTCCAAGAGCAAAAATTATAGCATGGAACCGGGTCATTTTAGCCTCCTTCAGGGTGTGCATTAGTGTGACAGGGTCGCTTATACGAAATGAAGGCACTATTCCAGTGGTAGTAGAATTTCAGTTACGATTAAGAAACTGAGGTTTTATGCACGAGGATAGAGTTACTTATCGCAAAGCGCTTGATGATTTCCGCAGGTTCAGGTCGAAGGCTGCCATGGAACGCTTTTGGGCTGGCATTCGCGGCGAATCGCTTGACCTGCTGCCATTCAGCGAGGTTTCGTCAAAATTAAGGGCCGTCAGCCAAACCAACCTCGGTTTGCAGGAGGTTCCTCTGAAAAACATCATCGGCAGCGTTAACCGCACCGATGATTTTGATCGCAACTTCCGCCCGCTCAGTGACGATGACAGCAGGCGCTGGGCGAACGTCAAAACCGCAATGACAAGCCCGTTCGCGCATGGTGTCCCTCCGGTCTCCTTGTATAAAATTGGCGATGCTTATTTCGTTTTGGATGGGAACCACCGTGTTTCAATCGCAAAAGAAATGGGGATGGAAACCATCGAAGCTTATGTTACGGAAGTCAAAAGCAAGGTGGGACTCTCAAGCTCTTTCACTCTCGAAGAGCTTGTTGAAAAGGCAGCCCTGGCTGATTTCCTGGAAGACACTCACCTGGATCAAATCCTTCCGGGGATTGACTTTAGCTTAAAACAAATAGACAATTACCCGCTTTTGAGTGAGCATATCAACGTCCATCAATATTACATGGGAATCGATCAAAACCGGGAAGTGGGATACGCAGAAGCCGCTCAGGATTGGTATGATCATATCTATACCCCAGTGATCAAAGAGATTGAGAAATCAGGTCTCTATGACGAATACCCCCAGCTGACATTGACCGATCTGTACCTGTTGGTACTCGACAAGCAGCACAACATGAAGGAAGCCATGGGGATGACTTTCAAAACGGAAAATGTGATCGACTTTGTCGCCGAACAGGAAGGAAGGCACACAAAAACGACAGACTCCGGGGCAGACGCAGAACTCACAAAATTCGCAACAGGAGAAGAGAATCAAATCGACGACAGCCTGTTTCGTGACATTTTGGTCGCAATCAGTGACCAGGATGTAGCCAACATCGCCTTACAACAAGCAATGTTGATGAACCGCTCTCATAGAGGCAGCATCCTTGGAATTCATGTCATCCCTGAAAAGCACACCGCGACAGAATATGTGGAGGCAATGGAATCCAGCTTTTATGAGCAGTTGAACAAGCAACAAATGCATGGAAAGTTTCTCTCCGTGACCGGTGAAACAAACCGCAAATTGCGTGAGTTTAGCCTTCTCAGTGACTTAATGGTGCTGCGATTACGTTTTTTGCCTGGAGATTCGGTTTTTGAGCGGGTGTCATCCGGTATCATCCGCATCCTGCAGCAGGGTCGCCGCCCTGTGGTGTTTGTCAAGGATAATGCCAGGAGTGTCAGCCGTATCCTCCTGCTTTATGATGAGCAAGAAAAGAGCAGAGAGGCGTTCTTCATTGCCACATACTATGCCGCCAGATATCGAACCAGCCTCATGTTAATCAACATCGAAAAATCAGCGCGCAAAAGCCAGGAAAGTCTGCAGTTTGCCCGGGATTACCTCGCCGCGGTTAACGTCGAGGCAACAATTGAAAATGTCAGCGAGGATGATGTGATCGAAAAGCTCCCGGAATGGATCCAGGAGCATGATATCTCAACTGTGATGATGAGAGGTTACGAATCGTCCGGGTTAATCGGACGGCTTTTTGCCTCTCACGTTGACCGTGTACTGGAAACAGTCAATATCCCGGTTTTGATTTGTCAATAGCTCATTTCCGCTTTAGTACAAGGATTGTATAATCGTCATCCAGGGCTTCTGAAGCGCGGTAATCGTCCATGTCCTTGGTAACATGATCAATGATTCCCTGGGCTGACAAATCTGACGTCTCCTGCATGGTCCGGCGCAAGCGCACACTTCCGTATTCGATTTCGTTCAGATCACGCATTTCCGTAATCCCGTCGGTAAACAGGATAATAGAATCACCAGGAGCAAGCAGTATCTCCTCGTCCTTCACTTCTATCGGGTGAGTTATTCCCAAGGCGATGCCACCCCGGTTGAGCGTGCAGGTTTCACCACCCGAATTCGTATACACAGGTGGTGGATGACCAGCGACACTGTAGGACAGGTAACCGGTGTTAATATCAAGGATCATGTACACCAGGGTGACAAAGAACGATTGGGTTGAATCCAGCTGCAAGAGCTCATTAACACGCTTGAGGGTCTCCGCAGGGGTGCTGAAATCGCAGGCGATAGCCCTGATCAGGGTGCGCGCGACGGTCATATACAAAGCGGCAGGGAGCCCTTTGTCCGAAACATCCGCAACAAGTAAAGCGACTTTCCCGGAGCTTAGAGCGAATACGTCATAGAAGTCCCCTCCTACCTGCCGGGCTGTATGCCAGACCACAGCCAGGTCGAACCCCGGGATTTCGGGGAGCTCGTCTGGAAGAAAGGTTTTTTGAATTTGCCGGGCAAGCTGCAATTCCTGTTCGGTTTGCAGGTGCGCCTGCTCGGTTTGTTTGAGCAGTCCCTTGTCCAGCGCGGTGGCTACATAATCCGCAAATGTTGAACAAATGCTTCGTGATTCAATTCCAAAACGCCCAGGCGAATTTACGTGAATCGTCAGGACGCCATACATGCTGTCCTCACTAATGATCGGTGCTGCTACAGCAGAATAATTATCCCCAAAGCCCAGTCCCTGGGTGATGATATCCGGTCCGGTGGCATCCAAATCGTAGATTGACTCACTGGTCAGCCTGGAAGGATGGAACCAGTTACTTTCATCTGCGATCATCGGTTGTGGAACCGCTGGCATTGCTTCAGATCGCCAGTTTGTTTCCAGCTTCAGCTGACCGGTGTCTGCATCACGGATCCAGATACCAACGAAATCAGCGGGCAGTAAGTTGGTAATCTGGCTCGGGATCGCTGCCAGTAACTCGTCTAATGGTATGTCTCTTGTGAGCATTTCAGCGGTTTCACGGTAACTTTCAGCAAGTTTCCGACGCCAATCCTGCGCTTTGAACAATTGCGCGTTACGGATTGCCACAGCGATCGTCAGGGAAAGAGACTCAAGCAGGTTGATGTCCTCTTCTTCAAAAGCGTTGACCTGGTCACTCTGTATATCCAGCACGCCTAAAAGCTCACCACGGAATAAGAGCGGTAAAGACAATTCAGATCCGGTTGATGTGCCGGTCTGGGCATCAGGCTGATGCCAGGGGTTATTGGACAAGTCGTTTGTGAGCTGATAACGACCTGATTTTGCAGCCAGCGGGATAAGCCCGCGGTTGGCGTTGAGGTCATAACTGACCTGATTCTCCTCATAATATGCCGCGCGCTGACCACTCCCGGAAACAAAAACAAGTTTTTCAGGCACGTAGTCATATAGGAAGAGATGCACTGAAGGATAAGCCAGGGTTTTTTGGATCAGGTTTGTCACTTCATCCAGCAGTTCTTCCAAATCCACTATGCTGCTGATAGAGCGGTTAATCTCGGCGGTTAGTTTGAGGGCTTCGACAGGGAGGACGTCATCCCTGCATCTCACATTGCCCTGGTCGGAGAGAACCCCCGAACGGATGAGTTTTCTGAGAGTCAATTGGTTGATGTCGCCCGGTAAGGCTTCGTAGTGGACATAATCCATTAATTGATGAACCAAAAAAACTCCCAAACCGCGTTCCCGCCTGACGGTAATATCGCTTGCCAAATCTGGAGCAGGTACGTCGTGCGGATTAAACGGCTGACCGCTATCCCTCAGGACGACTGTCATCCCGTATTGATCAGTTGCCATCGAGAGAGTTATCTCACCCTCTTCTCCCGGGAGATAAGCATGGTCGATAATGTTGGAGCAAGCTTCATCAACTGCTAATTCGATCTCATAAACGTGTTTTTCATTGAAACCAATCCGTTCCGCAAAATCTCTTATCAGGATCGAGATCGGACCCAGGCTTGAATAATCTGCGGGAAATGTGGCTGAAAACATAGGAACTTCCTCCGAAATGATGGCGGCATTATATCACGGCTATCAGGTAGAATTGAGTAATGGATGCTACACGGAAAACTTTGAGAGTCAACGACCTGCCAGTAACCGACCGACCCCGGGAACGGATGTTGAGTGAGGGCGTACAGGCTCTGACTAACGGCGAATTGCTGGCACTGTTGCTTAACACTGGCACAAAAGAAATGAGCGCGATTGACCTTGGAAACCTGATTCTAAGCGAAATGGGCGGTTTTTCGGGCATCCATCGGGAGGATCTTTCTCGTCTGCTTGAAATCAAGGGCGTTGGACTGGCAAAAGCCACCCGCATCAAGGCAGCCGTTGAAGTTGGACAGCGCCTGGCAAACGAGCGCATTGAGACAGGCTTTGTAATTAAGACCCCCGAAGATATCGTTTCGCTGGTCGGGCATGAACTGAGCGGATTGCAGCAGGAAGAACTTTGGGTCTTATTGCTCAACTCACGGAATAAATTCCTGGGGAAAGAGCGGCTTTATCGCGGTTCCCAGGATGCCACCACGGTGCGCGTAGGTGAAATTTATAAAGAGGCTGTGCGCAGAAATGTCTACGCGATCGCACTGGTCCATAATCACCCTTCTGGCAATCCCGGCGAAAGCCCTGAAGATGTAAACATGACAAGAGCGGTAATCCAGGCAGGGGCGATTCTGGACATCCGTTTGATCGATCACGTGATCATTGCCGCCAATCTGCACACCTCGATACGGAGAAACCACCCTGAGCTTTGGGCTTAGCCGGTTTACTGATTAATTTGGCTTTGAAAAACAGCTGGTCACGATCAATCCGGGTCCGGCGTGTACAACGATAGCCGGCGGAGGGGTGTATTCCGGGATCTCTGATAAACCAAGTTTTTGTTTCAGCTGCTCAGTCACCAGGTTTACGGAACTTGTTGAGTTGCAGCTGCCAATGGTCAGGTGGGCATCAGGATTACCTTCACAAATGGAAACATTCAGCTCAACCATGTATCTCAGCGCATACCTAAGAGAGCGAACTTTTTCGTGCGCTTCCACCTGTCCGTTTTTCAAAGTCAGGATTGGGACAATCTGCAGCATGGTTCCCATCAGTTTCGAAGCCCCGCCGATGCGTCCGCCTTTGTGCAGGTAATCAAGGGTGGGGACGAGGAAATAGGTCTCGTTTCTCGATGACATCTCTTTTACCTTCTCGGTAAGCTGCCCGACATCCATTCCATCTTCTGCCCATTTGATGGCATGGAGCACAAGCGTTCCGAGGTTACCCGCGACCAACTCTGTGTCGATCACATGGATACGCGACTTGTCGTGCCCTTCTGCCGCTACGGTGGCAGAACGCACAGTTCCGCTTACCTTGCTCGAAGGCGCCAGCACAACCACAGTATCTCCATCAGCCAAAATTCGTTCGTAAATCGGGTTGTAAAGCGCTGGTGGTGGGGCGGCTGTTCCCGGGAGTTGACTTGAGGAACGCAATTTTTCCAAAAATTCCTCAGTGCTCAATTCGAAATCATCCCGGTACGATTTGTTCTGAAAAGTGATAATTTGGGGTACAAAATCTATTTTAAGATACTGCATCAGCTTAACAGGCAGACAACATGAGGTATCAGCAACGATTTTGATCATAATATCTCCAATAAATTATTTTTCCAATTCAATGATTAATTAAGTTGTTGAAGTGGAAATTTGCAATTAGGACAGGTTGCTTCTTTTTTATATATAATAAATCCACAATTGGAACAAGTAGTTGGATGAACTTCGCCCAAAGGAGCCCCACAGGCGATGCAGCGACCGGCGCCGAATTCGTTCCCGGTCAGGCAGTAAGGGCAAACGGTGCGGCTCATGCGCCTGGATAATGCCTGACCAGCCCCGAGCTGCCTCGCCGCCTGTTCGATAACCTCCCAGATCTGATCTTCAAGCGTGATCGAATCCACATCCTGGGAAATATCGTCAAGCCGGCTAATCAGCGAAAACGGGTTACGCACTGCGGTGAGCGCGGTCATCCCCAGGCTGGCTGCCAGACCAAACCAATTCTGCTTGCCCAGCGTGATGCTGATGCCATCAGCAACCCTGGAGATATTCGCAGTCAGGGACGTTTGTCCTCCCGATCTACGGTCTGTCCTTGTGGCTATTTGCACTGCCAGGTTATCAGCGCTGCCAATCTGCTGGACTGTGTAGTTTCCGCGATGAAACGCAGCGACTAACCGGTTGGCGATTATTCGGGGTTCGAGGTTTCCGTGATAGATTCGTGTGCTCATAATTCCTGCTCTAATAGGCTTGGTAGTTTAGATTATAATCGCAATGTTTATGAGGTCTACTGATGAATCTGAATAAAAAGAAATTCGTCCGGTTTCTGCTTGTATCAGCCGTCCTGTGCGGCTTGCTGGTTCTGAGCACCATGCCTGCCTGGAATCGTGCGGTCTGGGCGCAATTCCCCACTGTTTCCATTCCTACGGTAACCAGTTCGCCGAGGGGTTTGTACGTCCGGGCGATTGGAGACCCTGAAAACCCTCTTAATGTGCGTGCCTATCCGACCTCAACTTCAACCAGGGTTGGTGTTTTTCTGGTTGGTCAGGAGGCGAAAGCCTATGGTTATTATGGCGATTATGTGATGATCGATTATGCCGGCGCGCCGGATAACCGCGGCTGGATCGTGACGAATCGCGTGGAAGTTTTTGGTGGTTCACTGCCGATGCTACAGCCCCCGCCAACGGAAACACCGTCGATTACGATGACAATCGACCCCACGCTCGCTGCTCAGTTCATCATCACCGCGATTCCCAGCCGGCTGCCAACCTTCACCGAACCTCCGATGCTGCAGATCCCCACTTACCCAAGCGAGACAGGCGGCACCACCACGGGAGGTCTGCCGATCGGCTATGTGATCGTTACTCTCGCGGGTTTGGGCTTGTTTCTTACGCTTATCGCCATTTTGCGGCGGGGTTAAAGCGCTATTCTGGTTTGGCTGTGGAATATTTCGCGATTCGAATAACACTCCTCAAAAACGAAAGAGAATTGACCAGCGCAGGCAGCTGGTCTTGCATCGCACGGTAACCTTCATTAAATAATTCTATCGGATCCACTTTTTGCAGCGCTGAGTAGTGACCAACGATCGGTCTGATGATGACATCAGGCTTGCTGACTTCCAGATTAAGCTCAGTGAGCCTGTAAGATCCCAACTCGACGCCTATGTTCATGTTCATCAAGGATGTTCCGATTCGGTTTCTGGTTAGGCGGTCAAAAATTGCCCCTGAAAATTGGTCTGGAGCAGGATAACCAAATTGTTCTGGCGAAAAATCGTCTGGTTTGGTGTGCAGTGCCACCGCGATGATCGGAACAGATGGGTTCAAGGCTCGTGCAGGTTCAACCGGAACGGGGTCCAAAACTCCGCCATCCACCAACAAATGCTCTCCCCGGGTTGGGAAAACGCCGGGGATGGCGATGGTTGCCAGCACGGCTTCCATCACGTTGCCTTCCCTGATAATCACTTCCTGACCGGTTTTCAAACTAACCGCAGTTACACAAAACTTTATTGGCAGTTCGTTGATAATTTTGCCTTCGATAAATTTTGCCAGGGCAGTCTCTATTCCGGTCGTCCCTATCAGGGAAGCGGCATCCGAGGAAGCCCGCTTGAAACTGGGGCTTTTCATGAAATCTGCAACCACATCCAGAATTTCTCTGGGGGGCACTTTGGCAGCCAAAGGAGCACCAAACATCCCGCCTGCGCTTGTGCCGGCGATGCCATCAATCTCGTAATTATTTTCGAGCAGGCATTCGACCGCTCCAAGATGGGCAATCCCTTTTACGCCGCCACCGCCTAACGCAAGTACGATCTTATCTGACATATATCTCCATTGGTTCTTAAAGAAAATATACCATGTATATGGTATCCGAAATCGGTAGTAGAATCAAGGAAGCCTCCCAGCAATTCTCAATAGGCACATATATGTATATTTTGTTTGAATCAAAGCGCAGCGTAGGGGGCGGTTGCCATGCCGTCCCGCGAACAGCGGTAGGGCGTGATGTCTGTACCAACGAAGTCGGTAAGGTTCTTGTTGGCAAAAGTTCAGATTCTTACTTTGTATACTTCGCATCACTTCGTTCAGAATGACAAAACCCAGTTCCTGTTCCCTGTTCCCTGTTCCCTGGTCCCTTTTCGCGGCTGCCACGCCGTCCCGCAAGCAATAATGGAAACACGAAACCGGGTCACGGTCCAAAGTGCGGGAGACCGTGGCAGGCCTCCCCTACGGATACACGTAGGGGCTGGTTGCCATGCCTGCCCGTGAGCAGCCGTATGGGGTGACGTCTGTACCAACGAGGTAGGTATTGGAGATGCCGGAGATTTACATTGACAAGAGTGTATCGCACCTCCAATCCGCCGTTTTGTGTGTAATCGTTGATATCGGCGGATTGAGGAGGGACAATACCACCGTTATACCAATGCCACAACTTCCTCAATACACGCCTTCGCCGGTACAAACGTCTCGCCCTACGAAAAAATGGCTTCGCCGGAACGGGACGAGCCACGTTCCCTACAACAACATCACTCCACCGGAACTGGACAAGCACTTCGTAAATGTAATTCACAAGGATCTTACCCTTCCAATCGACAAGATCCTTCGCAAAAGACGCTCAGGATGACAAAACCCAGTTCCTGTTCGCTGTTCCCTGTTTCCTATTCCCTGCTCCCTGTTCCCTGCTCACGTCCTGAACCCACCGCTACCGTTTCGAAGTGCGAATCCCCCTGAATTTTGCGTTGTAGACCTAAACACATACATATTGAGGATTGCAGGAAAACTCCCTCAGCACGCTTCGTCCCCAAAAAAATTCTACTTTTATCAAATCCATTATAATTGCGGGAGGTGAAGGGAAATGGAAAACCAGAACGTCGTAAAAGCGGATATCTTGGAAAACCGTGGAGAATGGTATGCTTTGCGCTGTAAATCGAACATGGAATTTATCGTGGACCATCAGCTGAGCGTCAGGAATATTACCAGGTATTTACCAACTTACCCTGTTACTCCGGTTAATTCGCGTTCCCGCAGAACAAGACCATATTTCCCTGGTTACCTCTTTCTGCAGGGCAAAACGGATGATTTTTTTGCCCAACGGGTGTTTTTGCTGCGGGGTGTGATCGGATTAGTAAGTTTTGATGGTATTCCTGCTCCAATTCAACCCGGTATCATTGAGTCTGTTCGTCGGCAGACCCACAAGCTCGACCTGGAACTCCAACTTGCCCGCTCTGGCTTTACGCCAGGCGATGAGGTTTTTGTGCAAGACAGCGCGCTCGGTCAGCTTGAAGGGATTTTTGAAAAGTGCATCAACGGGCAGGAGCGGGTCTCGGTCCTGTTAAAATTGATGCAGGGTAACATGATGCGCGTTGAGGTTCCGGCAGAGAAAGTCCGCCGGAAACATTGACAGGACAACTGAAAAACTTATTTTGGGTCTTCACCTTAGCTTCCAACCCCTCCGAAAAGGAAACCTTGTCGGAAGGGCGGAGGCGCGCCAATTTCCAGTAGAATTGTATAATGACGAAGCCTTAGCATAGACCAGGTTGTGTTGCTCCCGCGATAACGAAGTTTGCGCGGTTCAACCTTACGTCGGGCAGATATGAAAACATACCGGATTTCCAGACACTCAATTTTTCTGATCATCACTTTGCTCGGTGCGGCGCTGATGCTTTTAAATGGTTGTGGAATCATGCAAAGAATACCTGTTCCTGAGGCTACAACCCCGACAGCAACCCCTGCGCCTACAGAAGACCTTAGCCAGGCGACCCCCAGGCTGACACCAGTTGGACTGACCACCCGCACGCCAAATCCCCTATCAACAGAGGAAACGGAATGGCTCCCGGGTGTCTGTGACAAGAAGGACGCAATCACTTTGCTTTTGCTGGGGATTGACGAAAACAACCAGGCAGATGCAATTCGGCTGGTCAGGATCGATTTTGGCAGGCAGGAAGTCAATATGGTCGCGATCCCGCGTGATTTTTACATTCAAACAGTTGAATTTGAAGAGCAGGGCATAGAATACAGCCGCATCAACGCCACTTTTGGTTATGGTCAGTTGTATCTGGGCAGAGGCAAAGGCGCACAAGCCATGGCAGATAATATCGCTCACAACTTTGGCGTGCCAATAAATGAACAGTATGTGGTCTACTTTGAACAAATTGAAGATTACATTAATGCGATTGGCGGAATCAGCGTATACCTGGAAAAATCGGCTTCAGACGATTTTTCTTTCTTTCCCGCCGGGCTCAATGTAATGGATGGGGAGACCGCGGTAACCTTCATGCGCATGAGGCTGCATGACAATGATTTTGAGCGCATCCGACGCCAGACCCTCGTTTTGGAGGCGTTGCTCGAAAAAGTTAGAAATGGCTTGAGCTTTGACCAAATCACGTATTTAATTGGCTTGCTGCTGTCTGCAGATAACAGTCAATCCAGCCTGAGCCTGAAAGATATGTATGACCTCTACTGCTTTTCGACGAACGTTGATATGGAAAATTTCCACACTCACGAGATACCATCGGGCATGTATCACGTTTTTATTACTCCCAGCGGGGGATGGACATTGTTACCCCACGAAGAGGTCCCACAATTTTTGCAGGAATCACTTAAAATCGATGTCAAACCCTGAATACCATAAACTGCTGAATGTCTGCCTTTGCTGGCAGAGAGAATATAATGCAAAACAACAGCAACCTGCCTTAACGGAATTTGAGAGATAATTATGAACGATACACAACCAATTTATACAGGAGAGGGGCAACCCCCTCCGCCCAAAAAACGAAAACACATCAGCGGATGGAAGATTTTTGGCTATATTGTATTGGCTGTAATACTCATCCTTGCCATGCTTTATCTGTTATGGATTCGTCCCGCCATTTCAGAACCAATTTCTGCCCCACTGGCTCTGCCAACCATGGCAGTTGGTCCTGAAGGCGAGGCAACGACCGTGCCGCCCACGAATCTTGGCTTCTTGCCTGCCTTCACCGAACCTACGCTTGCCCCTGGAGCAGACATCGTTTGTGGAAACGAAGCCAGCTGGAACGTGCTGCTGGTCGGTATTGATTACAGAGACCCGGCATATACCTATGGTCTTGCCGATGTAATCAGGGTTGCCCGGGTGGATTTTGTTGACATGGAAGTCAACATGGTCGCTCTGCCGCGTGACCTGCTGGTTGAAGCGCCAGAAGAACGCTTTACTGAAGAAAACCCGATGAAGATTAACCAGGCATATCTGTTCGGAACGCCAGGCTGGGGCGGATACCTGGGCGAGGGGATCGGAGCGAACTCACTGGCAGAGGTAATTCGCTATAACTTTGGCGTTACCCCCCATCATTATGCCGTGGTCAACTTTGATGCTGTGATCAATTTTATCGATGCTATTGGTGGTGTCGAAGTCAACCTGCCCCAGGAAGTGTACGATGAGGGGCTTGGTTATTTCCCGGCTGGACCGCAGACTCTGAATGGTGATCGCGCCCTCGATTTGATGCGCATCCGTGCGCTTTACTCTGACAGTTTCAGGGTGGCGAATCAGACCCTGGTGATGAAAGCGATTTTGAATAAACTGATGCAGCCGGCAACTCTGGTGCGGGTGCCTGCGCTTTTGGAGCAGTTCAAAGATGCCTTTCTGACAGACCTGTCTGTGGAGCAAATTGCCAGCCTTGGGGTGTGTTTCTTGCGGAATTTTGAGATAGAAAACCTCAACGCTGCACAGATTCCCGATGAGTTACTAAGCGTTGAGTATGTATATATCCCATCACTGGACGGCACTTCCTATACCTACCGCTGGGACCAACGCACGGTCGATTGGATCCACCAGAATTTGCTCACGCAAGAGTAATATGAGCACAGACACCCAAACAATCAACAAACCAGGCAAAAACGATGATTGGGACCTGATTATCACGCCCCGTAAAAAGTGGTGGGATTTGCAGCTGCGGGATGTCTGGAATTATCGCGATCTGATCTCCCTCTTCGTTCGGCGTGATTTTGTCTCCCGCTACAAGCAAACCATCCTCGGACCGTTATGGTTTATCATTCAGCCGCTGCTCACCTCGCTGGTTTTTACAGTGATTTTTGGTAACATTGCCCAGCTTCCAACTGACGGGCTGCCCCAGATGCTCTTCTATATGTCCGGGAATATCCTCTGGGGCTACTTTTCCACCTGCCTGACCAGCACCTCCACCACTTTTACTGCCAACGCCCACTTGTTTGGCAAGGTCTACTTCCCGCGGTTGGTCATGCCGATATCGGTCGTGATTTCGAATCTGATCACTTTCGGCATCCAGTTCGCCTTTTTCCTGGTATATACCCTCTATTTTTACCTGCGTGGTTCTGAGGTTGCTCTTACCAATTGGGCATTTGCCCTGCCACTGCTGTTGGTACTGATGGCTGGGCTGGGGCTTGGCTTTGGCATCATTATTTCGTCGATGACCACCAAGTACCGCGACCTGCAATACCTGGTCAGCTTTGGTGTTGGCTTGTGGATGTACGCCACGCCGGTTATCTACCCAGTCTCCAGCATCCCGGAACAATGGCGCTGGGTGGCGAACGTCAACCCGGTTACCCCGATCATCGAGACCTTCAGAATGGGCTTCCTTGGAGCTGGCGATGTTTCATGGGCAAGGTTGGGGTATAGCGCAGCGTTCATGCTTGTGGTGCTGTTTATTGGCATTGTAATTTTCAACCGCGTTGAAAAAACCTTCATCGATACTGTGTAAACAACAGAAATCTCTGATAATGAAAAGAAAATGCTTCGTTCTTTTGCTGCTTATAATCGTGTTTGGAATGCTTGCCTTTCCAACTATCAAAAATAACCTCTGGTCTGCAGACTTTTTCAGAGATTTTCAGAAAGGATCACGTTCGCCAGGACAATTTTCAGATTCACCCTTGAGCCACCCCCATGCCAGGGTACTGCAAGCTCGGGTGGCAATGATGGACCAGGATTTTGACCTGGCTCTCCAGATGATCGATACGCTTGTACCTTCTACCGACCCGGCTGTGCTACAAACTTACGCTGAACTGCTATTCTCACATGAACGTTATCGTGAAGCGCTTGACATCTGGCACGACCTCGGCATGTATAACAAAATCGAACATGCCGCCAGGGTGTTTAGCGATATGGAGATGCCCGATTACGAGATCCTCGCCTGGGAAAAGGCTTTTGAGCTTAACCCTGATATTTATCGGAGATCGCTGACCAATAGTTTACTCTTCAGGGCAAATCAACTCAGAGATTCCGGAGAAATTGTTAAGGCTATCTCTTTGTACCAGGAACTGATCACTAACTTCCCTGAAGATACAAGAGCTTACGCAGAATTGGCTTCAGCTTATTTTCAAACCGATGAAACTGAGCTGGCACTTGAGAACATTGATCAAGGAATGTCCCTTCAGGCATCTGATTTTCAGTTTTACATGCAGGCGGGCAGTATTTATGAGCAGTGTGGGCTTTATTCAGACGCTTTCAGCGCATATCAGCTCGCCCTGGAAATCAGACCAGATCACATCGACGCTGCTGAGGCAATCGACCGAATCACCAACCAATAATGAAGCACAAATTGGAAGACCAGGAAGCGTTATTGTCCGTACAAACCGGTATAAAACCGCGAATGAAAACGCCAAACGACAATTTGGCGTTGGTTTCGCTTCTGCTTATTCTCATCTTTACTTCGGGCTTCTACGGACTGTTGATCTTGCGGGACGGTTTACCAGTGGTTCTCCTGATTTTGCTCGCTTTGTTGTGGGCATTGCACATCTACACAGACCGCATAAGAATTCTGCCCACACCTCTGGACGCGCCGATGCTTGCTTTGTTGGTCTCGCTGGCTGTAAATCTGACCTTTTCGGTCGATCGTCAGTCAACACTGGTCCGGGCTTATCACCTTGCATTGAGCTTTTCACTCTTTTTTGCCATTGTCCGCCTGGTTCAATTCCGGAAGGATCTTCCGATTACGATTGTTTGCCTGTTGCTCCTCTCACTTGGAGCAGGAATTTTGGGCTTATTCGCCACTGATTGGTCGGGCGGGGTGCTTGGTTTTCTCTCCCCTGTTTATGTAAAACTGCCCAGATTGGCTTCGATCGTTCCAGGGGCAAGCATTAATAAAAACACCATGGGAGGTGCGTTAACTTTCTTCCCACCTCTGCTGTTGAGCTTATTTTGGGATGGCTCTGCCTTCAAAAAGTTGGCGCGAAAATACCCAGGATATAATAAACTTCCGATCTGGTTCTATAAGCTGTTGGTCTTACTATGCCTGGCTTTGGTCCTGGCGGTAATTATTCTGACACAATCGCGCGGCGCATGGCTTGGCGCAGCGGTTGGCTTGTATGTCTTCTTAGTCTGGAAGGACAAACGCTTTTTGTGGGCGATCCCGACAGGCATCCTCTTTTTAATGGTTATTTCGCAAAAAACCGGGATCAGCAGCCTGGCAGAATTTTTCGCATTGCTGGATCGCGGGCAAGACGCCAGTTTGCAGGGTCGCCTGGATATCTGGCAGAGAATCATCAGTCTCACTCGCGATTTCCCGGTCACGGGTGTAGGGCTGGATGCGCTAAACCCTGTTTACCAGTCCTTTTTCAACCCATTTTTGTTTGACGAGCCTCCCGCCAGACTCTACCATGCGCACAACACGCTGCTTTCTGTGACAATAGAGATGGGTATTCCGGCGCTGATCTTGTATGTCGCCATGCTCACAACCTTTGCGGCTATGGCGAAGCGTGCCTTCAGAGGCGCTCGCAGGATCAACAAAGTTTTGATTATGGGTTTGGTTTGTGGGATGCTCGCCCACCAGGTTTTTGGACTGATGGACGCTTACCCCCTCGGTAAAAACCTGGGCATCATCATGTGGATATATTTCGCCGTGATTACTGCCTTGTATATCCACCGCGGTCGGATGATTCGGTCTTTTCCGCAGCAGCAAGATGAAAAAGCCAGCCCGCCCGTGGGAGACCTGTTGGGGCAAATTTTGTTTGGTTTGGCGCTATGGTTGATGCTGTCGCTGATCGCCCTCGCCCTTGTGCGTGTGAATATTTATCTCAGCCTGCTCGCTGCTATTTTGGCAGGGGTTTTTCTGGGGGTGGTCTCAGTTAAGAGTCCGGTTTTCATGAAGGCGCGCAAAAAAACAATTACCAACGCTATCAATAATGGATAAAAAATTAGGATATATGTCAAAACCTGTAATCTCTGTTGAAAACTTAACCAAACAATACGACCTGGGGGTGATCGGTACGGGCACAATCAGCCGCGACCTCAACCGCTGGTGGGCGCGTGTGCGCAAACAACCCGACCCTTACACCCGCATCGGGCAGCGCGATGCCTTCGAGCGCATCGGCGAAACCATCCTCGCGCTGGATTTCTACTGAATGAAAAGGAGATCTATACCTCAAGTGTTTCTTGATCAACCTCATTAATTTAATTTGGCGACAAAGAAAAAGTCAGTAAGAATTTTCCAATATTATAAAGACCCAACATACAAGGGGCTTGGTGAGCAAAAATTCAACAGCGATTTCAAAGATAAACTCCAGACTTACTGAATTACTATTTAGTAAACGCTGGGTATGGGTCTGGGTTTGTATCGGAATTCTCTTAATTTGGAAATGCGTAATTTTCTATTATTTACCGTACGCCAATCAGGACGGACCTCATTCACTCGGTCAAACCTTCTCGCTTTTGAGAGGTAATTTATTCTCAGCCCCATTGGGAAATAGTCACATAGACCCGTATTTGTATCCATATTTTTATGCGATTGTGTCTGCGCCAGCTTTTTTACTTCTTCCCTTTGGAGCATACAATATATTTGTTTGGAATCTTATCCTTGCCCTTGCCGGATGCGCTTTAGTCTTATCACTGGTTGATCGGCAAAATCACTTATCATTATCCGTGGCTTTTGTTCTCATCCTTGGGTTTTTATGCAATATGTATACATATGGATTGAGGAATGAATTGCCGACCACCGTTGTAATGTTGGTATTACTCAAGATAATATTATGGAACCCAACACCGAGGTTGAATTTTTTCAGATTAGTAATAATTGGAGTTGTCACAGCTATAATAGGCTTAATGCATCCGGTCGCAGGTGTTATCACTGTCGGTTTATTACTAATGATGCTGCACGACTATAAAGCCTCGCTCATAGACATTTTGACAATAGGAGCCACAACATTTCTTGCCTTGTTACTCCTTTATTTGCCTGTAGTTTTGATAGATTTTGACAAATGGCGGTATACATTTTTTGTAATAGGTATGGAGCAAGATGAGCATTCCTTTTCCTGGTCATCGTGCATTAAATATGTAAAATATGCGCCAATAGTTTTTGTACCTCCTCTAATTGCGATAGTGGAAAAGTGGCGGAGGTCTGGATTGAAATCATCCTGGTGGATCAAAGAAACAATTTATTGGGTCTTGATGATTGGATTACTGAGCCTTTTTGGAAGATCATATTACTTTCCCTACTTGATTGTTTTTATAGCCTGGCGATTGCTTCGTCTCCCAAATTTTACTATCCCAGCGTTGGCATTATTGGTTGTATTAATCGTTAGCCCAATACTTACGCACTACCTACCGACATTTCAGCTTATTGAGAATCCGAAGTATTCTCAAACTCTTCACCATATCATCTCCGAAGTCGAAAAATATAGAGACAAAGCCGATACCGACCTTGTTTATGTTAATGCTCGAGTTGTCATGCCGATCATGGATAGACCAAAAGCCAGGATTTTCTTCAGGTTTTACAGAACTGTGGCTCAAAAGGGTATGGATTTTTCCGGAGACGACATTTTTCTCTATATTAACCCCGACGATTATAAGCTGATCATTAGGAACCTTGATGTGCCTGAAGAAAATTTAATTGTTACTGAATTGATCTCACCAACACCAGGTCTATTACGCCCCGGCACTTTCTTTAGAGAAAGAGATGCTCCACTGGGACTTTGGAAAATTGAGCTGCTTGAACCATAACCACAATTCTTTTGTGACTTGTTGGAATTATTTGAAGGACATTAGTTTAGTAGAATGTCAAAACCTGTAATCTCTGTTGAAAACTTAACCAAACAATACGACCTTGGGGTGATTGGTACGGGCACAATCAGCCGCGACCTCAACCGCTGGTGGGCGCGTGTGCGCAAACAACCCGACCCTTACACCCGCATCGGGCAGCGCGATGCCTTCGAGCGCATCGGCGAAACCATCCTCGCGCTGGATGATGTCTCCTTCCAGGTGCAGCAAGGCGAGGCGCTCGGTATCATCGGGCGCAATGGCGCCGGCAAGAGCACACTGCTCAAAATTCTCTCACGAGTAACCGCTCCGACCAGTGGGGTGGTGAAGGTGAAGGGACGCATCGGCAGCCTGCTGGAAGTTGGCACCGGCTTTCACCCCGAGCTGACCGGCAGGGAAAACGTTTACCTTAATGGTGCCATCCTGGGAATGCGCAAAGAGGAAGTTAGCCGCAAGTTTGACGAGATCGTCGAGTTTGCCGGGGTGGAAAAATTCATCGACACGCCGGTCAAGCGCTATTCCAGCGGCATGTATGTGCGCCTGGCATTCGCCGTAGCTGCCCACCTGGACCCCGAAATCCTGATTGTGGATGAGGTTCTGGCAGTGGGCGATGCTGAGTTTCAAAAGAAGTGTTTGGGAAAAATGGGCGATGTCGCCGGAGAGGGGAGGACGGTTCTGTTCGTCAGCCATAATATGGGGGCGATCCAAAATCTCTGTGAAACCTCCGTGTTGCTTTCTGATGGAAAAATAATCCACACCGGTAAATCAGAGGATGTGATTCAAAACTACCTATCTACATCAAATCAAAAAGTCCCGATTAACTTTTTAATGGAAGTTGACAGACGAGGGTCGGGTGGTTTTAGGTTTACCAAAACCTGGGTGGAAAACGAAGGCGGTGAAAAAGGCGGAGCTGTAAAATCGGGTAAACCCTTTACAATCATTGTTGAATATGAAATTGAGGATTCGTTTAAGATTAAAGATCCATACATCTCGTTTGCCCTGCGGGATTCGACTGGAGGTTATATCAGCGATTTATGGAACCAGGGGGCTGGTTATCATTGGCAAGAACTTCCCAGCAAAGGCAGGATTACTTGCAAGATACCCAGATGCAATCTAAATGAAGGCACGTATTTCTATAATGTTTTTTGTGGATCCAAGGTAAATACCTTGGACCATGTTGTGGACGCCGGAAAAATCACCGTTGAATTTGGAGATTTTTTTGGAACGAATCAGCTGCCAACACCAAGATTTGGCAAGCTGCTGATAGACCAGGAATGGGAATGTTTTGATAAGAAAGAGATCGAGGATCATGCTTAGTTCTCCGGTTGTTTACATTATGTTCAACAGGCTGGAGTGTGTGAAGAAAACCTTTCCTATTATACGTACAGTGCAGCCAAAGCAATTGTTTGTTATTTCTGACGGGCCACGCGACTCGCTACCAGAGGATCGGTCCAATGTCCAGGCTTGCCGGACGTATATTGATGAGGCTATTGATTGGAAATGTGAAGTGTTTCGAATATACCGAGAGGAAAATCTCGGTTGTGGAAAATCTATCGCCAATGGATTGGACAGTGTTTTTTCGATAGTGGAGCAGGCAATTATCTTGGAAGACGATATTAAGCCAGATCCGACATTTTTCAATTTTTGCCAGGTGTTGCTGGAATACTACAAAGATTATGAACAGGTATACTGCATTACTGGGCGAAACCCTCATAATATTTGGAAACCTGATGAAAAACCTTACTTTTTTACCCATAACCTTTCACAATTGGGATGGGCTACATGGAGAGGGGCATGGCAGGAATTCCAATTTTCTATTCGGGATTGGGGAACATTGAAGAATAGGCGTTCAACATTTACTACGTATAAATCATTGAACGATGGATTAATCTCTTATTTTCTTTTTAATGGTTTGTTTTTTAATCCGAGAGAAGATGCGTGGGATTATCAATGGCTGTACACTTGCCTAAAAAATGACGGATTGTGTATCATGCCATCTAAGAATTTAACCGCACATATTGGTGCCGGTCAGGATGCTACTCATACGAAGAATTGGGAAGAATATGTTGAAGTTTTTTCCGTTGACACAAACCTCCCTTTTTATAGGAATCCACTGCCTGATCGGGAATTTCAAAAGCTGGGATATCGAAAGCTTGCCACCTCTGAGAAGAGGAAAATGCTTTGGAAATTGATGAAGAATGAAATAAAGTTTTTATTCAAAATGAATAAATTTTAAGGATAAAGCAATTTTGCCTAACCACTTTTTAGTTTCGGTTATTACTCCTTGCTTCAATCAAGGATCCTATCTACCTGAATGTCTGGAATCTCTGATAGGTCAGTCTTATCAAAACTGGGAATGTATCGTCATGGATGATGGCTCAAAGGATGATTCGTTACAAATTGCTCAACAATATGCGAGTAAGGATGCTCGTATCCAATGGGCTAGTCAATCCAATCAAGGACCTAGTGCAGCAAGAAACCATGCCATCGCTCTGACCAAAGGTGAATTCATCATGCCCTTGGACGCAGATGATTACATTTCCCCCACGTTTCTAGAAAACGCAGTCGGGATTTTGCGTAATTCCCCCCAGATCAAGTTGGTTTATCCCCGCTGCTGGATGTTTGGTAGTAAGGTAGGTGAAATGGAACTTAGAGATTACTCCTATATTGATTTGATGCACGGTAACATTATCACCATAACATCATTGTATAGACGATCTGATTTTCAAAAGACAAGTGGTTACGATGAAAAAATGCGCGTAGGCTGGGAGGACTGGGAGTTTTATCTATCCTTGCTTTCACCTCAGGATCAGGTTCAGAAAATTGATGACTTTTTGTACTACCGGCAAAAACCCGGTTCGCGAGAACAATCAATTGAGGCTGAACAAGCGATAGAGCTGCGTCGTTATATATTCTTGAAACATAAAGAAATCTACAATCAATACTTTGAGGACTCGATCAACCTGACCTATCAGGTTAAGATGCTTGAACGCGAGGTGCGACACCTGCGCAACCGGGATCTGCTCACTCGTATCAAGAGACATCTACAGAGGATTTTCAGCAAACCATAAATGATTACATTCACAATCTGTTCCAATAACTATCTGCCCTATGCCAGGGTCTTGTGTAAAAGCATAAAGCAATTTCATCCGGGATGGAAATTCGTACTGGGGTTGGTGGATAAACCGGGTCAAACTGAATGGTATCAGGGCTGGGGTTTTGACACAGTTATTCCAGTTGAAGATATCGAGGTGCCAAACTTTTCCCGGATGGTTTCTGCTTACAATTTAGTGGAGCTGAACACTGCAGTCAAGCCATATTTTTTCAGTCACCTTTTTGAGACTTATCCTGATGATATACAGATCCTTTACTTTGATCCGGACATTCAGGTGTTTTCGGAACTGGAAGAATTGGCGGAAGAATTCGAAAAAAAGTCCATCCTGCTGGTTCCACATTTCAGCACGGCTCATACAGGGCAATCTGGTATTATCACACCCGAAAGGCGTATTCTACAGCGAGGTCTGTACAACCTGGGCTTCCTGGGTTTGAAATGGTCACAGGAGACCTCTTTTTTGTTGGAATGGTGGCAAGATAAGCTCCAGTGTGAATGTCTCAATCTGCCTGAAAAGGGATTGTTTGTGGACCAGAAGTGGATGGATTTGGCACCAGTTTACTTTGAGAATGTCAAAATTCTGAAAGACCAAGGCTACGATGTAGCTTATTGGAATTTGTACGAACGAAGTCTGCATCGTCGCGGGGACGGAATTTTTGCAGGTGAGAGTCTGCTACGGTTTTACCACTTCAGCGCTTATGATAAGAGCTCTTCGACTTACGTTGGAAACCTGGCTGAAAAGTTCGAATCGGAAACTGCACAAGTGATCCGTGATATTTACCCCGAATACCATAGGCTATTGAAACAAAACGGTTTGGATGAATTCAAATCAGTGGAATGTGCTTACCGACCCAAAGAAGGCGGCAGGAAGCTTTTGCGGACGATTAAAAGTAGACTGAAGGATTGGCTTGCTTCCTGATATGAAGGGTGGTTTATTGATAGTTTCCAAAAAGTGGAGTCAGGGTAGAGGGAAATACACATCGGTTGAACGCTTTTGCGAACTGCTAGATTCTGAATTTCCTACTAATCACGGTCAGCGTATCTCTGTACCGCCGTTCATCGCACGTTTTTTCAAGAACCGTACAAATTCGGTTAGATCGGAAAAATTTTCGGCACCTTACACCTCGTATAGTTTTGAATTGGAGATTTGGGGGCTGCTGAGGGCTTTGAAAAAGAAACCAGAGTGGGTGTTTTTCCCTTATGCCGATTATGATTTTTATTATTGGAGGTACTTCAAAAGGTTACTCAAGATCAAATTGGTGTTGTGGTCGTTTTTCTCGGAAAAAGAATTGCAGGAAAGATTTGAAGACCTCACTCATTTTGAAAAAGCTGATTTGGTGCTCGTCGCTGGCAAGTCACAGTTGAAATGGTTTGTCCAAAATGCTCCGAATGCTAATGCAGTTTTCTTTCCGATTGGTGTAGATACTGAGTTTTTCGTCCCTGGTAAGAAATATAACCCAACAAGGATCGTGCATGTGGGAAGTAATCGTCGGGATTTTAAAACACTAATCGCTGCAATGGACATTTTATGCAAAGCTATCCCTAATTTGGAGTTGGTTTTGGTTGGAGCCAGCAGCAGGTATGGAGAAATTCCTGAGCGTGATTATCTGACCCGCTGCGGAGAGCTTGGTGATGAGGAATACCGTACAATACTTCAAACATCAAATTTTGGCATTCTCTCACTTGAAGATGGCGGCAGCAGCAATAGTTTGTTAGAATATTTTGCTTGTGGTCTGCCGGCTGTTGTCACATCGCTTGGAAATATCTGTGACTATTTTGATAGTTCCTGTTGTCTCAACTATTCAGTTGGAGATTTTGAGGCATTGGCAAGACAGTGCATCATACTGTTAGAAGATAACGCCCTTCGAAACGAGTATTCTATAAATGCAGTAAAACAGGCTCGAAAATTTGATTGGCTGACACTTCGTCAGCGGTTCTTTCAGTTATTGGTTTCACAGGAATCTTAGTTTTATCCACATAATGATTAACCGGTTTGATATTGCTCACTTCCTTCGTTATGGTTATATCTATGATAAAACTCTGGGCGGTCAAGCCCGAACACAGTTGCCTAAGACTGGCGATATGTCAAAGCAAATAGGTGAGAAGCCCCTTTATTTGGCTGATGAAATCAAACAATTGCTCATTCAAACTGTGAGCAGCAGCCTGGACAATCAACATTCCCCTGCCTTATTTCTCTCCGGTGGGATTGATTCACCGTTGATCGCGGCGGTTGCACAGTCGCTTTCTTCCAAGCCCTTGAAGGCGTTTACATTTTCCACGCAAGATGAACCAACAGATGAAGCATGTCAGGCTTCCAGGTACGCCGATGAGATCGGACTGGAACATCATATCGTCACTTCTGACCCCAACGATCTGCCTGAGATTATCCTTGAACTGATGCCGCATTGTGATGAACCGCCGGGATTCTATTCAATTATCCCGACTTATCTGGTTTGCAAGCAGGCAAAAAATCACGCTGATGTGATCCTGACGGGTGATGGGGCGGATGAACTTTTTTGGGGTTATGCCAGCCGGATGTCACGGGTGATTCGCCTTGCCCCACTTTTTCGCCTTCCCAAATGGCAGCGAAAAATACGTTGGTGGCTGCTAAGGCGACCTTTTGAATGGAACGCGCGCTATTTCGACACAGTTGGAGAATGGTACCGCTCGGGGCACGAACATAATTATGAAAGCTGGTTGAAAGAAATTTTCCCGACCATCCCATCCATAGTGGAAGAACTAAGGCATTACGAATATGCCGGCACCGATCAGGACGAAACCGCTTACTGGACGCGCTGGAATGAATTTTACGGGCACATGCAGGCAAGCCTGACAAAAACGCGCATGGCTTCCGCGGGGGCAGGAATCAGCGTGGAAGCACCCTTCCTGGATCAAAGAATGATCGAATTTGCTTCAGGTTTGGATTGGCACACTTGTCTGGATATTGAAAGTGAGATTGGAAAAAAACCACTGCGGGAGCTTTTGGGTAAGTATGTTGCCATCCCTTCGGAAGGAAAATTAGGTTTTAACGTTCCCATGGGCAGTTGGCTGCGGGGTCCCTTGCGTGGGATGTTTGAAGAAACTGTGTTGAACAGAGACGCATTGATGGGGCTTGAGATCAACCGCGGGATGATGCGAAAACACTTTGATGATCATTTAAGCAGTAGGCTGGATCGCTCCTGGGGGTTGTGGATATTTCTGAGCCTCGCGATTTGGGAAGATGTACACAAGGGTTCGTTAAATGAAACTTAAATTCTATTCCAACAAAGGCAATTATTTAACAGAACAACGTTACCATCTGAACACGCCTGCGAAGGCGTTCTGGAACGAGCGCAGCCAGCAAGAGCGGCGCGAAGTGTATGGCAATTGGGTGGACCTGTTTGAGTACGAAGCGGAAATCAATAAGACCGATATGTGCCTGCTGACTTTTCAATGGTCTTATTATGTTCAACATGATCGCGTCCCTGAAGCCGAAGAGGAGGTCAGGGCGGCAAGAAAAGCGGGCAAGCCGATGGTGGTCTTCAGCGGCGGCGATTACCCGGCAAGAATGCCCTTCGGGGGTGTGGTCTTGTTTGAATCGGCTGGTTACTTTTCCGACCCGGGTTACCGCTATCATTCTGCCATCCCAACGTTTTTGAGTGATTACGTGGAAGAATATTGCGGCGGGCAGCTGCAGCTGCGCGGAAAACGAGCTCAGCCAGTGGTCGGGTTTTGCGGTCAGGCGAGCACATCAGTAGCGCAGGATGCCTGGCGTTCGCTAAGACGGCTCCAGAGAGATCTTCAATATCGGCTCGATTTCTCTAAATTGGAAGCGCCTCCCTTCGAGACCACATCCTTCAGGAAGCGGGTATTAAGAGCTTTTGAAAAACCGGGCATCCAAACTAATTTTATCCCCCGCAGGCAATACCAGGCAGGCAAGGCGGGCGGGATGAGCGCGCAAAGCCGGGAGAAACTGGACTTTGTCAACAACGTATTAAATTCAGATTACACGCTGTGCATGCGAGGTGGAGGGAATTATTCGGTGCGTTTTTACGAGACGTTGAACCTTGGGCGAATCCCGGTGTTTATTGACACCGATTGCCTGCTGCCCTTCCAGGATGAGATCGACTATAAGGCGATTTTCCCGTGGATTGATATGAAAGACCTGCCCCAGGCGGCAGATATGCTGATGGAATTTCACTCGAAGCTTTCAAATGATGAGTTTCGAGCGCTGCAGGTCACTTGCAGGTCTTTATGGCTCGAACACATGACCGCAGATGGCTTTTATCGAGACTTTGCCTCCAGGCTCAAGAGAATAAGAGAATTGTAGTGCCTGATCCATTAGTATCAGTAGTAATCGCCACGCATAATCGCCAGGATTTGCTGCCCGAAGCCGTAAGATCAATTCAGGATCAGACCTGTTCGGATTTTGAGATTATCATCGTGGATGATGCCTCCCAGGATAATACCCCTGCTGTAGTTTCCCGGTTGGCTGAGAGCGACCCGCGGATTCGCGCCTTGAGGAGCGAGAACAATGTCGGACCCAGTAAAGCGAGAAATATGGGCGTTGCGATCGCGATTGGTCAATATATTGCGATCATGGACGACGATGACCTGGCAGAGCCTCAAAGATTGGCGATTCAAATTGCTGCGATGGAAGAAAATCCCGGGCTCGAATTTGTTTTTTCAAGTGTCGCATGGGTGAATGAAGCAATGGAGCAAACCGGAGTCTTCCCGGGAATTGTCGAAAGAGGGGAATTCCCTACGGATTCTACTGAGGTTTTTAAATTGCTCTACCTGGAGAGCAACAAGATTCCAAACCAGACGATTACTACAAAAAGGTCCCTTTGGAAGAAATTTAGTTATCCGGAGCAAATCAGGATTGGAGAGGACTGGTTTCTTTTTATGCAGTTAGCTGCCAAAGGAGTAAGAATGAAACCCATACCAACTCCACTGGTGCGGGTTCGGCGTGGAGATAACAGAAAAGGTCTGATGAATTCAGACCTTAATACAATCTTTGATTCGCAGCGTGAAGTGTTGAGGATGATTCGTTTATGGCTGTCAGAAGAAGGAATTCACGAGTTTGATTATTTGCACAAACCAGCGTTGGCTAACCAGATCCTGAGGGAAAGCCGCCATTTCGTCGGCATAAAAGGGTTGATGATGATTGCAAAATCTTTTTTGTTATGGTTCCGCAATCCGAAAGTGAAGGAACAGCTGCGTTGGTATTTTGATAAACTGAAGAATAAAATCTCCATTCAGAAGAAAGGTAAATAAGGTTTTGGGCTTTACTGGTTTTATCTCTTTTCAAAATACCCTGAACCCCCTGGTGCACGAACCAACCTTGCGTTCGATGCTCGAATATGGTGTTTTGGAGCCTGCTATTTGGTTTGAATCCACTGGGCGGATTGGCGTTTCTGGAAGTCGGATCGTCAAATCTGCTGGTGGGCGCTCGGTGTTGCTGATGGAAGGCAGGCTTTTTAATTCTGCTGAAATTATTGTTGAACTCGAGAGCGATGGTTGTGTATCGCAAAACCAGGCAGACAATGAAGTATTAATTAATGCTTTGGATCGCTGGGGGCTGGAGCGCACACTGGAGAAGCTGAACGGTTTTTTTACCTTCGCCTGGTATGACTGCAAGGATCGTTCGCTCACGCTCGCTCGTGATCACGCAGGCTGTAAACCTTTGTATTATGCTCCCGACCCTTCAGGGCGAGGGTTGAGTTTCTCAACGCGTTTTGATAGTCTGCTGTGCGGTCCGTGGCAACTGCCGATGGAAATTAACCAGCAAGCCCTGCTGCACTATCTGCGGCTCAGCCACTTTCATGCCCCAAATACCCTGATTAAAAACACCTGGCAGCTGCAGGCAGGCAGTTTTGTTCGGGTGGATGCTGACAACAAACTAGAAATGAGGCACTGGCACCAGGTTCCCCGCCAGGTTGAAAACGAGTTTTTGACGGATGACGAAGCTGTGGAGAGGCTCGGGCTGGCGCTGGAAGCAAGCGTTGAACGACAGAGCAAGGCTAACGAACCTTTGGGGGTTTTCTTGTCCGGGGGGATTGACTCCCCTCTGATCTCCGCGATCGCATCCCGACAAGCCGGAGGTAGCCTGAAAGCCTTCAGCATCAGTGTGCCGGGCTGGAGACAGGACGAAAGTGAAGACGCGCGCCAATACGCACGGAATTTGGGGCTCGATCATCACGTGATCGAGATTTCTGGAGCAGATGCGGCAGGCGTAATTGATGAGGTTATCCGTGCGCAGTACGAACCCTTTGGGGACTTCTCGATTATCCCAGGCATAATACTTTTCCGCCATGTCCAGGCAGAGGTCGGTGTGGTACTGGGCGGGGATGGAGGCGATGAGCTGTTTTTCGGATACGAGCGACCGTTCTCTCTCATGCGCAATGGAAAAGACTTTCGGTTTCCGCGCTTTGTACGGGCGGGCTTATTCGGACTGGGTAAATTTGGCATTATTCAACGTAAATCAGAAGTGATCCTTAGCCGTACACCTGGAGAATATTATTACGGCGTCAACTCGCGCATGAACCAAGCATGGCTGAAAAGGATGGCACCAGAGCTTTCCCGGCTGGAGTGTACCCCTCTGCTTTATCATTTTGGGCCTTACGATGACGAACTGGATTTGGCAAACTATTCACGCTATGTGGAATACTATGGGCAGCTTCAGCGAGGTCTGAAGAAGGTCGAAATGGCAGCGTCTTCCCAGTCACTGGACGTGCGCGCACCGTTGCTTGACAGGCAGGTGGTAGACCTAAGCCTGCGGATGGACCCGATGGAGACGATGAGAAGTGGACAGCGGAAAAAAGCACTGTGCAGGTTGCTGGAAAAATATGTGCCTGCGGAAATCATCCCCACAAGCAAAAGAGGCTTTGGTATTCCGTTGGGTGAGTGGATGCGAGGTCCGTTGAGGGGGCGGGTC
>ENA-UOOM01000292-UOOM01000292.1-fermentation-metagenome-genome-assembly--contig:-NODE-292-length-61282-cov-4.383638_pt1 | contig 61282 bp, 52 predicted proteins | sample MGYA00245781_ERZ724031 | MGnify/ENA primary metagenome ERZ724031 (study PRJEB28704, sample SAMN03018317) | fermentation metagenome | biome: anthropogenic terrestrial biome; feature: soil; material...
GATGCAAAGCTGCCTTTCATGACCGGCTCCGACATCGGTGCTTTAATTACCGGTACATCGGTGCCGGTTTTTTCACAATTCCGGCAGGCATAGGTATACCGGACATGTTCCACAATGACGGCTTTTGCCGGGATCAGTTTCAGCTCCCGCCGAACCGTTTCCTTCCCCATGACATGAAGCGGCTTCTCACAGACCGGGCAGGCCTGTTCTTCTTCCGGCAGAACATGCTCCACGATCTCCACCGGCAGATCTTCAGGCAGACGGTCACTTTGCTTTCTGCGTTTGCGGCGCGCATGCTTTTCAACCTCGCACAGCTCCGGCTCTGCCGCCAGGGGCATCGCATAGGCCTCGGCTTCATCAAAAAGGTTAATCTGGTCGTATTCACTTTTCTCACTGGACGCGCCGAATTGCCGACGACGTGCCAGACGCACCTGTTCCAGCAGGTAATCCACCTGCTGTTGCAGCTGCTGAGCATGCGCTTTCAAATCTTCATATTCTTCTGCCGGTATGGTTACCATCGCGGCTTGTTTCATCATCTTTTCCATACCCACAGTGTACCATGTTTCATCGGATTAAGATATTGACAATCCTACGAAAATGGCGGTGGAATAAATGTGGAAAACTTGAGCGGTTCAGACGATGCTCAACCCGTCTGCTCGGCGTACGGCGCGGGGTTGGTCGATGGACAGTCCTTCGGTTAACCATCGAAACTGTTGCGGCGTGATACACCGCGCTTCATTTTCAGTCCGTGGCCATTGAAAACGCCCCTGTTCCAGCCGTTTGTAGAGCAGAACAAATCCGTCGCCTTCCCAATACAACGCTTTGAGTCGATCACACCGTCGTCCGCAGAACAGAAACAGCGCGTTTGAAAAAGGATCCAACTGAAAGCTTTGCTGTACCAGCGCCGACAGGCCGTCAATTGATTTGCGCAGGTCAGTGTAACCGCACGCCACATAGATTTGCTCGGCGCGGGATATGTCGCCTAACATCCCCGTAATACCTTCAGCACGGTTTCCATGGCAGCAGTATTTGCTTCGCCCTGGATTTCAACTTCGGCTCCGTTCAGACGGATGACGATACTGCCGTTTTTGTTGCCCTGCATTGGCAATGCAGCAAATATGGGCGTTTCATTTTGAGTGGCCGAAGAAAGAGGTTGTTCTTGAAGCCCCAACCGTTCGCAGGTTGCTTCCCGCAACCGTTTCTGCCAGTAGTAATATGTTTTTTCGTTGATGCCTTGCTCCTGACAGTAACACCGCACGCTCAGTCCGCTGTCCCGCCGGGCTCGGAGAATTCCTGCCCAGTTCGCCAGCCGTACATCCTGCGCCATTTCTCGAGTATTCATATCTCACTCCTTGTATAATGAAAACGCAGAGTTTTCATTACCCTTTCTTTTGAAAATATGGATACAACTCTGTATAATAAGAGTAAACGCTGTGGATTGGTTATCACCCCTACGGCAGCAAGACTGACTGTTTTAAATGGAGGCTACAACCACAGCTTTACGCTTGATTATTGATTAGTTAGATAACGCTTGACGTTTTATATAGAACAAGGATATGATGCGTAAAGTCATGTGGGAACCAGCGTTAAAAACAAAGGAGTTGTTTTCTATGATTTATGTCGGAATCGATGTCGCGTCCGACAAGCACGATTGCTGTATTATTGCAGATACAGGCGAAGTATTACGAGATGCTTTCACTATCTCAAACAGCCGTGAAGGTTTTGAAACTCTTGTAAAAACGATTATCTCTTTTTCCACCGACAGAAAGTTGACAGATGTGCGTATAGGACTCGAAGCCACAGGGCATTACAGCACTAATCTCGTTAATTTTCTTAAGTTGAAGGGATTCCAGATGACCGTCTTCAATCCGCTTCATGTCAACCTTTTCAGAAAAGCTCAGTCTTTAAGAAAAACGAAAACCGATAAAACCGATGCAAGGTTTATCGCTGCTATGCTCTTTAATGATGACTCCAAGTCCCATACACCTGAATCATATCATATTTCGGAGCTAAAGTCATTAGTTAGACATAGATTTCGTTTGATTTCTTTAAGATCAAAGCTTAAGGTTTCGGTTTCACGATTGATTACGGTACTGTTTCCGGAATTACACACCGTTGTGTGGTCTGTTCATCAGGCTTCCAGCTATGCGATGCTGCGTGAATATCCGACGGCTCAGGCTGTTGCCGGTTGTCATTTGACTAAGCTAACAAATATTCTTTCTGACAATTCAAATGGTCATTACGGGAAAGCAAAAGCCATTAAAATCAAGGAGCTTGCTTTAATTTCAATAGGAACGAACAGCCGTGCAATGGGGTTTGAGCTTCAGCAGACAATTCGTCTGATCGATAATCTACAGGTCGAAATTGATGCTGTTGACAAGCAAATCAAAGAGGCGATGAAAGAACTCAACTCTCCGATTCTTTCGATACCTGGGATTTCTTACACTCTCGGTTCTATCATTATCGCAGAAATCGGTGATATTTCCAATTTTGACAATCCATCAAAACTGCTTGCATATGCAGGACTTGAACCGTCTACATATCAGTCCGGTAAATTTAATGCAGGCAATACACCTATGGTGAAGCGCGGATCAACATACCTTCGTTGGGCTTTCCTCACAGCAGCCCGGCTTGTGGCTATGCGCGATACTACTTTTAAAGATTATTACAACAAGAAGATTTCAGAAGGCAAACACCATTATGTGGCTGTCAGCCATGTCGGTAAGAAGCTGCTTCGCGTTGTTTTTCACATTTTAAAGTCTAATTCTGTTTTCGTTCCGCAAACTTGATTTGCACTTTTTTTCATAACCCCTTATTAAGTCCTCATCAAATTTTTTTGTTGGTGTCAAGGGCGCGCGTTAGCGCGTTCATTTTACCCTTGATTCCGGCAAAAACAATTTGATTTAATCCTGTAAGGGGTTGTGAATTTTTTCGATAATCTACTTGACATTCATATAGTTAGTCTCCTATGAGTAACACTCATTTTCTGATACTCAGTTTTTGATCACGTTTGGGATATTATCTCATACATATTATACGCTTGGGTAGGTGCCGCTCGGTTTGACGCTTACGTTTCTTCTATGCCATTTTCTACTTTTGCGGCTGCTTCTTTCAGCTTCATCTCTTTAAGAGCGGCAACCACCAATTTGGCTTTTTCTCTGGCGGCCGCCTTGCTTTCCTGTGCATGTATAGCCTTAAGCATCTTAGCTACTGTCTTAATTTTAGAACGTGGGACAACGGAAAACACATTCCGGTAAAAGTGTACTACACAACGTTGATATTTAGCGGTTGAAAATACTTCATATACCGCTTCCAACATGCCAAGGCATTTGTCCCCGACAATGAGCTGTACTCCATCCAATCCTCGGCTCTTAAGCCACTGGAAAAAACCTACCCAACTTGCCTTGTCCTCTTTCATGCCTTCCGCTGCGCCTAAAACCTCACGGTAACCGTCTTCATTCACACCTATGGCAACAAGAATGCTGACGTTTTCATATTCGCCGCCCCAATTGCGGCGTAAGTAGATGCCGTCCACATAGACATACGGATATTTCCCGCCCTGCAATGGACGGTTGCGCCAGTCTTCAATATGCACATAGGCTTTCTTATTCAGTTCACTGATGGTAGCCGGTGATACCCTTGCTCCCCATAAGGCTTCCGTAATATCCTCTACACGCCGTACAGACACCCCTGCCAGATACATCTCTATCAGCGCTTCCTCTACAGAGCTTTCCCGGCGGCGGTAGCGTTCAATGATCGCAGTTTCAAAAGCTACTCCTTTGAGTTTTGGAACATTCAGCGTCACATCACCGGAAGTTGTTGTTAGGTTTCGACTGTAATGTCCGGCTCTGTATCCCTTGCGGGCCTCTGTGCGCTCATATTTCGCGGCATTGGTCAGTTCCTTTGCTTCCTGTTCCAGCAGGTTGTTCAGTGTCTCCTCGACACTGCTGCGGACTAATTCCTTAAGTTCGCTCTTGATGATTTCCTCGTTTAGTTGTACAATCTTCTTGGACATAGTTTGCAGTCTCCTTTCGGTTGAATTTTGTGTGTAGTTATTTTACCAAAAGACTGCAAACTTGTCCTCTTTTTATTGGTTTTCAAATTTGCGCAATTTATGTAACCGTCAAATAACGCACACATAGAAAAGAGCGGGCAAGAGTGATACAATACCTCCAAACGGAGGTAACGGCAAATGGAAAGTACGAAAAAAGAGAAAAAGAAACACGCTGCGGAGGAAAGAGCGGAGCTGGTTGTAGCTTATCTGAAGAGCGGATGGACACAGAAAAGATGGTGTAAGGAACAAGGCATTGCATTGAGCACCCTGGGGAACTGGCTGAAAGCAGAAAAAATCCGATCAAAACAGCAAAACCCGCAAGCTTGGGAAAAGGCTGCAGCAGTACAGACAGATACAAATAAAGCACAAGAGCAGACGGATGCTTCATCAATGCCGCAGGTCCTGCGAAGCCCGAAAGTCTGCGAGAAGGTTTCGGAAGAGCTGCCGGTCCGGCAGAAAACGCACGGCTGGACGAAGGTTTCGGTGGAATCGCCGGTTCGGGAGCAGCTCCTCCTGCTGCAGGCCGGGAAATTCAGGGTTGAGATTCATCGAAATACGGATATGCGGCTGTTGTCCGAGCTTTTGTCGGTATTGGCGCCGTTATGCTGAATGTATCGGAAAATATGCCGGTATACCTTGCCTGCGGGGACACCGATATGCGGAAATCCATAAACGGGCTGGCTGCGCTTGTAGAACAGAGCTTCCGGCTCGATCCGTTCGGGAAAGCGCTGTTCGTGTTCTGCAACAGACAGCGGAACCGGCTAAAGATACTGTCCTGGGAGGATAACGGCTTCTGGCTTCACCTCAAGCGTCTGGAGCGGGGGCATTTCAAATGGCCGGCTGCCGGCGAAGAAGCAGCCATGACGCTTACGGCAGAGGAGCTCACCCTTCTCATAAAAAGTCCGGGAGTCGAGCAAAAGCTGCGCGGAAAGGATGCAATATTTAATCGTTGAAAATGCTCAAAAAGCTTGATTTATCAATACTTTTGTGATATAATAAAGGTATGGAAAATCAAGAGAAACGAGGGCTTTTTCAATGCTTGAAAACACAAATTCAGCTGCCGAAAACGAAGCATTGAAGGCCCAGCTTAAAGATTGTCAAGAAACAATTTCGGAGCTCAGAAAGCTGAACGAATGGTACGAAAAGCAGCTAAAGCTGAACCGTCAGAAAATGTTCGGCGCGTCCTCGGAGAAAAGCGAATATGCCGGCGCCGGGCAGATTAATATGTTCAACGAGGCGGAAGCGGAAAGAGAAGCCATCAGTCCCGAGCCGACGCTCGAGACCATCACATACAGGCGCAAAAAGCAAAAGGGCGGCAAAGAAGCGAAGCTTGAGGAGCTTCCGGTCGAAACGATTGAATACAAGCTTTCCGACGAGGAACAAATCTGTGAAAAATGCGGCGGCGCTTTGCATGTCATGAGCAAGGAAGTCCGCAAGGAGCTCAGGATCATACCGGCAAAGGTCAGCGTGGTTGAGCATGTCAGCTATGTTTACGCCTGCCGCAGCTGTGAGAAAAACAATACGGAAACCACCGTGATAACAGCAGGAGCGCCAAAGGCTCTTGTCCCGAAAAGCCTTGTTTCGCCGAATGTCATGGCGTACATCATGAACCAGAAGTTCGTGAACGCGATGCCGCTGTACCGTCAGGAGCAGGAGCTGAAGCGCATGGGAGCGCTGCTTTCCCGCCAGACGCTTGCGAACTGGATGATCAAGGGCGCAAGCCTTCTGCAGCCTGTTGCGGATGAAATGAAAGCGGAGCTTCTCAAAAAGGAAGTGCTTCACGCCGACGAGACAACCCTGGAGGTTCTCTGCGAGCCGGGAAGACCGGCGCAGACAAACTCATATATGTGGGTTTACCGAACATCGGGATGCGATGCGCCGATAATCATTTACGATTATCAGGAGGGGCGAAGCGGCAGGTTTGCAAAGGAATTCCTGAACGGCTTCAAGGGATATCTGCACACCGACGGCTGGGGCGGTTATCATCAGCTTGAGCCGGAGATAACGCTTTGCGGCTGTTGGGCGCACCTGCGCCGGAAATTCGACGAGGCGTTGACAGTGCTTCGGGAGAAAAAGAATTCGCCGGAGGCGAAAGGATATGACTTTTGCAACGCGTTGTTTGAAATAGAGCGCAGAGCGGAGAAAATGTCTCCGGAAGAACGGCACGAGCTGCGGCAACAGGAATCGAAGCCGCTGGCGGCGCAGTTCTTCGAATGGGCAGTACAGCAATCCGATAAAACGCTGCCGAAGAGTCTTTTGGGAACGGCATTGCAATATGCCTTGAATCAGAAGAAATATCTGTGCTCCTTTCTGGAGGACGGACGAATCGAGCTGTCCAATAACCGGGCGGAACGGTCAATAAAGCCGTTTGTTATCGGGCGCAAAAACTGGCTGTTCTGCAACACTCCCGCCGGCGCAAAAAGCTCCGCCGTCCTTTACGGCATCATCGTAACGGCAAAGGAAAACGGGCTTATTCCGTATGCCTATCTGACCTATGTATTCGAACAGATACGGCTGCACGGGACAGATAATATTGCTGGTCTGCTGCCATGGTCGAATCAGATCCCGGAATACTGCAGAACAAAAAATTCGCAATAATCGTTTTTGCCGCTTAATAGCGGCTTTTTTGTTTCTATGTGTGCATTATTTGACGGTTACATTATACCTTATCGGTATCACCGAACAACTCAAAGACAATTATCAAATGGAGTGGGTCGAAAGAATGAATAATATCCGAAATTCCGCAATGGAAATCGTAAACCATGATTTGATATATGGATAAGCGTAGGCTCCCGCAGAGATAAAAGCTGCGGGAGCCTTTGTTATTTATTGGGAGCAATAATCGTAGTAAGAGACTTCCTTTGTTCTTCGGTTGGAGGCTTTAGCTTGCCGTTATTCAACAGTTCCATTATACAATGCAGTATAAACCATCCGTCAGAAAAGAATATATACTGTAGCCAAAACTGTTGCAGTTTACGGAGGTGTGTTGGTGTTGCATCCATGATTGTTTTTATATACGGTGCTTTCATCGCATCAAATCGTGCTTTATATTTTTCCTTGATTTTATCACCGATGGCAAGCAGCTTGTTTCTACCCTCAACATTTGGTATCCAAACAATCTGAAGTGTAGCAATGTGCTCTTTTTCGGTTTCACCGTAGGTACGCATATATCCACGCTCACACAGCCATACATATTCGTCCTTCGACAAAAGATCGTCGCTGAAAAATCTATCAAGCAAGGACAAATCACACCTTACCGTGTTTTGATAGTTGTCATCAACACGCTTTGCAGACCAAGGCGTATCTAACTGCCAAATGATAAACTTATCAGTATATCCGTTCCAGCACGGACCGGAGAATTTTTTCATTATGTCAAAATATAGCGGTTCTGCACCATCACTTGCAGGAATGGAAGCAGAGCAGATGTTTTTACCACCGTCAGGTCGTAGCGTTGCTGCATCATTGAAGGTGATTTTTTCGTCCATTAGATTTTCACCCGAAACTGCGGCGATGTATGGGATAAGCGACCACATCGTAAAATTGTCGTCTATTTTGTTTACAGGCTTGCCGTCAATAATATCAACCATAGGATTTGCAACAACTACACTTTCATCCTGAAGGAGTCCGCTGTTTGTCAGATCATCAAAAAGCTCGTTTGCAAATATTTTGGCTGCCTGTCCATACATCTCACTTTGTATTTTTGCAAGCTCGGCATTTGTTTCCTCAATTAGAAAGTTGCAAAGATATTTGTCACCTTTCTTTATCAAGAATTCATTATCATACAGAAATTCCACTTCAGGTTCAACATAGACAGGTGAAACGCCAAGGCAGTCGGCAATTTCGTTTATGCTTTTAGCCTCTCTGAATGTTGAATAAGCAATGTTTTGAGATAATCTTGTGCGTAAAAAGTTCTTTGCTCCGCCCATTGTCCCAGTTGAACCCGAAAAACCGCATATTTCGAATTCAATCGGATTGAATTTTAATTCACTTGGTTGTCTCATAGTATCCATGCCTCTCTTTAAATCTTTTTTTGCTTCAAACAAATGCCATTTGACTGTGCCAAGAGGAATACCCAGTTCTTTCGCAATAACTTCCTGCTTTATATTTTTATAGTAGTATGCGATTACGATACGGCGTTGGAGTTTTGAAAGGTACGCAATTTCCATATGCAGGCGGTCGGTTGATTCCTTTTCCATGATTACGGCGATGGTATCATCGTCCGATGGTAATATTTCAGCAAGTTTATCAATGGGCACACCAACCACTGTTTTGATCTTGTCACGGTAGTAGTTGGCAAGGGTGTTATGAGCCACTGTCCATATGAATTTATCAGTAGACTCAATGTCATCTCGAGCCACAAGCGTACGAAACGCTTTCAGTGCGATTTCCTGCGTTAGATCCTCAGCGTCCTGTAAATTTGCACATCGTTTCAGTGCAAAGCCGTATATAGGTTTCAGGTATTCAGTTGTGATTTTCTCAGCTTGATCTCGTTTCATCTGTTTTGTCTCCTTGAAAGCTTTCACCCATATAGACACGGGAAAGGAAGAAAGGTTGGGATTATACTATTTATTTTTCATCCGCTCAATCTGATTTTTAAAATATTTAATATAGCTTTGGAATTGCTCAATTTTGGGTTCTTCATGTAATGCCTCTACCAGAGCAAGTGCACGCATGGTTTCGGAAATTGCCTCATTTGTTTTACCATCCGCTTCATAACATTCGGCAATCTTCCACATCATTTGAAGCAATATTTCAAAGGAAATCCATTTTTGTTTCCTGCGGCTTTATATTTTGCCTCATCTGTTAAGATAAAAGCCATTTCCGAGAGCTTAGTAAAATATAGTTCCGGAATCTGTTCCATAGCGGCAACGGCTGAGGCGGTATCACCTTTGGCATTATAAGCATAAGCAAGAAAGCGGAGTGCATCGTATTTAATATCATTTTCGGTAGTTTTCTCAATCAATCGGTTTGCAAGTGTAATTGTTTCATCTGGGTTCTTAGTATAATTCATTACATAAAGAAGATTGTTAAGAAGAACATCATTGTCAGGATATTGTTTCAATCCTTCTTCAAGTATGTTGCGACTTTTTTCAGGATTACTTTCCCTATACCTGTATGCTTCAGTACAAATGGATTCTAACTTTTCATTCATTTCCTTGAGGTTGAATTCAAACAATTCATCCATCGTCACCCCGAAATAACTTGCAAGAGACGGTGCAAGAGTAATATCAGGCAAGGCAATATTGTTTTCCCATTTTGACACAGCTTGAAAAGATATCCCAATAGCATCGGCAAGTTGCTCTTGTGTAATGCCACATGCTTTACGTAGAGCTTTAATTTTATTTCCGAGTAATAATTTCATGATGGTCACCTTTTTTTATAAAAGTAAAAAGCGCTCTTTCTGATTCCTATTCTAACAAATGAATTATATCAAAGCAATAACCGCTTAAGCGACGAATATTCTACCGTGGGTTGAATTTAGTATAACATATTTTTATAACAATTTCCAACACAAAAAATAGCCGCCTCCGGTTGGAAGCGGCATGAATATTTTTAAGGTCATTTACCAAGTACAAATGAATAATCAAGCGAAATACGTTCTTCTTCGGTCACATAGCGGTCAGCATAAGGAAACTTATATGTTCCGCCATCAATAAACCCATTGCCTCGCTTGATACGAATATTATCTGCAGTACCGGGTATTGCTTGATACAGTGCGGATTTTATATTGCTGCCAAAGCAGTTATGCATGTTGCCATAATAAAGATTCGGTGCCTCTTTGGCTTCTTTTATTCCGTATGGAGAGTTCTCATAGGTAAACATTTGATAAACCCACATATAACGATAAACTTTTTGAAGATAAGTCGCTTTGATTCGATAATGTGACCCGTCATCATCAAACACTTTGAATTTGATTTCGTTGCCCTCGTTATCGAACATTGCCACCAACGTGTTGACCTTACTAAAACCACTACACAACCAGCTTTCACCTTCGGCAATGTTTCCGTTCCATTCCGAAAGATACTTATTCAGCCTTTCATAATCGGGAATTTCGTATCTCATCCCGCAATAGGACAAATGAAGCTCAGGGAAATCAATAAGAAAATGAGATATTTCATCTTCTCCGGCAAATACCATTTTGGGTATAAGTTTTTCAAGAGCCGAAACAATATCGGCACAGTCCTTGCAAGTGGAAATATGGGCTTCAACCGAAGCTTTATCCTCCGATGTAGTGGTGTTGTTTGCGTAGATGAATAAATATTTGTAAATATCCCTGCAATCCATAATTCTATCTCCTTTTTTATGTTTATTTTGTACTATACCTAACCGCTTTCGTATTCCATCGAGAGCATAATACATACTACTTTTTACAGTACCCTGAGGAATGTTCATAATGTCCGCTATTTCAGACAGCTTTTTATCTTCAATAAAGCGGTATGTGATTATTTGCGCCTGACGTTCAGGTAGCTTTGAAATAACATCCATAACACTTTTAATCAGTTCTTCCCTGATATATTCGTCCTCAGGTGTTTCTCCGTCAGATAAATATTTATACAACGAATCATTATCATCGGAATCGGCATCGAGGGACAATAAAACCATTCTGCTGTTTTGGGAGAAATAGTTTCGCAGATGATTTTGTGCAATCCGCATAAGCCATGCCCGAATCCTGCCATCGTCATAATAAGAGTCGTATGCTATAAATGCTTTGATCCAAATTTCCTGAACAAGATCCTCCGCAATGGTGTGATTGTTAAGCTTGCTTTTTACAAAACGCAACAGCCACGGCATATTTTCACGCACAACAGTTTCAAAGTCTTGCTTAATATTTCTCACCACGCTTTCATGATGTTTGTGTACACACTTGTATAAACAATAAAAAATCAAAAAGGTTCAATAATATGGTTATATTTTATCATAAATTTGTGTCCGGTTCCACAGCAAAACAATACCGCCGGATTTTTCCCGGCGGCAGTTGTGTGTATTGAGTTTTAAGCCATGCAATTTTCCTTGGCGAACTCTTTATCGTTGTCATTTGTTTTGTAGATATATACAGCGGCTGGACCATCAAAATCAGGAAGTGGCAAAGCTCCACTTTTGACAATATCGTGGGTTCGATACCTACCGTTCATACCGCAGGCAAACTTTTTTATTTTACCACAACCCCCTACAACAGAAGAGCCCGGACTGGCGAACCAATCCGGGATTTCCTATCATGTTAGATCTTCAATACTGTATTCAAAGTTTGCTCATCGTGATACTGCGGAAAAGATTTTAACCTTTCGATTGCACTTAAAACATAACCGTCGATTTTTTCATGTGTCGCGTGCCAATCGCCGTCACGGTCACCTTCAACAAACATCAGGCAATGCTTATCTGCGGGATTGTCAAGAAAATCATAAAAATCATCTCTTGCTGTGATAAGCTGCTTTGCGCAGTCTAATGCTTTTTCTGCATTATCGAGTTCCGTGTACTGACTTACCATCTGACACAGAAGAGATGTCTTTTGATATATTTGACGGAAAGGAATGTAATCTCCGCATGACAGAAAAGCATTTATAATATTCAGCATGTATTCGTTCAGGTCAGCCTGATATTGGAGTCCGGCTTTGCCATCTTGTGTTTCGCTTATCATTCTTACTAAACGGACACACCTTGAAATAAATCGCGCTTTTTCGGCAAAGCTTTCCTTGCATTTTTGCAGTGCAAGCGGCATGTTTTTGTCTGCAAATGCAAATTCCGCTTCCCAATAGGTTCTGTCTCCAAAAACAAGTGGGAGTTTTTCAAGCATGCTGTTTGCTTTTTCCTCATCTCCGAACAGAGTGTATGCGCGTGACATTACATAATAGGTCTTGCAAATCCGGTCGGCGTCTGTTTCATAGCGAAAAATGCAGTTTCCATATCGCTCACATTCCGAAATAAGCGCAGCTTTAGACTTATCGGTGCCGCTGGAAGAGATAAGTTCGGTCAGACTCTCAAGACACATAAATGCGACTTCAGAATTTGTTGGATGAGCCGAAAAATAAGGAACAGTCATATTATATATCCGAGCCGCTTCATCCGCTCCGAAAGATATGTTATGGCATCCGGCATCCTTGCGAAGTTTTACCAAGTCTGCATCTTCATCTGACTCAACGATCCCAAGCAATTTGTCGGAGGATACTCCAAGTACTCTTGCAAGCGGAACAATCTGAGAAATATCCGGCATTCCCGCATCTGTTTCTCATTTTGAAACTGCCTGCATAGAAACTCCGATAAGCTCCGCCAATTCACTTTGTGTTAACCCTTTTTCTTTTCGGCATAATTTAATCATTTGTCCTACTGACATAAGTTTCACCTCTCATTTAATATATCGGTACCGTAATTATATTTTATATACTTATACCCATAAAATCTACATATCAATTCGCAACCGAAACTCAACGCAACGTGGAGCGAATGGGAGAATATGAGACTGTTCGATGTATCGTAACTGGTATAATTGATTTCTGTTATTGTACCACAAAAATGTAAATGATAAAAGGATAACCCGGACTGGCGAACCAATCCGGGCAAGTATACAATAATTGATAGTTACTCTGCCAAAACAGCATATGATGTTGCAATTTCTCCTGGTACCCATTCTGTTGAAAGATATCCGCTTTGATTTAAGAGAGAAGCAGGAACAAAAGTGCCGTCGTTAAACAGGCCCATAGCAGCAATATCATTAACCTGTGATTTTAAATGTGTCGGAACATGATTTTTAAGTACTGCTACAATTTCCTTGTGGAGCTTTTCAAACAGAATTCCGATTTCATCAATAACTGGTTTTTGTAACTCAACCATATTTGTCAACTGTTCATTTGTATAGACGGGCATTGCTGGAAGAACCCTTTCATCCTCATTGATAACATAGCCTTTGTGTATCATTTCGGCAACGATTTCCTGTTCAAACTCGTTCAGATTGTTGGTATCGCCGTGAACGATTTTGTCATACATTTTTACCCATTTTCTGTTTGCGTAAAAGTCGCTGTGATGAAGATTCGGTCTTGACGACCAATCCATGAAGAACATGCTTATAGTTGCTTTCCACTCTTCCGCATTTATTGTACAGCAGTTAAAACCGCCCTTGACATTTTCCACGCCCCATAAATACGCGTGTTCTCCGAATGCGGTGACGGGTCTTGTTTCGTTACAGAAGAATTTATCACCGACGGCACTGTAAGCGTAAAATAACATCATCGTAATCATGTGCCAATTCAGAGACGTAAGCGACATATCGTTTTTATGAAATCCGACATTTCTGATTTCGGTTTCGTTAGCATCATTAAATTCTTTCAATTTTTCTGCTATTTCTTTTTGTATAGGTAAAAGTTTTGAAGCTTTTTCTTGTTCAAAATCTTCGGTCAAAATAATTATGTTTGTGCGATAATGGTTTCCGTCCTTTTTGAGTAGCCACACATCAGTCAATGTTTTTATATCGTTTTCGATATATGGCAGTGAAACACCGATTTGCAAGGCAATTTCATCCTCGTTCAAGCTGTCATTATAACATGCCCAGAGAATATTCTGACGTATCTTATTGGTATTAATCAGGTCCCAGTATTTGTTCGGTCCTTCACCCATGTACATCATGTTGAGATTTTTGGGGTTGTAGCTTTGTTCTCCAAAATTGCGTTCCATAATCATACCTTCTTTCAGAATTTTTCGTGATTTGAAAAGCAGGTATTTCACCATGCTTTCACTGATAGACAGAATTTGAGATATTTCAACGCAGGTCTTGTTTTCAAGATAATAAAGAATCGTCGCGCGGCGATATTTCTCTGAAAGCAGCATCAGCTCACGACGCAGCAGATAGGTGTCGGAATTATCTTCCAGCACAGCTGCAAATTCGTCGTAATCTTCATGTACATCGTCAGTCAACTCACAAACATTGACCGTCAGCTTTTTACGGTACCACTGCTTGTAAACATTTCCCGCAACCTTCCACATGAATCCATAAAACGCACGGTCATCACGCAGATTCGCCGCGGATTTTACTATCTCGTACAGAATATCCTGTGCCAAATCCTCAGCGTCCTGTTGATTTGATGTGCGCGACACACAGTACGAAAGAATGCTTATCGATGCCGCTGTTATCTTTTCGTCAAGTTCCTTTTGTTTCAAAATCTCACCTCCCGTTTTGCTTTTCAGAAGCTTCTGTCTATATAGTGCAATGAATATGGATTTGGTTAAGAAAAATACCATATTTATTTTACCACGAAACATCATAATAGAAAATCCCGGACTGGCGAACCAGTCCGGGATTTTTTGACCTTATACTAATCTTCAATTAAAACATTTAACAATCCAATTGCGAGCAGTTATGCTTTGAACAAGGCAGTGAGATAAGGAACAAATGGTATCACAAAGACGGTCAACGACATCCTCAAGAGTTTGAAAAATTTCATTGCGGAAACCGCGTTTACGGATTTCTTTCCAAATTTGCTCAATTGGGTTCATTTCCGGTGTGGCAGGAGGAATAAATAGCAAACGGATATTTTGCGGTATAACGAGTGCATTGGATTTGTGCCATGCCGCACCGTCACAAACAAGAAGAATGCGGTCATGTGGGTATGTATCCGACAGCTTTTGTAAAAACACATTCATGCAAACCGTATTGCTATACGGCAGCACCAGAAAAAAAGATTCACCGGTTAAAGGTTCTACCGCGCCATACGCATAACGATATTCTCGAATGTGATGGCATGGAATATCAGGTCGCAAGCCCGGAAAACACCAACAATATTTCGGTTTATTGATTCGCCCAAACCCTGCTTCGTCCTGAAACATCAATCGGATCTTTCCGCTTACAAAATTTACCATCTCGTCTCGGTCGGCTATGTTAATTTTTTTGAGGCTTCAATCGCCTCATCGCTTGCCTTGTTCGGATGCTTGCTTCGTGGCATGACTTTTCGCCAGCCATGGCGTTCAAGAACACGGTAAATCTGCCCTTTCCCAATGGTATGCCCCACTTTTTCTTCATAGGCTTTTTTGATTACGCCTACTTCAATAATTTGCCCTTGTTCTGCAAGTTTTTTGTACTCTGATAAAAATGTTGCTTCTTCGGTAAAGCTCATATTCCGCCGATTCCCTGCGTAATGATTTTCAATGATCGCGGGCAAGCCTTGATTGCAGTATATGGACACCAATTTGCTGACATAGGCTGGATGGTATTCGGTCATCTCGGCAATTTGCGTAAGCTTTTTGCCTTGGGCACGCAATACCAATGTTTTTATCCGATTTTCTACATTTTTATCTTTATTTGCTGCGCGTGCTGCTTCAAGCTCTGCTACTTGTTCTTCGCTGATTTGGTATCTTTTCGGCATCTTCATCACCCTTTTATTTGATGCTTTTATTATACCACGTTTTTCCTTACTTTTCAATATTTTAATTGGATAATAGTATTAAGGCTCAGAACCTTTTTTCAAACGTATATCCCATGCGTATTGTTCCATCTCCGGTTGTATATTCGCTATGTTCCGTGACCACATATCCGCATTTCTTATATAGATTTTGTGCTGGAATATTATCTTCAGTAGTATGGATTCCAATCTTAGTTAAACCTTTTGAGTGGATAAAATCCTCCGCACATTTCACGGCATATGTGCCAATTCCTTGATGCTGCATTTTGGGTTCTATTGCAAGCATACTAATCCATGCCATATCTGCATTTTGCAAACCGTTGATTTTAAGCCATCCACAGGGCATCGCACCTTTATGAATAATGAAATGTGCTTCATCTGGATCATTTTCGGATAGTAGCCGTTTCCATTCATCAAACATGATAACGCTGCCGTGCAGAGCATCTACATTTTTACCATAAATCATTGTGATAAACCGAGCATCCTGTACTGTTGCAGGTAGTATAGAAAGTTGGAACAATTCTTTTTCAAACATAATCTGTCCTTCATTTATTAAATTATCAAAAGTCTCATAAGGTTTCTCGATAAAACCGAAAGTGGCTTGAAGTTTTAGTGAAGGCAAGTTTCCCGGCTCAACATAGGTACGCAAAGTTGTACATCCTCTGCTTTGCAAAGCTTCAATCGCTACCTGAAGCATTTTACTTGCAATATGCTGTCTGCGATAATCGTGGCAAACGGCAAGGTCACCATAGTACCACAAATTGGGATTTTGCTGATTTTTCAAGCAAAACAAACGCCCGACAACCTCTCCAACAGCGTTGCTTGCAACGACATTGAAACAGTCACTGTGGGTTTTTCCGTCATAAATCATATGTTTTATTGAGTTTAAAAAAGATGGTTCACTTGAATGCCACTGCATAAAAGCTATCTTATCAACAAGTTTGAGAGATAGAAAATCACTTACTGCAATACTGATAATTTCTTTTGGATTTTCCACTTCTTTTTCATAAATCATCTGCCCGTTTTCGGGGGATTCATTGCCGGTAGCAATAAATCCGAGAGCTTCCCAGAAGGGCTTGCCTGTCACGGGATCGGCCGTCAGATACATTTTTCTCGTTCCGTGTAAAGCAAACAATCGCTCCAACCGATGAAACATAGCTTTCCCGTATCCCATATGGCGAAATTCTGGCTTAACATAGAATTCCATAATGTACCCGTACTCTGGCTTGATAAATCCCTTGTGTCCCTCATGGTCAACTTTTCCGTAGAGAAAGCCTATGATAGAGTCATCGTCATAGCAACACTCAAGATGACGGTCTGATGCACCTTGCATGTTAAGCATACCACGGGTGATTTTCTGAATGAATTCTTTTGGCGTTTTTCGGTGATGATGGCTGTCAAGCTCGATGTTGTAAGGAATCATCATGCTTTCGAGCAAATCATAGTGTTCCTGGCTATCTTTTTTCAGTTGTACAAATTTCAGTTTCTTCATCATGTTACCTCTTTCAGTTTAATTTTGGATAAAAAAGTCGTCCCTGATAAAATCAGAGACGACACTTTAATCCGTATGAAAAAGGCACCTGACACAATTCAGCTTTAATCAGCGGACAAAACGGCATTTGATTTTATCAGCATAAAGGTTGTCATTTTGTCCACCTCGCTTTCATTGCTTATTAATTATAGTATATCATAAAAAATGCGAAAAGTCAATAAAATCCAGATAAAAACACATTTCAGACAAAAACACATTTGCTTTTCCAAAATTATTGTCGCATTAATTCGAGCGAACCAATTCGGGCAAACACGCAATAATTGATAGTTACACTATTGATAATATAACCTTTGTGCATCATTTCGACAACGGTTTACTGTTCAAAATCATTCAGATTGTCAATATCAAAGTAAGTGATTTTATCATATATTGAGACATTTATCGGACACTTGTTGTGTTAAAATAATTTCAGATAAATCTTGAAAAAGTCATAATTTTATGGAACAATATATGTATACTTGTGCCGTTTAATAAATAGAGGACACTATCCTCTGGAAAGGAGGCGAATAAAATGCCTGTTATGATGAAACGCAAAAACGGTGAAGTCACACCGTACCGCAACGCAGAGTTTATCCCAGCGTATTACTTTATCCCAATTTCGATTCTTAAAAAATGCGGAGCAGAACTGAGCGAGCTGCCGAGAAATCCGTTCTTGCTGAAAACTGATTGGAATGCCATTGCAACCATAGAAAGCGATCTGTTCCGTCTGCTCATTATTGATGCCTATGCATTTATGGTCTGGCCTTTTATGGGACTTGGTGCAAAACGGGAAATCTACTCCGGATACGAACCTTCATGGATCTTTGCACATTCTCCGGCCTACTGGATACAAGAGATGATCGATGAAAGGATTATCCCCACAGCAGAAGAACTCTTGAAAAAAGCTCAGCCCTTTGAACAGCTTGGATATGTGTCGGAAGAAGAAATCTCTGACTTGTTTTCATGGCTTGTTCCGAAGGTAATGGAAAAGCACAAAATGAAAGCGGTTATTGATACCGCAAAAGAATATCGTTGCTTTGAAGATTTCGATTATCGTGCCAGCCGACAGAAAACAGATTTCTACCGCGAATGGTATCACACCCGGACAAAGCATCCTATGATATCCCTGGAAGCCTATAAGGAAGATTATGCAGAAACTCACGGCGATCAGGAATGGGATATGCCGGATACAAGTACCGATGTAGAACTTGATGTAACAGCAAAGGTTCAGATTGATGATTTTCTTGCAACACTCACGGATAAGGACAAACAGATTCTGCAAATGCGGATGGAAGGCAACACACTTGAAGAAATTGCGGACAAGCTCGGCTATCAGAACCACAGCGGCGTGCTGAAGCGTATCCGTAAAATCGGGAAACTGTATGAACAGTATTCCGGTGAGGACTTAGGATTCAGCAAACAGAAAATTGTAGACAAGAACATATAACACCTATTGATGACGAAAAATCGGTAGGTGTTATTTTTATGTCTGAAATCAGAAGGAGAGGTAAAAATGCCAGCAAGAAAGATTCCATTTTCGGTCAGTGACCGGAATAAACTTGACAATTGTATATGCATGAGATGTACAAGTAACACTTGCCTTGTGTTGGACAGAAAATGCTGCACATGCTTATTGCACCCAAATCAAAAACAAAGAAAACGGAGGAAAGAAAATGAAAGACTACAACAACACAAAAATCATCGGCATCGATCACGGTTATGGTAATATCAAAACGGCAAACTGCTGTTTCGAAACAGGTATTCTTGCGTCGGATAAGGAACCCATATTCAAGGAAAATATGCTGATCTGGAACAATCGCTATTATCTCATTGGTGAAGGTCACAAAGAGTTTACGGCAGATAAAATGCTGGATGAGGATTACTATGTGTTAACCCTCGCAGCGATAGCACGGGAACTGAATATCTGCAAGTTATCTTCAGCGGAGGTATTCATCGCCGCCGGGCTTCCGCTCACCTGGGTCGCAGAGCAGAAAGATAATTTTAAGAAGTATCTGCTTCAGAACGAAACAGTAGATTACACCTTCAAGGGAAAAGACTATCACATAAGAATTGTTGGTGCCGATGTGTATCCACAGGGTTTTGCGGCTATCATCAACAACATCAAGGATTTCAGCGGGGTGAATATGCTCTGTGATATCGGAAACGGCACAATGAATGTCATGTTCGTAAACGACAAGAAACCTGATCCACGCAGATGTTATTCCGAGAAATTCGGAACACATCAGTGTATGCTGGAAATTAAGGAGCAACTTATGCGACTTCACCATACAGAGCCACCGGAGGTAACCATCACCCGTGTTCTGCGGTTCGGCACAGCGGACATTGATGAAAGCTATCTCAAAACCATCTGGACCACAACAACAGAATATGTGCACGGCATATTCCGGAGACTGCGAGAACACGGTTATGATTCAAAGCTGATGCGCCTATATGTAGTCGGCGGCGGTGGATGCCTGATTCGCAATTTTGGATGCTTCGATGAGAACCGTGTCACCATCAACGATGACATCTGTGCTACAGCCAAAGGCTATGAACGAATGCTTGAAATGAAGTTGATTCGCAGTGGTGGTAAGGTATGAAGCAAAAATGCATCAGCGTCCGATTCTATCTTGAAAACTATGCTGACCGCAGAGCATGGGAAAATTTACAGAAAGCGGATACTTCGCGGAATCAAGCAATCATTACTGCAATCAACGCTTATTTTGAACCAGACGATACAAAAACATCCGAGCTTATCCGAAAGACAATACAGGAATGTCTGCAAAACATTTCTATTACGGCGCCATTAACAACGAACCCCCGTTCTGTGGTATCCGAAGAAGAAAATGCTCTGCTGGATTCGCTGGATGATTTCCTTTAAGGATAATGGTATCACTATGATGCCATCTAAATAATCAAAAACGAAAGGGTGGCATCGGTTTGATGCCACAAACGACGCTCCTTGCCATTTGGATAAGGAGTAATTTTATACCCGAAAAACGGGAAAAAGGAGAAAATCGTTGGGTAACGTACGAACGAATGAGGCGTATCGAGAATGGATTAATATGTCCAATAAAGGTATGTCTCATACTGTAGCAAGCAGGGAACTTGTACGGCAAGTTCCGGTTCAAAAGCGGCATATTTCGCCGCTTTAATCTTTAGGGGCAAGCCCCTAATACCCCAATAACAGAAAGAAGGTAAATATATGAATCAAAATCAAAAAGAGAAATTCGCCAGAATAGATATTCGGACAGAACCAGGCAAAAAGAAGAGAATCAAACAACTTGCTGAAAAGTGTAATTTACCGGTCAGCGAATATATGGTGCAACTGGCATTGGGTCATGAACCGAAATCGGTTCTTCCCGATGCCTTTTATCGTTTCTACAGCAAGCTGTGCGATGTAACAAACGAATTGAAAGAAATGGTTACACCGGAAACCGAGGCTCGGCTTATTGAGCTCGTGGAATATATTCATTCCACCCTGCTTTTGCCGTATAAGAAAACAGCGGAAGAAATCCGCAGAGAAACGGAGGAAATATTGTCGGGGTCCCCGGAAAGTCGTAAGACTTTTTGGGGAAAGGAACATCCGCAAAGTGGAGAGCCTTTCGGCACTTTTGACGAAAGCGATGAACGGAGCGTGATGTGACGTGGCTACAACAGGATTCTGGCCTGTAAAGAACCGGCTAAAAGAAGTAATCGACTACGCCGATAATCCGGATAAAACCACCGAGAGAAAATATCTCGACGGTGATCTTGCCGCCGCTTTGGAATATGCCGAAAATGACAGCAAAACCGACAAAAAAATGTATGTTACCGGCATTAATTGCATTACTGAAAAAGCGTATGAGCAGATGACCGCAACCAAACAGCGGTACGGTAAGCTTGGAGGCAATGTTGCCTATCACGCGTTTCAGAGTTTTTACACTGGTGAAGTTACCCCGGAGGAAGCACATCAGATTGGCTTGGAAACCGCAAGGTCCATGTGGGGCAACGATTATGAAATTGTCGTTACCACCCATCTTAACACGGAAAACATTCATAATCATATGATCGTGAATTCCGTGTCCTTCCGAACTGGGAGGAAGTTTGAAAACCATATTTCTGACCACTATCGCCTACGGGAGATTTCTGATGAAATTTGTCGTGATCGTGGGAAGTCTGTCCTTGAAAATTCAAACTTTTACGGCGGCAACAAGAAAGAATACTGGATTCATAAGTCCGGTAAACTGTCTCACCGAGATATGCTGAAAGCGGATATAGAGGAATGTATGCAATATTCTCGCACCGCTGACGATCTGTATACCCGGTTGAAAGCTATGGGATATCAGCTCGATCGAACAGAAGATAAATATCAGCATCTTACTGTAAAAGCGCCGATATGGAAACGTCCCATACGACTGGACAGTCTTGGATATACACGCGAAGCCATTAAAGCGAGATTTGAGGAACACTGGCAAATCACTTATTTCTATCAGCTTCAAAATGAGCATCTGCCATATCGGCCGAAAGTGTTTCCACTGGAAAACATTATGAAGCAGTTAGCTTTTGAAATTGAGCATAGCTATGACACAGCTACCGTTTTGGTCGATACCATGTTTTATATCATTTTAGTACTGGCACAGATTTTGAAAGAACTGACAGATGTGATGCTGCTTTCACCGGAACTGCGTCATGCCGTTAATGACATTGAAACTTATGTAGGAGATTATCATTTTTTGAAGGATAACAGGATTCACACAATTTCAGAATTAAAAACCGAAATTGCTGTCACTAAAACTCAAATTGCTACATTGGAAGCTGACAGGCAGAATATCAGTAATAAGATTCGCCGGGTGAAACTGCCGGAAGAAGAAACAGAACTCAAAACCAGCCGAAAAGAAATAACTAAACAAATAACTCCATTACGCAAAAAGCTCAAACAGGCGGAACAGATTCTTGAAAAGTCTCCGCACCTGTATGAGCTTTTACAATCTGAACACCGTCTTGAAATGACGGTACAGAAAAAATTAAGAGAAAGGTCGTATTCACGATGAAAGAAACAAACAGAATACCGGTTATGATTCCGGTAAAAAATCTTCGTCCCTTTGAGGGGCATCCATACAAGGTGCTGGACAACGATGAAATGAACTCTTTAATTGAGAGTATTCAGGAGCAAGGCATCCTAACCCCGCTGGTAGTCAGACCAATAGAAAACACAGATGAATATGAGGTGATTTCAGGACATCGGAGATTACACGCAGCAGAAAAGGCAGGGATTACAGAAGTCCCTGCCTTGATTTATGCCCTTGACCGTGACGCTGCTGCCATTGCCGTGGTGGACAGCAATCTGCACCGAGAGCATATCCTCCCGAGTGAGAAAGCTTTTGCTTTCAAGTTGAAACTGGATGCGCTAAACCATCAGGGTATCGCTTGTGGACAAGTTGGCCACAAGTCTCGTGACGATATTTCCGACACAGAGAGCGGAAGACAAATTCAGCGATATATCCGACTGACCTATCTTGTGCCGGGACTATTGGAATATATGGATGATGGCAAAATGGCCCTATCTGTCGGTGTAGAGCTTTCCTATCTCAATACCGATCTTCAGTATGCTGTTCTGGATGCTATGGCGCAGGAGGACTGCACTCCTTCCTACGCCCAAGCTGTCCGTATGAAAAATATGTACCGGGAAGAAATGCTGACAGAAGATGAAATCTACAGCATCATGTGCCAAGAAAAGGCCAATCAGAAAGAAAAAGTCAGCTTTAAAGCAGATATGCTCCGTCGTTTCTTCCCTAAGAATTATACAACACAGGATATAGAAAAGGCGATTCTGCTAATCGTTGAAGCCGATTACCGCCGCCGTCAGCGAAACCGTGACGACGGTGCCAGATAAAGGAGGAACTATATGAGTAATAAGATATTGAACTGGATTGTCGGAATCGGATGCGGTGATCGTCAGTATAAAATAGGCGGTGTCACTTATACGGTGTCATCACGCTTTGAACCTACTTGCTCTGAGAACAAGATAAATGACAGGATCAAAAGAACTATCATCAGCGATTTCGCAACTTTGACTCTGATTGAACCCAAGTATAAAATGGCAGACGAATATGTGTGTTCGGCTGCCGGAGAGGAGGACAATAATGCAGTCGAAAAAGAATAAAGAAAATGTTGGCATCACAGCGCTCTATTGTCGTTTATCTCGTGACGATGGCGCAGAGGGTGATAGCAATTCCGTAGCCAACCAAAAGAAAATGCTCACCAAATATGCAAAAGAAAACGGTTTTGAAAACACACGATTTTATGTAGATGACGGTTATACCGGCACAAACTTCAACCGTCCGGGATTTCTAAAAATGCTGGAAGATATGGAACTTGGTTATGTATCTGTTTTGATTGTGAAGGATATGTCTCGACTGGGTAGAGATTATCTGCAAGTGGGTTATTACACTGATACGTTCTTTCCTGACAGAAACATTCGATTTATTGCCATCAATGATTGCGTTGACAGCAATGACGGTGAAAATGAGCTTGCTCCTTTTCGGAATGTCATGAATGAGATGTATGCAAGAGATATCAGCCGAAAGGTTCGTTCTGCTCATCGTATTCGCGGTAATTCCGGCGAGCCGTTATCACAACCGCCATATGGGTATATGAAATCACCTGAGAACAAAAAGAAATGGGTGGTTGATCCCGAAGCTACGCAGGTTGTGAAGGACATTTTCCGTATGTGCCTCGAAGGTAAAGGCAACGAAACTATTGCCCGAATCTTACAGGAAAACAAGGTGCTTGTTCCAATGGTTTACTGGCACGAAAAAGGTCTTGACAGAGGCGGCAAAAAAACACAGCCTAATCCGTATAAGTGGTGCAAGACAACTGTTTCAAAAATCCTTGCGCAACAAGAATACTGTGGTGATGTTATTAACTTCAAGACCTATTCCAAATCGTTTAAGAATAAGGCCCGAATTCCGAACTCAGAAGAAAACTGGACAATCTTCAAAGGTGTACATGAGCCGATTATTGACCGTGAAACCTTTGAACAGGTACAGAAGATAATCAGCAAGACCAAACGCCGTGCGCCGAAACCTGAGAATGCGCAGAAGAATATCTTTTCTGATTTGCTCTATTGTGCTGATTGTCACAGCAAGCTCTGGTCGCATGTCAACACGGTTAATAAGGAGATTCAATATTTCAGCTGCTCCAATTACAAAAAGGATACCAGAGGAGATTGCGAAACCCGCCACTATATCCGTGCCGACGCTGTCGAACAGGTTGTAATGCTGGAGTTAAAACGGCTGGCCTCTTTTCTCCGGGATGACGAGGATACCTTTGCTGAGCTACTTGCACAAAAAACCAACCAAGATATTCTTGCCGAGAAAAAGCGAACTGATGGCGAATTGCAGAAATCCACGATGCGAATCGAAACAGTATCTCGGTTGTATGAAAAGCTGTATGAGGACAATGCAACGGGAAAAGTCACGGACGAATGGTTTATGCAGCTATCTCATAAATACGAGTTGGAGCGTATGGAACTTAAAGCAAAGATAGCAGAACTGCGTGAACGGTTGGCTTCTCTGGATACAATGCAGCAAGGTAAAGAGCAGTTCATCAGTGCGGTACGGAAGTTTATGGAGATGGAAAGGTTAACGGCTCCTTTGCTCCGTGAATTGATCGATCACATTGATGTTTATGAAACGGAAGGCAAAGGGAAAAGTCGCACTCAGCATATCGCCATTTACTATCGCTTTGTTGGATATATCGAAATCCCGGATTCTGCTTTTATGTACAATTATACGGCAGATACCCGTCAGGGAGTGGCGGTGGAATATGTCCCGAAAGCTATTCCAGCATAAGAAAAGAGCAGGACAAAAATCCTGCTCCATGCATAAAGAAAGAATTGAAAATTAAAGGCAAAAAGAAATCGAGTGCTCATTTCGGACTTAAATCCGTTATGAACACTCGATATGGTCGGGATGACAGGATTCGAACCTGCGGCATCTTGGTCCCAAACCAAGCGCTCTACCAAACTGAGCCACATCCCGTTGTATTTAATTTTTAGTTTTGTAAGTGGTCAAAATTGTGGTCAAATGCTGTTTTTAAGTGAATTTGCGATTTTTATAATGCCCTAAAAATGGCTTGAAATAAGGCTCTGTCAGACTTTTTGTTTTCTATCGAACGAGGTCGGGTTCGCGCTCCCAAACCAAGTGCGCTACCAAACTGCGCCACATCCCGTAAGTATTTTGTGAGAAAAACAAACGAGCAACAAACCGAACAGCTTATCATAACGTTATCTGCGCCTATGATCCATGCCCGAGTTCACTGCTCACCTAAAGAAAGTGTTTTTAATTGGGGTGGATAACCGGATTTGAACCGGCGACCCCCAGGGCCACAACCTGGTACTCTAACCAACTGAGCTATATCCACCATTTGGCGTGCCTTGGGGGATTCGAACCCTCGACCTACTGCTTAGAAGGCAGTTGCTCTATCCTGCTGAGCTAAAAGCACATGCCGCTTTGTTTTTTGGAGCGGGTGACGGGAATCGGACCCGCACAGCCAGCTTGGAAGGCTGGAACTCTACCATTGAGCTACACCCGCGTCTTTACAGAGCAGTTAAATACCGTAATAATTATGCTCTGTATGCAGCACTCTAATACAAGCTTCGTTTTTTTGTAAACACGAGGCAAAGCAAAAAGCTTTGCCTCCGGGGTTGACATATATAAAAAACTTACGCCATATTATTCAGCATCAGTGTATACTGACTCTTTTTTCTTGCAGCGTTATTCTTGTGAATAATACCCTTTGAAACTGCCTTGTCAATCTTGCTAACTGCATCGAGATATGTTTTGGAGGCAAGCTCCTTGTTACCCTCGGCAAGTGCAGCCTTGTACTTCTTGACAGTAGTCTTTAACGAAGTCTTGAACATTTTATTCTGAAGTGTTTTAGCATCTATGACTTTGACTCTTTTTTTGGCGGACTTAATATTTGGCACGCAACTCACCTCCTCGACCTTAAATCGGACTAAAATATAATATCACACTTATTTTTATTTTGCAATACCTAAAAACAGAAAAATCAGGTTTTTACCAGAAAAACTATTATATATCCAGAACTCTGCAAATGCATATGAGAGGATAACATGATTTTTGTAAAAAATCATGTGCTGATTTTTGAAAACGCATGTAATTCCTAATTCCGTTCTTGCAAAAATAACTCCGATGTTATATAATTGTCCTGTAAAACAAAATCAATACAGAGTCGAAAATTTATTTTAAGGAGTCATTTCGATGTTATTTCTAAAGCGGCTGGTTATTTTGATATTGTGTATTTGTCTCTTTGCTCCGTTTATCTCATCCTGCAATAAAGCAACTGATACTGAGGAGAGCGGGACAGACGTTATAAGCGGAACGGAAAGACCGGTATCCGTTGTAAAAACCTTAATCGATTCGATATACACGGGCGCAGTTGACAGAAGCGGGAAAAAAATTTCGGTCACAAAAACAAAACCTTACACTACCTCGCTGGAATCGGGAGAAGGTGATAACTGGAAGGACTCCGGAAATCTGTTGACAGACGGTGAAATCGGTACCGTCAATTTATATGCCGAGCCGATAGCCTGGGTCGGGTATGTTCAGAGCAGCGGCATGGACATAACTGTTGATTTAGGTGGTGTTGTGGAAGGCATATGCGAGTTTCAAACCACCCATTTTTTGCTTAAGGAATGGGCGATAAACACGATTTCCGGTATTACAGTATCTGTTTCCACCAACGGCGATGACTATATAAAGCTCGGTAATATGTCCATGACTGACGAAGCGAAGGACGGAAATTTCTACTACTTATCCTTATCACTTCAGGAGGGCGTAAAAGCATCTCATATAAAATTTACTTTGATAGGAACGAGCGGATGGTCCTTTGTAAGTGAGGTCGCAGCATACAGCTATGCCGAAGCGGAAGACTCCACGCTCTATAATATTTATCCGAACAGTAAAATGCCCGAAAAAATTGAAAACGAAGAGCTTTGGGACGCCTCTGATGCTGATTATTCAAAAAGTCAGAATCTTCTTTTAAACATTATACCTCAGATGTTTTCCGCCATTCCGCTCGAAAAACGCTTTTTAGAGCTTAATACAGAACCGGAAAGCGGATTGCTTACCGACGGAGTTTATTCGCCCGAGAACAATTATGCCAATGCGGCATATTTCCATATGACAAGAGGAGTTGACAGAACTCTTGTTTTCGATTTAACAAAGACAAGCTCTATATCGGGATACAAGCTGTCCTTTTGCCATACTCAATCTGCAGCTGTGTATCTCCCCACGTCCATAACGGTTTTTGTGTCGGAAAACGGCACCGATTGGTATCAGATAAAACGCATTACCGATATTTCCAGCGAGGATCGCACGAAATGCATAGTCGAGGGCAAATTCGGTAACATCTGGAAAGCAAGATTCGTTGCGATTTCCATGCCCGTTCATACACATCTGTATTGCGATGAAATTGAAATAATCGGTAAAAAAAGCATTGCCGGCGCCACATCAGCAAGCGGCGGCACAAGGGCTCAGGTTGCAATCAATCCCGACAAATATGCATCCCCCGATAAGCTCTCAGATGTCCATGACGTTATTCTGATGTATAACGCAAGGGATATTTCGGAATACGAATCAGAGGAGCAGAACAAGGGACTGATAACGATTGATGAAAGTCTTTCCTATGTGGCTTACCGCGACACCGACGGCAAGATCATAGATTATATGGCTGACTCATATCTATACCTTCCTTTCGGCGCTTTTGATCATACCACCGCCGAGGGATGGCACAAGTATGTTGAAAACACGTTTACGCAGGGATATAATCTCGATGCGCTTAACACCGCAGTAGGTATGGCAAACGAAGTACTCGGTAACAGCGATTATAAGGTAAAGGTATTCTTATCGGTACTGCGTCCGAACCTGAAGTATGACGAAAACGACAACCTTATCACCTTTGGTGATATTGACGGCGATGGTAAAAACGAGGATTTTACAAAGTTGGAGGACAGGGTCAAATGCCTTAAATGGGAGGTTGATGAGAACTTATGTCTGTTTAACGAGGGTAATTACGAAAACCTTGAACTTGTGGGTTTTTATTGGTATGAAGAGCAGGTTTCCTACCAGGATGCCCATGAACTCGATATGATAAAATTTGCCGTTGATTATGTGCATGGAATCGATTATGCGGTGATCTGGATACCGTATTATCAGGCATCGGGTTTTTATGATTGGTACGCCCTCGGCTTTGATGTCGCCTGTATGCAGCCGAACTACTTCTGGAAGGGATTCGGCAATTATATAGCCGAAAACGCTATTATCACCAAAGCACTCGGAATGTGTGTGGAATTTGAGGTCGATAACGCAGCACTCGGTAGCAGTTTTTTCAGAAAGAACTACAAAGCATACCTGAAGGGCGGTATCGAATACGGGTATATGAAGGACACGATTCATATGTATTATATAAGCGGCGGATATGGCGCACTTTATGATTCATACCTATCCAAAAATAAATCAGATCGTTCGATTTATGACGACACATATAAATTTATGAAGGGTACGCTTGAGATAGAAACCCCAAAAACGCCTGACGAGCAGACCTTTGAATGCAAAATGAACAAAACCCTTTCGGGTCAGTCGGTCCAATTTGACAGTAACAAGTCGAGTCTTTACCTTGCGTACGCACCGAAATATGGTTCTTTAATCTTGAAAAATGACGGTGGTTTTATTTATACTCCCACAAAAGATTTTTATGGCGAGGATTGTTTCTATGTTTATGCCGACAATGATTATTTACAAAGCGAAATTGTAAAGGTAACCATAAATGTTGACTGATAATTATGACAGACTAAAAAATACCGAGCTCTTTATCCTTGATATGGACGGGACAATCTATCTTGGAGATAAAGTATTCGAGGATGCGGTTGATTTTATTTCAAAAGCAAAAGCTTGCGGTAAAAAAATCGTTTATTTTACGAACAATGCATCCAAAAACCCACAGATTTATTATGAAAAGCTAATCAGGATGGGTTTTAATGCCGAAAGAAGCGAGATAGTGTCGGCGGGAGATGTTACGGCTGAATACCTCTTGAGGAACCATCCCGGTAAGCCGGTATATCTTGTCGGAACTCCGGCACTTGAGGAGAGCTTTTTGGAGCGGGGGATCGTTTTATCCGAGGACACGGATATTGTCGTGTCCTCCTTTGACACAACTCTTACCTATAAAAAGCTCGAGACAGCTTGTCACCTGATAAGAAACGGGGCAACGTTTTACTGCACACATCCCGATTTTAACTGTCCGACGGAAAATGGTTTTATACCGGACAGCGGAGCGATCGCGGCTCTTATTACAGCATCAACCGGAAAAACACCCAAATACTTCGGCAAGCCGTACGGGGAATCGGCAGAGTATATTTTTAATATGTTCGGCGTGCCGTTCGAGAAAACCGCTATGGTGGGCGACCGTTTGTATACGGACATCGCTTTCGGAAAAAACAACGGTATCCTGTCAATCCTTGTTTTGACCGGTGAAACAAAAAAAGCGGATATAAAAGAGACAAACGCTCCCGATATTATTTTTGGGAGAATTGGTGAAATTTTAACATTTTTGGTGAAAAAGTAGTTGACATTTTTTACCATCTATGTTATTATAAGGTGAAAAGAGGGATCGAAAGAAATGAAAAGCACCGGAATCGTTAGAAGGGTAGATGAATTCGGCAGAATCTCTCTACCCGTCGAAATGAGAAAAACAATGGGGCTTGAGGAGAAGGCACCCGCGGAATTTTTTGTTGATGGTAACACGATTATCATCCGTAAGTATTCTCCTTCATGCGTTTTTTGCGGAGAATCCGATGAGGTAGTGGAGTATCTCGGAAAACTGGTTTGCTCTAACTGCATAGCTACATTGTCCGAATTAAAAAAGTAACATCGTAATTCTACGTAAAAAACACAAAAAGCATCCGTTTTTACCGGGTGCTTTTTTCTTGCCTTTTTATCTAATGCTTTTGTCGAACATGGCCGATAAGCTTGCCGTCGATATCTAAGCGGCTTAAAACTAAAACTGAAGTTTTTGCCTTTTCATATTGGTTATATTCTGCCGAGGGTATAAATTCGTATTCATCACTGTTAATCATCATACCGAGCGCGGATGTAATATCCTTTATGATCGGACAGAGCGCTATATTAGGCGCATTATACAATAGATATGAGTTTATGCAGTTATACGAATCAGACAGCGGCATCCCGTCGTTTATATAAGACGGCTTTATCAGATAAACCTTGTCCCCGTCATTGGCTTTTGCATATCCGACAGAAAGGCCAACATCGGTTCCTTCCGAAAACAACAGCTTCACAGCCGAAAGCGAAAGAGCCCTTAAAGCGTAATTAATACCCAGAAGCACCGTAAAGATTTGAGAAATATCACTGCTCGCACCGATTACGATTGGGAATTTACGCATTGCGGATAAACCGTACTTATAACACAATACCGAAATATAACCTTTTTCGAACTGCTCAAGCATATTACTGCGTATATCTATTGTAATCGGTTCCCCGTTATCGGAGGGGATAAGCATTGATTTGTCCAAATTAACCTCTGCTTTTCCGTTGTTGCATATTGTTACACGCTTCTCGCTCGTCACAAATCCGAGTTTATATATTGAAATACCCTCAGCGAGAGCTTTTTTACGGTATTTTTCGGTTCTTTTTTTATCGGCAAAAACAAATCGCTTTTCCATAAGTCCGGCGATTGTACCGGGCTCAAGGCCGGAAATCTCTATAGCGAATCCGTTTGTACGATCGATAAGCTCATACAGTCCGTTGACCGAGTTGCTGTATATCCACTTTACTAATTTTTTCTCCTTCGGGTTCTGTGCAAAACATAATATATTGTCTCCGACTTTTCCGTAGGAAAAGGATTTTTTGCACACGCTTTCGTTAAAAGACAAAAAGTCAACGAGCCTGAAGCTCATATCATCTCTGCTTTTATTTATAAAACTACGAAAAGCTGCGATAATTGTGGGATGATCGATATTGACCTTGTCAATTCGCCTCCATAGCTTGCAGGCGATGCCATCGTCACTCCTGAAATCATAAAGCAGAGCCCTCTCCTGCTCTGTAGGTTCTCTTCCCAACATTAAAGTCATTTCCCCCGAAAAATCCTGTCCAGTCATATTTTCAATCCCTTCAAAACAAACAGTTCTTGTATAAAGCCTTACTATAACCTGACCTTACTCTGATCTGCCGATTAAATATTCGCCATCGGTTGATGATATGTTAACCTCGGCAATGTCTCCTATTTTTTTTTGTGTAAAAGAGGTGAACTTCGTCTCTAAAAAGTCCTCTGTATGTCCCCGGTACTCACCTTTTGCAATGGATTCTATAAGCACCTTGACGCTCTCCCCGTTATAGCGCTCTAAAATCCGCTTTTTTACATTCCGCGAATGTTCTATCAATATTTCGTTCCTTTTTTTCAGTTCCCGTGCCGGTATTTTACCTGACATGGAAGCGGCAGCAGTACCAGGACGTGGTGAAAACGGAAAAGCGTGAACATGGGATAATCCATATGCGTTTACAAAATCTATCGTCTGTAAAAAATCGCTCTCGGTTTCGGTGGGAAAACCGACTATAAAATCTGCGGAAATAAGCATATCGGGCATTCTTGTGTTAATCATTTCCATCTTTTTTATCATCTGCTCTTTATTATAAGGGCGGCGCATCAGCTTTAAAATTCTATCGCTCGCCGACTGAAGCGACAGGTGTATATGCGGCATGAACTTCCGGGAGTCTGCGGCGGCGGTTAAAAAACCGTCGGTTATTGTATTCGGTGATAACGAGCCGAAACGCAGCCTCTCTATCCCTTCTATACCGTCGACTATATTTATAAGCTCCGAAAGAGGAGCATAATCATATGCAGAGGTCTCTATTCCGGTAAGAATAATCTCTTTATACCCTTTTATGGCAAGTCTTTGAACCTCAGAAATAATTTCCGCGACAGGTCTTGAACGAACCGGACCCCGCACCTTTGGAATGATACAGTAAGAACATCTTCCGTTGCATCCATCCTCGATCTTCACATATGCGCGACAGGTAGAGAAAACATCAGTCCTCTGCGTTCCTATGCACAAACTTTCATAACCGGGACCGGAAAGGTCAAAGCTCTCCTCATACCGTGTACGGCTGTTTTCGAGCAGCTCATCCGCTTTACGAAAAACCGCTGCTTTATCTCTGTTTCCTCCGATATAGCTGACGCCTTGAATTTCATTAATAGTGGGGTCGAGCTGAGAATAACATCCAATCACCGCAACACAGCCTCCGCGATTCAGAGCACGGCGGATAATCTGCGCACTTTTGCGACCACTTTCCGCAGTTACAGCACAGGTGTTAATTATATACAAATCACTTTTCTCGGAAAAATCAACAACCAAATAATTATTCTTTAAAAAAAGCTCCGCGAGCGCTGTTGTTTCATATTGATTTACACGACAGCCGAGCGTATAAAAGGCTACCTTTTTTATTATAATATACCTTCCTTTGAATTGTTTGACAGAGCAGATCGTTTTGCACTCTCATATTCTGCGCGGGTGACAAGGAGATTTATCGCCTCCAGCAGTGCGCCTGAGGTCATATTCTCGGGAAGCGAGAGCTCCTTGGCAAGCATCCGTCTGTTTCCGGAAGCATCGTTCCTGCCCGAAAAACCGTCGCTAAAAAATTCCGCTTTGGTTATCTGTGCACCCATCTGTGCAGTATCAGGACAATCTGTGCAAAACCTTTGGAGCAGCGATCTGATTATAGAGTCTTCTATCCCCTCAACGCCGAGGATACCCTCTTTTGAATCCCTGTTCTTGCGTTTTTCCCTACCCTTAATTCGTGGCACATAGACATTTATAAGTTTATCCTTTTCAACCATTCCTTTGAGCTTATTGCGAATAATCATACCTGCGCTGTCACTGTCGGTTAGTATGATAATGCACTTTTTCAAGGACATTTGTCTGATAAGCGCAAGCTTTTCGGAATCGTTAAACACCGAAAACCCTCCAAGTGCGATTACGGGTGAGGATATAATATTCGACAGTCGAATTTTATCATATTTTCCCTCTACCAAAACAGGGTATTTCAAGCACAACCTATTCTCTGCCATAAAGACCAATCCTAAACAACATTATCTCCAGTACAATATAAGGATTAACGCTGTATCTCTTAAGCTTTCTGTCAGCATTATCGATGCATTCGCAGGCAAATTCTATATATCCCGACGGCTTCTTTGCCAGACACGAAATCGTTCTACGCACTAACCATTCACCCTTTTTGATTTTCTGAGCGATCTTACCGGGACTTAATCCCTCGTCAAGCGAGGTTTGAATAAACAGCATATCTGAGTACAATTTTGACAAATAACCCAGCAGAAGCGAGGAGTCGGTTTTGTTGATTACAAGGTTATCATAGATACGCTTTACCTTCTTCAAGTCGCCGCCCGCAAGGGAGTCCGACAGCTCGTATACCTTGTAGTTCTCGTTCGGACAACAGTAGTCCAGTACATCCTGCTGACTGATTGTACCCGTCGCCGCTTCGCTGCATAATAGCTTCTCAATCTCGTTGTGTAGCGTATACATATCGTTTCCGCACAACGCAATAAGCGTCTGTACCGCAGCCCGATCTGCGCTTACCTTCCCGGCGGCAAAATGCTTTCGTATCCAGTTCTCAAGGCGCTCCCCGCTCTCATTCGGAAAGTTGACTGTTGTACCGTGTTTTTTAAGAGCATTTATAAGAGTGCTTATGCCTTTGCCCTGACCCTTCTGCGCAGTCTGTCCGTCGTCATTTTCTGAATCAGATTCATCCTTTGTCGGGCGATTTCCCTTTTTTGCTTTTGAGCCTGAAAATCCTCCCTCCACCAAACTGTCCTCAAGCTCCCAGCTTCTGAACATAAACAGTAATATAACATAATCGGGTGTCTCCGATATTACCTTTGAATACTCCTGTGCATCCTCTTTTGTCAAGGTGGCGGGATCAAGGTTTTTTATCTCAATCATCTTGTAATCCCACATATACGGCAGGGTGAAGACCGCTTCGAAAAACTCTGATACATCGGATTTTTCGGCATCGAAAACAATATGATTAAACTCCGGCAGAGGAGAAGAAGTTACCTTTTTACGCAGCTCTCGTACATAGTGGTCCTTTGTGTACTCCTCTTTACCGTAAAAAAAGTAAACGCCGCAGGGTTTATCGGATTTCAGGCGTTGTTTGAGTATATCAAGGCTCATTCAGATTCACCTCCACGCTATTTTCGTTCATTGTTATCATTACATAATCGCTCTCGGAATAGTCAAAAACCCTCTCTCCTTCACGAAAAGCCTTAGGGGAATTTTGTCTGTTAAGCCTCAAGCAGCGGTAAACGCATAAAATATCATCAAAAATATCGGATTCTTCAGAACTGTTAACCAGTATCACGGCATCGCTGAATTCCGTGTTTTTGTCTGCAATGCTGCTGACCCGGCTCCCGCCGTAAACCCTTGCGGTTCGTCCGTTACCGTTTACACTTGCCGAAAATCCGTCTGAAAGCATCTCTCCGTCTTTGATTCTTAAAGCGACAGATGAATCTCCGATACGGAAAGTCGTATAAATGTTATATTCGATTATATCACAGTCGCGACTATTTGCCAACTGTTTTATTTTGTTGTATTTTACCGTGTCTTGATGTACGGACATAGGAATATAAACGGAAGCGACATTTATTTCCGCCAACGCACTCTCCAGTTTAGCTATATCCCCCGGTGAATCGCCGTTCATTATGTAGTAATCAAGCCGGCAGTATCCATGCTTATATACCGTAGATATACCGCTTCTTTTTCCACCCAGTTCCATATACATACATTCTTTGCTGTCAGCGATAAAAAGCGATTTTTGCGAATAACTGTCGTTAAGCACTGTTATCGAGTTATTCTCACGACGGATATTGAAACTCACGATGCAAAAGACAACCGAAAGGACAAAGCATAACGACAGAGCAGCGACCGAAATATACATATGCCTCCGCCTTAACAGACATAACGCAAGAATTACCGCGAGCGAAAAAATGAGCGGTATGAATAAATACGGAATATATGAGGAGAAACTGCCAATGTCAGCCTCATATAAATCCACCAGCAGCTTATATGAATATTCGATAATTTTTCCCGGGATAAACGACAGAAACCCCGCCGGTGTGCCGATAACCGAAAAAATCAAAATACAGGGGATAAGTATAATAAGAAGATATGTATATAACGGTGTTATAAGCAGGTTTGTAAGCGGTAAAATATAAGAAATTGAATCGAAAGTGATTAAAAGCACAGGAAAAGTGAAAATCGTCGCCGCAGAAGTATACACCAAAGGCGCAATCAGCACCCTGATTGCCTTTTTCATTCCTGCCGCACGTCCGCTTACAGGACGCAGCAAATACGGTGACACTATGAGTATCGCAAGGCAGGATAAAAACGACAGTCCAAGACCAACCGAAAAAATATTATACGGATTTACGAGCAGCAGTATTAATAACGCAAGAAAAAGCGAGGTTATGCTGTCCGCACGTCTTGTTACAAGCATACATAAAAGCATTATTCCCGTCATTATCGCTGCTCTTGATACAGACGGAGTCAGTCCGGTAAATAACGCATAACCTATCAAAACAGCAAAACATATCGCACTTCTTATTTTTCTATGAACGGTAAAGAATTCAAGCAAACCGAACAGGCTCATCACAATCAGAGTTATCTGCAGACCGGAAACAACGAGCAAATGTGAGATGCCGGCGTTGCGGAACATCTCGTAAACATAAGAATCCATATCGGTCGTTTCTCCGATAATCAGAGTTTTCGATATTGTTGCGACTTCATCCGGATAAGACTCGAACATGGCGTCTATCTGGTTTTCCGAACTGTTTCTTAGCTTATAGAAAAAGCCGCTCCCCGGCTTAATACTGTCGAGCGTCCCCTCTGCTGTCAGGCTGATACCCTTTGAATACAGGCTTTTGCTGTCATGGTTACGATATATGATCGTACAGCTTACTATATCTCCCCTCCTGACAGAAAATTCTCTTCCTGTTTTTTCGTCATTAAGTACGCCTGTATAATAAAACCTTACGCCGGTTCCCTTTTTTAAGCCGTAATCGCTGCTGATTAACGAGACATCAAGAAATCCACCCTCAGCATAACAACCTATATTATTTACATTTACTGTAATCATATCGTTTTTTTTGTTTAAAGAACCGCTCCCTGAAAAAACAAGCATCGAATAAGCTCCGGAATAGAAAATCCCGAACATTACGATAAAACCCGCTATCGCTGCTTTTTTTAGCTGCAGAGAGCAAAAACGGTGTGCCACGAGCGAAAGCACGCATAGCACACCGATGATGGTGAAAAGTATGATTCTGATTTTCCCGTCAGTATATAAGCCGATGCCTACACCGATAGTAAAAGCTATTATCCATCCCGCTAAAATACGATTTTTTAGCAAATGGCACACCCACCTAATTTTTTATTCAGCCAAAAACAGGGGAAGCTGTTCCAAATAAATAATATCCTTGCGGGACGCGGCATCACCTTCGGCAAGAATCGCCATCCTGCCCGCAACGGTTCCGCCGCATTCGGTGACAAGCTTTTCGACAGCCATCGCCGATTCTCCCGTGCTTATGACATCATCCACAATAACAACTCGTTTTCCGCGCATATAATCAGCGTCATCCTTGTCTATGAACAAGGTTTGCGTTTTTGCAGTCGTAATTGATTTAAGCTCGGTAGAGCGCGGACTTTTCATATACAGCTTAGGCGATTTCCTTGCGATAAGATATCTTTCCGCATTAGTCTGGCGTGCCATCTCGTAAACAAGCGGAATTCCCTTCGCCTCCGCGGTGATAAGAACATCATGCTCTGGGAGCCTTTTTACAAGCTCTGTAGCCGCTGCGACTGTAAGCTCCACATCTCCGAAAATAATGAATGCGGCTATGTAGAGGCTGTCATTCACTCTGCATATAGGAAGATCGCGCTTTACTCCTGCCACATTAAGAGGATATACCTTGTATTCGGCAGGGTTGATTTTTATCGTTAATGACATGATTTGATATAACTCCTTAGTTTAACTTTTCGGACAGCTTTTTACCGCCGAGGATGTGAAAATGCAAATGGGGGACCGTCTGACCGCCGTCCGTGCCGCAATTCGTTATTACCCTGTAACCGTTTAACAGCCCTAATTGCTCAGCAATTTTGGGTATGGAGAGCAGCACGTTACTTACAGTCTGAATATTTCCCTCGTCGACAGTATTCAACGATTCCATATGCGTCTTTGGGACTACAAGCACATGAACGGGCGCACTCGGGTTTATGTCATAAAAAGCATAAACAGCCTCGTCCTCATATACCTTTTTGGAGGGTATCTCACCCTCAATAATTTTGCAGAAAATACAATCCATAATAATCTATCCTCACTTTGACAGTTGTTTTTCAAGAACTGCTGCAGATGCCTCAAGCGCTTCATCAAGCCTTGTTGCATCCCTGCCGCCGCTGGTCGCGCTATCAGGTCTTCCGCCGCCGCCCCCGCCGACGATGGGAGAAACAGCCTTTAGAAGATTACCGGCATGAGCACCAAGCGAAATGGCTGTTTTACCGCATCCCGCAACGAAAAGCACCTTGCCGTCAATCACTGTTGCTAACAGACAGACCGATTCTTTATGCTTGTCTGCAAGCACATCAGCAGCCGTTCGTAGAGCATCTGACGGAATATTGTCAAACCGGTAGGTCACCAGCCTTGTGCCGTGTATTTCCTTTGACTTTTCATATATTTCCTTTATTTTTGCAAGTACGAGAGCGGTATTTGCGCGGTCAAGCTCTTTTTTTAAGTGCTTTACCTCATCCTGCAGACTCTGGGCTCTTTCAGGTAAATCGCTTACATTGTTGGCTTTAAGTGCGTTTTTAACCGAATTCAGCGTATTCTCGCTGTGATTCATAAAATCTATCGTATTTCTACCTGTGATCGCCTCTATTCTGCGAACACCTGCAGCTACCGAGGATTCGGATATTATCTTGAACATTCCTGCTCTCGAGGTGTTTGTAAGGTGTGTGCCGCCGCAGAGCTCAGCCGAAAAATCACCCATTTTAACCAACCTGACGATATCACTGTATTTCTCCCCGAACAATGCCATCGCACCCTCAGCTTTTGCCTCAGCTATCGGCAGCTCCTTTACCGTTATTGTCTCGCCTTTTAGGATTTCATCGTTTACAATACGCTCGACCTCGCTGATTTCCTCGCTTGTCATAGCACTAAAGTGAGTAAAATCAAACCTTGCGCGCTTGTCGTCCACATATGAACCCGCCTGCTCTACATGAGCTCCGAGAACCTTACGCAGCGCGGCCTGCAGAATATGAACGCTTGAGTGATTGCGCATGATGTCCCTGCGCCGTTCGGAATTTATGCGGGCGAGAGCGTTTCCGAGTGAAACAACGCCCTCTTTCATATGACCAAAGTGCAGGAATTGCCCTTCATGCGTTTTTTGTGTGTCCTCAACAAGGAATACTCCGCTTGCGGTGATAATCTCCCCGGTGTCTGCCACCTGTCCGCCGCTCTCTGCATAAAAAGGTGTTTTATCGAGCAGAATTACTGCCTTTCCGCCTGAAAGTTCGCTTACGGGCTCGCCATCCTTGAGTATCGTAATTATCTCGCAATCGTTTTCAAATAGATTATATCCGGTAAACTCAGTTTTTACGCTCCTGTCAATAAAAGCGAGCTCATCACCACTCCATCCCATGTCGCCAAGGCTTGCTCTTGCATCCCTTGCACGCTGCTTCTGCTGCTTCATAAGAGCGTCAAAGCCTTCTTCGTCAACTTCTATACCTCTTTCCGAGGTAATCTCCTTTGTCAAGTCGATTGGAAATCCAAAGGTGTCATAGAGTTTGAAAACCTCCTGACCGGAAAGAATACCTTTGCCGGTTTTTTCGACCTCTGAGATCATACCGTCAAGAATATTCAATCCCGCATCAATCGTCTGACGGAAACGCTCCTCCTCGACAGAAACCGTCTTTTTTATATAATCCCTTTTTTCGTTAAGCTCGGGATAAGCATCACAGCTTTCGTTTATAGTCGTGTCACATAGCTCGGAGAGGAACGGGCGGGTTATACCGAGCAACTTTCCGTGCCTTGCAGCGCGCCTTAAAACACGGCGCAGTATATACCCTCTTCCCTCGTTTGACGGAATAACCCCGTCACCGATTAAGAAGGTCGCCGTGCGGATATGGTCGGTGATAACCCGCAGCGAAACATCGCTGTTATTTTCGCTGCTTGTATATTCTATCCCGGCGATTTCACAAACCTTATGCATAATATTCCGTATTGTATCAACCTCAAACAGGTTTCCGACATCCTGCATGATGCATGCAAGCCTTTCAAGCCCCATTCCGGTATCAATATTCGGATTTGCAAGCCGCGTGTAGTTCCCGTTTCCGTCGCTGTCAAACTGCGTGAAAACTATATTCCAAACCTCTATAAAACGATCGCAGTCGCAGCCGACCTTACAATCGGGTTTACCGCATCCGTATTTCTCGCCCCTGTCGAAATATATCTCGGAGCAGGGACCGCATGGTCCTGCACCTATCTCCCAGAAGTTGTCCTCCTTGCCGAGTTTTACGACTTTATCGGCAGAAACACCATTCTTAACCCATATATCAAAAGCCTCATCGTCCTCGACATATATGCTCGGATAAAGACGATTTTCGGGAATCTCAAGTGTTTTTGTAAGGAATTCCCACGCCCAAGGAATCGCTTCTTCCTTAAAATAATCGCCAAACGAAAAATTGCCCAGCATCTCAAAAAAAGTACCGTGGCGTGCTGTTTTTCCGACGTTGTCAATGTCAAGCGTACGCACGCACTTCTGACAGGTGGTAACACGCTTTGACGGAGGAACCTGCTCTCCGGTAAAAAAACGCTTGAACGGCGCCATTCCCGCATTTATTAACAACAATGAATTGTCATCTTTAGGAACAAGCGGGAACGAATCAAGGCATAGATGTCCCTTGCTCACAAAAAAATCGAGATATTTTTTTCTTAAAACATTCAGAGACAGCGGTTTCATATATAATTCCTCTCAAAAATAAATACACAAATTAAACTATATCAATTTATTATACTACAATCATAAAAAAAGTCAATAAAAAAGCCGATAAATCAGTAAAAATCCGCCCGCACATAATGAGTGCGGACGGAGAATTGTTATGTTTTTATCACTCTTCGGCGCTCTGCTCACTGCTTTCTTCGCTTTCCTCGATACTCTCCTCGGGGGGCTTTTCAGTAGTTCCGGTATAAGAGTTTTCGTTGATATATCTGAACATCGTACTTCCCTCGTCAGCGACTACGGTAAGGGATGGACAATAATCGAAAACTCCCTCTCCCACTTCGGTCACACTGCTCGGTATAATCGCATATTCCAGCGCGTCACAGCTCATAAACGCCTTTTTACCTATCGAGGTGACGGAGGAGGGTAACTCAATCCTCTTCATCGCTGAACACCACGAAAACGAGCGTGCACCTATTTTTGTAACGGTAGCGGGAACTTCTATTTTCTGGAGTGAAATACAGTTGTTGAACGCATATTCGGGTATCTCTGTGAGCCCCTTCGGAAGCTGTATTCTCGTAAGCGAGGTGCACCAGGCAAAAGCTCGATCGCCGATATAAGTCACAGTGTCGGGAACAATCAGCTCCTCAAGCTTTGTACAGCAGTAAAAGCCGCTGCTTTTTATTGTGGTCAATGTTCTCGGAAGGGTTATTCTCACCGGTATTTCATTCTTATGGAAAGCGAGCGAGGCTATTGTGGTTACGGGCTTCTCGTCAATTTCTGCGGGAATAACAACATTTGGCTCTTTGCTCTTGTATTTGGTTATGGCGATATAATCATTATAAACATCATATGCGAAAAGCTCGTTCTCCCTGCTCTCGATAAACCCGGCGTCCTTCTGCTCTGCATCTTCGGTGGCGGGAAGATAACTTTTAATCCTTTCGCAGGAAGAAAAAACCGATGCTACAAGCATGGTCAGAATGAAAACGATTATCTTTTTATGTTTTTTCATGTCTTGCACATACCTCCCGGCGACAAAGCCAGTACTGTTCTATACGTTCGCATTATATCATTAGCACAACCGAATGTCAAACAAAGTTTGATTAAAAGTATGTTGACAATTTTTATTTTTTTCCGGTAAATCTGTTGTAATCTGGAATTTATTATGATACAATCGCACTTGATGGTACTATAATAAATATTCGGAGGTTCGTTTAAATGTCAAAAGTTAAAGTGGCGATTATAGGCTGCGGTACAATCGCAAATAACGCACATATTCCCGCTTACATGGCAAATCCCAATGTGGAAATCAAGTATTTCTGCGATATTCTGCCCGAAAAGGCAAAGCAAGCTGTTGAGAAGTATAACTGCGGTATCGCGGTTACCGATTATAAAGAGGTAATTGCGGATCCCGAGGTTGAAGCCGTTTCTATTTGTACACCTAACAAAATGCACTCGATCATTGCTATCGACTGCTTAAAGGCAGGCAAAAATGTTTTATGCGAGAAGCCGGCAGCAAGGATTTATTCCGAAGCAAAGGCAATGCAGGATGCTCAGCATGAGACGGGCAAGGTTCTCAACATCGGCGTTGTAAACCGCTTTAATCCCGCAGTCAACAAGCTCCGCGAGATGATTCAGAGGGGTGACTTCGGCGAGATTTATCATATTTACATCAGCTTCAGAAGCCAGAGAAGCATTCCCGGTCTCGGCGGTGCGTTTACAACAAAGGAAATAGCAGGCGGCGGAGTTCTTATCGATTGGGGCGTTCATTATCTTGATATAGTTATGTACTGCATGGACGACCCGCTTCCCAAGACGGTTTCCGCAAAAGCGTTCTCAAAGCTTGGTGTTGATATGCCAAATTATGTTTATGAGGGAATGTGGGCCGAGAATACAAAGGACCTTAACGGAACTTACAATGTAGACGACTTTGTGACCGGTTTTGTCCGCACCGAGGGTCCGACGATAACATTTAACGGCGCATGGGCACAAAATATCGGAGTCAATGAAGCCTATATCGACTTCATAGGCACAAAAGCCGGCGCACGCCTCAACTACGGCGGAGACTTTACTGTATACACAACAGCTTGCGGCGGACTTGTGAGCACAAAGCCTAAATTCCCGCAAAAGGCGATGTTCCAGGAGGAAATCGACGCATTTATAAGATGCATAAAAACAGGAGAAAAGCTCCCCTCGCATATAGATAAGGCTGTTATAACCTCAAAAATGATGCAGGCTATGTACGATTCCAGCGAACAGGACAGGGAAATAGTGCTGTAACCGGAAAGCTCTCATAGAAATTCCATTTAATAATAATTAAAAACAAGGTATTGGAAACGGTAAGACCTCCCAATACCCTGTTGTTTTTATACTTTTTTTCTCTGTATCAACTTAACAAGCTCTACTATTGGAATAACTGAAACGGCAAGTCCGAGTGAAATTGCATATTCCATAAACGAGATGTGTGTAAACTCGAAAACATCGCGGAAGAACGACACGTAGATAACAATAGCTGTAAGGATTATAGATGCCAACATACCACCGTAAAGGTATTTGTTATGGCTCTTTAAGCTGAATATCGATCCCCTTTGAGAGCGCAGGTTGAATGAATGGAATATCTCCGCCATGGACATTGTTAAAAATGCCATTGTAATACCGTCATCGCTGTTTACAAATTCCCATAATCCCGATTCGATCCGGTGGCCGATAAGATACGCCAAGAGCGTCAGCACAGCTACCATAACCCCCTGATAAATTGTATCCACTCCGGTGCCGCTCGAGAAAATTCCCTCATTTTTCTTCCTCGGAGGCCGGCTCATTAGATCAGGCTCCGCCTTTTCCATACCTAAAGCAAGAGCCGGAATACTGTCGGTTATTAGGTTTATCCAGAGTATGTGAACCGGCTTTAATATGGTGAACCCTAACACGGTGGCGGTGAATACGCTTATAACTTCGCTTAGGTTTGAGGACAACAGGAACTGTATCGATTTCTTTACATTATCGTAAATCCGTCTGCCCTCGTTTACCGCCGAAACAATCGTCGCAAAGTTATCGTCCCCAAGAATCATCTCCGCCACATTCTTTGTTACGTCGGTGCCCGTTATACCCATGCCTATGCCGATATCGGCACTCTTAATCGAGGGAGCATCGTTTACGCCGTCTCCGGTCATTGCGGTAATAAACCCTTTAGATCTCCATGCGTTTACAATTCGCACTTTATGCTCGGGTTGCACTCTTGCATACACTGAGTATTTTTCAATGACTGTATTAAGCTCCTCATCGCTAATCTTATCTAACTGTGAGCCAGTAATCGCCATTGACCCGTCAGTTATAATCTCAAGCTCGGTTCCGATTGCCACTGCGGTATCTATATGATCTCCCGTTATCATAATGGGGCGTATGCCGGCGGTTCTGCATCTCGCCACCGCATCCTTTACCTCGGGGCGTATAGGGTCTATCATTCCGGAAAGTCCTATGAAAATGAGTTTTTGCTCCAAATCCGCCGCCTCAAAGGAATCCGGCTGTATATCGTATTCCCTGTATGCTGCGGCAAGTACTCTTAACGCCCTGTCTGCCATCTCTTTGTTTTTGTCAAGAATCTCCTGCTGGATGGACATTGTCAGCTCAGTAACCTTGCCTCCCTTCAGTACGTGGGTGCAAGCTTTTAAAAGTTCGTCCGGTGCTCCTTTTGTATACTGAATGAACCCGGCGTTGTTCCTGTGAACGGTAGACATCATCTTGCGCATGGAATCGAAGGGTGCCTCACCTACACGCGGGAATTGATTTTGTAAATCATTCTTATTCAGGGAGTTTTTATATGCGAAATTAACCAGCGCAGCTTCCGTCGGCTCTCCGGTGACAATGCCGTTTTTATCTATTACAGCATCGCTGCAAAGCGCCATCGATGCTGCCAGCAGCTCCCTGTCGTCCGTGCTGACCTCAACAACCGTCATTTTGTTCTGTGTCAGCGTTCCGGTTTTATCCGAACAAATAATCTGTGTGCATCCGAGCGTCTCGACAGCGGTGAGCTTACGTATTACGGCGTTCTGCTTTGCCATTTTGGAAACGCCGATCGAAAGCACTATCGTAACGACTGCGCTCAATCCTTCGGGAATTGCGGCAACGGCAAGCGAAACCGCTACCATAAAGGAATTTAAAAGAACATCAGTGTTAAGGCTGCCCGCCTTTATAACACCGAATACAAATATAAACAAACAGATTCCAAGTACAAGAACGGTTAGTATTTTGCTTAATTGCGCAAGCTTTTGCTGAAGCGGGGTTTTCTCATCCTTCGCTTCGTTTAACGCCTGAGCGATTTTACCCATCTCGGTATTCATACCCGTTTCGGTGACTACCGCAACGCCTCTGCCGTAAACCACAGAGCTGCCCATATATACCATATTTTTACGGTCACCCAGCGTAATCCCGTCCTCTGAGGCGTTCAGTTTTTCCGCAGTTTTTGTGATCGGAAGCGATTCACCTGTCAGAGCTGCTTCCTCTGTTTTCATAGAGGCAACCTCAAGCAGTCTTGAATCGGCAGGAACGGAATCTCCTGCTTCGAGCAGAATAACATCACCGACGACAAGCTCTTCGCTTTTAACTATTTTCACTTCTCCGTCACGAAGAACGCGGCTTGTCGCTTTTGTCATCTCCCTCAGGGCGTCTATCGCTTTTTCTGCCTTGTTTTCCTGAAAAACGCCGAGAACAGAATTTAGAATCACTACGAAAAGGATTATAAACACATCCGCAAACGATTCGTTCGCATATGCTGAGGTGATGCCGGAAACAAGTGCGGCGGATAGCAGAACTATTATCATCGGATCGGCTAACTGCAATAAAAAGCGTTTTAGCATAGACACCTTGGGAGGTTCTGTGAGCTTGTTTGCTCCGTTTTGCAGCAGACGAGCCTCCGCTTCTGCTTGCGATAATCCTTTTTCGGTTGTTTTAATCCCACTTAAAACCTGATTTTTGTCCTGTAGGTAGTACATCATGGATAATCTCCTTTTATGCTGTAAAAAAGACTTCTACAGCGTAATCACTGTAAAAGTCTTGCTTGATACTTTTCTTGGATATATCATGATTGACCGAGCAAAATAAAACAATAAGTTTATTTGCCGTAATGACGACCAATCATGCACAAAATGTGCAAGCTACTCCCTCTCACAAGATAAATATTATCATACTTATTATTTTTTGTCAATAAGTGAATTAGTAAAGTTGACTTTTAGCGAGTATTATTATATAATAATATACTAAATTTATTTATATGAGGTTTATTAAATATGGATTATAAAGCTTTGTCTGAGCTGCTGTTTCCGGATGTGACAAATACCATAGAATTTTACGAAAAGAAATACCCCGAGCGCAGTCTGCCTGAGGGTGCAAAGGTTACACGATTTGCACCCAGTCCGACAGGTTTTGTTCATTTCGGCGGGCTTTTTCCGGTTTTGGTAGATCAATATCTCGCACGACAGAGCAGCGGTGTATGCTACCTCAGAATCGAGGATACCGATTCAAACAGAGAGGTCAAGGGTGCGGAGCTTGATATTATAAAATCCTTTGAGCTGTTCGGTATATCCTTCGACGAGAGTATCATAAAAGAAGGGCTTTACGGTCCTTATAGGCAGAGCGACAGGAAGGAAATATATCATACCTATGCAAAAAAGCTGGTTTCCGACGGGTATGCATACCCCTGCTTTTGCGCAAAAAAGGACCTCGACAGACTTCGCGTTAATCAGAAAGCAAAAAAACTCAACCTTGGTTATTACGGAGGATTCGCAAAATGCAGAAACCTGACCCTCGATCAGGTAAAGGAAAAGCTTGATGCCGGTATACCTTATGTGCTTCGCTTAAAATCCTTCGGCGATTGCAACAACAAGATTAAGTTTACCGACCTTGTAAAGGGTACATTAGAGCTAACCGAAAACGATATTGACCATGTTCTGCTAAAGAGCGATGGGATGCCGGATTATCATCTCGCGCACGTCATAGATGACCATCTGATGCATACGACGCATGTCGTAAGGGGAGAGGAGTGGCTCCCGAGTCTGCCGTTTCATATACAGCTTTTTAACGCTTTCGGATTTAAATTACCGAAATATATGCATATAGCACAGCTAATGCGGCTCGATGGCAATGCCAAGAAAAAGCTGTCAAAGCGTGATAAGGGTGCCGGTCTTACTTCTTATATTTCAAACGGTTATGCGCCTGAGGCTGTAATCGAGTATGTTCTTACGCTGCTCAACTCGAACTTTGAGGATTGGCGCAGAGCAAACCCTGATTTACCCGTAAACGAATTTCCTTTTTCAATCAAAAAAATGAGCTTGTCCGGCGCATTGTTCGACCTTGTAAAGCTCGCAGATGTGAGCAGGAACGTGCTGTCACGCATGACGGCAGAACAGATTTACGACCGCCTGTGTAACTGGACGCAGTCATACGATAAAAAGTTCAATAAAGTTATAACACAAAATCCGGATTATACACTCTCTATCCTTTCAATCGGCAGAGGAGGACAAAAACCCCGTAAGGATTTCGGGTTATGGAGTGAGGTTAAACCGTATATAGGCTTCTTTTTTAAGGAGTATTTCAAAATTACTGACCAGCCCGAAGGTGAGTTCGACAAATCGGATATAAGAGCAGTAATCGAGGAATATTTGAATCTATTCGATCCCGGTGACGACAAGGACACATGGTTTGAAAAGCTGAAAACCGTCGCAGAAAAAACAGGGTTCTGTCCGAGTACAAAGGAGTATAAGCAAAACCCCGAGGGCTGGAAGGGACACATCGGAGACACGAGTATGTTTATACGCCTTGCGATTACGGGCAGATTGAACTCACCCGATTTATACACCGTGATGCAGATTTTAGGCGGTCAAGAGTGCAGAAGAAGATTGCAAAAATACCTGACAAAAATTTAAGGAGTCTGTTCTATGGATGAGAATACAAAAGAAATTAAGAATTTCCTGTATGACATTATTGACGCCGACTTAGAGAGTGGTGCGGTAAAGGAGATACACACCCGCTTTCCTCCCGAGCCAAACGGTTATCTTCACATCGGACACGCGAAAGCGATTTTTATAAACTACAACGCCGCAAGGAAATACGGCGGAAAATTCAACCTGCGTTATGACGATACAAATCCCTCCAAAGAGGGGGATGAGTATGTAAAATCTATTTATAACGATCTCGTCTGGCTGATAGGATCCGAACCTGATGAGGTTTGCTACGGCAGCGATTATTTTACCGAGTGCTATGATTTTGCTGTTAAGCTTATAAAGGACGGGAAGGCGTTTGTATGCAATCTTACCTCTGAGGAAGTCAGTGAATACAGAGGCACGCTTATAGAGCCCGGGAGAAAGAGCCCATATCGCGACAGGAGCGTTGATGAGAATCTTATGCTGTTTGAAAAAATGAAGAACGGCGAATTCCCTGACGGATTCTGTACGCTGCGTGCAAAAATTGATATGTCTTCTCCCAATATCAATATGAGGGACCCCGTAATATACAGAATTCTGCATGTTGACCATCACAGGCAGGGCAGCAAATGGTGTATTTATCCGCTATATGATTATGCTCATCCTATACAGGATGCATTAGAGGGCATCACCCATTCGATGTGTTCTATTGAATTTGAAAATCACCGCCCTTTATATGAATGGGTTGTTGATAATATCGGGTTCGAAAAAAAGCCCAAACAGCGTGAGTTTGCAAATCTTAATATAACCTATACCATTACAAGCAAACGCTTTTTCCGCCGCCTTGTGGAAACAGGCGTGGTCGACGGCTGGGACGACCCGAGATTACCTACATTATGTGCCATGCGCCGCCGCGGGTACACGCCGGGCGCAATCGCCGATTTTATTGAGAGGGCGGGAGTCGCAAAGAACTTTTCGATTGTGGATATCGCACTTATGGAGCATTGTATTCGTGATGAGCTGAATAGTACCGCTCAGAGAAGAATTGCAGTTCTTGACCCGATAAAGGTTGTTATCGAAAACTACCCGGCGGATAAAAAAGAATTCTTCGATGTGAGCAATAACCCGAATGATGAAAGCGCAGGAAAGCGGGAGGTTGTTTTCACCAAAGAGATATATATAGATGCCGAGGATTTTTCAACCGAACCCCCTCCTAAGTTCTTCCGATTAAAGCCGGACGGCGAGGTAAGACTGATGGGAGCATATATTATAAAATATAAAAGTATTGTTTTGAACGATGACGGCGGAATCAAAGAAATAATCTGCACTGCCGATTTGGAAAGCGGCAACAGAAGTCCTGTCGACGGCAGAAAAGTAAAAGGAACCATACACTGGGTTTCTGCAACCGAATGTATAGAATCTGATGTCTACCTTTATGACAAGCTTTTTACCGCTGAAAACATGAGTACTATCCCCTCTGCGGAGTATGATAAATATCTGAACCCTGATTCTGTCATCGTAAAGAGAAACTGCAAGCTCGAAAAAGCTCTTGCAGCCGCAAAACCGGGCGACAGATTTCAGTTCATGCGTACAGGGTATTTCTGCAAGGACACCAAAAATAAAAATGCTTATAATCTGATTGTATCCCTTAAGGATTCAAAATAGCGTTTTTTCGAAAGGGTGGTATATTTGCCGGTACTGCTTATTATTGCTTTATCAATAGCCGGTATTCTTGCGCTTATCGCTGTTATTTCGGCAATTCTTGTTATAACCTTAATTTTGCGAAAGCCGGTTATTGACATTGCCAACGACAGGATAGTAAGAATGACCCAGTTGAAAGAATACATCCCGCTTCTTAGTGAAAGTATTGCACGGCTTAACAATATGCAAAAGGAGAGGATAATACGGAAAAGCCATGACGGTCATGACCTTGTAGCATATTTTTTTCCGTGTGAAAATAACCCGACGAGCAAAAAGTATGCTGTCCTTATGCATGGTTACGCTTCCTGCGGCAAAAATGATTTTGCAATGGGTGTCGAATACTTCAACGGAATGGGCTACAATGTTTTGCTTCCCGACCATAGAGCACACGGGGAGAGCGGAGGCAAATACATAAGCTTCGGTATACTGGAACGTCTTGACTGTAAAATGTGGGCGGAATACCTTGTTGAAAGATTTGGAGAGGATATAAAGATTTTACTCGGCGGAATGTCGATGGGTGCGACAACGGTGCTTCTGACAAGTGAGCTTGATCTTCCTCATGCTGTAAAGGGAATTTATGCTGACTGCGGGTTTACTGAGCCTATCGAGGAACTGAGGCATATAGCAAAGAGTTTTTTGCATGTCTCCGGCATACCTATCCTAATAATTGCGAAAATTATATGCAAAAAGCTTGCGGGATTTGATGTGACGGAACGCTCAACCATTGACGCCCTTAAAAATTCGAAAAAACCCATCCTTTTTATTCACGGCAAATCGGACAAATTAGTGCCCTACCGTTTCTCGGAACAGAATTATAATGCATGTGTAAGCGAAAAGATGCTGTTGGTTGTGGACGGAGGAAAGCACGGAACAAGCTTTTTTACGGACAGTAAGGGTTATAAGAAAAAAGTTGAGGAGTTTGTATCAAAATACATAGATTAGGAAATTCGATAGCAATATGCACCGCAGGAACATCATTCCGACGGTGCATTTTTCATTTATGAATTATTCTTTTTTACTTTCCGATAAAATCTTTTATTTTTTTATATGCTTCGGAGGGATTGTCAAGATTCATACACAACTCTTCCATCGGGCATAAACCGTCGCCTCTGCGGTTTTTTATATGGGGAACGAGCGTTCCGTACGAAAAGGGAACACCCGCAGTTTTTAATACAGAAACGGCGCTTTCGCTCATAACATCACCGTATACCGCCGATATACCGCCCTTTATAAATAAATAAGCTGCCGCGGTTCCGACAACTCTATCGGCTGCCACAGCGCCGAATAAAGGCTCCCTTTTATCTTCTAAAAACTCGATTACGGGAAAAACTCCTTTTTTTTCGGAGACGTAAATTTCACCTTGCTTTATTACTACAAGCGACAGTTCATTATCTGCAAGTATCTTTTTTGCCGTTAAGGTTTCTTCCTTCAAACAAATACCTCCTCAAAGCATAAACAACAGGCGGGATTAAAATAAGCTGTACAACAATCCCGGGCAACCCCTTTATAATAGCCGCCCATGCTGCTGCGGGTGCTGCGTTCTCCATATCTAAAATATAAAAAGCCACAGCAAGAGAAATCGCATTTGCCGCCCTGCCCAAGACCATAGCAGGTATTAAGCAGGGAAAAACCCGAGTGCTTTTTTTGGAGAGCGCACCGCTTACAAGGCCGTAAACAAAAAGCTCGATCACCATAAAAGGCAGTCTGTCGGCAGCGGGCATTGAGGTTATTAAAAAGGATAAGAGTGGTGAAAAAATTCCGAAAACACTTCCGAAAACAGGCCCCAAAAGAAGCCCTCCGATAATGACCGGAATATGCATAGGCAGCAGTGTCGCGCCCATAGAAGCGCCGCCGATAAGATGGAATATCTGCGGCAGAAGCACGCCTGACGCCAAAAAAAGCGCTGCATACACCAACTTTTTTGTGGTTATCAAGTTTTAAACCTCTCGATTATCGATTTCACACGCTTCATATGCTCCGGTATCGGAATAAACTGCGGGCATAAGCTCACGCATCTTTTGCAATCCGTGCAGTTATTAGGAAGGCTCTCGCTTGGCATCCTTTTTATATCCTCCATAAAATCCGACTCGTCTTCTGTAAGAGAGTATCTGTTTACAATTCTGAACACGCCCGGGATATCCACACCGAAAGGGCAGTCCATGCAATATCGACAGCCGGTGCAGGGTATTATTTTTGCCTTTTTATATGCTTCAAGCGCATCATCAAGGACTTTTCGTTCTTGCTCCGACAAAGGCATAAAGGGCGACATACTCCCGATATTGTCCTTAACCTGCGAAAAGTCGCTCATTCCGCTCAATACCGTGAGCACATTAGGTAGGGATGCCGCGAAACGAATAGCCCATGAAGCAACGCTTTTTTCAGGCGAATGCTTTTTTAAAATCTCCCTTGCTTCGGGGCACAGGTTGGCGAGTGCTCCGCCTCTGACCGGCTCCATTATGATGCAGGGGATTCCTTTTGCTTCTATAAGTTCGTATTGCTTTTTTGCGTTTTGAAAGTCCCAGTCTAAATAATTCAGCTGTATCTGCACGAAATCCCAATCATAAGTATTGAGCATCCATTCCAGAACCTCAGGTGTATCATGGAAAGAAAAACCGAGATTTCTTATTTTTCCCTTATCCTTATATTCTTTGAGCTTATCGTAAACATTCAGCTTAATCGCTTTTTCAAAGCTGCTCTTTGACATAGCATGCATAAGGTAATTATCAAGAAATCCCACTCCGCACTTATCGAGCTGTTCGTTGAATATTCTGTCAATATCCTCCTCGGTATTCAATGCCCAAATAGGTAGTTTGTCAGCAAGGTAATAACTCTCTCTCGGATATTTTGCAAGCACGCGTGAAGCAAATAATTCGCTTTTTCCTTCATGGTACATATATGCGGTGTCAAAGTAATTAACGCCCTGTGATCTCGCATAATCCACCATTTCGAAGGCTTTTTTTTCGTCGATATCCGCAGGATTGTTCTCAATTACCGGCAGACGCATAAACCCAAAACCCAAAAGAGAAATTTTTTCATTTCCTTTAAGTAACTGTCTGTATTCCAACTGACTCAGGCTCCTTTTGTGTTTTTTTATAAAAACGGGATTACCTTGAAATGGCAATCCCGCTGTCGTTATTAAGATTTAGCTGCCCTTTACAAGCTTATCAATCTCTTCGGCAAAATTCTCTTCCTTCTTTTCAAGGCCCTCGCCTCTCTCGTACTTAACGAAGGAGACTATTTTTATCGAACCGCCGAGTTCTTTTGAGGTGTTCTCGGTATATCTGCCGACTTTTTGGTCCTCTTCCTTAACATACTGCTGCTCTATGAGGCAGTTGGTATCAAAGTATTTTTTGATTCTGCCTTCAACCATCTTTTCCTTGACTGCGTCCGGCTTGTTCTTCAGCTTGTCGTCGTTCTCGATCTGGCTCATCAAAATCTCCTTCTCGTAGTCAAGAACACTGGCGGGTACATCCTCTTTACTCACATAAAGCGGATTCATCGCGGCGATCTGCATACAAATATTTTTTGCGTATTCCCCAAAAGCCTCAGTCTTTTCTATTCCGCTGTCGGTCTCAAATACAGTAACAACGCCTGCTGCACCGCCGCCATGTATATAAGTTCCCGTAACGCCTTCGAATATGGCGAAACGGCGTATGGACATATTCTCGCCTATTGTGAAAATTTTATCCTTGAGCGCCTCTTCCACGGTCATATCGCTGCCGGCAAAGTTCATCGCGAGCAACTCCGCAACGGTTTCGGGTTTATTCTCGAGAACTGTCGAAAGTATACCTTTTACGAATTCCTTGAACGTAGCATTTTTAGCTACAAAGTCCGTCTCTGCATTTACCTCGATTATTGCTGTCGTACCACCCGACTTCATTATATCAACAATACCCTCGGAAGCAATTCTGTCCGCTTTTTTTGCCGCAACCGAAAGACCCTTCTCACGAAGAATCTTTATTGCCTCCTCAAAGTCGCCATTAGCTGCAACGAGCGCCTTTTTGCACTCCATCATGCCGACTCCGGTTTTTGTTCTTAAATCCATTACTGCTTTAGCTGTGATCTCAGCCATTATATATCCTCCTCTGCGTCATCCTCGATCTCGTCTGTGTTATTTTCCGCTATTTCGCTGGAATCCGTGAACTGTTCGCCCTGCTTGCCTTCCATTACGGCGTCGGCAATAACGGATGAGATAAGCTTTATCGCACGGATAGCATCATCGTTTCCGGGTATAACATAATCGACCTCATCGGGATCGCAGTTCGTATCGACTATTGCGACGACGGGGATACCGAGCTTCTTTGCCTCGTCAACGGCGTTCTTTTCCTTTTTCGGGTCAACCACGAACATAGCCGCGGGAAGCTCCTTCATATCCTTTATACCGCCAAGGTTTCGTTCAAGGTCGGACATTTCCTTCTGTAAAGCCGCAACTTCCTTTTTAGGGAGCAGGTCAAAGGTGCCGTCCTCTGCCATTTTGCTGATATTGTTCAGCTTTTGAATCGATTTCTTTATCGTTTTGAAGTTTGTAAGCATACCACCAAGCCAGCGTACGTTTACATAAAACATTTCAGCTCTTAACGCTTCTTCCTTTATAGCGTCCTGCGCCTGCTTCTTTGTTCCTACAAAAAGAATGCTTCCGCCGTCAAGAACAGCATCGCGGATGAACATATAGGCTTCTTCAATCTTTTTGACCGTCTTTTGAAGGTCAATGATGTAGATTCCATTTCTCTCCGTAAAGATGTATTCCGCCATTTTCGGGTTCCATCTTCTGGTCTGATGTCCGAAATGAACACCTGCTTCGAGTAACTGCTTCATTGAAATTACTGACATGACTAAACTCCTGTTTCTTCGGGTTATACCCGCCACCGCATTGTAAATTTACACAGATCAAACGAATAACCCCGTTTAAGGATTTCTTCGCACCCGAATCTGTGCATATACGGTGTGTGTTTTTGCCTTTTGAAAAAAGCTTATATATTATATCACAACATAATTGTCTTTGCAACACATTTTTTCGGAAAAATCGTTTGAAAATGGTTTTCATGGATGGTTTATGCTTACACATTCCTGCGGATAGAAAGAACGCCCCGTAAAGGAGCGTTCAAATCATTTGCCGGCCATTGAGGGGGACGGCAAATTCTATCAGGGAGGCTTATTTCTTATAAGTGAAGGACAGGGTTTCTATCAGCTCAAAGTTGTCGATATTATAAGACTTTATAAACATATTTTCCGCGAAGATATAAATATAATTACCGATATAAAGCCCTCTTAATTCACTGATGTAATAATTAGATAAATCAATACCCCCTACCTTGACAAAACTATTATTCTTGTAAGTGTAGAATTCATACCCGCAACTGCCGGATTTGAATACCGGGAAGCCTATGAGGTTCTTTTCCGAATCGACGAGTATTGCCTTGTGGTTGTCGATTGCTTCACTGTGATAATACTCTTGACCGAGATTTAATACAGACTTCTCCTTAACGTCGGTCTTGTCGCTTATATCAAACATCGAGAGCTTAAGACCTCTTACTTGGCCATTTTCGTTTGCGTCCTTACCGAACCCGAACAGCAACCCTTCTCCGTAAGGGTGCATATAGCTCGAAAATCCGGGGATTTTTAGAGCCGACAAGATTTTCGGATTGGTTTTATCTGAAAGGTCGACAGCGAATAGAGGATCCGTCTGACGGAAGGTTACCATATAACCTATATCCCCGTCGAATCGTACCGAGTAAATTCTCTCGTTCGGTGCAATTCCTTCTATTTTTCCCGCGATACTCAGTTCTTCATCGAGTATATACAGGTTGTTGTAATAGGATGTCTGCCGGTAATAAACATAATTGTTGTTATTATTATAGCTCTGTATTTCTGGTTTATATTCGTAAACCGTTGTCGCTATACGGAAATCACCCTCGTATTCATCCATTGAGAACTGGTTTAAAAGGCTGCCTTCAACGCTGTTGCTTGCAGAATATACCACAACCCCATCGTCGATGCTAAAACGGTATATATCAGTTTCTCCGTTAACAGTTTTCTGACCGACAATATCTTTTTCATTGATGATACTACCGTAAATATTGTTCGAACGGAAAGCCGTAACATAGATATTGCTGGTGCTTGAATAAACCGTTCCCGCAAACCCCAGCACAGAGGCGTTGGAAATATGGTTATACGGATTTGTAACGTCAATTCCTGTAACAACCGTATAAACAGCATTGGTTACCTCGTCTGCGACATAGATGCAGTCCGCCGGCACAAGATAATCCGAAGAATAGGATGAGCAATACGGGATATAGGTTTCCGGTTTATTCTCATCCGGATTGTAAACAGTGTGCGTAGTGATGATATAAAGATCCTCGCCTATCATCCTTGAGGAATTGTAATAACCGCTCTGATAAAGCTCGTTTTGAAAAACGGGATTAGCTCTGTCTGAAATATCGTATATCTCAACCGAGGTTGTATAAGTGTATCTGTTATAGCTGTAATACTTAACCTCCCTGCTCTCCTCAGTAGTCATCGGCTCGGCGTGTTGTCCCGACTTTATAAGAATCATAATATCTTCAAATAACAGAATTTCATTAAGTACATATTGCGTGTCCTTTTCGTCATCACGGATCTTTACCGTTGAGACAAACTCCATGTTCCCATCGTCCGCCGAAAGAATGTATACCCTGCCTTTTTGTTCCTCTTCGTCTGTGATTTCTGCTTCAGAATAGTAATATCCGTAATGGCTATACTGACTTGTTTTGCCGCAGGCGTAAATATACTTTCCATCGGTTTTTATTATGTCTGCTTCCTGCACGCCTGATACCTGATTATTCGTATCCGAATATTTGTCGTCAGCACCGGTTGTCGTAGATTTATTCTGTGGTGCTTCAGCATATTGAATATCCTCTTCAGCCGTTGCTCCATCTGTTAAAAAGTCAACTGCCATATATTCGTTTTTGTTCTGCATTGAGGCATTTTCAATCTTTTTGAATATACTTTTATAGTTGGCGCCTGATTTTAAAGGTATCGCACTACTGCCCGGCACATTGGTATCCGGAATAACGATATATGGGTTTTCATAATCCTCATACTCTTTGTTGTTAAAAGGCTCATTCGCCATAAACACAACCGCAAAGGAACCGGCAATAAGGCAGAAGCATGCAGCAAGAGCGATAAGCTGCTTTTTGCCGAACACCCTAACATTTCCCGCCTTTGCTCCTGACATTTTTATGCGTGTTCTGCTCAGCGCATCCTCACTCGGTTTAATATTTTCCATATCCTTGGAATACTTTTCTCTAAACATAATTTTCCTCCTCCAAAAGCGTTTTCAGTTTGCTTCTTGCGCGCATAAGTATCGATTTTACATAGGATTCGCTTTTATGCAGCAAATCGGCGATCTCCCGGACGGCGTAATCCTCATAATAATATAGATGAATTACGGTACGCATATCCTTGGGAAGCGCCATAACTGCATAATAAACCTCGCTTTTTTCATCCATATTAACGGATAAATTATCCTTTAGCGAGGTTGTCTTTCGGAACCACGATGAAGAAAAAAGGCTGTTGGTACGATTGATGGTAACGCGTATAAACCATGCTTTTTCATGCTCGGCGTTCTCGAAAAACGGGTTGCTTTTTATGTATCTCAGAAAAACATCCTGCATAATATCCTCCGCATCGTGTGTGTTTTTTGTTCGTGCAAAGGCTATTCTGTATACCATGTCGGAATATTTCCCAAGAACATACTCAATCAAATCATTAGTATGTAACGATTGACTGCCCATCTTTAAGACCTTTCCTTTCCAGGAGACCGGAGAGTCCAATCCATATGGTGCCGTCTTTCAATAGGATAAACTCCCGTACCCGAAAGAATGCTCCTTCAGGCAATAATCCTCCCTGTATAAATTCATTTACAAAGGCTGCGCAAGTAGCCCCTGCTATCGGTACCGCCCTCATCAGTACGGATAAAAAGCTTTGCTCACTTATAATACCCGTGTGAGTTTGGTTTGGTTGCATAGATAAACTCTTTTTTAAAAAGAAAATTATTGAGCGTGCGGTGGCACGCTCTTTGATATAAACATTGTCAGAGAATCGTAACCATTTCCTGCTCTTTTTCGAGTTTTTCAAGAATCGTCTCACAGTTCATAAGACAGCGCGGATAATGGAACGGGCCTTTCCACATAGAGCCCTTCTGTGTATGGGAGACGGTGCCGTCCTTATGCAGATAACCATACCACTCGCCGCATTCCTTATCGGCGAAATGACCGAACGAGTAGAGGTGCGTTTTTTCGAACCAATCCCAATACTTTTTATTCTTTGTAAGCCCATATGCAAGCAGGGTTGCAATAAGGACTTCGTTGTGAACCCACCAGAGCTTCATATCATGTTCAAGCTGCTCGCAGGGTCTGCCGGAAATATCGGTGAAGTAAATAAATCCCCCGTACTCCTTATCCCATCCAAGCTCAAGCGACCAGTCGAGGATATTAAGCGCTTTTTCTAAAAGCTTGTTATCTTTTGTATAGATAGCCTGATTCATCAAAAACCAGCTATTCTCGATCGAGTGACCGGGATTTATGGTCCTGCCGGCCGGATTGTCTATAAATTCGCCGTTTTCCCCGACGCATTCAAGCACACATTTAAGCTCGGGCTTGTAGTGGTAGTTTATAATCGTGTCAACCATCTCGGAAGCGATTTTGGTATAATAACCCGCTTTTGCGGGGTCACAACGGCGCAGGAGCTGTGCCGAGCTTACCATTACCATCGGTACCGCAGAAGCACGTTCGGAACGGGTGGACGCATAAGTTTTGGGCGTTATCTTATACGGATCGGTTTCGGGGTTACGGAACATCCGCAGCATAAGCTCATAACAATCCTCCGCTTTTCTCAGCGCATCGCTGTCGCCCGTTGCGAGCGCATACTCTGCCATAGAGAGTACATAAAAGCTCTCTGAGAACATATAACGGCGTTTTCTGAGCGGCTTGCCATCCCTTGTGACCGTAAAGAACATCCTTCCGTCAGAATCTGTGCACTTTTCCTCAAGGAACTTTTTGCCCAACTCCGCTGCGTCAAGCCATTCCTGCTTTTTCCCGTACTTATTACAGAGCGCTGAAAAGGTCCAAAGGCATCTTCCCTGAAACCATACCGATTTATCGTCGTTATAACTCCTTCCCCTGCGGTCTACGCTGGTGATATACCCGCCGTTTTTCCTGTCAAGAAGATCGCTGTTCATCCAGAACGGAACACAATCGTCCATGAGCTGATCATGATAAAACTGCCTGTATGAGGCAAAGGTCTGCTTATCCAACTTGCCACTTCCTTTTTATAAATATAATATAATTGATTCTACTTTTTTTGTCGGCGCTTGTCAATATGCTTTATGGTATAGTCCGTTTTTCTGTTTTTCGTAAGATTATACAAATATAGCGGTACGGCATAAACTCAACCGGCCAACCATATGTTAAATAATTGTATTGCGCTGATCATGTTCGCATAATATTATCTATTCCTTTGATGAGCTCGGTCGGGCATGATCTTTGATTTTATAAACCGGATGAAAACAGCATCCGGTTTTATTGCCCTTTACGGGAACACATATTTGTGCAAAACCACAGGATTTCTCGATTTATCAATAATATGTTTACAAATAGAAATGATTATGCTATAATTTGTATAAAGGAAGGGAAGTGAAATGAAAAAACTAATAGCTTTGTTTGTTTTCCTGTTGTTGCTTTTTCCCATGAGCTTTTTACCTGCCGGCGCTTCGGAAACGACGCTGAATAATAAAACGTCCGTATTTATCGACTATGATATTACATTGGATACGGTTTGGTCGGGGGAATATAATTATTTTATATGTACTACCGGCAAAGACTTGCCTAAAATACTCAACGGAGCTACACTTACAATCGAAGAAGGAGCTACGCTTTATTTCGCTGATTACATCAAGAACGGCGTAACCACACCTTATGAAAACGGCAAATTGGCTTCTATATATTTACAGATAGAATCCGGTCATTTGATTGCCGACGGAGTGAGGTTTACTGTTGTTCCAAGCAGACGTGACAGAGGATATGGCGGAGTAAGAATTTATGCAAATGATATCAACCCTTCGAGTGCTGTTTTTAAAAACTGTATCTTCGAATACGGTGCTGATATGATAATGGCATCCGAACGGGCAACTCACGAAGGTGGGCAGACAATCGATTTAACTGTTTCCGAATGCATATTCCAAAATCCCGTTCCCGGTTCAACAGGCATTGTATATGGTAACGGATACCATAAAAACGGAAAAGGAACCGTACGCATTGAAAAATCAACCTTTACCGGTTTTGGAAGAGGTGTTCAAATTCTTAGAAGCGATACCGGACAGGAAATAGACACATATATTGATCAATGCACCTTTAACGACTCAAGCGTACACTCACTCGAAATCATGGACGGCCGATTGGCGAGTGTTACAAACTGCACCTTCAACAATAACAATCCGGAATCTCATAGCGTTCAGCTTTATTATGGCTATAACGATTCCAATCACCCTGACGAGGTTGTTTTATCCGGAAATGTATTTAATGGGAGTGCTTCAACCTACCCTGTTGCTGTTCATGCCGCTTCAAAAATCAACAAGGACAGTGACTTTACAAATACATTCGGAAACGACTTCCCTGACGAATACAGATATGCGAAAATATTCGGAAATGTCGGCCAGTCTCCCTGGTCCAATATTGCCGACACGGCGATATGGGGCAATGTCGGGATGCCTTATATTTTAAATGAGAATGTCAGTATAGGATATAATAAAGATGATCGTATGAGCTATAGTCATTTGGTTATAAAGCCGGGGATTCGGGTGTATTTTGAAGGTGAAAGCAAATTGATATCTCAGGGCAAGCTTACTGCAGAAGGTACGGCTGATTTACCGATTGAATTTGCGCCCAAACCCGGCAGCACAAACAGCGCCGCATGGATTGAGGGCTCCCGTTACGGACAGGTTATACTCAAGCATTGCAATATTTATAACTTCTGGAAAGGCCTCTGGTTTGATTACGATAGGGAGGATAATTTAAACGAGGTTCTCGTTTCAATAGAAAGTTGTAAAATAAGCAATACGCAGGCCGCTGCCATACATATTGAAGAAAATAAAACTCCAAACGGCCACATCAGTATTAAAAACAGCGAATTCGGAAGTGAATCCGATGGCGATAACGGTTTTGTGATCCATCAGAGTAAAAATGTTTCAATATCAAACTGTTTGATTTACGGATATAAGGGAAACGGTATTATCTTCCACCTCAACAGACAATACATGCTTCTTTATCCCGAAGCACTGACGGTGGAGAATTGTACGATTACGAAAAACGCTTTTAGCGGAATAAAGCTTGAGATTAATCCTTATTTTGAGATATTGCCCGATAACGGCGTTGTCGTGAGCAATTCTATCATATCGGGAAACGGCGTATTAAATATTGCCGAAGATGAATTTAATAAATATGAAACATTATCCCATCCGGTTCAAATAAGTTATTCTTTGCTCGGGAACGATTCGGCAAAATATACAGAGGGTGTATATCAGCATGAGGCTGAGGACAAAACCAGCTATGTATATGTAGAGATTCCCTCCCGGAATTATAAAGACTGTATTTACAAAGATCCCTTGTTCGCAGATGCCGAAGGGTATAATTTTCGTTTGAAATCCCAGACCGGCAGATGGGACGGGGAAAGCTGGGTTACCGATTCGGTTACCAGCCCCGCCATAGATGCGGGTAATCCCAATGATGAATACAGTTCCGAACCGGCTCCCAACGGCGGCAGAATCAATATGGGTTATGACGGAAATACTGTTTTTGCCTCTAAATCCACTGCCACAGAGGATGCGGCGCCGGAAAAAGAAAGCGAAAAGTTTGATTTTTGGATATTATTAATAATATTAGTCTCACTGATACTCATCATTTTCACACTTTATATTATTGTGAGAAAATATTCAAAGAAAAAGAAAGAAGCACAGCTAAGAGATTAACAAAAAGCTCTTAGCATGAAAAAACGTTTTTGCACTTTTAATCAGGTCTTATTCATATGAATATATACAAATCCCTGGGATATTTCATCCTGAAAAGCAGGGGCAATACTTATACTGTCAGCACATCAACAGGGACGCAATTCGCGCGTCCCTGTTTCCTTTCTTATGAAGCTTTTTTCGCTATTTAAAGGTTCTAATTATTAATATAAGATTTGAAATTTTAAGAAGGTTGGTTTATTTCATGATCATCAATGTATTTCGGTTTTCGTTTTATAATATCATAATTTAATACTAAAGCTAGTAAAATAAAAAATATTATAATTTTTACTTTGTGAATGTATATATAATTAACTAAATCAATCAGATTCAAAGTATTTAAATAATTCTTATACCCATTAAACGTTTTTATAACAGGATAATCTCCTGTTGTTATTATTGTTTTTGTTTCTATATCCACCGGTATGATGAATTTATCGTTGATATACAATAAATCCATACTGTTGTTATAATAATTATTAAAATTCTTATTGTTAATAAATACTTCTGCTTTTAATCCGTTCAATTCAGTGATTTGACGAATATCATACTTTTTTGTATTACTATCGTATTTATAATAAG
>ENA-UOOM01000293-UOOM01000293.1-fermentation-metagenome-genome-assembly--contig:-NODE-293-length-61189-cov-69.570763_pt1 | contig 61189 bp, 48 predicted proteins | sample MGYA00245781_ERZ724031 | MGnify/ENA primary metagenome ERZ724031 (study PRJEB28704, sample SAMN03018317) | fermentation metagenome | biome: anthropogenic terrestrial biome; feature: soil; material...
TTGTCTCCGCAACCAGAGGGCAATGCAAGCTCACGACGTCGCTTCTGCTAAGAAGCTCCTCAAGCGTGTCGACCTTCTCGCAGCCGGCTTCTGCCACCTCTTCCATGGATTTCGTAGGGGCCCATACAAGGACGTGCATGCCGAGGCCACGGGCGATTGGGACAACTGCTTGCGCGATGTGGCCAAAGAAGACAAGGCCAAGTGTTTGTGAGCTTAAACGATGAATGGGATAGTCAACCTTTGGGGCCCATTTGCCGGCGAGGACATTGCGGTTGGAGAAGGTAATCTCGCGCTCGAGATCAAGCATTAGTGCCATGGCATGTGTTGCTACCTCTTCAGCGCAATATCCTGGGCAATTCGAGACGGTGATGCCTTTTTTGGCAAGGCGATTTACATCGATATGGTTGATGCCGATTGACATGCTTGCCACTAGGCGGATTCTTGCGTTGGCGCAGTCTTCTACGGTTTGGCCGCGTATGGCGCAGCGCTCATTAACGATGGCGTCACAGCCTGCAAGCTGATCCGGAGTTGGCGGTACGTAGGCTTCATGCTGAGTAGCTACAAGCTCGATCTCGTTGGAGCTTCCTCTCTCAGCGAGAATCTCATTGGCCTTGGTTGTATCTCCGTCAAGTGTGTACCAAAGAACACGATAGTGCTCTGCAGATTGCTGACTTCTGTCTTGTATTGTTTCCTGTGAGTTTTGTGCGATGGTGTCGGAGTTACTTGAACTTTCCATGACATAACCTCTTCTTATCGTCTACCTCGAAGGTTCGTTCTTATGTCTTTGCAATCTCGTGCAAGGCAGCATAGTAGCAAACGCATATCACCTGTACACATATCGTCACAAGCAGGCAAAAAAACCGTATATACGGAGCTGCTAGCTCAGGTTTTTATGAAATAGCAAAGATATAATAGGCAGTGTCGATTCAGAGTTGTGAAGTGTTTAAAAAAGGGGAAGATGAACATGGGTAAACACGATGCAGGCGTTTCGAAGTCTGGTATGGCGATAGCGGGACTAATTTTGGGCATCATTGCCCTGATTACTTCTTGGATGCCTTTTCTTAATAACATGTCCTTCTTCATTGCACTGGTGGGTGTTGTGCTTGCAATCGTGGGCGTAGTGAGCACTGTGAAGGGCACGCATTCAGGCAAGGCGCTTGCCATCGTTGCAATTGTTATCAACATAGTAGCTATGGCTGCCGTATTGGCTGCACAAAGCGCTACCGAAACGGCGCTGAATAAGGCCATTAATGGTCCGAGTGTTTCTGATGTGTCGGAGAGCACTACAACAGATGACAGTGGTTCAACCTCAGACGCTAGTACGGCGGCTGACAGTGACCAGCAGGCAGCTACCACTGATCTTGCTGTTGGGACCTCTGTCAGCCTTGATAATGGCCTGTCTGTCTCGGTGGACTCTGTCAATAAAAGTCTAACTAATTATGATGGGTCAACTGTGGTGGGTGTGCAAGTGACCTATACCAACAACGGAAGTGACTCGGCAAGCTATAACTTGTACGACTGGAAAGGCGAAGATTCCAACGGGGCCCAGGAAGACTCCGTATACTATTCAAATTCCACGTCGAGCAACGAAGATGCTCTTCAGTCTGGATCACTTGCGGTAGGAGGTTCGAAGTCGGGAATGCTCTACTTCAAAGACGGTACAGTGAAAGTCCTGTATTTTGGCACTATAGTGAGCAATGATGCCGCTGCAAGCTGGGATATCGCATAGGAGGGAGCAACAGTGGGCGAGCCCTTGACAGAAGAGCTGCTCAATGAGCTTGTCTCCTCACCAAGCCTTGATGGGTTTCTCAGCGAGCATAAGCAAGACCTGCCAGATCGATCGCTCTGCGATTATCTTCAGCAGCTGCTCGCTGAGAAGCACCTTAAGCAGTCGCGTGTCGTTCGCATGTCTGGTCTGACGGAGCATTATGGCCGTGAGATCTTTTCAGGGAAAAAGTGCCATCCAGATCGTGACAAGGTGCTGTCCATTGCCTTCGCAATGGCACTCAGCTGTCGCGAGGCCAATCGCCTGCTGATTGCCGCTGGCGTGAGCACGTTGTATTCCAAGAGTCGACGTGATGCCATCATTATCTTCTGCCTTGATAGGGGTTGTTCGCTGCAGAAGGTAAACGAGGAGCTTTATCGCTTCGGAGAGCGCACCATCCGCTAGAGTTGCCAGATCGCTGAAGCGCCCCATGCGCGAAACGAGAGCCATATACATGAGACTAATGCATGCGCATCAAGCCGATTTGATATGATTGCCGCATGGAAACTGACGATCTTGACAAGGAGCTTGGCTCTCGACTCGATGGTCTGGACGCAAGTGACGGCTATCGTGTCGAGCGAACTCTCAAGCAAAGCGAAAATGGGCTCACCCAGCTTGTCTTTCTTGTGGCACGAGATGGTTCGGAGCTAGGGCCTTTTGTGCGCAAGATCATGTATGATCAAAGGGATCTTGGCTGTGCGTATGAAGCGGTGTACGTTGCGCAGCAACGTGGCCTGCGCCTTGTGCACCTTCCGCGCATTTATAAATGCACTCATGCTGAAGGTCACCTCACGGTCATCATGGAATATGTGCATGGCTCCACGCTTGATGCTTACATACGTCAATTAAGTGGGGCAGACGGTCGCCTTGCTTTCGTGCAAAAGGAGTTCGGCGATCTGTGCGATGCAGTGAGTGAGTTGCATGAGTGCTGTGGTCAGCCCATCATCCATCGCGATCTGAAGCCAAGCAACATCATGGTCACACAAGGTGGTGTCATGCTCATTGACCTGGGCATATCTCGCATATTCAAAACGGGGGCAGAGCAGGACACAACTCATTTCGGTACTCGTGCCTACGCGTCACCGGAGCAGTTCGGCTTTGGCCAAACCGACGTCCGCAGTGATGTGTACTCTCTTGGCATGTTGTTGTTCTTCTGTCTCACAGGGCGAGAAGCCTCCTCGCAGGACCGTGCGTCGAGCTTTACCGATGCAGACATTCCCTCCGCCCTCAGGGCTGTGGTCGTAAAGGCAACGCGCTTTGACCCGGCCGCTCGCTATGCGACGGTTCGCCTGTTCAAACGTGCGCTCATCTTGGCACTTGAGGCTGATAAAAAGCAAAAGGGGATAGCTACCTCCCCGAGCTTTGCATCAGAGTCTCATAGCACTGATTTGAAGAGGATTAAGCCTGCCTCAAGCTCTTCTCCGCAAAGATCGATCCTCTCACGTATCCCTAGATCGCTCGGTCTTGTCTGGGATGTTCTTGTTGCGGCTGCTTGCGTGCTCTTTGTTCTCGGATGCGTCGCGGCGTACCTTGTGCCCACGCCTCAGAATGCAAGCAAACCTGCATGGTATATGGCTTTTTCGTATTTCTTCTGTATGATTCCCCTGATTGTCATAACAAGTTACCTGATTCTTGATCGCAGACCGCTGAGGCAATGGATTCCCGCCTTGGCAAACCTTACAGTCCGGCGAGAGACCATTTCAGGGATCAAAGCTATAGTGTTTATCTTTGTAATTTGGTTGGCAGCCACGCTCATGGGGTCTTATCTGTTCAAGTGATATTTGTGATTCTTAAGCTGCTTGCTGTTCCCAAACGGGTGTGCTGTAGTTTTTTCTGTTGATCACCAAAACTAAACTTTGAAAGTTCTCATGTCATAGCGGTCTTTGTGCCAAATTTTTAGTGGGCATGTATGCTGCGAGCTGGCTCTTTTAAACCCTGTGTTAGGAAGAGCAGCTAACCTTATTCTGTTTGTACAGATGTTTCGTATGTGCATTTCATACTTAGGAACAGAGAAAAGGCAGTGTTATGTGCAGTGCATTAGACTGTGCGTCGGTATTGCATGTTGTCTGATGAGATATTTTCAATTACGGGGAGACACATGGTAAAGGGCACGGAACTTGCGAAGCACCAGAAAACTACAGCTGAAGTACTCGTTGATTGTTTAAAAGCCGAGGGCGTCAAAATAGTATTCGGTATTCCTGGTGAGGAAAACCTCGATCTGATGTTTGCCCTTAAAGGCTCAGGTATCCGCTTCATTACCACACGTCATGAACAGGGCGCAGCTTTTATGGCAGATGTGTATGGTCGTCTTACTGGCCATGCTGGCGTATGTCTTGCCACCTTGGGCCCAGGCGCTACGAACCTTGTGACAGGTGTAGCTGACGCGTTTCTTGACGGGGCACCTCTAGTTGCGATTACCGGTCAAGTCTCCAGCGAGCTTATGCAGCTTACAAGCCATCAGTACCTCGATCTTTCTGCCATGTTTAACCCTATAACGAAGCGCAGTAAAGTCATCATGCGCCCGGACACTGTCGCCGAAATTGTACGTTTAGCCTTCAAATATGCCGAGTCGCCTAAATCTGGCGCAACGCATATAGACCTTCCGAAAAACATTGCACATATGCCCAGCTCAGCAAAGCCTTTACATCGTCAACAGGTGCCTGAGCTCTACGCAGACCCAACGAGTGTCATCGAGGCAGCAAAGCTCATTTCGTTGGCAAAGAACCCCCTTATCCTCGCTGGTGCTGGCGCTGTTCGCAGCAACGCTGGGGAAGCAGTAAGATCGATGGCAGAGCGCTTGCACATACCTATAGTCCAAACGATGATGGGCAAGGGCATAGTGCCGTGGGATTTGCCTTGGCGTTTGGGCGTGGTGGGTATTCCCCAGCATGACTACATCATTGACGCATTTGATAAAGCAGATCTTGTTATTGGCATAGGCTATGACCTTATTGAATGTGCGCCCAAGAAATGGCATACACATCCGATGAAGATCGTAAATATATCAGGTCTACCTGCTGATGTAAACCAGCTCTATGAGCCTGATGTAGAGGTTACAGGTGATATTTCCGACAGCATTTATCAGGTGATACGCATGTCTAATCGCAAAGATATGCCTGAACCAAAAGCTTTGCTTGAGGTTGGCCAACGCCTGCGCAGAGATTTTGAGAAGCTCTCCGCAAGTGATGCTTATCCTATGAAGCCTGCGCGTATTCTCACTGATGTGCGCAAGGTGCTTGGGCACTCCGATATTCTCGTGTCTGATGTGGGCGCCCACAAGATATGGATCGGTCGTGATTATCCTTGCTATGAGCCGCGTACCTGCCTCATCTCGAACGGCTTTGCGTCTATGGGATTTTCTGTACCAGGCGCTATTGCCGCAAAGCTCGTCCACCCAGATCGGCGTGTGCTCGCTGTCACGGGCGACGGTGGCTTTATGATGAATAGCCAAGAACTCGAGACGGCCGTACGCGAGGGGGCCCCGATCGTTGTACTTATCTGGGAAGATGAGCACTATGGACTAATTCGCTGGAAAGAGGAGGAGCAGTTCGGCGATACCTTTGGTGTGAGTTTTACGAATCCTGATTTTAAGGCCTATGCGGAGGCTATGCATTGCCATGGCTACAAAGTAACTGAGGCAGCCGGTCTCATCCCTACGCTTGAGGATGCCTTCTCCCATACGGATGCTCCAAGCGTTGTAAGCGTGCGTGTTGACTATTCCGAGAATATGGCCTTAACTGAGCGGCTTCGCGAAGAGTACGACAAGTAGGAAATTCGAAAGCGTAGGTGCGAAGGAGGCACTCAGCAGCATGCAAACAGATATGGTGGTTCTCCTTATTGTAGTAGTGGCATCACTAGCTGCTGCTGTCTGCTCTCTTGTGGCCCTTTTGCATGTGCGCGCTAGCGAGAGGCGACTCGAGCAGATGAACACGAGCCAACATGATCTCACCTCTGGGCAAGCCGCTGTCGAAGACAAGATTAATTCCGAGATGCGGCATACTCGTGAGCAGGTCGGGGCAAGCATTGAGGGGCTTGACAGGCGGCTGGTTGACATGTCAGGACAAATAGGCGGCGTGAAAGAGGCCATGGCGCATCTTGAGAGCAAGACGATGGAGACGCTCGGCAACACACGAGTTGCGGAGGAGAAGAGCTTTTCGGAGATGCAATCTCGCTTGGTTACCTCGTTAAGGGGCGTGCAGGACAGCGTGTCGCAGCAGCTCATTGCCATTCGTGACGACAACAATAAGAGCTTGGAGAAAATGCGTGCGACCGTCGACGAGAAGCTCCAAAAGACGCTTGACGAGCGCATCACCCAGTCTTTTCAGCTGGTCAACGATCAGCTTGACTCTGTCTCTAAGGGTCTCGGCGAGATGCGCGGCATGGCCCAGAATGTCGGTGACTTGAAGAAGGTGCTTTCCAATGTCAAGACTCGTGGAATCGTTGGCGAGGTGCAGCTTGGTGCCATACTTGAAGAGATCCTGTCTCCTGAGCAATATGCAACCAATATAGCCACTGTTCCAGACAGCTCAAACCGTGTCGAATTCGCCGTCAAGATACCGGGCAAAGATGGCGAGTTTTCCTACCTCCCCATCGACTCAAAATTTCCAGCCGAGACATATGAGCATTTGGAAGATGCGAAGGAGTCAGCTGACGCCGTCGCAATCGATGCTGCGTGGAAGGAGCTTGAAGGCCGTCTGAGAGACGAGGCGAAAGACATCCATGACAAATATGTTGCACCACCTGCGACTACCTCGTTTGCAGTTCTCTTTCTTCCGTTTGAGGGCCTTTACGCTGAAGTTGTGAACAGACCGGGCCTGCTTGAAAAGATACAACGTGATTGGCATGTTAACGTCGCAGGGCCTTCCACAATGGCTGCCCTTCTCAATGCGCTACAGATGGGCTTTCAAACGGTGGCGATTCAAAAGCGGGCTGATGAGATTCAAAGGGTGCTTGCTGCTGTCAAGTCTGAGCTGCCAAAATATCGCTTAGAGCTTGAGCGCGCACAGAAACAGCTTAAGACTGCCTCAAAAACTATTGATGGTCTTGTAGGAACTCGCACGAGAGCTATGGAGCGAACGTTAAAGAATGTCACAGCAGCAAGCTCATTAGAAGAAGCTGATGATATTCTTGGCATTGGTGGAGATGCGAGGTCTGAATAAAACTTGAGTTAGGGAAAATTGTTTGAAGATCGCCATATCGCCTTATTATGAAAAGCATTACCTATCCAAAGTACTTTCTGATTTTCTAAAACCTAGCTCCATAAAATTTTGCATGCATTCCATTTTCTGTGCTGAAATCTGGAATTTCATTTAGTAAGTATACAGAGACTACAAATATACTGGTGGGATTTTATATATAGCTGCTTTATGATAAAAATCAAGCATATAAGAGGGATCCTATTTACTATAAGGCTCCTGTTTACTATAATATAGAATACTAATAACTACTGCTCAGTGCTCTTGTTTATAAAACAGATGCGATCTATATGCTGCAAGTCTAGCATCGACAGACAAGCAGCCTCGGGAGCAAACGTCATCCATGAGCTACTATCTGCTCCTTTATATTATATGTGACATAAGCTGCGTCATTTTTGCGTCGATTCTTTTGCGTAAGGTGACGTTGAACTTAGGTGATACCTTTGAGGTTGATTGGCTTCGCTATCTCATCAGTTCGTTTATCTTTTTTGCGCTGACTGATATGGTATGGCCTTTTATTAGGCTGCAAACAGCAATTATTCCCGTGTGGATTCTTAGGGTCCTCTGTTCAATTAGCGAAATCGCTCTTGGCTTAGTTGGATATGTGTGGTTTATTTATGCGGAGCATCGCCTTAGATCGAGACTTCTCAAGGATAAGAAACATAGTGCTCTTTTTGCCATTCCCTTTTTAAGTCTGTGTTTACTAGCCCTTCTATCGATCTTTACGGGGTGGACCTATACGATCAATGATGATGGATCATATACAAGGGGACCGTTCTTTCTTATGCAGCATGCTATCATCTATTTCTATGTCCTTACTGTGACCATTCAGGCTCTTGTTAAATACAAGGGCGTAAAGACTAATAGAGATAAGAATACTTGCCGCAGCATCATCTTATTTGCCTCATTTCCACTTGTTGCAAGTATAGTTCAGTTATTTATACAAATGACGCCTATCCTCTGTTTGAGCATATTTGCGGCTATTCTTTTCATTTTTATTAATCTAATGGAGGGGCAAATATTTACGGATGCCTTGACTGGTCTTAATAACCGACGCCAAGCTGAGCGTTATTTTTCTTCTCTGGTTTCTCAGGCAAGTGGGTATAACGCATTCTATCTCTATATGTTAGATGTGGATCACTTTAAAAGTGTCAATGACTCATGGGGGCATATAGAAGGTGATGTCGCCCTTGGTATTGTGGCATCTAGTTTGAAAAAAATCACAGCTCAATATAGGGGGTTTGCCGCTCGTTACGGTGGGGATGAGTTTATGCTGATAATTCGAGCGCTACATATCGTAGATCCCAAGATGGTGCTCCAGAAGCTTAATGTGTTTTTAGCTGATGAATGTCGCGATTCGCAAACTTGCTATGACCTTACCATCAGTGGTGGCTGGTATCAGTGTTCATCAAAGGATGAATCTTTCCTAGATGCTGTAGAAAAAGCAGACGAAATGCTCTATATCAATAAAAGAAGCTTAGCTTAAAGTGGCACGCAGCTACATAGGCAGAGCACTTCAACGCCACATTTTGGCGGCACTAAAAATATTTCGAAGAGACACCGGTAAATCATTGCTCTTTATATAAGCTCCTGTAGCTAAGTTGCTTAGGATCGATTTATAAAAGATTGGCGACCATCTTTACTCTCACCCGTTAAACTAACGAGGACGGTTCCTAAAGATCGGAGTGTTTGTGCCGCAATCCTTCAATGGCTTCAGAGAGTCTCGACAAGTGCAACTCACATCACAAAGTTTAGAAAGGCGGCAAGTAGAGCCTATGCAAGGTGTTTCTTCTCGGAGAGATCACCTTGCTGTTGACGTTGACTCTCTCAACCCCGCCCAAAGAAAGGCCACCTTATGCACCTCGGGCCCGCTTTTGGTGCTCGCAGGCGCTGGCTCTGGCAAGACGCGCGTCTTGACGATGCGTATTGCCCATATGGTTGCAGATGAAGGAGTGCGGCCTTGGCAGATATTGGCAATAACTTTCACCAATAAGGCAGCTGCGGAGATGCGTGAGCGCCTTGGAAGGCTGCTGTACGGAAACATGCGTGGCATGTGGGTTTGCACCTTCCATGCGATGTGCGTTCGCATGCTCAGAGAAGATGCCGAGTTGCTCGGCTACAAGCCAAACTTCTCGATTTACGATGACGACGACTCGAAGCGTCTTGTAAAGACCATCATGGAAGAGCAGGACATCGATCCAAAGCAGTATCCTCTGCAAGCTATTCGCGCGCGTATCTCCCATGCTAAAAATGCCATGGTAGGCCCTGAAGAGCTGTCAGATAGGGCGGCCGGTGATCCTAATCCTCTGCTGCGCAAGACTGCACGCGTCTATGTTGAGCTCGAGGAGCGCCTCTCCCATGCCAACGCCATGGACTTCGATGATCTGCTGCTGAAAGCACACGAGCTGCTTGCCGCGCACCCAGAAGTTTTGGAAAAGTACCAAGAGCGATTTCGTCAGATTTCAGTGGACGAATATCAGGATACCAACCACGTTCAATATGAGATTACGAACCTGCTTGCCGCCAAGTATCGCAATCTGATGGTTGTGGGCGATGATGACCAGTCCATCTACAGCTGGCGTGGTGCTGACATCAAAAACATCTTGGCCTTCGAGAAGGACTACCCAGACGCCCATGTGGTGAAGCTTGAGCAGAACTACCGCTCGACTGGCCACATCCTAAACGCAGCAAACGCTGTCGTCGCTCACAATTCGAGACGAAAGCCCAAGCGCTTGTTCACCGAGGCTGGCGACGGGGAGAAGGTTCGTGTTTATCAGGCGGACGACGAGCGCGATGAGGGTCGTTGGATCGGAGCTGAGATTGAGAAGCTCCATGATCGCGGCATGAGTTACAACGACGTTGCTCTGTTCTATCGCACTAACGCACAGTCGCGGGTGCTTGAGGACATGCTCTTGCGTGCAGGCGTGCCCTATAAAATTGTCGGGGGCACGCGCTTTTTCGACCGTGCTGAGATTCGCGACGTGATGGCGTATCTCAAGCTGGTTGTGAACCCTGATGACGATGTGAGCGCTTTGCGAGTCATCAACACGCCGCGGCGAGGCATAGGCACGACATCTGTCCAGAAGATCCGTGCCTATGCCTCAGAGCATCAATTGAGTTTCTTTGCCGCAGCTGAAGCATGCGTTGCAGAAACGGGGCTGTTCTCCCCGCGCGTGCGCAAGGGCCTTGGGGAGTTTACAGCTGCCATCGAGGCCGGGCGCCACATGTCAGGGGAGCTGTCCGACGTGGTTGAGGCAATTGTGGATAAGTCAGGGCTGGTGTCGGCTCTAGAGGCAGAGCATTCGGTCGAGGCAGACAGCAGGCTTGAGAATATCCGCGAGTTCTACGGCGTCGCAGCGGAGTTCGATGAGACGCATGACGATGCGGTTGAAACGCTTGAGAGCCTCGAGCAGCTGCGCGTCGCCGGCGCGCTTGATGCGGGGCATTCTTCGCCTCAGGCATCAACTGAGGAATTGGAATCCCCTGTGCCCACTACTGCGCAAGAGAGCGCGACTCCCATAGCAGCTCAGAAGCTTCCGGCTTTTATGGAGTGGCTTGCCCTGCGCTCGGATCTCGACACGCTTGATGGGTCCTCGACGGCCGTCACGTTGATGACGATACACTCAGCCAAAGGTCTCGAGTTTCCGGTCGTCTTCGTCGCGGGCATGGAAGAGGGCATATTCCCCCATCGCGCCAAGGAGGGGGAGGGAGATGCCACAGAAGAGGAGCGGCGTCTTGCCTACGTGGCAATTACGCGCGCTGAGCGCAGACTATACCTCACCTATGCCGCGACACGCCGCATGTACGGAACAACTATGGCCAACCCGCGGAGCCGCTTCCTTGACGAGCTTCCCCCAGATGACATTGAGAACATAGGCGTTGGCTCTTCTGGCTTCTCGGGCGTGGGTTGGGAGAAGAGGGGCGACCGCCATGGTACATATGGCTCTGGGCGTGGATCTGAAGTCTATGGAGGCAGTATCTTTGGTTCGCGCACCCGCTCGACCGGCAGGTTGAAGGGGACTCTCAATGAGCCTGCCGCAATTCGCCGCAATGCTGAAAAAGCTGCCGAGACCTTTCAGGTGGGAGACCACATCTCTCATAAAACTTTCGGTCCTGGCGTTGTGAAGGCAGCTGAAGGGGATACGATTACCGTCTACTTTTCGCGCACCGGCAAAACGAAGAAGCTTATGAAGGGCTTTGCCCCTATCGTTAAAATAGCCAGCTAGTGCGAATGTGCCTGCTGGCAAAGCTTTGTTTGCGATTTTAGCATGCCACTTAGCGAGTGAGGCGCAGGATGATTGTTTAGTGGACTACTCTGGTCTCAGAGTGCGCAGGCAAGCTTCAGCCGAGAAGGAGGATGTGGGAGTGAAGGGTATTATACTTGCGGGTGGGTCTGGCACACGCCTCTATCCGCTTACAATGGTCACATCTAAGCAGCTGTTGCCAGTGTATGACAAGCCGATGATCTACTATCCTCTGTCAGTGCTTATGCTTGCAGGCATTCGTGACATCTTGATTATTTCGACACCGACGGACCTTCCGAATTTCAAACGGCTTTTGCGTGATGGTTCTGATTATGGGGTACGGCTCTCCTATGCTGAACAGCCAAGCCCAGATGGACTTGCCCAAGCATTCATCATAGGTGAGGATTTTATTGCGGGAGATTCATGTGCTTTAGTTTTAGGAGATAACATTTTCTTTGGAAATGGCTTGTCACGACACCTGCGTCGCGCCGTGCAAACCGCCGAGAAGAAAAATGGGGCAACAGTCTTTGGCTATCATGTGGATGACCCTGAGCGATTTGGCGTCGTTGAGTTCGACTCTGAGCACCACGCGATCTCAATCGAGGAAAAGCCAGCCCATCCGAAGAGTTCCTATGCAGTCACAGGGCTCTACTTTTATGACAGCCGCGTATGTGAGCTAGCAAAGCAGGTCAAGCCATCTGAGCGTGGCGAGCTTGAGATCACCTCGCTCAACCAGATGTACCTTGCTGACGGCAGCCTTGACGTCGTCACGCTCGGACGTGGCTACGCGTGGCTTGACACCGGTACGATGGAGTCACTGTACGAGGCAGGAGAGTTTGTCCGTGCTGTCGAGCGCAGCCAAGACATTCCTGTCAGCATACCTGAGGAAATTGCCTTTGAAAATGGTTGGATTGATCGCGATACGCTGGCTGACTGCGCGAGGCGCTATGGCAAATCGGTCTACGGCCAGCACCTGCAACGTGTTGTTGACGGGCAGCTGCAGCTCATCATCAACAACCACAGAAATTCCTAGGAGGATACATGGCAGACGAGGTCTTTTCGCCGAAGCATATTCTTGTGACAGGAGCGGCCGGCTTCATCGGATCAAATTTCGTCCATTACGTGGTCGACCATTACCCTGACGTTCACATTACGGTGCTCGACAAACTCACTTACGCGGGCAACATTCACAACCTCGACGGCATTCCAGAAGACCGTATGGACTTCGTGCGCGGTGACGTCTGTGACGCTGAGCTGCTTGACCGGGTGGTGCCTAGCTGTGATACGATCGTCCACTATGCGGCTGAGAGTCATAACGATAACTCCATCCTCAATCCCGAGCCTTTCATACAGACCAACGTCGTCGGCACCTATCGCCTGCTGCAGGCTGCGCGCACATATGACGTGCGCTATCACCAGATATCGACGGACGAGGTGTACGGAGATTTGGCCCTCGATGACCCGAAGAAGTTTCACGAAGGCTCCCCCTATCGCCCCTCGAGCCCCTATAGCTCGACCAAGGCCAGCGCCGATCATCTCGTGCGCGCGTGGCATCGCACCTTCGGCGTGCGCGCCACAATCTCCAACTGCTCAAACAACTATGGCCCGTACCAGCATGTCGAGAAGTTCATCCCGCGTCAGATCACCAACATTCTCTGTGGGATACGGCCGAAGCTCTATGGCGACGGCAAGAACGTTCGCGACTGGATCCATACCGACGATCACAGCTCTGCGGTTTGGACCATTCTCACGCGCGGCAAGGTCGGAGAGACCTATCTTATCGGCGCCAACGGCGAGAAGAGCAATATTGATGTATTAAGGCTCATCTTGACGCATATGGGCAAGGACGCAGACGATTTCGATTGGGTTTGCGACCGTCCCGGCCACGACAGACGCTATGCGATTGATGCCACCAAACTTCGAACCGAGCTTGGGTGGAAGCCGAAACATACCGACTTTGAGAGTGGTCTGGACGCCACAATCGCATGGTATACGCAACATCGCAGCTGGTGGGCCGGCGTCAAGACAGCCACGGAGAAAAAGTACGCCAAGCAGGGCCAGTAGGAGGATCTGTGGACTACGAGAAGCAGCTTTCAGCGCATACGACCAATATTCCGGGAGTTATTGTCTTTGATCTAAGCGTGCATGGCGACCAACGGGGCTGGTTCAAGGAAAACTGGCAGCGTGCCAAGATGCTTAAACTCGGGCTTCCGGACTTCGGGCCCGTTCAAAATAACATTTCATACAACGAGAAGCGTGGTGCTACGCGAGGCATCCATGCCGAGCCGTGGGATAAGCTGATCTCCGTCGCTGCGGGTGAGATCTTTGGCGCTTGGGTGGATTTGCGCCCGGGGGAGAGCTTCGGGCAAGTTTTCTGCTGTCATCTTGATCCTTCGAAGGCTATCTACATCCCCCGAGGTGTGGGCAATTCATATCAGGCGCTTCAGGATGGGACCGTCTATACCTACTTGGTGAATGCTCACTGGTCAGCGGAGCAGAAGAAGAACTATACCTTCGTAAACCTCGCTGACCCCACCCTTCACATCGATTGGCCGATTCCTCTTGCGCAGTCCGTGCGCAGTGAAGCTGACTTGGCACATCCTATGCTCGCTGACGCCAAACCCATGGAGCCACGTCGCATCTTTGTGATTGGGAGCCATGGCCAGCTCGGTCGTGCGCTGAAAGGCTTCGTCGAGAGTCATCATTTGCGCGGCTTTGAGTTCCATGACGTGGATAGCTTCGATATGTGTGACCCTGAGAGCTATGAAAAAGTCGAATGGGATCGCTATGGCGCGATTATCAACGCGGCAGCCTACACGGCTGTCGACAAGGCTGAGACTTCTGAAGGGAAGCGTGCCGCTTGGAAGGTCAATGTGACAGGGGTCGCCAACCTTGTCCGCGTCGCCTGCGCGCATCATCTGATGCTTGTTCACATCTCAAGCGACTACGTGTTTGACGGCACAGCCGAAGAACATGCAGAAGATGAGAACTTTGCGCCGCTTGGCGTGTATGGGCAGACGAAGGCCGCTGCTGATGCTTTGGTGGCTACCGTGCCACGGCATTTTATCGTGCGCTCCAGCTGGGTTATCGGCGACGGGCACAACTTTGTACGGACGATGATGGCCCTTTCAAAGAAAGTCAGCACAGGCGAGCTGCCGAGCATTACGGTGGTGGATGACCAGTTCGGCCGCCTGAGCTTCACCGATGAAATGGCAAGGGGAATCTTCTGGCTGCTTGGCTTGCGTGACGGCATGTCTTCTCTTGATGATCGTGCTCCTCACGCAGCGTACGGGACGTATAACCTCACTGGTTCTGGTCGCATTGCGAGCTGGTATGATATTGCGCGTGAGGTTTTCGACTTAAGCTGTGGCAACGGCAAGGCGGTCCTGCCTGTCTCTACGGCAAAGTATTCCTCTGTGGCAAAGGGCCCCGTCTCGCCGCGCCCGAGGCACAGTGCTCTTAACCTTGCGAAAATAGCTTCGGTGGGCTTTACTCCCACGAACTGGGAGGAGTCCCTTCGCGCCTATGTGCTTGCAGAGCTTGCAGCAGACAAACAATAGTGTAGCGAGGTGCATTATGTATGGGCTTAAAACGGAAAGTAGCTTTGACAGCGCTCATTTTCTGACAGATTACCATGGCAAATGCGAAAATCTCCATGGCCATCGCTGGCGTGTCGTGGCTTACATCAGGCAGGCAAACCTTGGTGCGCAAGGAACCGAAAAAGACATGGTGATCGATTTTGGCAAGTTCAAGCGTGCTCTTCGCGCTTTGACGGAGGAGCTTGACCATACCTTTTTAGTCGAAGAGGGGTCGCTGCGCCCTCAGACCATCGCTTGCTTGGCTGATGAGGGCTTTAGTCTCACCATGCTGCCGTTCCGCACTACGGCGGAAAACCTGGCGCGCTATTTCTACCAGCGTCTCGCTGAGCAAAATCTCCCCGTCTCACAAGTTGACGTCTACGAGACGCCACTCAACTGTGCAACGTATTATGGGGAGTAGCGAGTGAGGCTGATTTCTGAGATTTCCACGCGAAAAAACTGATGAGGTATGGTAAGAAGCGCTGTGTTTCGGCGTCGGAGGGTTTTGCATGACTGCAAACAATGCACTTGCTGGCAGCGAGCGACATCATATGGAGATTCCTTGGCATGACGTGGCAGCTCGCGAGGACATGCCGGTGTGTGAGGCGAGCGTAGCGGACCGTTGTGCGCTTGTGTGTCGTGTCGGGCTGCTGACCCTGTCGGGTGGTACGGGCAGCTGGCGCGTGCGGGAGGCCATGAACCGAGTGGCTCGTCGGCTGCATGTCACCTGCGTTGTGGATGTAAGTCTGCTTGGCGTTGAATGCACTTGCACGGAGGGGAGCGAGTCTTCAACACTTGTCGCCGGCTTGCATACCGCCGGAGTCAACACCGAGCGGATTTGGGCAATGGATGAGCTTGTCAAATACATGGAGTCACCTGCAGGCGCGAACATTACCGTGGGCGACCTGCACAGGCGGATGGACGAGATCGAGCAGCGTCCCGCTAACTATAGCTTTTGGCAGGCAGGCTTGGCCTCGGCTTGCGCCTGCGCTGCCTTCGTGTTCCTCCTTGGCGGCGGTCCTGTGGAGATGGGTTGCGCCTTTGCTGGGGCTGGAGTGGGACATTGCTTGAGGCGCGTGATGCTCGCCCGTCGCATCAACCAGCTTACCAGCTGCGCTGCTGGAGTAGCTGCGTCCTGCATAACCTACCTTGTTGCCTTGATGCTGCTCGGTCTTGTGATGCCGTCGGCTATGGACCACGAGGAGGGCTACATTGGGGCCATGCTGTTCGTGATTCCAGGCTTTCCGCTGATCACGAGCGGTCTGGACATCGCTAAGCTCGATATGCACAGCGGGCTCGAGCGACTGGCCTATGCGCTTGCGATCATCATCGTAGGCACGCTCTCAGGCTGGCTTGTGGCATCGTTCACCCCACTCTCCCCTGATGAGTTCACGCCGCTTGGCCTCAGCTGGCAGGCTCTCTTCGCGCTGCGGCTCCTGATGAGCTTCGTGGGCGTTTACGGCTTCTCAGTCATGTTCAATAGCACGCCGCGCATGTGCGCTACAGCGGGGCTCATTGGCGCTGTCGCAAACACCTTGCGCCTGAGCTTGGTTGGATACGCTGGGATGGCTCCAGAGGTGGGAGCTCTCGTTGGAGCTCTTGTGGCAGGCTTACTCGCCTCTGCGATCCATTTTCGCAGATATCATGGTTGTTTTCAGGCTCGCAGCAGCAAGCCTGGCAGACCCGCCTTTCCGCGCATCACCATGACTGTCCCTTCAATCGTCATCATGGTCCCAGGCTTGTACATGTATCGCGCCGTGTACTATCTTTGCGCCTTCGACGTGATGAGCACCATGAATTGGCTCATGCGAGCCGCGATGATCGTGGTCTTCTTACCCATAGGGCTGGCGCTTGCACGCGTGCTGACAGATCCGCGCTGGCGCTACTGCAGCTAAAGCAAGCAGCTTTGCCTGCCGCTCCTCGTCTCTATTGGTGCGTTGTCGTTATAAGATGAAGGTATGCGCAAGCTATGCTCGCTGCGGTTTATACTGCTGTTCAGGAAGCAGAGCATTGGCTGAGGGGTCGAGGAGAGCGTGATGAACGGGCGAGCTTTACACGGCGTGAACCTGACAGGGTGGCTCATGCTTGAATCGTGGGTTACGCCAGGCTTGTTTGCAGACTCAGGCGCCCTTGACGAGCCGTCTCTGATTCATGCTGTTGGCACGCAGCGCTATCGTGAGATAGTGGATAGGCATCGTGCTGAGTTTATGAGACATGCCGACTTTGTTCAAATAGCCGGTCGCGGCTTCAATGCCGTGCGCCTTACGGTGCCATGGTATGTTTTTGGCGCTGCTGGGCCTGACCCTGGTCCCTATGTCGGTTGTATAGGCAACGTAGACGATGCGTTCGAATGGGCTGAGGATGTAGGCCTGAAGGTTTTGCTTGTCTTAGGCATCTCACCCGGTCGCGAAGAGGATGAGCATGGGCTTATCCATAACCATGAGCATTTCTCGGACTATCGTGATGACATGCTGCAGGTGCTTTCTTTGCTGGCGGATCGCTACAAGATGCGTGATGGCTTCCTTGGAGTTGAAGTTGCAGATGAGCCTCGTACACAAACACGTCGAGGCTTATCCGTGAGCGAGGGCGTGCCTTTGCACGTGCTGCGCACTTATTATCGTGCTGCATATGATGCCGTGCGTAAAACCGCAGGGAAAGATCCCGTGATCGTGATCCCAGACGCTGGCCGGCATGGGGCTTGGGATGTCTTTATGGCGCAGCGCCGCTATGAAAACGTTTGGCTCGACAGCCATCTGTATCATTATACGGACAAAACAGATGCTACTGGTCCTTTTGGCGTGCGTCATCTCGTTGATAATTCTCTTGCTGCGCTTAAGGCGGCACGTCGCAGTGGGCTTCCCGTAATGGTGGGCAAATGGTCGGGGTCTCTTCCTTTCCCGGATTCGCTCATGACGCCAGAAGGCCTGATAGCAATAGAGCGCGTCTACATCGCCGAGCAGATAAACGCCTTCTCTGATTGTCCTGCGTGGTTCTTTCAAACATGGAAGACTGCGGGTCGGCTTGTCGGCTGGGATGCACGCGTGGCCCTTGCGACCTTCGAGAGACGGATGCTTGACTGATGGGGGCATGTGGCATGCTTTCGATCGTCGGGACGCCCATCGGCAACCTCTCTGACGCCTCGCCTCGGGTTATTGAGACGTTCAAGATGGCGGATGTGGTTCTTTGCGAAGACACGCGTGTTACCTCGAAGCTGCTTGTGAGCTTTGGGATTCATGTGCCGCTCGAGCGTGCCGATGAGCATGTGCTGGCTAGCAAGGTGCCCTCGATTCTCGAGAGGGTTTCTTCCGGGCAGCACATCGCCTTTGTTTCAGACGCAGGGATGCCGGGCCTTTCCGATCCCGGCCAGCGCCTCGTTGACGCGGCACGTTCCTCGGGTCTTCCTGTTGAAGTCATCCCCGGGCCATCTGCGGCCATCTGCGCCTTGGTTGCTTCCGGGATTCCGATGAGCCGCTTCTTCTTTGAGGGCTTCCTTCCGCGCAAGGCAGCGGCTCAGCGCAAAAGGCTCCTCGAGCTTTCGGGCATACCAGGTGCCCTTGTCATCTATGAGTCTCCGAAGCGCGTCGCTTCCACGCTCCAAAATGTAGCAGAGGCTTTTCCTGATCGGCAGGCTGCCCTTGTGCGTGAGCTTACCAAAGTTCATGAGGAGGTTCTTCGTGACAAGGCACCGCGTCTCGCAAAGATGGCAAGTGAGCGTGCCGCCGCGCCAGGAGGCATTCGCGGGGAGTGTGTGATTGTGATCGGCCCGCCGAAAAGCAATGAAGCCCCTGTGGACGAAGGTAATCTTGCGAGGGAAATCCAAGCAGGGCTAGCGGATCATGAGTCGAAAAGCACCCTTGCCCGGCGGCTTGCAAAGGAGTTTTGCCTATCGAAGTCCGAAGTCTATAATCTCGTGCTCAAGCAGGCGCAAGAGGACAAGGCAGCTCTCTAGCGCAAGGGACAGTGGGTTGGCTCGCACACGCTTATGCTACGGGTGAGCCCAGAAATGCTTCGATACTTGCAGCGATTCCTTGTGCATCCAACGCGACGTGGTGCAGAAGCGCGGGGCGAGTATCTGCTGAAGGGGGAGCGAGTGGCGTCCCGAGCGTCAGAAGGGGAGGAGCGCTTGGCGCAGTTGAAAGAGCCTCCCTGAGAGCGGACCCCAACCCACCGCGCACAGAATGCTCCTCTACTGATACTATGAGTCTGGCCTTGGCTGTGGCTTTTCTAGCTGCTTCAGCATCAAACGGATTAAGACAGGGGACTTCCGTCAATGAGGCTGAAATCGCCTCCGTTTGCAAGATATCAGCGGCATGGAGAGCTTCTTTGCAAATTTTGCCGGTGGCGAAGATCGTAACGTCATGACCGCTGCGAAGCGTTTCTGGGCGCATGGCTTTCTGCGGCAGGCCCTTTACATGAAGGCAGCTTTGCTCACTGGCCCCTGTGATGCGTATGTATGCAGGTTGCGGGTGGGCTGCAAGTTGACGAAGCATGACGACCAGCTCGGCGTTGTCTGCCGGGGAGAGGACTAGGACGCCGGGCACCGTGCGCATGAGAGCAGCGTCTTCGGTCGCCATGTGCGTCGCGCCGAGGGTACCTGAGTCATATCCCGCTGAGAGACCGATGAGTATAACGGGGGCCTTCATTGATCCCATGCAAATACGTACCTGGTCAAAGGCTCTGCCAGTAATGAAGGCGGCGTAGGAAGGCACAAATGCGCAGAAACCCTCAAGTGCAAGTGCTGCTGCCACACTTACCTGGTTTTGTTCTGCGATGCCAACTTGCACGTAGTCCTCAGGGTGGTCCTTTCTCAAGCGATCAAGGAAGAGGCGCCGTCCATAGTCAGCAACGACGACAGCAAGCTGTGGCAATTCATCTGCAAGGTCGCATAGCGTCTTTCCCAAAGCCTCATATGCGTGCAGCAAGCAGAGCCGCTGTGTTGAAGTGCTGGGGAGAGGAGTGCCATTTTCCATGCTATCTACCTCCGTCTAGCTCATACAGAGCACGTTGGTACAAGGCGTCATCCAATGTCCCATCGTGCCACTCGATGTTGTTTTCGGCAAACGAGACGCCCTTGCCCTTGACCGTGTGCGCAATGAGGGCAATGGGGACGCCCCGTTTGCGCTTCGAAGCATCTCTAAGCATGTCGCGCACGCTGATGACATCATGCCCGTCCACCTCGTGGGCATCAAAGCCAAAAGCCGCCCAACGCTCAGCCATGTTTCCAAAAGAAAGGATCTCGTCAGTTGGACCGTCAAGCTGAAGGCCGTTGGCATCGACGATGACAGTGAGGTTGGCAAGCTGATTATGCGCGGCGAAGGCAGCGGCCTCCCAAATCGAGCCCTCATCGCACTCGCCATCGCCGAGCAGGACATACACATGAGAGGGTAAATTTTTTCGTTTGAGGGCTATAGCGAGACCGCAGGCATAGCCAAGTCCCATGCCGAGGCTTCCGCAAGTCGCCTCAAGCCCGTGGGCTGGGTTGCGCATGACCTGTCTGCAAGGAAGGGCGTCTGGTCCGCAGATCGGCCGCTTCATGTCTTGGTCGCTGAAGATCCCGGCTTGATGAAGTGCGGCATACAGAGCAAATGCCGCATGCCCTTTTGAGAGGACGAAGCGGTCTCGACGATCCCAGTTTGGGTCATCGGCAGACACAGCGAGATGCATGACGTCCAAGTACAGTGCGCAAAGAATTTCAACGGCCGACAGGCAGCCTCCAAGGTGCGCCTTGTGATCGGGGCTGCGGTAGCACAGCTCAACAATGTCTCTTCTCATGGCTCGAGCGCTGTCTTCAAGCTGTGTCCTTGTAAGATTATGCGACAAGTGGATCTCCCTTAAAACGACTTCCCCTGCCAATAAGAATAGGGCAGTCAATCGCTTCGCATAGTACTCCCAATGAGGTGGCGGTCGTATGGTGGTCCTTTGGAGTATCAGTGTTCAAAGCGTCAAAGGAGGGGGTTGCAGCGAAATTGACCTAGCGAAATTGACATATGCCAATATCACGAAAATTTCATCCTCTGGGCTACAATAAGCAAGCTGTGACATCGCGTGGCAGGAGACTTCCTATGGCAGACAAGCCGTCTTTCTTTATAACAACACCCATCTACTACGTTAACGCTGCGCCGCATTTAGGCACTGCGTATTGCACAATTTTATGTGATGTGCAAGCGCGTTATCGTCGTTCGGTAGGTTATGATGTCAAGTTTCTCACAGGCCTCGACGAGCATGGCGAGAAAGTCGAGCAGGCGGCGGCTGAGCATGACATGACGCCACAGCAGTGGTGTGACTCCCTGGCGCCAGCCTTTACTGACATTTGGCATACGCTAGAGATCTCTAACGATGATTTTATTCGTACGACGGAGCCACGTCAGACGAAAGCCGTGCAGTATCTCTGGGAGCGCATGAGAGAAAGCGGCTATCTCTATAAGGGTAGCTATGACGGCTGGTATTGCGTGCCAGAGGAAACGTATTTCACGGAGACGCAAGTTCGTCATGCGGATGAAGAGCGCCACAGCGAAGGCCAGCACCTTTGCCCTGATTGCGGCAGGCCCCTCGAGCGCGTGCAGGAAGAGTCCTGGTTCTTCAAGCTTTCTGCGTTCCAAGACCGCCTTCTGGCTTTTTATGATGAACATCCTGATTTTGTAATGCCGAGCTTTCGCATGAATGAAGTGCGCTCATTTGTCGCGGGGGGGCTGCAAGACCTGTCAGTCTCGCGGACAAGCTTCGACTGGGGGATTCGCGTTCCATTTGATACGAAGCACGTCACCTACGTATGGTTCGATGCGTTGCTGAACTATATGACAGCGGTCGGCTATGGGCAGGGCACCCCTGAAGCGGCAGCAGAGTTCGCTCGTCGCTGGCCTGCCCAGTATCATGTCGTAGGCAAGGACATCATTCGCTTCCACTGTGTCATCTGGCCTGCGATGCTCATGGCCATAAACGAGGCCATCCCAGAGCATGTCTTCGCGCATGGCTTTTTGATGGTGCGCAATGAAGAGACAGGCCAAGGCGAGAAGATGAGCAAGTCGCGTGGCAACGCCATCGCTCCATCTGATGTCATTAACCTCCTTGGCGTTGAGGGGTATCGCTACTACTTCATGCGAGATGTAAAGCCTGGCGAGGATGGGGCGATCTCCTTTGCTCGCATGGAGCAGGTCTATAACGCCGACCTTGCCAACAGCTGGGGCAACCTTGTCTCGCGCGCCCTTAACATGTCTGATAAGTACTTTGATGGCAAGACACCTGAGATGGTCGCCGGCTGGCCCGAGCTTGCAAGCCCGTTGCGCGACGTGGCAGACGGGATCTTCGATCGCTATACCTCCCATATGGACAAGATGGAATACCCGGAGGCCTTAGCAGAGGTCATGTCTCTTGTTACCACTGCCAACCATTACATCGAGGACACAAAACCATGGGCACTTGCGAAGGACTTCACGCGCGCTGGGGAGCTTGCCTATGTGATCGGCGGTCTGCTTGAGGCCATCCGCATCTCTGCGCATCTCTTCATGCCTTTCATGCCGGTAACGTCAGTGGAGGTTTTGCGTCGCCTGTCGCTGAGCGAGGAGATTGGCTCAGATGATCTCCGCTCTGCCTGCAAGTGGGGGCAGATCTCAAGCGGTCTGGCAGTAACGAAGGGCGATGCTCTCTTCCCTCGTCTCTCAACGAACAAGAGCTAGCGTATCCATGGTCGCTTCTTGGCTTGCTAACCCGCAAGCGACGCGCTCGGTTCTTAAGCGCTATCACCAGAGTTGCAAGCATCGCCTCGGGCAGAATTTCCTTGTCAACGATGCCGTGATCAAGCGCATCTTGGAGTTCGCAGACCTTCAGCCTGATGATGTCGTGCTCGAGGTCGGGCCAGGCATCGGCACGCTTTCGGTGGCTCTTCTTCCGCGTATCTCCCGTCTTGTCGCAATTGAGGCAGACAGCAGTCTCAAACCCATCCTTACGGAGAACTGCAAGGGCTTCTCAGACCGTCTGACCTTCATCTGGGGAGACGCTATCAAGCTTTTGTGCGATGCGCGATGCGCCCCCACGTTGGAAAAACCCACAAAGTTCGTTTCGAACCTTCCCTATCAAATAGCTGCCTCGATCATTTTGAAAGCACTTGAGGAGATGCCGGAAATGCAGCGCTTCGTCGTTATGGTGCAGGCGGAGGTCGCTGATCGCATCCAAGCACACCCAGCAACGAAGGCCTATGGCGCCTATACAGCAAAGCTTGCCCTGTGGGGTTGTGTGAGCGGAAGATTTGAGGTTCCGGCAAGCTGCTTCTTGCCCGCCCCCCATGTGCAAAGCGCTGTCGTGCGCATTGAGCGCCTGCAGGACAAAAGCTTAGATGAGGCGCAAAAAGAAGCGACATGTGCGGTGATAGACGCTGCCTTCGCCCAGAGGCGCAAAACGATTAAGAATTCCATGTCCGCCTGTGGATACAGTCCCGAACGCCTTGAGGATGCACTGAGAGCCTGCGACATTGATGCCAAGAGACGCGCAGAGACGCTGACGACCGTCGAATTCATACAGTTGGCGAGGGCACTGAAATGGCAAGCTTAAACGAGTTGGTCTCAGAGGACGGATACCTCTTCCACACCAAGAAGGGCAAGCCTGTCGAAGCTCCCCAGGCGCTTGCCCCGCTCGTTGACACGCACTGTCATCTGACCTGTCTTTCTACGTACGGTGCTGCGTCTGCCCTCGTCCGTGCAACCCTTGCTGGCGTCAGCCTGGTGATCGTCCCGGTAGATCCCGTCGAAGACTTCGTGGGCGGGTCCTCAGCTTCTGTGGCGTCGGATGTCCCTGCTTTTTTCACCTGGCTTGAAGGTCAGGTTGCGACCGGCCAAGAGATGCTGGGCAAATGGTGGCGAAGCGCATCCCCTTGCCCGCACAAAGGCACATCAATGCCAGATCGCATCGCAGACGTGCGAATTGTGGCAGGCGTGCACCCCTATGGAGCTAGACGCTTCCTACATGAGGAAATCGTGCGCAGGCGCATGGAAGCGCTGCTAGAGAGTTCCTTTTGTGTGGGCGTGGGTGAGATCGGCCTTGACTTTGGTCCCTACAACAGCGTCGACGGCCAGGAGCAACTTGCCTGCTTCCGCTCTCAGCTCTCGCTTGCCTGCGAGCGCGACCTGCCGGTTGAGCTTCACATACGGGATGCGAAAGATGACGAGGGCGCCCAGGCGCATCGTCAGGCTCTGCAGCTCCTGAGAGAAGTCGGCATGCCGCCATCAGGCTGCGACCTGCACTGCTTTACGAGCGGCCCTGAGGTCATGCATCCTTTTGTCGAGCTTGGCTGCCATATTGCCTTTGGGGGTGCGGCGAGCTTCAAGCGCTCTGACGGCATTCGCGACGCCGTCGCCGCCTGTCCGTCCAATCTGCTGCTTTGTGAAACTGACAGCCCTTACATGGCGCCGGTGCCATTGCGCGGCCAAGAGTGCGAGCCAGCGATGGTCGCATTCTCAGCTGCGCTCATAGCTGATGTTCGCGAGGAGGCGGGCGTGGCCCTGCGCCGAGACAGCTACCGAAGCCTTTGGGACAACGCGCGCTCCTTCTTTCGTGTGTGAGGCCTTGTTTCTGACACCGCCAGCCGAGTTTGAGCCTCACATCGTTGGATGAGGGAATAAGATATAACGGTCCTTCCCATGCGGACGCAGCGGGGGGAGGGCCGTGCCTTGAGAAGACGGGCAAGCCGGGGCTTGCTGTCCTCGTCAGCTGATTTTGCTGAGCTCATGTGGCCTACGCGTTGCGTCTGTTGCAACATGCCGGGAGAGCTGCTGTGTGATGCCTGCCGTGACAGCCTGCCATGGATAGAGCAGCGTTGGGCTTGCCCTGCCTGTGGCGCGCCCCATGGGTGGCTTACCTGCACAGGCTGCGGCGCTGACGCAGTACATGCGAGCGTTGTTGGCGGGATGGAGGCGAGTGCTTGGGAATGCCGAGCGGTTGTCTGCGCCTTGGAGTTCGCGGGACCGGCGGCTTTGATGGCGACAACGCTCAAAGATGCCCACGAGCTGCGACTTGCTTCTGTTTTGGCAGCAGCGATGGCGACTGCCCTTGACGAGGCGTCAAGTTGGCCGGCGCTTGACGGCGAGGCACGATTTGATCGTGCCGCAGTTGATGCAATCTGCTTTGTGCCTGCCACGCCTGCCGCCTACAATCGCCGCGGCTTTGATCATATGGAGCTCGTCGCTCATGCGCTTGCGAACTTGTTGGACTTGCCCTTGGCGGACGTTCTCATACGGTGTGCATCAAAAGATCAGCGCAACCTTGGCAAGCAAAGCAGAGCGGAGAATCTTCGAGGAACCGTTCGTGTGATCGACGATGTCAGCGATGCGCGCTTGCTGCTCGTCGATGATGTCATTACGACGGGAGCCTCTGTGCGAGAGGCGACTCGCAGCCTCCTTAGCCGCGGCGCGCGCTCTGCCACCGCCTGCTGCCTAGCCAGGGTCTGGTGATCTGATGGCACTCGTGAGCATTAGTCTGGGCAAAGCGCGGCTGCTGGTATACTGTGAAAGTCTTTCCAGGTCTGTGGTTGCGGGTGCTCCAAGCGCATTGAGGCATCCTAGTCCATGGCAGACGAGGTCAAAAGGATCCACGTAAGTTTGGGCGTGTGCGCTCAAGCGAGCATGGCTCGTCCTAGATGTAAGTCGTGCCGTCCGCTACCAAAAAGAGGCATCCGGCCTCACGGACGAGAGGACTGCCAGTGACGAATGCCGAGGCATCCGAAGCGAACGTCCCAGTACGCAAGTGTGGGGTCAAATACCAGGTCAGCTGGGAAGACATGTGATAGGTTGGCGTGGTGAGGGGATTTCCAATGAGGCAGGGCTCTGGGCGACGTGCAGCGACGGCATTACTGACGGTGGCGGTGTCCATCGGTCTTACGGGATGTAGCTTTCCCACTTTTTCAGACTTTTCTCTTGCGCTTGATGTGCCCTCCGTCTCTGAGGGGCTCGACTCGCTCGCGACAGGAGGCACCGCGCAGCTGAGCTCTCCGACAATCCGCCAAGAGAGATACTTGACCGTAGGTATAGACACCAATGCGAACACAGCTCCTCTGTATATGGAAGACTCCTCCGGGAAGGTCTTTGGGATCGACGTGGACCTTGCGTCGGCCCTTGCCGATGAGCTCGGCCTCAAGGTGCGCTTCGTCTCAGTGGACGATGTCGACAGCGCTACAGCCAGTACCGTTGATATTGTTATGGGAGTTCCTTCCGAAGATCTAAGCGGCTCGACGGTAGTCGGCTCCTATGCTGAGTCTGCCTCGGCGTTTTTCTATAAAGGGTCGACTGGAGTCGTCTCCTCTTCTGATCTGAACGGCAAGACGGTTGGCGTCCAGAGTGGCTCTGTATCGGAGCAAAAGCTTAACAAGACAACGTTGGGCATGAGCCGCCAGACATTCGAGGACCTCAATGACGCCTTTGAGGCCTTGGAGTCTGGCTCCATAGATTACGTTTTATGCGATGCCTATGCCGGTGCCTACGTTGCCAGCTCATATGATGACATTGGGTTCGCCGGGTCGCTTAATGACCCCAGTTCGTATGGGATAGCTATTGCTGCGTCCAATACCGCTTTAAAGCAGAGTGTACAGCAGGCTCTTGAGAACGTGGAAGATAATGGGGTCTACGATGCGATTCGTACACGTTGGGTTGGCAGCCTGCCCACCCTGACGAGCTCTCAGCAGATCTCAGACATTCCGACGGCAGACGCAGACTCATCTTCTACAGACTCAGATCTTTCTGATGCTTCAGAAGATATATCTACTGAAACTTCTGAGGTAGATAATGCAAAGGATGGCTCTACGGCGGGATCCAATGCTGTCATCTTGTGAAGGGCCTTTCGGCGAGCCTAGCGTGAGGCAAAGGCTCAATTGGGTATCTATTGGGGCAAGGAGGGGAGCGCAATCGAACGTCTTTCTTCTGCTGTGTTCATATAAGACAAGGAGGCACTGATGGTCGACATCAAGATTTCGGGGCGTAAGGTTAGCGTCACAGATGCTATGCGCGACGCGGTTAATGAAAAAATCGGCAACGCCCTTAAGGTATTCGATGTTCAGCCAATGAGTTGTGATGTGGTCCTTCGTGTTGACAAGAATCGTTCAAACCCTGATCGCCGGGCCTGCGAAGTGACTGTCTTCATACGCGACACCGTGGTGAGAGTCGTGTCTGAAAACGCTGACATGTACGCCGCAATCTCTGATGCCGCCGATAAAGTAGCTCGTCAGCTTCGCCGGTACAAGACGCGCGTCGTTGACAGAAAGCAGCGCGCGGGGAGATCCATGCCTCAACCCATCCCAGCTTCGGCGGATGATCTCGCTGACCTCATTGAGCCCGAGGACGAAGACGATCAACTTGTGCGTGAGAAGTACATCAAGCTCAAGCCCATGACAGAAGAGCAAGCTCTGGTGCAGACGGATCTGCTGGGCCATGACTTCTTCGTTTTTGAAAATGCGGCAACCGGCTTGGTCAATGTTATCTATCATCGCCACAATGGCGGCTATGGCATCATAAAGCCTCAGTTTGAGGAGGATAATGAGCAATAGCGACCAAGCGGAACCAACAGCCGCCACGGATGCGCCTGTATTGACTGAGGCAAACGATGAGCAGTCCGACCATTATCGGGCGCAGGGTCCTGACCGTGCGCCGAACAAGGGATCCGATGCGACCCCTGAGCACGTCACGATCGTTGCCAAGGCGTACAACAAACGTCGGAGCTGCAAGATCATCGTGGACTCAAGCTCAGATCTCGCGCCAGAGGTGATCAAGCGCCTTGGCGTGGAGGTGATCCCTTACCACTACGTTGGCCCCCAAGGCGAAAGGGTTGATGACCTTTGGGAGAATGGCGACCCTCATGAGTTCTATGAGTTCATGAGGAAAAATCCGGATGCGCGCTTTACGACCATGGCGATCACGCCTGGGACCTATGCGGGGGTTTTCGAAAGGGCTCTGGGGGATGGCTTGCCTATCTTGTATCTTTGCCTTTCCGAAGGGCTTTCCTCTTCGATCAACTCTGCTCGGCAAGCCGCCGACATGGTGCAGGCCTCACATGCTGGCGCCGAGATCTACATTCTCGATAACAAATGTGACTCTGCTGCGGGAGAGCTTCTGCTCATGGAGGTCTGTCGCCAAGCTGCAGCTGGTCTGACAGCGCGTGAAGTGTACGAGTGGGCGCAAGACGCTCGTTATTTCATCCATGGCTACTTCACCCTCGACAGCCTGCATTGGCTTGCCCTTGGTGGCCGCATTCCTCCGGCTGCAGCCCAAGTTGGTGCGAAGCTCGACGTAAAGCCAGAGCTTTCCTACGACATTAACGGGTCACTCACGCTTCGTGGCATGTATAGAGGCCGTAAGAAAGCAATGAGGGCAATAATCCAGGACTTTCATGACAACTATGCCCACGACACGAGTCTTCCGCTGGCCATTGTCTCATCGGATGCCAACAAGGATGCCGATTGGCTTGAGGCACAGGTACGCAAGGAAAAGGGCTGCGAGGATCTTGCCGTGATTCGAAGTTCCGTGTCTCCGATTCTCGGCTCGCATGTAGGCCCCGGCATGGTTGCCCTCGTTTTTTGGGGGACCGATCGTCGAGAGCAGCTTTCTCTCACAGACCGCATAGCGCACCGCATAAGAGACGGGCGCAGTGTTAGCCGCTCTTAATCTAGTTTGGGAGGAATAGCACATGTCTCATGTTCGTATCCGTACAGTCGCCTTCATAGGGACAGGCATCATGGGTGAGCCCATCGCTCACCATATCCTGGATGCAGGGTATCACCTTGTGGTGAACAACCGCACAAAAGCCAAGGCTGACACCCTTGTTGCAGCGGGTGCCACCTGGGCCTCAAGCCCTTCTGAGGCGGCGCGGGATGCTGACGTCGTTTTCACGATGCTTGGATTCCCTGATGAGGTCGAAGATGTCTACCTCGCCACCGACGGCTTGCTGCGCGCAACGAAAAAGGGTGCCTACCTCATTGACCTCACAACAAGCTCTCCACAGCTCGCTCGCGATATTCACGATGCCGCTGAGATAGATGACAAACATGCCTTCGACTGTCCAGTGACCGGCGGCCAAGCGGGGGCGCAAAACGGTACCCTGACGTTGATCATAGGGGAAAGCGAAACGACAGTGGCGCCCGTGCTTCCTTTGCTCAAGACCTTCTCGAGCAGGATCTTCTATTTTGATGGCGCAGGTAAGGGCCAACTTGCAAAGCTCGCCAACCAAGTATCGCTCGCGGCCTGTATGGTCGGGTATGCAGATGCCATGGCCCTTGCAGAGCAGGGAGGGCTCGATGTCTCCAAGGCGCTTGACATGATTGGGCACGGCATGGGTGGATCTGTCGCACTCTCCCAACTCGCTCCGCGATCACTGAAGGGCGATTACAAGCCAGGCTTTATGGCTGAGCACCTGCGTAAGGATTTAAAGCTGGCCCTCTCTTCCTCTGAGGATCTCGACATCACACTGCCGGGGGCCGAGACGGCGTTTGCGCTCTATGACATGCTTTGCCAGATTGGTGGCTCCCACATGGGCACGCAGGCAATCACGCTGCTGTATGCCGACCAGGCGACTGGGGAGGCGGCAGGCATCAATTGGGCTCTTCTCGACAAAGACGAACAGGGCGACGAAGAGCATCACAACCACGATGGTTGCAGCGACGATCACGACGGCAGTAGTGTTGGTGAACAGAGTCGCCATCATGAGGGCAAGGACGCATAACGTGGCAGAGTTTGCGATAGCGATCGTTGCACTCTTGTTATTTTTCTTCGGCATTTTTCTCGGTTATAGGATCGGGGAAGAGCTGGGGGCGCGCTGCGTGACGACACGTGAGTATGGCAAGGCCAACATCGAGACACTTGTCATCGGCGTGATCGTATCAGGGGCGATATGGGCGACAGGCTGGCTTTTGCTTGCTGGGCTGGCGGTTGGCGGCATGGCGGGAGTGCTGGTAGGTCTCAAGATGAGCTTCGGTGAGAGCGTGGGGCCCTGGAAGGTGCACGATCGCTTCTTCCGCGTCAATAAGGACCAGGTCAAACGCTCAAAAAGCAAAACTGCCGAAGCTGCCCGAAGGGCGCGTCGAGATGGAACGCCAATGCCAGAGTTTATAAGTGTAGCGGACAAGGGCCCTGCAGCTCATCATGAGGATGCGGCGCTCAAGAAGGATGACAAGTCACATGATTGAGACAAATCAAAGTTCCATGGCAGTGATGATCGACTATGAGAACCTTGCCTTAGGGACTGGCAAACGTAAGCGCAACGGTCATCAAGAGGCCGGGCCTCGGCCCGATATGAAGCGAATACTCGAGCGCCTCGTTGACAAGGGCCGCATCGTAGCCAAGCGCGCATACTGCGATTGGCAGCGTTTTGACGATGCAATCGCCCCTCTTCATGAGCTTGGCGTTGAGCTCATTGAGATTCCCGATCGAGCATACACGGGGAAGAATTCTGCTGACATTCGACTTTCGGTTGACGCGGTTGAAATGTGCCTTACGAAGGAGCATATCGACACCTTTGCAATTCTGTCAGGGGACTCAGACTTCTCCCCTTTGGTTGCAAAGCTTAAGGAATACGGCCGGACTGTAATCGGCGTTGGTATGAAAGACGCGACAAGTTCTCTGTTGGCAGAGAACTGCGATGAGTTCATTTTTTATGAAGATATCGTTTCTGGCTCAGGCATACCGAGCTTCGAGGGCAAGATAGCGAAGGAGAAGTATGAATGCTATCAGCTCCTTTTCGAGACCATCGATGCTCTAGAGCGCGAAAGCGACGGGGCTGTCCTGGCGAGTCGCATCAAAGACACTATGCGCCGCAAGCGCCCGCAGTTTTCTGAGCGGACCTATGGGTATCGCTCCTTTACCAGCTTGTTGCGAGAGGCATCCAAGCTGGGATTCATTGAAATACATCAAGATCCTAAAAGTGGCACAGCTGTGGTTGATGGCTTTGCTGAGTGATGCAAAACATACAAAGACGTGCGCTCGAAACGCAGAAGGGAAATGAGATGGCTAAAGGAGTATCAGACGCGAAGTTTGCTAGCCTCATGCAGAATTTGGGCGGCTCTAAAAGACGCGTTCGCCAAGAGGCCTCTTCTGCGATTGCTCTCATAGCGCGAGAGGACCCAACACGTCTCTATGATCAGGTAGGTCAGCTCGTAGACGCCCTTTCCCGTCCCGAGGCGCAGACGCGCTGGGAGATCCTCGATGCCTTGACCGATATCGCCCAACAGCGCGCAGATTTGGTTGGCAAGGCCTGTGAGGGCGCTGAGACAGCTCTTTTTGATGAAGCATCGTCTGCTGTTCGCCTATCGGCCTTCAAATTCCTGACAGTGTATGGAAAGAGCAGCCCTGAAAGGTCAAACGCCGTCTGGCATCTGTTGGATGAGGCAATCCAGTGCTACCACGGAGATCCAGAATATAGGGACATGCTCTCCTATTTAATCGAATTCACTCGCGGTGACATCTCTGATGAGACACGTGAGGCCCTCAATGCACGCGTAAAGTTCGACGCCGAGCATGGGCGCGGGTACATCAAGGCATTTTCATCAGACATCATCAAGCTTTCAGATGATGTGAAGTAGACCAGAACAAGGTAGTACGATCAATACATACATACCCGTGCAGGAAGGAATTGCATGTCCAGCGATATTGATGATGAAAAGGCAACAACGAGCGGATCCGATGAGGGCGCTCAAAGCAAAGCAGATGATGAGACTACGAGTCAGAATGCGGCAAAGGAGCCTAAGGAGGCTGATAAAAAAGAGGAGCCCAAGAAAACCGACGAAATGACACTGAAGCCTCGAGCAGCAAAAGATGCTTCCAAAAAAAAGAGTGAAAAGGCAGTCGCTGCAAAGGGCTCTTCAAAGCCGAAGGGCAAGAAGGCGAGAAGGAGGGCAGGCCTGCCGACGTTTGGCTGGATTGCAATTGCTCTCGCCTGTCTTGGCGTAGGCATCATCGTCGGCCACTTCGTCCTTCCCGTTAGCTTTGGCTCTTCTCTTGCTAGTCAGACGACTGTGACGGAAGACCACTTGAGCGATGTGCTTGGGACCTATACCTACGATGGAAAGACTCACAATGTGACCGTGCAAGATGTTATTGAGCAAAGCAGTACTCTTGACAGTGCTAAAAATGATGATGACAGCTATACGATCCCCGCTGTTGATGGCGTACTCTCTGCGGCGCGTAACCAGATCGTGCTTGATGAAGCTGAAAAACGTGGTGACACAGCATCTGACGATGAAGCGGCTTCGTTTGCTGAGGAGCAGCTTGGGACTTCTGACTATTCTACAATTGCGTCCAATTACAGCATTGACGAGGATACCGCCGAGACCATGATCAAGAATGCCGCAACCATGTCAAAGCTGCGTGATGAGGTAGTGACTACGGAGGTGCCAGACGCGCCTACGGCACCCACCGCGCCCTCGGATGGTAATACGGATACAGCTTCGCAAGACTACGCAACCTACATCATCAACCTTGCTGGCGATGAGTGGGACTCGGCCAACAACACGTGGGCGGATAGCTCCAGCGACTATGCGACGGCACTTGCCGATTACACGGTTACCAATGACTCTGCCACGTATGGGGCAGCCCAAGCAGCCTACTATGTCGCCTATCAGAAGTACTCTGAGGTCTCTTCAAGCGCCTCCAGTGAGTGGTATAGCTTCTGCAACAGCCTCTTTGACAATGCGACGGTTACTATAAACTCGCTCGTCACGAGTGCGAGCTAAAAGACTAGGGCTAGGTGGGGCACCGGTGAGGCTATGAGGGTTATCGTCAGTGCCTGTCTGCTTGGCGTCCCATGCCGCTACGATGGCTCAGCCAAGAGGTGCGATGCGGTGTGCAGGCTTTGCAAAAAAACCGATGTACTGCGACTATGTCCAGAGTCCTCAGCCCTGCTTCCTATCCCTCGGCCTCCTGCTGAGATCTGTGGGGGTCGCGTATGCTTGTCTGATGGCACAGATGTGACAGAAGACTTTCGTCGTGGTTCTAGCCTCTGTCTTGTGCGTGCGAGGGACTTTGGCGCAACGCTTGCGGTTTTAAAGGAAAAGAGCCCTTCCTGCGGCACAAATTGCATCTACGATGGGACATACTCAGGGCATCTTGTCCCAGGGGAAGGCGTGTTTACTCATCTTCTGAGGGAGGAGGGGATCTGCGTGACCAACGAAGAGGTGGTCAAAAGCTGCGCCCCATCGGTTGAACATCCAGTTGCCATCGTGCTTGGCTCTGGCCTTGGGCATTTGGCCTCGCTTGTAAAGCCTGTGAGGAGGATTGATTATCACGACATAGACGGCTTTCCGAGCAATGCAACGCCTATCCCAGGCCACAGCTTCGAGGCGACTATTGGGACGATTGACGGTGTCCCGGTGATTGTCTATCCAGGGCGCATACATCTCTATCAGGGCTTCACCGCTGCGGAGGTGACGTCCCTTGTGCGCCATGCCTATAGGCTAGGCAGCCGGGACATCTTCTTTGCCTGCGCAACAGGGGCTGTCAAGGGCAATGCTTCTCTTGGGCTCGGCATTTTGTCTGATCAAATCAACTTGACTGGCCATAACCCCCTTGCCGAATGGGATGAGATAACTGGCGTTGATACGCCATTTGCCGATATGGCGGATATCTACAGTCCTTATCTGCGCACGCTCGCGCATGGCGTCGCTACGGACGCGGGCATTGCAGTGGAGGAAGGCGTATATGCCGGTGTGCTGGGCCCATCATTTGAGACAGCAGCTGAAGTCAATGCGCTTCGCTGCCTGGGGGTGTCCTATGTGGGGATGTCAACTGTGTGCGAGACGATCATGGCTCACGCCCTTGGCATGAACGTGCTGGGCTTGACGCTTGCAGCCAATATGGCTGGAGCTGCCAACGTGACGCATGAAAGCGTGTTGGCTGAGGCTGGCACCTCTGCGGAAGACTTCGAGAAGCTCGTCCGTGGTGTGATCCATCTGTTGTAAACGCTGCCCAGCGACTCCTTTGTCTGCGGCATCCTCTCTAGTCACTGCCAAGCAGGTCCTCAATGAAGCCAGCGCGATAGTGATCGAAAACGGCCGCACCTAAATCTTGCGTTGCATCAAGAAGCACATCGGCCCAAATGCCAAAGTCTCGATCTCCTTCGTAATCATCGACTGTCTGACGTACATGCCAGAGGTGCTTCGACGTCTCTTCAGACGTATCAATTTCGAAGAACTTCGTCGAGTGGGCGTCGGCATCAAGCACCACATGATCATGCGCCTTGAAAAAAGCATCGAGAGCATCCCGCCACCTGCGCTTATCCCAGCCCCAGTCGTAGTCTATCTTTCCTAGCTGCTGTATGTCGTGTGCAGCAATCAGGCGCACGCGCCTCCAGAGGGCATTGCGAACGAGCAGGGTCACGGCGCGTCGGTCTGGCACGACGACGTCAGTTGCCGCGGGGGGAACTACGCTGGCATCCTCGCCGGAGGCGGCCCACTCGTCTACAAGGCTGGAGTCAACGGTGCGTACGGTGAAGCCGAGCCACTCAAGGATCTCCTTTAAGCGCTCGTCAAACTTGTCCGCAGGTATCGTGCGGCTGAGCACGTGGTAGGCCTCAGAGAGATAGCGCAGCAGCGTCCCTTCTGAGCGGGCCATGCCGAAGCCGGAGATGTAGCCCTTGAAATCGTTTGCCGTCTCGAGCATGTCGCGCAGCACCGACTTTGGCCTCAGCTGGAAGTCACGGGCCCAGGGTACTTTCTCGCAGTAGCTCTCAAAGGCGGCATTTAGCAGGCCCTCAAGTGGCTTGGGGTAGCTGATGTCGGCAATGCGCTCCATGCGCTCGTCGTAGTCAATGCCATCGGCCTTCATCTGTGCCATAGCGGCATCGCGCGCGCGTCTTTCTTGCGCACGGAGGATCGACCAAGGATTTTCTAGGGTAGCCTCGATCATAGAGATGACGTCGAGTGCATATGTGTCGCTCTCTGAGTCCAAAAGCTCTATCGCTGCTAGGAGGAAGGGAGAAAGGGGCTGGTCAAGAGCAAAGTCTTCAGGAAGGTCAACGGTGGCCGACCAATTTGTCTCCCCGTTAGGGAGCTCCTTGCGTATGGCTACCCCCGCATCGACCAATGTCGCGAAAATCTCGTCAGAGCGCATGAGGAGCTTCGCCTTTTGTTCATCTGTCTGCCCGGAGTCAAATATCAACTTCTGTATGCGTGCCTCGGCGTCGCCCCCCTGCAGGATCTCAGCAAGGACCATTGCGTGGGTGACGCGCAAATGAGGCAGCAGCTTCTCCGGAGATGAGCCTGCGAGGCGCTCAAGCGTCTGCTCGTTCCAGTTGACAAAGCCCTCAGGAGGGCGCTTGCGCTTGATGCGGCGTCTTGCCTTGGGGTCGTTGCCTGCCTTCGCAAGCGCTCGTGCATTGTCTATCTCATACTCTGGGGCCTCAACGATGACAAGGCCCTCTGTGTCATATCCCATTCTGCCAGCGCGGCCTGCAATTTGGTGAAATTCACGGCTGCGCAGGCGACGCATGCGGCTGCCATCGAATTTGGTGAGCGCTGTGAAAAGCACTGTGTGGATTGGCACATTGATGCCGACGCCGAGCGTGTCGGTGCCGCAAATCACGGGAAGGAGGCCGCGCTGGGCAAGCTTTTCCACGAGCAGGCGATAGCGCGGCAGCATGCCGGCGTGATGTACGCCGACCCCGCAGGAGAGCAGGTGCTTGAGAATCTTGCCGAAGGCCGTGGTGAAGCGCGTCCCTTTGCAAGCGTCTTTTATGGCTGTGCGCTGTTCTTTGCTTGTGACGCCATAGCTTGCGAGAGCTTGTGCGGTATGCAACGCTGACTCCTGCGAGCTGTGGACGAGGTAAAGGGGGGCCTCTCCTTGCTTGATGGCCAACTCTACGGTGGCCTCGAGGGGCGTGTCCACATAGCGATACGACAGGGGCACAGGACGCTGTGCGTCAAGCACGCAATCGACCTCGCGTCCAGTTTGCTTTTTGAGCGAGGAGGCAATGTGGCTCACGTCTCCCAGCGTCGCACTCATGAGAAGAAATTGCGTCTGAGGCAGCGTGAGCAGAGGAACCTGCCAGGCCCAGCCGCGCTCCGGATCTGCAAAGTAGTGGAACTCATCCATCACTACTGCCGCTACGTCGGATTTCTCTCCCTCGCTCAAGGCGATGTTGGCGATGATCTCTTCGGTGCAGCAGACAATGGGCGCATTTGCGTTGATGTGCGTGTCTCCTGTAAGCATGCCAACGTTGTCTTTGCCCAGCAGCTTGACCAGGGAGAAGAACTTTTCGTTGACGAGCGCCTTGATCGGGGCGGTGTAGTAGGCCACCTTGCCAGATGAGAGGCAGAAATAGAGCAGGCCAAGCGCGACAAGCGTCTTGCCTGAACCTGTTGGTGTCCCAAGAATCACGTGGTCGCCTGCGGCCAGATCGAGGAGGGCCTCCTGTTGGTGCGACCACAGCGAAAGCCCCTGACGTGAAGTCCAGTCCAAAAATACATCAAGAGCTTCGTCGGGGTCGAGGTCGTCTTCGTAAATCGGTAGTTGCTCTTTGGTCATGTGTCCTCTTTCGCTTCAAGTGACGCCCTATCCATCGTAGCGAAGACGGAGCCTCAGACGAGGGCTGTTTGCTAAGATGGTCATGCGCTGTGTCATGGTCTGGTACCGGGCAGCATGACAGGCGCCTGAAATCAAGACACAAGTGTCGGGGCCGGGCCCGAGAGAGGCTGGCTGGCATATGGATGCTTCAGGATCTACGCGCCTGCCGTTGGCTGGAGAAAAAAACGGGTGGGAAGAACTCGGTACAGCCGCAGCAAGCTTGAGGACAACATGGCAGTGCGGGCGCTTCGACGTCAGTTTGGAGCGGCCTGTTGTCATGGGCGTGCTGAACGTCACACCTGATTCGTTTTCGGACGGTGGGGAGCACAATGAGCCGGAGGAAGCGATTGCCTTCGCGTCCAAGCTGCTTGCAGAGGGTGCCGACATCATTGACGTGGGGGGAGAGTCCACACGCCCCGGTGCCGTGGAAGTTGCTGGCAGAGAAGAGCTGCGGCGCACGCTTCCTGTCGTAAGAGAGCTCGCACGCAAGGGGGTTTGTGTCTCGATTGATACGCGTCACGCCCAGGTTGCTGCCGCCTGTATTGAGGCTGGGGCATCAGCAATAAACGATGTCTCAGGCTTTCGTGACCCAGCCATGGTTGATGTCGCCTGCAGCTGCGATGCCGGGCTTGTTGTAATGCACATGAAAGGAGACCCAAGGTCAATGCAGCAGGCAGCAAGCTATGATAACGTTGTTGCCGAAGTGTCAAGCTATCTGAGAAGGCAAGCACTCCTTCTCGAGCACGAGGGCATCTCTCACAGCCGCATCTGCATCGACCCTGGTCCGGGCTTCGGCAAAAAGGCTGAGCACAGCCTCGCTCTCCTCAAGGCGACAGACGAGCTCGCCTCCCTCGGTTGGCCTTTGATGGTGGCAACGTCACGCAAAGGCTTTGTGGGACAGGTCACAGGCGTCCGCTGTGCCCGCGAGCGTGTGGCCGGCTCCGTTGCAAGCGCTCTGTATGCCGTCGAGCATGGGGCAACCGTAGTGCGAGTCCACGACGTTGCGGCAACAGTCCAAGCCCTTCGCATGCTTCAGGCCATACAGAAGGCGTAGTTGCAGCAAGAGTCCCTGTTTTTGTCGTATGAGGAAGACCTCGTCCACAAGCCTAGTTCGCAGCGAACGTATCGCGGCCGAACGCCTCGTGCCACGCGTCGCTGAACTCCTTGACCGCCACAGCCGTGCCGGCGTGTCCTATCATCGCCTCGACGACAGACGGTGCCACCGTGACGGCATGCACGCCGTCCTTGACGAGCTCGTGGACCTGCCGGACGTTCTTGAAGCTTGCCGCGCAGACCTTGGTGGGCAGCCCGGCCTGCGCAAGCATGCGCAGGAGGTCGCCGACCTCGCGCACGCCGTCTCCGTAGTTGTCCATGCGGTTGACATAGGGCGCAAGGTATTGGACACCGTTCAGCGCGGCCATGAAGCCTTGGTCCGCAGAGTAGATCGCGGTCGCGAGCACAGTGATGCCCTCTGCCACGAGGGCCTTCATCGCCTTGTAGCCCTCGAGTGTAACGGGAACCTTCACGCACATCTCAGGCCCGTTGGCGACTTGCAGGCCCTTTATCGCATGCGCGTCTGTGACCATGCCCTTCGCGTCCGTGGCGATGACCTGCATGAAGAACTTCTGGCCTGGGTGCAGCACCGCCATCATCTGCTGCTCCACCTCCTCCGGCGTCTTGCCAGAGCGCGTGATGATCGTCGGGTTGGTGGTGACGCCTGAGATGGTGAGGCTGTCACTGAGCTTCGCGACGGTCTCTGCATCTGCTGTATCGAGAATAAGTTCCATCCTTCTCATGACCTTTCTCATGCTGCTGAGGGAAATCTAGCTTAAGCCTAGCAGTTGGCCTTTAGGCCTAGCAACTAAAGGGTTTGCTCCGTCCTGGCGATAATGTCGTCTTGGGTCTGCTTGCTGAGCACATTGAAGAAAGCCGAATAACCGGCGACCCTGACGATGAGGTCACGATGCTTCTCGGGATGCTTTTGCGCGTCGAGGAGAGTCTTGCGAGAGACGACGTTGAACTGGACATGATAGCCGTGGAGGCGGTCAAAGAAGGCGCGTATGAGCAGGTCGAGCTTTTGTTGGTTCTCGGGCTTCTCCAATATCTGCGGAGTCATTTTCTGGTTCAGGAGCACACCGCCGGTGATCTCTGATGTGGGCAGCTTCGAGACGCTCTTGAAGACGGCAGTCGGTCCGTATTTGTCCATGGCGTGCTCAGGCGAGCAACCCTCGGCCAGCGCGTCGCCTGCATAGCGGCCGTCAGGCGTTGCGAGGGTTCCGGCACCTTGGGGAACATTGGCGGAGATGGAGCTGGTACCCGCATAGTAAGTGCCGCCGATGGGTCCACGGCCCCAACGCGTGTTGTGGTATTTCTTCATCTCGTCGATGTAGACGTCATAGGCGTCCCGTATGAGTTGGTCCACGTAGTCGTCGTCATTGCCGTACTTGGGTGCGGCCAGCATCAGCTTTCGGATGCGTTGGTTCTTCTCGCCGGCCCAATTGGCTTGCAGGGCGTCCCAGAGCTCGGCCGGCGTGACTGACTTGTCCTCGAACACGACCTTTTTCATAGCCGCGAGGCTGTCTGCGAGATTTGCTATGCCTACCTGCAAATCCGAAATGAAGTCATAATGGGCGCCGCCCTCCTTTATGGTGAGGCCGCGCTCGATGCAGTCGTCGGTGAGCGCGGAGCAGAGCACATCGGCAGTCTCTTGCTCGAGCACCATGTCGCATGTCGCGTCGATGGTGACCATCTCGCGAGTCATCTGCCGTATCGTCTTGTCCCAGCACTTCAATACGTCATCCCAGCAGCTGAAGTTGCGGAAGTGTCCGCCAGCGTCGAACAGCTTCGTGCCGCTTGCGGGGTCGGTGCCGCCATTCATACCGATGAGCAGCGCCTTCGGGAAGTTGAGGAAGCTCATGCCCGTGCAGCGATAGCCCCATTTGCCTGGCACAGCTGTTTCGACACAGCCGATGGCAGAGTAGTTGTAGGCGTCTTCGCGGGAGACGCCCTTTGCGATGAAGCTCGGAATGATGGCTTCGTCGTCATTGAAGGCGGGCATCCCAAAGCCGCAGCGCACGACTTGGATTGCTTCGGACATGAAGTCGTCGGGGAGGCTTTTGTGGTAGCGAACGGTCAGGTTGGGCTGGGTGAGGTGGCATTGCGCCACAGATTTCAGTATGAGCCAGCTCATTGGGTTCGTCGCGTCGTGGGGTGACCCATCCGCATCGAGGCGCTGCCCGCCAATGGTGACGTTTTGGTAAAGGGGACTTCCCGCTGAGAACTGAGTATGCGTCCAGCTGCGTATCTTGTTGATCGTGTAGGTCTTGAGCCACAGGTTGCACAGCAGCTCATCAGCCTGTGCCTCGGTGATGCGACCGGAAGAGAGGTCTGCCTCATAGTATGGGTCGAGGTATTGGTCCATGCGGCCGTAGCTCAGTGAGTGGCCGTTGGACTCTATCTGCAAGATGAGGTGAACAAACCACAGAGACTGCACTGCCTCGCGGAAGTTTCGCGCAGGCTTGTAAGGCACTTGCCTGCAGGTTTCAGCGATCTGCTCGAGCTCTCTGCGACGGCTGGTCTCAGCGCAAATTTTAGCTTGGCTTAGGGCGAGGTCAGAAAAGCGCATAGCAAAGTCGTGAACAGCGTCTGCGACGATTACGATCGCCCGGTAAAAGTACGATTTGTGAATGTTACGGTAGTCAGTGAGATCAAGGCCGGCAAGCTTCTGCTCCGCGCGCCGCTTGTAGTCCACCAAGCCGCGCTTGAGCATAGGTCCGTAATTGACGGCGCAGTGGCCGTCGCCAGAGGTGATATTGCCCTCGCTTTTTATGATGCCAAGGTCGTAATAGAGCCTGGCATGTGGCGGGAAGGCAGCGTAGCCCCGGTCAAACAGCGTACTGTGCTCCCAGAAGGGGGCAATGTCGCGAAGCTTCTGCTTATTTTCCTCTGTGATGTAGAAGCGGTCGCCGGGGCGCTTGTCAAACTCGTCAAGCTCATCAATGACCCATCCCATGGCATATTCGGGGTAGATCGGAGCATTGCGATTGGCCGTGGCTTGATTTCCGACGATGAGCGTCTCTGGCTCGATGAAGATGGACATATGGGCCAGCACCTCGCGCAGCATGATCGCGCGCTTGAGCGTGAGTGGCTGATCAGCGTAGTCATGGTACACGCGTGTGGCAATGACCGCTCGCTCGACGTCGACGTAAGGCTTTGCGTTGAGAAGCTTGTTGCGAAACGCCTCCATCCGTGCAGTAGGGCTTCCAAAATGCTCATTGGCTTGGCCGTTTGCCATTTCAAGGTCCTTTCCTCCTGCGAAAAAACGCAGCTAAGAATCCTGTAACCTATGATGAAAAAAGGATATAATAGTTACGAACGAAAGTCAATTATATTTTGAAAGGAAATATATGCCGAGCGTGGAAAGCGCATACAAGATGCCGACCAGCAATGCGAGACGTCTAGCGGCTGAAGGCCTGCCTTCCTACGGCAGCCTTTTCAGCTTAGGGCGCAATGCCACAAAAACCTGCAGCGGTGAGGTGGCAGCGCAAAGCGCATTCAACCCGGACGATCCCGAGAGGCTGCAGGGGAGGGAGGATGGAAGCTCTCCTAGCAAGCTGAAGGCCCTGATTTTTAACATGCAGAAATTCTCGCTCAATGATGGCCCGGGCATTCGTACGGTCGTCTTTTTTAAGGGCTGCCCCCTGCGTTGCCGTTGGTGCTCCAATCCGGAGAGCCAGCTCAGGAAGCCTCAGATACAATGGGACCCCCGCAGTTGCATTCACTGCCACCACTGCGAAGAACTGTGCCCGCGCTCGGCAATTTCCTTCATTGAGACTTCTGGAAAAGAGCGAATCCGCATCGACGAAGGCCGCTGCAACGCCTGTGGGCGCTGTGTCATAGAATGCCCGAAAGAGGCCCTCAGCTGCAGGGGCGTCTGGCGCAGCGTCGATGACGTGCTGCAGTTCGTGGCGCAGGACAAGGTGTTTTACGAGGAGTCAGGAGGCGGGCTTACGCTTTCAGGCGGGGAGCCCCTCCTATGGCCAGAGTTCTGCTGCGCTTTGCTTGGTGCCGCTTCTGCTCAGGGTATCGACAGCTGCATCGAGACGACCGCCTATGCTGACCCCCAAGTCTTCAGACGCGTTGCCTCCTGCCTTGACCATATGTTCATTGACATGAAGCAGGCCAATTCCAGCTACCACCGCGCAGCGACCGGCGTGAGCAATGAGCTTATCAAAGCTAATACCTCCTGGGCCATTTCCTCGGGCAAGGATGTCACGCTGCGGCTGCCCGTCATTCCGGGCTTTAATGACTCGCGTGAGGATGCCGAAGCATTTTGCGGCTATTTGAAAGACGTAGGTGCAACGCGCGTCCAGATCCTTCCCTTCCATCAATATGGAGAGGCAAAATACGAGGAGCTCGGTTATGACTACGAGCTTGCGGGAATGCGCTCCTTGCATGCAGAGGATCTGTCCGACTTTCAGCGCATATTCATCGAGCACAAGTTAGACGCATACTTTTAGCGCGGATGCGGCGATTGGCGAGCCTTTGCCTCAGCTAGCCTCGCCTTGTGCGAAGACAATCTTTGCGCCGCTGCCCTTGAGCTGAGAGTGAGCCTTCTGAGGTATTCCGTCGTCAGTTACGACAACGGAGATCTTGTCCTCCACGTGCAGGGGAACGACGCCTCGCACAAAGAATTTTTCGCTTTCTGTGAGGACGACCACTTGCTCTGCTTGTCGTGCCATATCGCGTACAGCTTCAGCCCGCAGGTGGTCGGCGTTGGTGAAGCTCTTGCCACTGATCCAGCCGTCGGCGCCGATGAACATCAGAGGCACAAAGAAGTCCTTCACGCACGCTTTGACCATCGCTCCTACGGTGACTTGCGAGGATGCCTGATAGATGCCTCCGAGCAAAACGATGTTCGCCTTTGATGACTTAGGTAGGTAGTTTGCTATGAACGTGCTGTTGGTGACCATGGTGATGTTGCGCCGAGTCTCTGCGAGGGTGAGCGCAAGCAAGGCACAGCAGCTGCCGTTCTCGATGAGTACGGTGTCTCCGTCATGGACGAGCTGGGCGGCGCTTCTCGCGATTGCGAGCTTTTTCTCGTAATGCCGTGCAAGGCGGCCCTTGACGTTGTCAGGGTTGCCAAGCAAGGCAAAGCCATGCTCTCTCTCGACGATTCCTTGGGCGGCTAGGGCGTCCAAGTCCTTGCGCATTGTTACCGTCGAGACTCCAAGGCGGGCGGCAAGGCTTCTGACTTCGACTTTCCTCTCAACGTTAAGAATATCCAGTATTGCCGCATCCCGTTTTCCCATAATACTTCCATTCGAGCCTTGTATTCTTTCGTAAAAAAGTATAAACGAAAGCCTACTCTTAGCTCCATTGTAAAAAGAGCCGCTATTGCTCGTCCTGTGTCTTCAATTGGTTAAGGAGCTTGTGGGAATTAGCCTCCAGTACTTCGTGCAGATGGCCTAATTCTTCTTTAGCCTGAGCCGAGAGGTCTTCCTGGAAGAGCTTATCGGCCATGCCAAGGTTAGATCGGGCATCGCAAAGATCGCCAAGCAGATCCTGCGTGGCGCAAGTTAGCTGCTCTATGTTCTTTGTGTTTTCGCTCGTACCGCTCGGCAGGACGCCTGAGAGATAGCGCAGCGACTTCGCGCGCTTTCTTGTGTGATGCACCTCAGCGAAGATCTCATAGTCAAGCGAAGCAAGCTTGTTCTTATAGCTCGCGTACATACCCTGATAGCGTAGCTTCAGTGCTTCTTGACTAATGCCCTCCTTTAAAACGGAGCCCTTCCATGGGAGATGATGTAGAGCTCTATAAAGCTTCTTCTCATTATGGCGTGCAGCATATGCAGTGAATGCTGCAATGACATGCTCGCACTCCGCATCACGCCTGTCACTACAGACAGCTGGCAGCTCACGGGCCTCCGGGGTGAGCGTATGGACGCATTCAGCAAATACGTCAAGCTCACGAAGCTGAGTTGTCAACAAGAAAAGGTCATGAAGCGACCGTTGAACGGCATGCGCCGGCTTCTTCTTAAGATATGGTGAAAGAAAGGCCATGTATGACCGGAGCTTTCTCATAGAGACACGCAGCTCGTGGAGTGCCCTGCTGCTCGTGGGAGTCTCAAAGAATCCTCGAAAGCACGCCTGTACGAGATTTGCCTGGGCTTTTATGAGATCCTCGGCTGAGCAGACAACCTCCCAGCAAGAGACGTCAGGTCCTTGGATGAACCAGCGGAGCGTCTTGGGTTTGGGCGGCATTTGACAAGTCGGAGGCTGTTGAGATATCGAGAACGAAGCTATGGCTCCCGCCTCAAACGGCAGCGGAACCCCACAGAGCATAGCAGCAGCCTTGTTAATGGCGGGAGCATGTCCTATGAGGATGATGATATCATGGTGATCCGTCAGAGCCTCTTCAAGTGGGGTTGTAAGATCTGAGGCGGCAAGCGAGTCACGGCGCTCAAAACCATCCAAGCCAAGCGAGAGGCGAATGATGTCTGCGGTCTGGCAGCTGCGCATGGCTGGGCTTGTCCAAATTGCCACGCTTGCGCCTTCCGCGGACATCTTTTTTCTGAGGCTTTTGAAGGCCTTTGGAACTGTGGCCTGCAGTGAATACCTGCCTGCCTGTGTCAGAGGTCGGTCGGTGTCAGCTTGGCCCTCTTGAATTTTTTTGGCTTTTCCATGCCGGACGAGCATGATCGTCTTGCACATGATGCGCTCCTCTTCGTGAGCTAGCCGCTATGTACGGCTAAGCTTATTGTAGAAAGGCAAGAGAGGCGACCCTTAGGCATAATCTTATAAGATAGGCGAGCGGTCACAAGCGCCTGTGCTGATGGCATGGGCGCAGGCGCTATGCATGGGGGCTCTCTCGGTTTTTGGCACGATAGTTTGCGAGGTTGGTGACAGTTGCCTCCATGCCGTGGGGTATGTAGCCCAGGGAGCTCAGGTCGTCAGGTAGATAGTCGACGAGGCTTCGATGACAGTTGAGCTCATATTTTGGGTGCGCGTACGGTTGAGGCATGTGAGAGAGTGCTGAATATGGCTTGGCCTGGGCGCAAATGCCGTAGACGCATGCCCCCTTTGCTGTGAGCTTGCGCTCGTAGCCGGTTTCAGGATCGCCCGGATGCTCATGTCGAGTGTCTTTGCTGGCCCAGAGGATATCGAAAGGACAATTAGGCTGCCTGAACTGGTCTAAGGACCAGTGCCACAGAGGTAAGCTGTCTGTTTTGAAAACAATCCTGCCCTGCTCGCGCAGCGCCTCGTGATAGTCGAGGAGGCGATTGTAGTACGTGAGTCTGTCTGCGGCGTCGCGCGCCTTTGGCAGAGGCGTCGGAAAGTTAAGATAGATGCTGCTGACCTCATGGTCGAAATATGCTTTTATATGGTTTGCTGAGCCAGGGACGACGACAGCATTGCTTATAGGGGCTTCGCAAATTGCCTGGGCCGCATAGGCAATGCAAATGGGCTCGTTGTCAATGCCGACAAAAAGGACGTCCGGAGCATGTTGGGCCGCCTCGACGAGAAAGGAGCCCTTCCCGCAGCCGAGGTCAACATGCACGCGTTTGAACCGGCCGGGAGCGCTTCTTGGCCCGGCGCCCAATGGGTAGCATGCCTCAGCCCAGCAGCCACGCCAGCTGCGAGGGGTGGGCTCTATAGCTCTCGCATAATGCTCCAAGCGCTCTTCTAGGACAAAGTGTTTTGGAAGTCGCAAATGTAGCGCATGCATGCTTCGTGACGTCTATTCGGATTCCTCAAGGTTTTGATAGGCAGCCATGATGGGGGGAATCATCTGCTTTTTGCGGCTGACGATGCCCGGAAGGAGCGCTACGCCGTTTTTCGGCTCTACCCCAAAGGCACGCCTTATGATGTCTTCGGCACCCCGGCCGTGATAAAGCAGCTCAGTCGCTTGACTCTTTGCGTCAGTGAACATATAGAAGATGATGGGAAGCTCCTGATCTGCACACGCCTCCTTTAGATAAGGCCCGACAAGGGCCTCGGCAGCTTTGCGGCTGTTGTCTGTCATGAAGACGCCTTGTCCGACGCCGAATTTCGCTTGGCCTCGGCTGAAGACCTTGAAGTCGGAGTTAAAAATTTCTTCTGCCGTGCGTCCAGAGACATCCGCTCCTGCGTCGAACATAGCGTCAGCATAAGACTCAATGTCCTCACCGCAAATCTTGGCCAAGGCCCTCCCCGCATGCCTGTCTTTTTCCGTGCAGGTGGGAGAGCGGAACATGAGCGTGTCGGACAAGATGGCCGACATCATGAGCCCTGCGATATTTTTCGGTATCTCGACGCCGTGCTCTTGGTAGATGCTGTAGAGAATCGTGCATGTGCAGCCTACAGGCTCGTTGCGGAAATAGGCGGGCTGGGACGTCTCGATCGTGCCGATGCGGTGGTGATCGATAATCTCGGTGATGACAGCCTCTTCAAGACCGTTGACCGCCTGTGCGCGCTCGTTGTGATCAACAAGAATGACGTGCTTGCGCTTGATATCCAAGAGATTGGGAACAGAGACCACGCCGACGTAGTGCCCGTTTTCGTCGAGCACGGGGAAGAAGCGATGGCGTGACTGAGTGATGACCTTTCGTGCCTCATCGACGGAGGTGTCAACTGAAAAGCGCAGTATCCCATCGGTAAGCATGCGAGAGCGCACTGGCAAGGACATGGAGATCAGACGTGCTGCGGCATAGGTCTCATAAGGCGTTGAAATGACCGTGATGCCACGCTCAGCTGCAGCCTTCTTCACCACTTCAGATATGTGCGCCCCCGCGCAGACCACTATGCAGCTGACATGGATTTCCACGGCAAACATCTGGGTCTCAAAGCGGTTTGTGACAAGGACGATGTCACCTTCGTGAACCGACTCCTCCATGAGCTCAGGTGTTGTGCCTACCGAGACGCTTCCCTTTTCTATGCGGGCATCCGCATCGCCGAGAATGAGCTTGCCATTCAGCGTGCTGACAACGTTGGCGTACTTCGTGTGGGCAGCTGCCAGCGAGTCATTGTCGAAGATGTCCATGTTGGCGTTGGCGATGTCCTTCACTGCGATGATGCCTTGAAGGTTCTTCGCATCGTCGGTGATGCATAAGGTGTCGATCTTCGTCTTCTGCATCAGATTCCAGGCGGCGAATAGGCTCATCTCCCCGTCTATGGCCGGCGAGTGCTGTATCTGTATGTCTTTGATCTGCGGCGTTACGGTCGTAATGAGCTCCGGTTCCTTGAAGCCGAAGTGATTGAGCACGAAGGCGGTCTCACGATTGATCATGCCAGCTCGGCGGGCCTCGTAAATCGGCTCATCTATCTGGTTTTTGAGGTAGGCGTAGGAAATAGCCGAACAAATGCTATCAGTGTCAGGATGGAGATGGCCGATAACATTGATCTTGCGTATTGCCTCAGGCATGGTGTCCCCCGATATCCTTGTTTGCGGACGGCTCCGCTGTTCCTCTACGATCTGTGTCTGAATGGTACAGCGTTTACTGATCATTTGGCATCACATTTGCCATAAATGCAGAGTAACTCCTATCGTAGTTTATAACGTAAAGAGGTTGATCTGCGAAGTCATAGTGCCGCTCAAATGTTTGCAAGCGCGCTACTTATAGGTATGCGTCGTCCGTTTCTCTGATGGAAGTGTGCCTTTGTCATGGCCTCTGTTGGGCAGAAACCGTACAAAGGTTCGGTATAAGCATTATACTTGATGCACACGTGGCAGATTGTACCTATAGCAGAGAGGCATTGATGCAAGAGAGGGTTTTCGGAAGAGGGGTGGGCCATAGGTCTGCGCTTAGGCCGGAAGTGGCGTCTGACACCCGCCTTGACGTGGAGACTTTGCGCTCGGCCCTTGATGAGCGTTTGCATGGCACTGCCGCATTCAGTGCAAAGAGCTATGCAGATCAGCCCATCATCTTCACAGGGAGCCATCTTCGATCCTATACGCCAGGGCCCATCGCGCATGCTCGCGACCTTGCGCGTGACTCTGAGGCCCTGTGCCATGGCGAGGCGTGGACGTTTCTTCGGCAGGCGCGTTTTCTTGCTGACTTCGAGGAAAGCTATGATTTCAGCGGAAACTTCTCACGCTATTTTCCGACGTATGAGGCCATGAGCAACGATCAGCTCCGAGGCTACTTCGACTGGAGGCGTAGGTGGCGTCACGAAAAGGAGCCTAGTGCCAGCGATTCGTTTGTCTACCTATATGCCTATGAACTCATCCACCTTGTTGGCGTGCCAGACGCGACTTCCGCTTGGCAGGAGCTGCGGAGACTGCGTCGTGCCTATGGGCCAGGATCGGACCGCATGGCGGCCAACCTTGATCGCTGGTCTGACGATCTCGTAGTATATTATGGCCTCGACCCGCATCTTCTCCAAGTTCTTGCCCATCGTGAACAGGATGCGGCGCTTCTTGTTTTGTCTCAATGTAAGACGCGCCCTTCCGAAGAGCTCTTTGATGCCCTGATGTGCCTTTCCTCGTATCGTATTGAGGAGTCATCCTTTTATAAGGCATACCCAAGCGACTTCAAGCAGGTTGCGGTTGAGACATACAGAGCCATCGCTGACCACCATGATCGCCATCTTAAGCATAGCTTGCTGCAAAGTTATTTTGGCGTAAGCGTCGAGCAGGACTACCAGATGTTTGGCAACGCTGTCTTTGCGGACCCTTTGCACCCTGATCATGCGGACTTTGAGGTTGACCCCATAGACCACTTCCACTGCCGCTGCGGCCGCTGGTCACGGAAGCGCTATGTAGGCAATCTTCATCCTAATCGCAAGCTGGGCGCGCTCATGAAGACGATAGATGCCACAATGCGTACAATCTATGATTTCAAGCGACCTTTGAGGGCGCCGATCACCACAAAGTATGTCAATGCCTTGGTTGTGCGCCACACGGAACTCCTTCTTGATGAGCGGAGGGAAGCAAAAGGCCGCGTCGTGCGCATAGATCGCTCGAAGCTCAGAGAAATTCGCGCCAACGCTGCCTTGACCTGCAAACACCTCATCGTTGCGCAAGAAAGTGACGAGGAGGAAGGCGAGGGCGGCCTCTCTGTGTCTCCTGCCTTAGCTAAGGCGACAGTAGATGAGCCTTCTGTCTTGGAAGTTCAGAAGAGTGAGAGCGTAGGGCAAGTGCCTCCTCTTCTTACGTCAGAAGAGCGCGATGTTCTCTGTACCTTGCTCGAAGACGGTTCCCTAAAGGAGCTTGAGCGAAAGCGCCATATCATGGTCTCCCTTCTCATTGAGAGCATCAATGAGAAGCTCTATGACACGTTTGGTGACGTGGTCATCGACGTGCAGCAGGATCGACCACGCGTAATTGCAGACTACGAACAGGATCTCAAGGACATGATGAGCATATGAGCGAAAAGAGGAGAGTACCCAAGCGCGTGGCGGCGGTCATTATGAATTCACTTAAGGGTGGCGTGGTGCCACGCATCGGGCTGCCCTACATAACCGTTGGCCGCGAGCATGAAATAGAGGCCCTGCTCCACGATGTGGACATCATACGAGAAGGTGGGGCCTCATTTCGTTTCATTGTCGGGCGCTATGGCTCAGGGAAGAGCTTTCTGCTCCAGACCATCCGCAACTACGCGATGGACCTCGGCTTCGTTGTGATGGATGCCGACCTCTCGCCTGAGCGCCGTCTGCAGGGTACGCATGGACAAGGCCTTGCCACCTACAAGGAGCTTGTCCGCAATATGGCCACCAAGACGAGGCCTGAAGGGGGCGCCCTCACGCTCATATTGGATCGTTGGATATCAAACGCGCAGTCCCAGGTTGCATCCAAGGCTGGCTTGGATCCTTCTGATCCTCGTTTCGTGGCAGGCGTTGAGGCGCATATTCAGGACGTGATCTCATCGATGGGGGAGATGGTGCACGGGTTTGACTTCGCACATGTGCTCCAGCTGTACTATCGCTCTTACATCGACGGTGATGACGAATTGAAAGGCCGCGTAGTCAAGTGGTTTCGCGGAGAGTATGCGACCAAGACAGAAGTACGTCGTGAGCTTGGCATCACCATGATGGTCAGTGATGACAACTGGTATGAGTATGTCAAGCTGTTCGCCTACTTTTTAAAGCAAGCGGGCTACGCGGGGTTGCTTATGCTCGTGGATGAGTTGGTAAACATCTATAAGGTTCCCAACGCCATCACCCGCCAATACAATTACGAGAAGATCCTCACCATGTATAACGATACCCTGCAGGGCAAAGCGCGCTACCTTGGCATCATAATGTGCGGTACGCCCCAGTCTATCGAGGATCGTCGTCGAGGCGTCTACTCCTATGAAGCCCTGCGCTCTCGACTTACCGAGGGGCATTTCAGCAGCGAGCGCTACAAGGACATGATGGCTCCCGTTATCCACCTGCAGCCGCTCACCTATGAGGAGATGCTGGTGCTCTCCGAAAAGCTGCAGGACATACATTCCCAGCTTTACGGCTACGCGCCTCGCCTTTCCGAAGACGACCTCGTAACATTCATCGAAAAGGAGTACCAGCGAGTCGGATCCGACTCGCGCATTACGCCGCGCGAGGTCACGCGTGACCTTATTGAGGTGCTGGACATCTTGTACCAGCATCCCCAACTTGATGCCGGAGAGCTCCTGCAGAAGCAAGAAGCCCGAGATGCCTCCTCTCAGCATGGCGATGGGTCTGGGCAGCATGGCAGTAAGCCTGGGCAGGGATCTGGGCGCGAATTTGCAGAGTTCACGCTTTGAAGCGACCAAACGAGGCTTATGAGCGGGGGCTTTATGATGCGCTCATCATGGGATCCCACGGGGAGCGGAGGTGCCAAGATACATGGATGCTTTCGATAGATACGCGCCATTCGTGCAGGACTTCATCTATCGCAACGACTGGCATGTGCTGCGTGGCGTCCAGCTCGCGGCTGCTGACGCGCTCTTCAATTCGGATGACAACCTCTTGCTCACCTCTACGACGGCATCGGGCAAGACTGAGGCGGCCTTTTTTCCGATCCTGACGCTCCTGTCAGAGGATCCGCCCAGCTCTGTCGGGGCACTTTACGTAGGACCGCTCAAGGCCTTGATCAATGACCAATTTGCGCGCCTTACAGAGCTTTGCGCGGAAGGCGGCATCCCTGTCTGGCGCTGGCATGGTGACGTTGCCGCCTCCCAGAAGGCAAAGCTCGTGAAGCATCCCTCCGGTATCTTGCAGATTACGCCGGAGTCCTTGGAGGCACTGCTCCTGCATCGGCATGCTGCGATTCCGCGCCTGTTTGGCGACCTGCGCTTCATTGTGATAGACGAGGTGCATTCCCTGATGCGCGCAGACCGCGGTGGGCAGACGCTGTGTGTGATCGAGCGCTTGTCACGGCTGGCTGGGGTCAACCCGCGCAGGGTCGGCCTTTCGGCTACGGTGGGTGACCCTGAGCGCATGGGGGAGCTTCTCTCATTGGGGACTGGTCGCACAACGGTGATCCCTCGCATCGAAGATCACGGGCAGCGCTGGCGCCTCTCGATGGAGCATTTTTATGTCAGTGGGCCTCAAGCTGCGTCGGCAGGGGAGCATGTGAGGCCAGACGCGCCTTCCCCAGACGCGGACGCGCAAGATGTCGTTGCGCCAACGTCCCTTGACGTTGGGGACACAGGCTGTGAAGGGGATGGGCGCCTGTATGAGGCTCCCTCTGATGTGGCCCCGCCGCTGGCTGATCCAGGCGTTGGCTATATCTTTGAGCACACGCGTGGCCGCAAATGCCTGGTCTTTGCCAACTCGCGTGAGGAAGCTGAGGCGCTGACCAGCACCTTGCGCTCATATTGCGAGGCGAAGGGCGAAGATGATCGTTTCCTGATTCATCACGGGAACCTGTCGGCGGCTTTGCGTGAGTCTGCGGAAGATGCCATGAAAGATGAGAATCGGGCGCTTACCACGGTTACGACGTCGACGCTTGAGCTTGGCATTGACATAGGGCGCCTTGAACGGGCCTTTCAAATCGACGCTCCCTTCACAGTTTCGAGCTTCTTGCAACGCTTGGGGCGCACCGGCAGGCGTGGCGATCCGCCCGAGATGTGGTTTGTCATGCGCGAAGAGCAGCCAGAGCCACGAGCGAGCATAGGAGAGACCATTCCTTGGAAGCTGCTGCAGGGCATTGCGCTTATCCAGCTGTATCTTGAGGAACGATGGGTAGAGCCCCCACGTCTTGGCCGCTTGCCCTATAGCTTGCTTTTTCACCAGACCTTGGCGATCCTTGCCTCGGAGGGGGAAATGACGCCCGCGCAGCTTGCCACGCGCGTGCTTACGCTCAGCCCCTTTCGTGAAGTATCTGCCGATGACTTCCGCGTGCTCCTTTTGCACCTTATAGAGACTGAGCAGATACAGAGAACCGATGAAGGCGGCTTGATCGTGGGGCTCGCAGGGGAGCGCGTCGTGAACAACTACCGCTTCTACGGTGTCTTTGTCGAGAGCGAGGAATACACCGTAAGGAGTGACAGCCAGGAGCTCGGCACCACAGTGATGCCTCCTCCTGTGGGGGACAAGATCGCGATAGCGGGAGCTACATGGCTTGTCGAGGAAATTGACTACAAGCGCCACGTTGTCTACTGCACGCAGGTGAAGGGCCGCGTTCCCGCCTATTTCGGGGAGTGTCCCGGGGATATACACACGCACATTCTCGAGCGCATGGCAAAGGTGCTTGCTGAAGATGAGGTGTACCCATATCTTATGGACAACGCCCAGGCGCGCCTTGCCCAGGCTCGAGGGGTTGCCCGAACTTCAGGCATGTTGCAGGCTCCCCTCATCAATATCGGTGGCGATTCATGGGCCTTGTTCCCATGGCTCGGCAGCTATGCCTTCCTTGCCCTCGAGCGCTTCCTCAAGCTGCGATGCGCTGCTGCCCTAAACCTCAGGGGTTTAGACTCCTCACGCCCCTACTTCCTTCAGTTTCGTATGGACGGGGACGCGCAGAAGTTCGTGGATGTGCTCAGAGAACAGGCGCAACGTCCCCTAGACCCGATAGAGCTCCTGTATCCCGGAGAAGTTCCCATCTTCAACAAGTACGACGAATATGTGCCGCCCGAGCTCATACGAAAAGGCTTTGCCTACGGAGTGCTCGACGTCAAAGGCATGCTAAGGCGCGTGTGCCAATGGTGTGGCCTGACAGAGCCTAGCAGCTTGGCAGGAGCTCCTAGATTTGGCCTTCCTCAAGCAGGTCGCGGACCTCAAAGAGGCTCCTGCAGCAGCCATCGGCGAGCTTGAGCAGCTCAGTCGTGGGACGAGCCACGTTTGGCACCATAACCGTGATGAAGCCGCCAGCATGGCCTGCTCGGACGCCGTTGGGGCTGTCCTCGAGCACAAGCGTGCGAGACGGGTCTGTGCCAAGGCGTTGAGCGGCGAGAAGAAAGATGTCAGGGTCCGGCTTTGACCTTTTTACCATGTCACCGGTGACTACGTCGGAAAAGAAGCGCTCCACGCCTGCTGTGCAGATGTTGTGGCGGACGATGTCCCGCTCGCTTGAGGAGGCGACAGCCATCGGCACATGGTGGCATCCCAGCCATGTGAGCAGGTCGTCTAGGCCTGGTTGCTTCGGCACGCTCTTTTCGAGTGAGGCATAGGTGAGACGCTTGTTTTCGTCCCAGAGCTTAGATGGGTCGACCGCGCTGCCGTAGTAGCGGCGAATGACTGCATACATATTTTTGCCAATGGTGCCGCGGGTGTCCTCGACCAACCCCGGAACAAGGGGGATGCCGAGTTTCTTGCAAGCGCTGCCCCACATCTCGTCATAGATGTGCTGCGTGTCGAACATCAAGCCGTCCATGTCAAATATTGCCGCGTCTACCATGTGACCCTCGCCTCTGTAAATTGCTGACCTAAGTCATGTTAGTCGACTAGGTTGGCAGCTGCGAGGCGCCTTGCCCCTCATGACAGTATCCTCATTTGGCTGTCGATCAGCATGTCTGGCAGCCAAAGGGTGTGCGGCGCGCTCAGCGCATCAGGTTGTACTTTGTGCGGATGCGAAGGAGCTTGCGATTCCAGGGAGCCCAGATCAGCCTTAAAAACACAAGAGTCGCAAAGCCTTGCACAAGAGTGTGCGGCAGGCCCCAGAGGTAGTTGATCAACAGCGTCTGCCAGGTTATGGGACGCACAAAGCTCACAAGGTTCCACGTGTCGAGTATCGCCCCGTACAGCAGGCATGAGGCAAAGCCGAAGGCGTCTCGCGCCAAACGCTTCTTGAGCATGCCCCGTCTTCCCAAGACCCCCCCAAGGTAGCCAACGAGACCCCACGCGTACATCTGCCAAGGTGTCCACGCGCCTTGTCCGAAGAAGGCGTTGGACGTGAGGGCCGCCAGCGCCCCTACCATGAATCCGCAATGCTGCCCGAAGATGGCTCCTGCCATAATTGCTATTGCCGCCACCGGCTTGAAGTCAGGTATCAGCGCAAACAGAATGCGACCTGCCGCAGCGAACGCGCCGAGAACGACCGCAGGCATAATCTGCCGTAGCCCGGGCTGGGATTTTTCATAGCCTGTAAGAAAGATGGCGATAGCGGCGACGGCTACAAACACCGTCAGCCACGCAGCCTGATCCGGTTGCCAAATGGCACAAGCAAGCAGTACCGCCGGCACAAGGGCGAGCATCGGTGCCTCGAGATGGGACAGAATGCCCTGCATCGTGTGTCTCATGCGTCGCCCTCGTCCCAAAGAGCTGCAAAGCCGTCATAGAGGGGCTGGAAAAACAAGTTGTCACGAAAGAAGTCTGCTGTTGTTTGGGTGCAGGCGACCTTTCCGTCAAACAGCAGGGAGACATGGTCGGCAACTCGTGAGACGAAAGGGAGATCATGCGTCGCGACAACGATGGTGCTTCCCTTGTCGGCCAGGCGAGCAAGGTCGTGGGCCAATGCAAGGCGAGAAGAGGGATCAAGGCCCTTGGTCGGCTCATCAAGCAAAAGCAGCTGTGGGTCGCAAAGGATGAGCTTCGAGAAAGCGAGGGCCTGTTGCTGACCACCAGAGAGGTCATAGGGATTGAGCTGGAGCAGCTTGTCAAGGTTGGCATGGCGGGCGACCTCGCGTATGCGCCCGTCCGAATAGCCTGACGCTTTTTGCCATTCACGCAGCTCTTCTTCAACGGTGTCGCAGACGAAGAGCGCCTTTGGATCTTGTGGAAGCAGTATTTGGTTTGACAGCAGGCTATTGTGCGCGCTGCCGCGCTGCGGTTGATATACCCCCGCCATGATCTGCAGCGCCGTTGTTTTCCCTGAGCCGCTTCCGCCCACGAGAGCGTGTATCGAGCTATGGACTATGTCGATATCTGCTCCGCGCAGCACGTCTGGGGCCGTTTTGGCATAGCGAAACCAAACATCATGAAAGGAAACCTCTACCCTTGCGTCTAGTGGGGCGCCCCTTCCGTAAGTCTTGGCCTTGCATTTTGACCTTTGGCGCAGTGCCTCGATGTTGACAGGGGAGATGCGCCCCTCTGTGAGGCTGAAGCAGCTCGTGGCGTAGTCAAGACAGGCTTCAGGCTCGTGCGTGCATATGACGACGGTGATGCCCAGCTCGTGGTTCACACGGAAGAGCAGGTGCAGGAAATTTTTTGTTGCGGGCGGGTCAAGCTGGCTCGTAGGCTCATCAAGGAGCAAAAGGCGAGGCTGAAGGGCGAGGACGCTTGCAAAGGCGACCTCCTGCAGCTCTCCTCCTGATAGCTCGGAGCACTTTCGGTCGACGAGGCTCTCCAGGCCAAGGAACTGGGCGACTCCAGCGACACGGCGGCGCATGCCCTGTTCGCTCACGCCGAGGCTCTCCAGGCCAAAGGAGAGCTCGTGCCACACCGTGTCACAGACGACTTGAGACTCAGGGCTTTGCGCTACATAGCCTATCTCAGCGGCGGAATCGATCTGGTGCCACTGGTTGGGTTTGCGTCCCAAAACGACCATGTGCCCGCTTACGCTGCCCGCTGGTGTCAGTTCTGGCTTTAGCAGGCGTAGCAGCGTCGACTTTCCTGAGCCGGTGGGCCCGCAAAGAACAGAAAAAGACCCAGCGGGAACCTGCCAGCTGAGCGCATGCAGTACGGGCTGGCCCTCTGGATAGGAAAAAGAGAGGTCCTTCAGATCTATTGCGAGCTCTCCGGCGATGCTGCTCTGGGAGCGTTCGCCTGCCTCTTCGTAGTCGCCTTGGCCTTGCGTAGGCCCTGGCAAGTCCTGGGATTTCATGGTCGTCTGTTGGGAGCCGCAAAGCGGCAGGGGAGCGCCCTCGCTCATGCTCTTGCCTCCGGCATGTGTGATTGGGCCAAGGACCAGGTGATGTCCTCGGAAGCCTGTCCGATGAGCGGCAGGCCGAGAAGGGCTGCATGAGGCAGATAGTACCACCAAGGGGACAGGCTTGTCATTGTCGGATAGAAATGAAAGGAGCTGCATACGTACGCGAGCGCAAGAGCGTCAAGGACAGCAAGGACGATTATGCCACCAAGCGTCTGGCCGTCCTGTGCGCGGAAGCGCCTTTGCTGGTAGCTCGTTCTCTTTGCTCCGCAGTTCCATCCTCGTGCGCGCATGGAGTCAGCCGAGCCGAAAGAAAGCTCCAGGCTCCAGCCGACCAAGACGCTCAGAAGGCGCGTACGTGAGATCGTCTTGTCAGAGCTTCTATTTGAAGAAGCTTTACGGATTGCAGTGTTCGCCTTCTGAAGGGCATCGATCTCATGGCCCCGCCGCACGATCTCAGGTATCAAGCGTAGGGTCATGGAGAGTATGAGGGCAAGCGTAGGGGCTATGCGACCGAGGCATGCTTGCACTTTGGAGGTTGTGATTGTCTTGCCCATGTTGGCAGACCAGACATAGACCGCGACAAACAGTGCGCCCATGCTAAAGCCATATGCAAGGCTTTCGGCATATACCTTTGAAGGGCCAAGCGAAAGCAACACGGTGGATCCCTCCGCCGAAAAGAGGGGGTTGATAAGGCAAATCAGGGCAGCAAAGGGAAGCTGCCAGCGAAGGTCGCGAAGCGTCTGCCACGCTCCGCGCAAGCGCCCGCTGAGCGCTAGCCCTGCAGCAAGGGCCAAACATATGCTGACAGGCTCGAAGAAAATCATAGAGAGGCTCAGAACGCATAAGAAATAGACAAGCGGCACCGTGGGGTGGTATCTGTCGAAAATTGAATGCCCCACAAGACCCTCCCTTGCTTACAGAGCAACTTTATGTGTCCTATGCTGTTTGCCTCTCACTTTCGAGACTATGCTTAGCACGATCAAGCAAAAGGCAACGGCTGACTCCACGATAGCCCTTTTCTCCTCCCAAATGCCCGCTCCGTCCTTTGCGCCTGGGCAAGGTGCTAGCGGCAAAGCTGGGGCGCACTTTTCTGTGTCAGCGTATTTCCAAGGAGTGTGCTTGAGACGGTAGTAGGAGCTGCCCTTTGCGAAGGTGCCCGCTAACCAGACGGCGCCACGCCCGAAGCGCGAGCAGATGCCAAGCGCGTAGCGCTTTGCCCCGAAGACTGCTCCGAAGAGCCTGCCCTGCCGTAAGCCTTCAGAGCGGCTGTAGAAGGAGTTGGCGGCTCGAAAGAACTCCATCTCCAGGTCCCAAGGGCTCATGTGGCGTGGTTGGAATGTGGCATTCATCATGTCGAACTGTTCCCAATCACGTTCGCCGGTGAAGACCATCCGCCCTTCCTCAACCAGCTTTTTGTAGACCGGCGTGCCCGGGAACGGCGTGAGAATTGCGGGCTGCAGCTTGCTTGCGTCAATCGACTTGGCGAAGTCGACCGCCCGGGCTATGTCGGCCGGGCCGTCCTCATCGATGCCAAGCACTACTGAAGCTACGACGCGAATGCTATGCTCGCGGCAGGCCTTGCCTGCGCGGCGTATGTCCTCGACGCTCTGGTGCTTCTCGATGTCATCAAGGGCCGCCTGGTTCAGTGACTCGATGCCGATTAAGACCCAGTTGAGATGCGCGGCAGCAAGAAGGTCAAGCAGCTCGGGGTCGTTGGCCATATCCGTGCGGCCGAAGAAGAACGTCTCCTTGAACTGGAGGTTCTCTGCGATGATGCGACGGCAAATCTCCTTCGCCCGCTTCTTGTCAGCGGTGAAGTTGTCATCCTCGAAGTTCATGTACTCGAAGCCGAGCTCCTTGTAATGCTTGATCTCTTTGATCACGCTGTCAGGGCTGCGTTTACGGTACGGCGCGAACATCCTCGACGTCGTGCAGAACGAGCAGCGGAAGGGGCATCCCCGTGATGTCATGATGTTTGCGCAGTTGCACGGTGTCTTCAAGACGGAGTAGTCCGGATAGGGAAGGTCGTCAAGCTCGAGCACCGGCTTGCACTGCACGATGGGCTCAGTGCATCTTCCCTCGACAATGTCGAGTATGGTGTTCTCGCCCTCGCCGACGGCCACCTGGTCGGCGTGTTTCAGGGCCTCTTTCGGGAGAGCCGTGGCATGTATGCCGCCGATTATCACCCGTGCGTGCCCTCGCTCATGGAACATGTCAGCTATGTCGTAGGCACGTGGCGCGTTGGACGTCATCGTATAAAGGCACAGCACGTCTGTCTTTGCCAAGAGCGGCTCATAGTCGAATCCTCCGTTAAGCTCCTCATAGGCCTCGACATGATGGCCTGCGCGCTTGACGATGCCCGCAAGTATGAGCGGCCCTGTGATCGCGTCGTTGACCCCATAAAGGCCTGAGGCTACTCGGTAGACTGGCAGGCGTCGAAGCCATGCCGCCGGCGTGATGAAGGTGACGTTCATGTCTATGCTCCAGTCGACGTTGCTCTCTTGAAAAGTCGTGGGAGGTGGGAGGGGATGTGCCAGGTGGCCGCAAGGCAGCACGCGACAGCGATGGCGGCCATAGATATTTTGGCAATGCCTTGCAGTCCCTCTCCCTTTTTCGGGGCCTCATCTTTTGGCTTCGAGTCCGTGCTCGCGTACATCCACGGCGTGCGCTTGAGGCGGTAGTAGGGCGTGGAGGGGACATGGTCCGCAACCCAATAGGCAAGCGGGACCCCTAAGCTTGTGGCCAGTGCAAGGTATAGGCGGCGCAGCCCATATTCCGTGCCGAAACTTTTCCAGATGCGCAGGATCGACGGGAAGTCGTAGAAGCGGTTGCAGCTCTCAAAGAAGGCCTTCTGCAAATCCCAGGGGCTCATCTTCTTTGGCTGGAACGTGACGTTTGTCATGTCGAACAAGCTCCAGTCGTCGACGGTCTTCGTGAGCATGCGGCCTTCTTTGGCGAACTGGTCATAGACCGGCGTGCCAGGGAAGGGCGTGAGAATCGCAGGCTGAAGCTGGTAGGCATCGATCGACTTGGCGAAGTCGACCGCCCGGGCTATGTCGGCCGGGCCGTCCTCATCGATGCCAAGCACTACTGAAGCTACGACGCGAATGCTATGCTCGCGGCAGGCCTTGCCTGCGCGGCGTATGTCCTCGACGCTCTGGTGCTTCTCGATGTCATCAAGGGCCGCCTGGTTCAGTGACTCGATGCCGATTAAGACCCAGTTGAGATGCGCGGCAGCAAGAAGGTCAAGCAGCTCGGGGTCGTTGGCCATATCCGTGCGGCCGAAGAAGAACGTCTCCTTGAACTGGAGGTTCTCTGCGATGATGCGGCGGCAGAGCTCCTTTGCGCGCTCCTTGTCAGCGGTGAAGTTGTCATCCTCGAAGTTCATGTACTCAAAGCCTAGGGCGTGATAGTGCTTGATCTCGTCGATCACGGAGTCTATCGAACGGCGGCGATAGGGGGAGAACATCCTCGACGTCGTACAGAATGAGCAACGATAAGGGCAGCCCCTTGAGCTCATGATGTTCGCGCACTTACAGGGCGTCTTCAAGACGGAGTAATCCGGGTAGGGAATCGTATCGAGGTCGCAGATGGGTGTGCACTCTACGATGCGGCGCGTGTCTCGCCCCTCCACGACGTCGATGAACCCCGACTCTGCCTCTCCGCAAAAGACTTGGTCGGCGTATTTGGCAGCCTCCTTCGGGCGATAAGAGGGATGCATCCCCCCCATGAGGACGCGTGCGTGCCCCTTCTTGTGGAAAAGCTCTGCCAGCTCATAGGCGCGCGGCGCATTGGACGTCATCGCCGACAGGCACAAAACATCTGTCTGAGCCAAGAGCCGTCGCATCGGAAGCTGCCCGTTGAGCTCCTCATAGGCTTCGACGTGATGGCCCGCCCTCTTTGCTATGCCCGCAAGGATAAGTGGTCCCGTAATCGCGTTCGAATGTCCGTAGAGACGTCCGCCGAAGTGATAGATCGGCATCCTTTTTACAGCAGGGGCAGGTGTGATAAATGTGATATTCAAAAGAGGCCTCAATTCTGACGTCTGCTCCGAGACGGTCAGACAGTTCATCTTTTTTTCCTACCCGAAAAGAAAAGCGACTAACAACATGTAGGTAATGTTGAACGGTTTTACCTCTATGTGTCTATATATGTCCAGACAACGACGTCGCCATCCGAGAGGCTGTATTCAGAGGCCGCCACGTTAGGCTCCGTCCCATTTACGGAGTAGACCCAGCCGCTGTTGTTCCCATGCTCCTTTTCGGCGAGGCCGTTGATCGCCGCCACATAGATTCCGTACTGAGTGTCACGGGCGTTGACGTTGGCTCCGGTCGCAAGCAGCGCGTCGTAGGGGGTAGACCCTTGGTCGACAGAGAGGTCCCTCGAGGCGCTCGAGCCTCCGACAGCTGTGCTGTCCACGGTTATCGAGATGCTTATCTGGGAGGTATTTGAAGAAGGAGACGAGGCGCCATTTGTGGTTTCACCTGCGCCATCTGTAGTATCATCTGCACCCTTGCCTGAGTCTGCTGAGGACCCGTTGCCGCCTCCTGCATCCCCTGTGCCATTGCCAGCGTCTTCTATACCTGCCGTGGTCCCGTCCTTGCCCCCGGTCGCCTCGGTGGGTACGGAGACGAGGCTCTTGTCGGGCAAGGTAATGTCGGCGCCCTTCGACTGGCTGAAGGACGCGGCGCCTCCCAGCTCCGCATAGGCGTCGCCAGAAATGCGATATGCGCTGGCAGCGGAAAGCAGGGTTGCGGTGTCGCCTGAGCTAGGCGCATTGCTGACGTCATAGGCGATTGCTATCCGAACTTCGCCGGCTGTGTCCTCGTCAATCCAGCACAGGTGCGTGACCTGCGCGTTTTTGTCGGCAGCCCAGTCAGACAGCGCGCAGCAGCGCTGCACTGCGCGCTCAAGGGCGGCTTCGTCGCCATCACTTCTCTCCTCAACCCAAATTCCGTCACCTGACACGACGACCTCCGTGCCAGAGGCGGTGGGGTCAAGCGATACGTCTTTTCCGTCGAAAGAGAGGCTTCTCAGAGCGTTGAGCACGTCTTGTTGAGAGATCTCTCCTGATGAGGTGGCAGTGGCTCCCTCCCTTTGCGAGGCCTCACTGCTAGTCTGGCTCTCTGCGGCAGCGCCATCGAGCAAGGAAAGCGGATTCTGCCCGGAGAAGTACTCCCAGGCAGACCATGCGCAGAAGGCGCAGAAGATAACCGCGAGCACCGATACGACGACCGTGCCGTGGCCATGTGAGCTCCTTGTGCGCCTTGAGTCCGCTGCGGTGAGCTTGTCCTTGTCATGCGCAGCTGTCTGCACTGATGTGAGTTTGGGGTCTCTTGCCTTGTTCCTAGGCATTTTCTGCTCAGATCCTTTTGTGGTGCTGACGAAGGAGTGCTATGAGGATCACGATGACGCCAGCGCCTAGTCCGACGATTGGCCACAGGGGCATGCCAGAGGCATCCTTTTCGGCCGCAGCATCAGGGCTTGCCTTCTCCGGGTTCTCCTGTTGGCTGTCGGAGGCAAAGCCTGAAAGCAGAGGCTCCTCCTGTGTCGTTGCACTGAGCTGCTGTCTTTGTTGTTGTTTCGCTTGCAACCCTGATGTTAGCCTGTCGCTTCTAGTCGCTGTCGCCACAGAGAAGGCTGCGGACGGAGATGAGGTTGCAGAAGGAGAGCTTGAGGACGAGGAGGAGCTTG